>Ga0209770_10000088_pt1 | contig 53571 bp, 45 predicted proteins | sample LauGreSu1BDMLBDD_2_FD_187572 | JGI IMG/M metagenome (GOLD analysis project Ga0209770, IMG submission 187572) | Freshwater lake microbial communities from Lake Michigan, USA - Su13.BD.MLB.DD (SPAdes) (version 2) | ecosystem: Environmental > Aquatic > Freshwater > Lake | place: Lake Michigan, USA... | reverse complement strand
ACCAGTGACGAATTAGAATCCGACCATTCCTCGGCCAAAACGGTGTTCATGGAAAACCCCGTATCCATCATTTCGGGGATCAACAAAATATCGGTGCTTAATCCCTGGGTTAACTCGGTTATTTTTGCTCTGTTGGCTGCTTTATCTTCCCATACTTGGTCGAATTGAAGCAACGAAAGGGTTAAATCTTGCATAATCGTTCTGTGGCTTCAATTAACGTTTGTTCCATTTTAGCAAAGCAAAACCTTAAATGTTTTAAATCCCTACGGTCTTGGTTAAAGACGGAAAAAGGAATGGACGCAACCCCCGCCTCTTTGGTCAGTTGAATGGCAAAATCAACGTCGTTCTGTTCGCTAATTTGACTATAATCAACGGTTTGAAAATACGTGCCCTCACAGGGTAATAAGCGGAATTTGCTTTTTTCTAATCCGGAACAAAAAAGCGCGCGCCTAGAACGGTAATCACGATTTACCTCCTCTGCTGAAAATTCAGGGAGGTAATCTGAAATTCCTCTTTGCACAAAAGAATTTACGGAAAACACTAAAAACTGATGCACCTGTAATATCCGATTCATAAGCGCTTCCGGAGCCGTTAAATACCCCATTTTCCATCCTGTTGCTTGCAAGGACTTGCCAAACGACGCCATAACCACGGATCGCTCTCTTAAAAAAGCGGAATTTCGAACGGAATAATGCGGGCGGTCAAACGCTAAATACTCGTAAACCTCATCGGAAAGGATATTGAGGTTGGAGTATTTGGACAGAATTCTTTCCAGTTCTAGGTATTCTTTTTTTTCCCAAACCCTCCCGCTTGGATTGTGTGGAGAATTTATAACGATGAGCCTTGTTTTTTGTGTTATTGCCGCTTCTATGCAATCCCAGTCCGGCAAATAATCCTCGTTCAGTGGAACATGAACGGGTTTTGCCCCCACCAAAACCACCGGCAAATCGTAACAATCATAACAAGGGTCCAATAATATTACTTCGTCCCCTTTACCTACGAGAGACTGTACCGTTGTGAATATGCCCTGGGTTGCGCCTGCGGTTACAAGAATTTCTTGGGGGTTTATGGCTATTCCCGAGGTTCGTTGTATGAGTATTGAGATTTCTTCTCGCAATGCTGGAATGCCTTGATAGGGGCTATATTGATGGTTTTCCGATTGAACAGCAGCAGTAATGCATTCTTTAAGGCGTGGGTCGATGGGCATGTTGGGAAAGCCTTGCGCTAGATTTATAGCGCTGTGTTCCTGAGCCAACTGCGACATTTGCGAAAAAATACTGGGGCTGTTTTTAGTGGCTTCAACCATGATTATTAATGTTTTAAGGCAAAATTCAAAACGCCGTCTACCTCTTGTTTCAACTCTTCGATGGTCGGAATAATTCGGTGGTTAGGCACCAAGGGAACTTCTTTTTGCCCAACAGATAATAAGTTAATTTTCATGGTGGAAACAGAAACGGGTAACCCTGTGTTCGTTAAATAAAAGGTATACGGATTAGCAAAGGTTCCGCCATTGGTTCCGCTTGCTGGCGCGCCAATCACCTCTCCTCTTGCCCGATCCATAAACCATGCAGTAAAATTAGCGGAGGCCGACATGGAAAGTTCATTCACTAATACGTCGCAAGGTCCCCAATATGCCAATCCTTGTTTATTCTTCAATACGGGACTATTCTTCACCGTATCCAAAGTTCCAAAAGGCTTGTTATAAAAATCATACTCTCTCGAGATAGCTCCGTTTGGATAAAAGCGTTTGGCCGCCCTAACAAAACGCTTTCTTTCAAGTTTTGATAATTGAGAAAACCTATCGTATAGGCTTCTTTTGTACACATAATCCGCAGCGTAAACCGTGTTTTTAGGTACCAAAAAGCTCATTAAATATTCCTGTAGTACAATGTAGCCTCCGGTGTTATTGCGCAAATCAATGATCAACTTATTTACTGGTTTTTCCGTTACCTCCTGGAAGATTTGGTCCAGTTTTTTTTTGAAACCCTTGATGTTTCTCGGAGAAAAACTGGCGATTTTTAGAATTCCAACACCATCTTTTCGTTCGAAAGAAATTTCGATTGGTTCGCCTTTGAATATTTCACCTTGTTGGGTCTTGGAAATTCTTGGACTTCGAATGATGCTGGTTACCGTATCTTGGCCATCAAGCCACGTAATGCTATTCAACTTATTGGGATGATTCAAATTCATTAGCGCACTGGTTACATGAGGCATCATTAAATGAAAAGCGCTGTCCGCAAAGGATTCAACCGGCGCATATTGTGGGGCCTCTTGTAAATAGGTTGTTGCACGGGTGTCGTTAATGCTCAACAAACGAACTCCTGGGGGGATTTTATTTTCCCAGGATCTTACGACCAACACTTGGCCGTTATTTTCTATTAAGCGCAACGGTAAATAATGCCTTGAGAAAGCTCGGTACGACAACAATTCTCGAACACTAACAAAGGTGTGGGAGTCTTTCAAAAACTGTAAAAATTGGTTAACCTCTCCTACAAATGAAAGTAGGGTTAAATCCTTTGAACAATGATTAACCAAACGCAAATAAGAAGAGTCTAGCGTTTCTTTGTTAACGTTTCTGTATAAATCTGGGTGTGCTTGCTGAATATTAGAATAAAGTTCTCTAATGTCTTCCAATAATGCCGAAGAACAAATTTTCTCGGTCACAGGGTCCGTAAAAACACGGAGCACAAAGGGTTTACATTGGCCGTTAACCCAAGTCGAGTATAATACCAAGAGCAAACCTAAACAAACCTTCATTCCGCTACAAAATTAAAAAAGCAGGAAATCTTGGGGCTTTTTAAGCGAATATAAATTTTATGTGAAGCGGTCTCAGTGAGCCTAATTTCATTAATTTCAACCAAACTTTAGGTTAATGCAGGTATTGATTGCTGGAGGAACGGGATTTATCGGTAGGGCATTGAGAGTTTATTTAGAGGGGATGAACATCGACACCAAGGTCTTGACACGAAAAGCAAGCGAGTCCTACCATGTTGCATGGACACCAGAATTGAAAACATGTGACATTTCCCAGCTCCGTGACGTGACCCACATCATTAACTTAACCGGTGAAGGGATTGCCGACAAACGTTGGACGAAACAACGAAAAAAAGTGTTGATTTCGTCCCGTATTGAAACGACCATTTTCCTGCACTCCCTTGCCCAAAAGCATTGCCCAAAGTTGATTGGATATGTTGGTATCTCCGGAGTGAATGCCTTTGGATTTGGCGATGAAAAAATCCACCAAGAAAACGAGCCGTTTGGAGCCGATTTTTTATCGCAACTGGTCAAGGACTGGGAAGAAGCCCACAAAGCCTTTGATTTCCTTCCCGTATTTTCGATTCTTCGTTTGGGTATGGTATTATCACCGGATGGAGGGGCCTACGAAAAAATAGCAAAACCCATGCGATTGGGATTCGGAGCGATCCCTGGAAAAGGAAGCCAATGGGTTCCTTGGGTTCATTTAAAGGATGTGGTTCACGTTATTCATATAGGGCTCACCCAATCTCAAGGCTTAATCCATTTGGTCGCTGAAAACTCCAGCATGAAAGAGCTGACCGAAGCCATTGCCCAAAAGGAGCAACGCAAAATATACCTTCCAAACATTCCTCCATTCATGATTCGCTTAATTTTTGGAGAAATGGGCGGTTTACTGACGGAATCGGTTCGGATATCCAACGAAAAATTATTGTCCTTTTACGCGTTAAAACATCCCCACCTATCTACCCTCTAATATGAAAAAGAAAACTAAAATATTTGTCCTTGACACCTCCGTATTAATCCATGACCATCATGCCATAACCAACTTTAAAGAGCATGATTTAGCAATCCCGATTACGGTCCTCGAAGAATTAGATAAGTTCAAATTAGGCAATGACACCAAGAATTTTTCAGCACGTGAAGTCATTCGATTCATCGATAAATTGGTGGGAAACAAGAACCTGCAAGAGTGGATTGAAATCAACAAGGGATTAGGTAAATTCAAGGTGGTCATGGATACCGATCCAAAAACCTTGAACGCAGAAAAAATTTATGCTGCAGGAAAAAACGATCACAAAATCATCAATGCCGCCTTACTGGTCCAAGAAGAGTTTCCTGGCCGAACCGTTATTTTGGTTACCAAAGACATTAACTTACGCATCAAAGCAAAAGCTCTAGGGGTTCCTGCGGAAGACTATGAAACGGGAAAAGTTTATGAAATCAAGGAGAAACTAGAGCCCAACAACACCATCGATGATGTTGACAGCGAGGTAATTCGTGAAATATTTACCCGAGGCGTTACCGAAGAACAAGGCATACTTGGGGACCGCAAAAAGACTAATGGGTACTACATTCTAAAAAACGGAAAAAGTTCTTCTTTGGCCTTTTACAATGAAAGTGAAGGCACCTTGGAACGCATCGAAAAGGAATTTGTGTACGGAATAAAACCCAAAAATGCGGAGCAAGCTTTTGCCTTACACGCCTTGCTAAACCCTAATATTAAACTGGTGGCGGTTCAAGGAGTGGCAGGAACCGGAAAAACGCTTTTGGCATTAGCAGCGGCGTTAGAACAGGAAAAGAAATTCAACCAAATCATACTTGCTCGGCCTATTGTGCCTCTTTCCAATAAAGAAATTGGCTATTTGCCGGGGGACGCCAACGACAAAATCAGCCCCTACATGGAGCCCTTGTGGGACAACCTCAAATTCATTAAATCGCAATACGGAGAAAACGAAAAAAAACACAAGGCCATCAACGAAATGGAGTTGAACAAAAAAATCATAATTACTCCTTTGGCGTTCATTCGAGGAAGAAGTTTTTCAAATATCATGTTCATCATCGATGAGGCCCAGAATCTTACCCCGCATGAGATAAAAACCATCATTACGCGTGCTGGCGAAAACACGAAGATAATCTTCACCGGAGACGTACAACAAATCGATACGCCTTACCTAGACGAATACAGTAATGGGCTCGCTTACCTTATTCAAAAAATTAATGGAAAATCCTTGTTCGCACATGTGAAACTCGAAAAAGGTGAACGTTCTGAGTTGGCGAACTTGGCGAACGAACTTCTTTAAGGCCTTAATACTATGTCCTAAAATGGTTAATGCCTCTAGTTTTCTGTTATTTTCCCATCTTCGACGAGGAGTGTTCTTGCGGGAAACTTTTGGATCATTTGCACATCATGCGTGGCCATTAAAACCGCGGTATTCTCTTCTCGTGTTAGGGCTACCAACAATTCCATGATTTCCGAAGAGGTTTCAACGTCGAGATTACCAGTGGGTTCATCGGCAAGAATTACTTTGGGTTCATTGAGCAAAGCCCTCGCAATACAAACACGTTGCTGTTCGCCTCCCGAAAGGGTGTTGGGCATTTTACCCGCCTTATGTTCAATTCCCACCAATTGAAGAACACTCATGGCTCTGCTGTGAATTTCGTTTTTATTTTTCCAACCAGTAGCGCGTAAAACAAAATACATGTTTTGAATCACCGTACGATCCATGAGTAACTGGAAGTCCTGAAATACAATACCCAATTGCCTTCGCAAATAAGGGATTTCTTTTTTCTTCAAGTTAGTTAAAGAATATCCCGCTATCGTTCCACTTCCCGACTTCAATTCAATCTCCCCGTACAAGACTTTCAATAAGGAACTTTTTCCGCTTCCAGTTTTTCCCGTTAAAAAGACAAACTCCGAAGGGTTAATGGCTAAATTAACCTCCGATAAAACCTCTTTGTCGGCTTGCACAACAGATGCATTGATTAACTCAATGATTTTTGGACTTTGAGAGACTTCTTCAAATTCAACCATGATTTTATATCGTTTATGCAAATATGTTCATAGCAACGGTTTTGAAAACTCTTTGGCAAAATTTCTCTTAACAGAATTGCGTGTAAAACTTTTAACCTAATCAAGCATGCTTCGTTCTGAAGTAAATACTTTTGAGCCATGGTGCGGTATTTATCTTTGATCTTACTAGTGTGGAGTTCTTTTGGGGATGTTTTGGCGCAAGAAACGCACAAAACGAATTCACCCTATGAGCTTTATCTGAATGCGGTAGAATTGTATGAAAAAGAACAGTACAGTGCCGCGAGAATTGAATTTGAAGGTTTTTTGCAACAAAATTTAAATACAAACGACCCCTATGTTATAAAGGCCTTTTACTACAGAGGAATGGCTGCTTTAAATCTGTTCAGCGATGACGCCGTTTCCTTATTGTCGGAATTCAATACGCACTATCCTGAAAACGTTTATAGAAATGACATTTCACTCGAGGTCGGTCATTATTTTTTTCAAAAAGAGAATTATTCAGAAGCCCTTTTTTACTACAATGAGGTGAATAAATCGCTGCTGGACTCGATGGAATTTGAAAAGATTTGTTTCAAAAAAGGGTATTGTTATTTTCAGGAAAATAATCCCAAAGAAGCGGTGGGGGAATTTAAATACGTTAAAGACTCCAAAGGACAGTACGGAATCATTTCGCTGTATTACTACGCTCATTTAAACTATATATTAGGAAATTACCAACAGGCCATGCCTGGATTTCAATATTTAAAATCGGAGCCTGATTTTGCCACGATAGCGCCTTATTACATCCTTCAAATGTATCACTATCAGGGGGCATATGATAGCATCATTTCCTATGCTCCGAGTATTTTGGATTCATCGGATCTAGGGAACTACAATGACATTTTACACCTTCTTGGAAATGCCCATTATCAGCTTAAAAATTACCAAGACGCAGCCACTTTTTTAAGCCAATACAACCAACGCGTTAAAACAACTCGAGAAGAGGACTACCAATTGGGTTTTTGTTATTTAAAATCAAATCAATGGGACAAAGCTCTTGGATATTTAGAGCGTTCATCACGCATTGACGATAGTTTAGGACAAATTTCCCTTTATCAGATAGGTTTGTGCTACCAAAACCAAGAAAAATGGCTTCCTGCAAGAAATGCCTTTGAAAAAGCAGCAAACCGAAAAATTCATGCGGCGATTCGAGAAGATGCATTGTATCAATTCGCCGTCATCTCCTACAAAATAGACATAAATCCCTACGATGAATCGGTTCGAGCGTTTGAAAAATATTTAGAATTGTATCCTAATTCTCCCAGAAAAAACGACATCTACAAATACCTAATCAATGTTTACGCATCTACCAGTAATTACGAGCGGGCGCTAACTTCGCTAAATAAAATCCCCAACAAAGACGCGCACTTAAAAAGCGTATATCAAACCGTTGCCTATAATTACGGCGTCGCATTGTATCAAAGTGGAAACTTAGATTCCTCGTTTAATGTCATGTCTTTTGTAGATAAATATTCAGAAGAGCATGAATTGATGGCAAAATCGCGTTTTTGGAGGGCGGAAATACTGTATTCAAAGCAAAAATATAAAGCCGCTATTGCTGAATTTAAAAAATTTCTTGGGACTCCTTCTGCCAACTTGTTGGAGGAGAAAAATGAGGCATATTACTCTATGGCATATGCTTATTTGGAGTTAGACCAGCTTTCTGATGCTTTGGAATATTTTGGATTATACTATCAGTCTCCCACTAAAAACGCAGAAAAACAACTGGATGCGCTCTTTCAATTAGCGGACGGAAATTACCAACAAGGGAATGATGAACAGGCAATTTTATATTATAAAACCATCGCCTCTAAAAATTCGGACCTCAACGATCGTTGTTTATTCTATCTGGCGAAAGCATATGGCTACAACAAACAACCTGCACTTAAAATTGCTACCCTTGAGAAAATTCTTCAACAATATCCCAAATCTAAATACCTTCAAAACACGACCTACGAATTAGGTATGAGCTACAAAGCGGAATCCAATTTCGATCGTGCCTATGACTATTTTAAGGGTTTTATAACCCAATTCCCAAAATCTCCAAAAGTCATTTCTTGCCAAATTGAAATTGCAGATATTTACTACAAGCAATGGAAATATGATCTATCAGAAAGCAGCTATAAATCAATTCTACTTGAACATTCCAACAAACGTGAAATTTGTGCGGTTGCTGCGAAAGGTTTAATGGATGTTTATGTAGCCATGAAAAACCCGAGCAAAGCAGAAGAAGTTGCTAACGAATATGACTGTGCAGGATTGTCGGCAGACGATAAAGAAAACCTTTATTTTAATCCCGCCCTGCAAAACTATGTTGACAGTAATTTCGTCGATGCTGCAGAAAAATTCGAACAATACCTCACCAAATTTCCTGCAGGAAAGTTTCATCAAGACGCTCAGTTCTATTTAGGAAATTCCTATTTAAAACTGAAGGATACTGTTCGCGCAATGGATCAATATATGGCTTATTTATCGGGACCATTGACTGGTTTTTTCGAACCAATATCCTTGCGAGTTGCCTCTTATTTTTACGATAAAGACAATTACCCGCAGGCTAAAACCTATTATCTAAAATTAGAGCAATGTGCATCAAAACCCAACAACATCACGGCGGCTAAACTTGGGGTCATGCGTTCTTCATTCCTTGTAAAAGAGTATGCAATGTCAAAAACCTATGCTGAACAAGTTGTTGCCCTTCCGGGAATAAGTAACAATTTAAAGCTTGAAGCGCAATATGCTCTTGGAATAAGCGCCTACCATATTGGGGACTTCTTAGGGGCTGAGCCCGCACTTCGATGGGTCGTCAAAAATACAACAACTGTAAAGGCCGCAGAATCTAAATATTGCCTTGCCGATATACAATTCAAAAACTCCCAATTAGACTCTTCATTGATGTTAATCAAAGAACTGGTAAAAATGAAACCAACCTATAATTATTGGGTTGCAAAAGGCTTAATACTTCAAACCAAAATTCATGTTTTACAAGAACATTATCTTGAAGCGGATCAAACTATAACTTCCGTAATTAACTTTTATCCTACCAAGGAACAAGATGGTATTTTAGAAGAAGCAAATAGTTTAAAGAAAGAAATAGATGGGTACCTTAACCCGGAAAAAAACTTACAAAACGATCCTCAGAAAACCATTGAAATAAAACCAGAATAAAATGAAATCAGCGATTACTTTTCTTATTCTTGGATCGGTGTTTAGTTTATTCGCCCAAAGCGACGTGTTCGAAACAGATGGAAAAGGAAATCGAGAAATTGAAAAGCGTTCTCGCATTCTTTCCTATCCAAAAATCGTAGACACCATCAAACAAAGCCCTATTTCGACAAGACCTCTCATGGACCTAAAGGCAAGTGTTAAGGTAACTACAGATACGATACAAGCCGCTGAAATTGAAACAGAACAATTGCTCAATAAATTCTATCCCGCATACCTGAAATTGGGAATGGGTTCAGCGCTCAATCCGCTAGGGGAACTCTACATCAACTCTACAAGATCTCGTAACAACTATTTTGGCCTTCATATAAAACACAACAGTTTCTTTGGAGATATTAAAAATCGAGAAAAACAGTTGCTCGCGCCTGCTACTTTTGATAAAACATCCTTTTTGGGGACCTTTCAAAGCACCCAAAGCAAGTATACCTTCTTATCCCAAATAAACTACTTAAACCATGGGTTTCATTATTATGGATTAGTCAATCCTTCGGCGAACAAAGACTCGATTGCCCAACGTTATCAATCATTCGATGCTACCTTAGGCTTAGATTTACACCGAGGTGATACGGCAGTATTCAATGTGCGAACTACCGCTAAGTTCAGATTTACAGGCACTGCAAAACCGTATATTGATTCGTTGGCGGATTGGAAATCTAGAGAACGAGGCTTCTCATTGAACTCCATGGGGTATTACCGAACCGCACAACACGAGTTTTTCGGGCTTTTAGGATTAAGATACAATGGCTACAGCTATGGAATACTCGATTCAATGCTCGCTCCCTCAGACAGTGGCTTGATTTCAAAAAACACCATTTTCGATATCAATCCAGGAATAAAGAGCATATTTAACTCAAAAAAACTGTCCATTAATGCCGGATTCCTCGTCAGCATCGATAACGGGCCCGCCACCAAGGCTTATTTTTTTCCTGCCGTTTCCCTGCAATATGCATTAATCAAAAATGTCCTTGTTCCCTATCTTAGCCTTAAAGGACAAGTTAAACAAAACAACCTCTTTGCACTATACAATTCAAATCCATTCATTTTGACCAATCTTATTCTGCAGAATGAAGTAAACCCCTACGATATTCAATTGGGTATTCGTGGGAAAATAGGTTCTTCCATTAACGCAGGTCTTGGAGCTAATTTTATTAAAATAAATACCCGTGCGTTTTTCATTACCGACACGTTATTGTCAACCGGTAATCGATTTAATTTGGTGTATGATTCCTTGAACCAAACCACACTCGAGGCGTTTATGTCCTTCAATTACCGTAAAAAAATGCTCGTTTCTTTCTTGGCTCGTTATCATAGTTATGAAATGCTTCATGAAGCCAAAGCGTGGAATCTCCCTCAAATGGAATTTCAGTTGTCCGCTTCCTATAATTTGTATAATAAGTTGTTGTTTAAGGTTGATTTTTACGCTGCTCTCAATCGCTTTGCCCAAGTATACGCCAACGGCACAGGGGTGCAAACCTTAAACAACCAATATTTTATTAATTTAGGTCCGATAATCGATGGTAATTTGAGCATGGAATACCGTTATAACAATCGATTCTCTGGGTTTTTGCAGGTCAATAATGTCGCTGCTCAACGGTATTTGCAATTTTACAATTACCCTGTCATCCCTATCCAAGTTTTAGCGGGAATTACGTGTAAATTTTAAGTTTTGTTCTGAGACTTCATGTTGAAATAACATTCACAAAACACTTTTGTGGAGTCTATTCCGTTAAAGGACAAAAACTTAACCATGAAATATACCCTTTTTATTTTTCTGCTTTTAGCCTCAAGTTTATCAGCGCAAACATCGTTCAGCTCGCTGTATATGAAATACCCTTCCGTGCCTAAAGGCTTCATCGAGGCTTACGCTTTTACCCACACCCGAATGCAAGCCTTAACGAAAGAGGAGGCTCTCTCATGCTCCAATATTCCTCAACCCTTCGGGATTCTTGGATTATTCGATCAGGGAAATCACTATTTTATTGAGAATGCCAAGAAAATTAGCCAAATAGCTGGAATAAGCCTTCAAGCCATGAAAAGTTCCGAAGAACAACAATTGGCCGCATTTGCACAAGCTTGCGATATTCTAGTACAAAATCACCTTGATCAAGGACTTTCCGAGGGTGAAATAATTTACCAATTAATGGTACAACTTAGTGAAATACCAAAATCCAACGCCGGAAACCTGTATGCTTTTGAATCTTCCGTTTTTTCCGTTTATCAATTCTTACAAGACGAAGAAATGGCGGCCAAATACGGTTTTCCACAACGTAATTTCGACCTTAGAGCTGTTTTTGGTGATGACAATTATACCGTTCTATCTGCACCGCAAATCAAACTTCAACCGAACCTCGTTCAAACTCAAACCGGTGCCATATACAATGCCAGCATGGCTTCCACAAAATCTGCCGATTATGGCCCTGCATTATGGAATCCTGCCCCAAACTGCAATTACAGTTCTCGCAATGGAACAGCTATTTCAGCCGTTACTATCCACACCGTTCAAGGGTCATATTCCGGAGCTATCTCATGGGGTTTAAACTGCAACGCCCAGGTTTCTTACCATTATGTGGTGCGTAGTTCCGATGGACAAGTGACCCAAATGGTCCTCGAATCCAATAAAGCTTGGCATGTTGGTACGGCTAATCCCTACACCATTGGCATTGAACACGAGGGTTACGTATCGAACGCAGCGTGGTATACCAACGCCATGTACCAATCTTCGGCAAATTTGGTCAAAGAAATCACCCAAAGCGGTTATGGAATCAACCCTTTAAGAACCTATGACGGTACGAGCAGTTCAAGTGGTCAAGTCCTTGGAGACTGCCTTAAAATCAAAGGACATCAACATTACGCAAACCAAACCCACACCGATCCTGGAATTAACTGGAATTGGCCCAAATACTACCTGCTCATCAACAACAACTACACTCCTACCGTGATCACCAACGCCTCGGGAAACCTCTATGATTCTGGCGGATCCAACGGAAACTACGGCAACGACGAACGAAAAGTTTGGGTCATTCAACCCAGCAATGGCGCGTCCGTTCAACTTACGTTTAGCGCCTTTAATACGCAAACAGGAAAGGATAAGGTTTGGATTTACGATGGAAATTCCACCAACGCTCCTTTAATTGGAAGTTATAGTGGAACAACCCTTCCTCCGGTAATTCAATCCACAGGTTCTGCGCTAACCCTTGAATTTCGTTCTGATTGCGGTACAACCCAAAGCGGTTGGGCCGCCTCCTATATCTCCAGCGCGCAATTAACGGATGTTACACCTCCCGTTAGTACTGTTTCTCTTCCGTTGGCATGGCATACACAAGATTTCACGACAGGACTGGTTTCTACCGACCCGGGGTCCGGTGTTGCGCATTCTTTTTATAATGTCTCTTCACGGTCCAATGCCACTAACCCCAAATATTCCAACAAAAGTTATGGATTCTTTCGGGAAGAATTTTCCGGAACCGCTTTTCAATGGACCAATCAAACCGGCAGTTTTCAAATTGGAAATGGCATTTTTAGCATGAACGATGCTTCACAAAACAACTCTAACACATATGCACAACTCACTCAAAATCAACAACAAACCTATTTATATACTTGGCGACAAAGGATTACTTCAACCAACGCCAATCAAAGAGCGGGGATGCATTTCTTTTGCAGTGACCCAACGCTTGCCAACCGGGGAAACTCCTATTTTGTTTTCTTCCGCGAAGAAACGGATAAAGTGCAAATTTACGAGGTCAACAACGACGTTTTTACCCTGCAATATGAAGCTCCGGTTACCTTAGTGCCGAACCAATGGTATAACATCAAAGTAATCTATTCCTACAGTTCTGGAAATATCATCGTGTATACCAACGATAACCTTGTGGCCACCTGGCACGACAACACACCGCTTGCACAAGGAAATTCCATTTCCCTTCGTTCAGGAGCTTGTACGGTTGATTTTGACAACATTTTTGTCTATCAAGCGCATACTAATCAGGAACTTGTGAGTGTTGGTCCCAATAAAGAAATTGAACACCAAAGCGACCAACAACAGCCTTCGGGAGTCATTCGAGTGATTGCCATGGATTCTTCCAGTAATTGGTCAATCGCCAGCGAACAAACCGTTCAAGTGGACTGGACTGCTCCAGTTTTTACCACCTGCAACGATGGTCCAAGCAACGATATCGATAGTTTTTACACTTCCGCTTTGAAAACGAATTGGTCGTCCAATGATCCACATTCCGGTGTATCAAACTATGAGCTATCCCTTGGTACCTCCGTTGGAAACACTTCTGTCTTGAATTGGATGAATATGAGTACAAGCACAAGCTACACGTACAACTTGACAAGTCCTATTAATGGCACCATTTATTTCGGAAATGTCAAATCCACCAACCCTGCAGGATTAACGGGAACGCAAAGCACCGACGGTCAGATATACCTGTCACAAGCCAACATGTTGTTACCCGAATCACCCAACCCACTTGCACAAATCTTGGTTTATCCTAATCCCAACAACGGGCAACAACTCCATTTGACTAACCTTCCTTTTCCTGTCGGCATTCAACTCTACGACGCCCAAGGAAAACTTATTCTCAGCAAAGAACCTGGACTTCACAATCTTCTTGATACAAACATAGCCCAAGGGGTTTACACCTTACAACTTTCAGGCGAAGGAGCTCGATTGAATTTGCGTTTAGTGGTTCAATAAGGTTCGAAATGCTCTAAAATTTTGTCGGCTAATACCGCACTCAATTTGAAGTAACTTTCGTGGGTCCAACCTCCAACATGGGGAGTAAGAATAACGCGGTTTGATTGAATTAAATAATCTAAGACGTCTGAAGAATCCTTGCTCCTCATGCTTTCAAAATCTTTGGATTCATATTCCAATACATCCAACCCAGCACCCTTTATTTTGCCGCTTTTAAGTGCATCAACAAGGGCATGGGTTTGCACAATTTTGCCACGAGAAAGGTTCAAAAAATAAAGGGATTTATTGAATCTGTGAAGAAAGGCCTCGTTCACCAAGTCGATCGTTTCTTTGTTTTGTGGAATATGCAACGAAAGGACATCTGCTTGTTCGTGGATGGCCTCCATCGTGCTTTCTTGAACTTGAGCATCCCCAAAACCGGTTAAGTATTTGTCGTACACCAAGACTTTGACATCAAAACCCTTAAGCAGTTTGGCAAAAGCCTTACCGTTGTTGCCGTAACCAATTATTCCGACAGTTTTACCACTTAATTCTTCTCCTCGGTTTTCTTCTCGGCGCCAGACTCCTTGTTGAATTTGTTCTTGGGCTTGTGGAAATTTGTTGAGTAGCGCTAGCAGCATTCCCAGTGCATGCTCCGCCACCGCGAGACGGTTTCCTTCAGGTGAATTGAACAAAGAAATATTTCTCGTTTTGCAGTACCGTTGATCAATATTTTCTAATCCCGAACCAGAACGTGCAATGAATTTTACGTTCGGAAAATTTTTCAAAACTTCTTCGTTCAAAAAAAAGCGTGCGCGAATCACGATCCCATCCACCTGGTTTCCCAACGATGTAAATTCTGCCAAACTCAAGGAAGTGGCATCAAAACATTCAAATCCTCTTTTCGTTAAACGTTCTTTTAATACCTCATGGACTGTATCCACAAAAAACACCTTCATGTTGGATTTTTCATAAAAGTAACAAAAAAACGGCTTTAATAATTGAGCGCTATTAAACGTTCTAATGGTTGTTAAGGTCTTTTTACATCTCAGGCTTTTTAAACCTCTTAAAACGCTTTAAAACGCATTTTTACCTTCCTAAATAGATCAAAAGCACAGAAATATCACTTGGAGAGACCCCAGAGATACGCGATGCTTGTCCAATGGTAACGGGTTGAACCTCGGATAATTTTTCAACCGCTTCGCTACTTAAACTTTTCAATTGACGATAATTCACATCGGAAGGAATACTTACTTTTTCGAGGCGAAGCATTTTTGCTGCATTTTCTTCCTCTCGATCGATGTAACCTTCGTACTTGAGTTGAATCTCTGCTTGCACCCGAACCTCTTGGCTTAATTGCCGACTGTCCAGGTAATTATGTAATTCAATATTACATTTTTCCAATAAGGATAAATCAACCCCAGGTCGAGTAATGAGCGATGCTGCTTTCAATTGTTGCGTAATTGTCGCTGAGTCTACCGCCATAAGGTCATCATTGATCTCATTTGGAGTGACACCAATGGTTCGAAGCGCTTTCTTTAATTGATGAATTTCTTCTTCTTTTTGTTCTACCTTCTTGCGCTGCTCATCGGTCAACAAACCTAAATCCGAAGCTTTTAGTGAAAGGCGTAAATCAGCATTATCTTGGCGAAGCAGAATGCGATATTCCGCGCGGCTGGTAAACATACGGTAAGGTTCTTTGGTGCCTTTAGTTACAAGGTCATCAATAAGAACCCCTATGTAGGCTTCGCTCCTTTGCAGGATGAAAGGCTGTTGCTCGTTTATTTTTAAATGGGCGTTAATACCGGCCATTAATCCTTGACAAGCAGCTTCTTCATATCCCGTAGTACCATTGATTTGGCCTGCAAAATACAAACCTTCAATGCGCTTCGTTTCGAGGGTGTGTTTCAATTGGGTTGGCGGAAAATAATCGTATTCAATCGCGTAACCTGGTCGAAACAACTTAGCTTTCTCAAAACCGGGAATGGATTTTATGGCTTTAACTTGAACATCCTCAGGCAGGGATGTGCTAAAACCGTTTACATAAATCTCGACAGTATTCCATCCCTCGGGTTCCACAAAAATCTGATGTCGATCGCGGTCTGCGAAACGGTTTATTTTATCCTCAATGCTTGGACAATATCGAGGGCCTGTACTTTGAATTGCTCCATTAAACATGGGGGATCGGTCAAATCCGGTCCTAAGAAGATCATGAGTTTCAGGATTGGTATAGGTAATATAACAAGGCAACTGATGGGTTAATGCTTGGGTGTCCCAAAAACTAAATTTACTCGGTTGAATGTCGCCTGGTTGAGGTTCCATTAAACCATAATCCAAGGAACGACCGTCGACCCTTGGAGGAGTTCCTGTTTTCATTCTACCCGACTCAAATCCCAGTTTCACTAAATCCTCGGTAATACCTGTAGACGCTTTCTCTCCAACCCTTCCACCACCAAACTGTTTCTCCCCTAAATGGATGATGCCATTAAGAAAAGTGCCGTTGGTTAGGATCACGGCCTTAGCGTATATATTAATCCCAAGACTTGTTTTTACTCCAACAACTTTACCTTTTTCCACTATTACCCCTGTTCCCATATCTTGCCAAAAATCCACCATAGGATTTTGTTCTAACAACAAGCGCCATTCTGCAGCAAACATCATGCGGTCGTTTTGCGTTCTAGGCGACCACATAGCAGGACCCTTAGAACAATTCAACATACGAAATTGAAGTGCGCTTTTGTCGCTAACGATACCAGAACCCCCACCTAAGGCATCTATTTCTCGTACGATTTGGCCTTTAGCCACACCTCCCATTGCTGGGTTACAACTCATTTGGGCAATAGTATTCATGTTCATGGTGAGCAGTAAAACACGGCTTCCCATTTTACCTGCAGCGTTTGCAGCCTCGCAACCCGCGTGACCCGCGCCGACTACAATAACATCATACGTATCAAGCATTTCTTATATGTGTTTCACGTGAAACAATTTATTCAGGTATTTCTGTTCTTTTGATCGTATTTCTAATATTTCCTTATCCTCCTTGTCATTGTAGCCCATCAAATGTAATACACCATGATACACCACGCGGTGCAGTTCTTCAAGGAAACTTATTTGATAAGATATTGCGTTTTCTTTTACGCGATCTATAGAAACAAACAGGTCCCCTGAAATAATTCGATCGTAACTGTAATCAAAAGTAATGATGTCTGTATAAAAATCATGGTTTAAATACTTAGTATTAATTTCCAATAACTCTTGATCGTTGCAAAAGATTAGCGTAATATCGCCTGCTTCAAAATCTTCTTCAATCGTAATGGATGATATATGCTTACTCAGTGTATCAAAGGGTATGTCGGATATATCTATCGACAAAGAATCGCAAGAAATCATCGATTAAAAAAAATACTTACACAATTGCCAGTATCATTAAATAATACGTCGTCCGCTAAACTTCGCATTAAAAAAACACCACGTCCATGTTCCTTTAAAAGATTATTTGGTGCCGTTGGGTCTGGAATGTTATCAAAATCAAAACCCGGTCCTTGATCGTGTACTTCAAAACAAATACGTTCATCATTCGATAACACCTTTAAATTAACTTTTAAAGATTCATTGCCTTGGTTACCATGGATAATTGCATTATTACAAGCCTCAGTAACCGAAATCAACATATTACCAAAAACATCTTCTGAAACGGACAATTCATCACAGACCTGTTCTATAAGGGTTTCAACCTCAGCTATTGATGAAGGCACGGATGGAAAATCCTTTTGATGCACCAATCTATAATCTTCTTTCATCTACCGTTAAATATTAATCCACTAAATTAAAGTATTCCTCTGCCTTAACACGATAATAGGGATTTAAACTCGGATCCACTGTTCGTATCATTTCCACCCCACTAAATTTCTCCTTCGTATACTCCTTTAACTGAATAAGGTTACTCTTCTTTTCATCATTTCCCGACTTAGATTCTCGTTTCTCTTCATAACCACGTTCCATCACTGCTTTTTCACTCTCCAATAAACGCGTCAGTATATCTTTCTGGCGATTAATCAATTCAGGACTAAACTTCTTATTAATTAAATCTTTCTCTTGTTGTTCTAACTCTTTGATCAAAGGATTCAATTTATTACCTGATCCTTGACCGTCTTTATTCAGTTCATTGCGCAATTGCTCCAGTCGCTGACGAATTGCTGTTTGTTCCGCCGCCATCTTAGCTATTTCTTTGTTTCCTAAACCTAACATGCTCATGCCTTGACTACCAGGTTTTGTTCCAGGGGCATTGCCTTCCTTATCCCCAGGACTCTTACCACCGGGGCTTTGCCCTTTCTTCATTTGCTCCAATTGCTTCTTCAACATTTCCTTCATATCACCACTTGACATACCTCCAGGTTTGGGTTTTCCATTTCCTGGTTTACTACAACTTCCACTTCCTGGTTTCATTGATTGCATTTGTGACTGCATTTGTTGAAGCGTTTCATTCAGTAATAAGGCTAAATTATTATAATTCGTCATGGCTTTTTGCTGATAGGTTAGTATATCACTTTTACGGTGATCATCGATTGCTTCAATGGTACTGTTATGACTAAAATCAAGGTCACTTAATTCCTTATCGATGAAAGATGCTACCTTGGGTTGACGTTTGGCTAATGCCAGCAAACTGTCTTTTACTACGCTTGTTTTCGTATTTATCCGAATTTGATCACGGCTTAATTTTCGATATTTAGGATCCGACGTGCTAATTTTATTAAAGGCGTGCACCAAAGCCTCTTGATCAAAACTCAACATCATCAGGCTTTCCAAAATTTCCCTTAACATGTCCATATCCTCTTCTGCTTGCTGTTGGTTTGCTGCTTGTTGCTGCTCGTTCAATTGTTCCGCCATTTGTTCCATTTGGTCTGCAGCATTTTTCTGCGAATTCTGAGACTTTGACTTTTTACCATCCTTTATGCCTTCGGATGATTTAGACAATTCTTCTGTTATAGACTCTTCAAGAGCCTTTGTACCGTCGAGGTTCATTGGATCAAGTAGTTCACTATTGAGTTTCTTCAAATCTTCCAAGGACTTTTTTATCTCTTCAAAACGATCTTTTATAGCCTCTTGCTGCTTTAAACCCTCTTCCTTACTTAACTGGTCCTTTTCTAAATTTTCCCTCAATTCATCCTGTTTCTGGGCATTTTCTTTCAATTCTTTTTCCAAATCATCGATGCGCTCATTCACTTGCAATTTTTTGAGCATTTCCAAAGTTCTGTCCAATTGTTGACTACGCTGTTCAGCGCTTTGATCTAATTTTTTTAATTCTTCTTGAAGGGCAGGTTTATTTTGTTCATTGAGTAACTTTTCTATTTCATCTAGTAGCTTCTTGAGTTCTTCATCCATCACTTCCTCCAGAAGTTTCTCAATCATTTCTTGTTTTTCTAAAAGCTCTTTATCCAACTCTGAAAGTTGATTTTTCTCCTGGGTACCTTGCTCCAACTGATTCTTAACTTTTTGCAAATCCTCCGTTAACGACTTTTGTTCCTGCTGCAATTGTTGAACTTTCTGCTTATTACCCCAATCCTTCGACTTAGAATTCATAACATCTTTCTTCAACTTATCCACCGACTTTTCAAATTCTTTCGTGCGTTGCAAAACTTTTTCTAGGTCATTCTTCAATGCTTCCTGTTCCTGTGTTCTCTCTTTATTTAACTCCTGTAGATCAGGTAACTTATATTGACCCGTAAAACTTCTAGTTGACTTGCAACCATTCACTCCGTCGTTATCCTTAACCATAAAATAATACTCAATAACATCTTCCAAAAGAATATTCTCCCTTCTAAAATCAACACCGAATGAAAAATTACTTTTTGTGCCTTTATTGAATACTACTGGCAAGGATACTTGACGTGCTGAATTTCCCTTTCGAATGATTTTATAGTGAAAAGTTAAGGAGGACAAACCATAATCGTCCATGATTTGTCCATTAAAGTAACGCACTCCATCGTTTAAACTATCGATATTTTCAGATAAATCAATTTGCGGATAGGCATCCTTAACTACTTCTATATGGTACTTAATGGTGTCTTTTTTATGAGAGAAGGCATTGGTTAATACAACTTTTAATAAACCACTGTTTACGACTTTTTTCTCCAATGCGAAATTCTGTGTGGAGAAAATTGATGAACCTGCTATGCCTGTAAATTCAACGTGAGAAGTATTATTTCCAAAACCAGACCATTGTAAAACAGTACCTTCCGGAACCGTTAAATCTCCTACATTATCGTATGTTACATTCTTTTTATTCAAATAGGAGGGAAACTTACAAAAGACGTTGAATTTTCCAAGGCTGCTTTTTCCGTTTACCGAATAAGCAAATTCATTGCTACGGACTCCATTTGCCTCAAAATAGAAGGAACCTGATTTTTTAACATTTTTCAAGGTATAAATGAATGAAACTTTGGAAGACTTTGACATAAGAAAGGTACCTTGATCGCAAACTAAATACACATTTTCCGGAATTTTCATTCCTTTGGTGTTTACCTGAATACATACATCGCTTCCTTCTTCGTAACGCTGATTGCCTTTAACAAGAACAAACATAAAATCGGCAGGAGTTGTATTGCTGTAATCAAACATTTGGCGTGTACCCTGCGTAAGGATGTGTGGGACAAATACTACCAGTAATAAAATCGTCAAAGAACTTGGCAACAAATATTTAAGATATTTCCGATTCACACGAAAATTCACCGCATGGCTAAAATTAAATACTCTTAATTGAGCTGTTTTCTGAGCAATAGATGCAACTAATAAATCCAGTTGATTTGGATCATGTTGAACTATATGATACAATTGCAATGTATTGATGAGACGATCCGATATATCAGAAAACATTGAACCAATTAAACGCGCAGCTGCATCGTAATTCATTCGAGGTATCACCCTCTTCGATTTTAACCACGGAATAAGACTTTGCCATATGAAGAATCCACTCACACAAAGTCCTGTTGAAGCGACCAAAAATAACCGTATAATTCCCTTTAATTCTATAAAATAAAATAAAGTTGAAAAAATTAAAAACGCAGAACTTACAGCAATCAACGAAAGCAGTAAACCTTTTAAACTCGAGTTTAGATAATATTTATCCAGAAAACGGTCTATTTCTGTGTGTAGGTATTGTATGTCTGTATTCGATGTTTTCATGAATGATCAAAAGTAATTATTGATGAGGTATCTACCTAAATAATTCGATTAACACAAGTAATTAAATTAAAAAATATTTTTTAAAAAGATTTATTATTTCTCTTATTAAGATTGTTCATTTGTTAATAAAGCCGGAATTAGGCAAATAATCCTCTTTTCATAAACGTTATTTGAACATTTTGTTAACACTAAAAAATATAAAATTCATTGATATATCAGACATTATTCAGTTAGATTAACACATGTGAACAGCATTTTGAATATCCTCTTGTATTGTTTATATCAAGCACATAAAAAAAGAATAAATCAATGGATTTTTTCTAGAATATGTAAAATTAAATTTGGATTAACAATTAATTTGGATTAGAGTGCTCTAAGTTTTTATGTTTTTTAAAATGTAATTAACAGGGTGATGAACAAGTTATTAAAACCATAACTTTGTAAAAAAAAACAATGAAGCTTAGTATTGGATCCGATCATGCAGGCTATGCCTTAAAATCAACACTTATTCCATGGCTTGAGTCCATGGGACATGTAGTTGCAGATAAGGGTTGCTATAGCGAGGATAGCATCGATTATCCCGATTATGGGCATCCTGTAGCGTCCGACGTAGAATCCAATACCGCTAATGTAGGAATTTTAATTTGCGGTTCTGGGAACGGTATCAGCATGACCGCAAATAAGCATCAAGGAATCCGATGCGCCCTATGCTGGACTCCAGAAATTTCAGCCCTAGCAAGGCAACATAACGATGCGAATATTGTTGCCCTTCCTGCTCGATTTATTGACGCTACTACAGCTAAGCAGATTATTGAAACCTTTCTAACTACCGAGTTTGAAGGTGGAAGACACGCCAACCGCGTTGCAAAGATTGCTTGTCATTAAACCCTGAACAATAACGAACTTAATCGATCGGCTTTAAGGAAACCATTTTTTGTAAGCCGATAAACGTTGTTTTGGTAAGTTAAGTCACCGTTTTTTATCAGCAACTTTATTTCTCTTTTTTCTTGAGTACTTAAATTACCGAAGCGCTCTATGGAATCTCGGCTTACTCCCTCTAAGGTTCTTAGTCCTGTTAACCAAAGTTCGTTCCACCTATTTTCGTCCGATAATTCTTCAGTATCAAACCAATCCAATTGCTTAATGTATTGTGCATTGTTCGCAACATTCCAGCGGCGGATGTATTTTCCATCGTATGAATGAGCGCCAGGTCCAATACCTAAGTAAGGAAATCCTTTCCAGTAATTCCTATTATGAAGCGCATAAGCTTTATTTCGGGCATAATTTGAAACTTCATATTGTTCGAATCCACGTTCTATTAACCGTTGTTGGACTTCGAAATAATGATCCACTTGTTGATTTTCGTTGATTAAAGGCGCTCCAGATTTCTTCTCGGTATATGCTAATAAGGTTTTGTTTTCTAAGGTTAAAGCATAGGCTGAAACGTGATTAATGAAGGTGTTATCGGTTAATGCTGCCATGAGTTCAAGATCTTGTAGGGTTTGATTAGGAACTCCGTATATAAAGTCGATGGAACAATTGAATGAAAAATTCTCCAGCAGTTTTAAGTTAATTAATACATCCTGAGCGGTATGATTTCGGTTCATCCATTGAAGCAGTGTTTCATTGAGTGTTTGTATACCAATACTTAAACGGTTAATTCCTAAGGACTCCCAGTGGGTTAAATTTTCGTTCGTTAAATCCTCGGGATTTACTTCCAAAGTGATTTCTTCCACTGAATTATGGTTCGATAATATTTTTAGGAAATTTTGAAGCTCATTTTTCGAAAGTAAGCTGGGTGTTCCTCCTCCAAAATAGATGGTTTTTACTGGTTCTTCAAGTTCTGGTAAACGTTCCTGAAGTTCTTTCAGCATGGTATTCAATAAACGTTCACGGTATGAATGAAAAGTTGTAGAGAAGTGAAAATCACAATAACTGCATTTTTTCCTACAGAATGGTACATGAAAATAAATACCAGCCAAGGTTAATCTTTCATCAAATTAATGACTGATTGATATCCGTTTTCCAAGGTACAATGCAACCAATATATACCGGATTTTAGGTCAGTAACGTCAAGGGAAAAATTCTTGGTCGGTGAATAATATTCTGTTTTAACTATTTTTCCTTGCAGATCCAATAGGTTAATTTTAGTTAAGTTAGAACTAGCAACGCCATAGATTATTGTTTTACCAGGATTTGGATACAGGTTTATCTGAATATTCTCAAGTCCTTGAAGGGAATTTTCTTCTACACAAAAATTGAGTTGCGCTTGATCACCAAAATCCGAAGCCTCGGAAGAAATTCCTGTTAAAGAGTCTCCTTGAGCACTGATTATCACGTTACCGCTAGAATCACACCAAGGCAAACCATAAATTCCATCCCCGTACGAATCGTTGATGGTAAAAATATAACATCCTGCATTTAAACACCACGTCTCACTGATTAAGCCTGGAGCATTATCAGGGTACCCGCTGCCACTGAATAATACGGTTCCAGCCTGATCCGTTAATTCCCAAGAAGTTTCAGAACCGTAGCAATCAAGCGTTAAATCAAGAAGTACGGCTTGTCCGTTAATAACTACGGTAAATGTGTTGTTTTGTGTGTTGTTGTTGATGTTCTCATCGTTCCCAGTATTTGGATTATTCACTGTTGCAGTAAACGTATGCGTTCCTGAACCGAGGTTTGCTGCGGGTAAGGTTATGGTAGTCGATTGCCATTGTGCCAAGGATCCGTTCCATGTGTAACTTAAATTGTTTTGGCCATCGAATCCATAATTGATAGTTACTGTGGTCAGGGTTAAGGCTCCTCCGTTCGAAAGGGTAACAGAAGGGGTAATGGTTCCGTTACAAAAAGTTCCAGAAACTCCCGCAGTTGCGGATAAGGCTGGGTCAACTTGTGCCGGTACATTACCGCTTGGGTCATATCCGTTTACAAAAGTGGCGTTCGTAGCTGCGGGGTCTAGCCAATATTTCAATTGGTTTGAGCTATCGCTGTTTTGGGGATTCCAAGAATAGCTGATTTTACCGTATTCATCAGAAAGAGCAGCTGCGCCGCATGCGGATGCTCCTCCGTGCAATTGACCAACGATTCGATGGTTTTGGTCAAACAAGGGGGATCCAGAAGAACCTCCTTCGGTTACTCCTTCATCCCAACCGGTTACACCCCAATGGGAATTTGCTGGACTTGCACCAAAAGTTGTGGAAATAAGGGGATTATTTTCAATGGATATTTTTTTAATATCTCCTGCGGGGTGATGAATGCCTACAGCAGAGGTTGGGATGTTATTGGTATTATCCCATCCGTTAAAATAGGGGTTGAATGCAGCAGGCACCGTCCCTCCTTGCAGACCTCCTGTTATTTCTACCAAACAAAAATCTGACGCACTAGCCCTTGCACGTAATATTCCGCTATTCAAGGATTGGAACGTGGGTTCAGTTGCTGGATTGTTGCAGCCAGCGCTTTGCCAATTAAAACGAAAGACCCAATTTGCTGGATTACTGAAGCAATGGTTTGCGGTAAGTACGTAAGGCTTTCCGTTGTTCAAGGTATTGTTTATCAATGATCCGGAGCAAAAACCGTTGTTGTTAGTAACCAGCATCACTACACCGTTTCGTTCTTGCTGCCATGCTGCACCTTGCGGACAATTGACGTTAAAATTGCAATTACCAGAACTACCAAAGGCCTTTAAATAGAATTCTTGAGGCGTTCTATATCCGTGAGTAACGGTACTCAATTGAACGTGACCTTTCGGATTTCCTTCAGGAACATAGTATTCAAGGATGATTTCATCTCCGGGTACCAATTCGCTACCCAATTGCTCTTCGTACAAGTGTTCTTCGGTAAATTTCCCCAGAATAAAGGTTTTATCTGGATTGTAGATGTACAATTCGTTTCCTTTTGGTATTACGGTATGATCAAAAGCAAGATTTAAGGTTAAAGCATCGCTGCTTTTGATGCGCAACAACCAAAGTTTTCCATGGTTTTTGGTGGGTATCCAAACTCCGTTTTGTGCTGAATTCACAAAGGTTGAATGGTTGTAACCAAAGCGCCAAGGGTGGTCTCCAAGGGAATCCAACACACGGTCTTCTTGCCTCAAAGCCACAATATCTGGAGAAGGAAAGGAAATCAAGGGGACTTTTTCCCAACCGTTTTCTGGAAAATAATGTCCTTTACCCCCACCTCCTTGTATTTGTGCTTGGGTATTAAATGCCAGAAATAAAAGTAAAAGAAATAGGTGACGTTGAACCATGGTCTTAATTTTTGATGGGTGCTTTAACCCTTTTTATTCCACATCCTTTCGGTTCTGTGGTATGGGGTTTAATCTTTTTTTGGTTTGCTTTAGCGCGAAGGGCGTTGAAAAGATAAGGTTCTTCCTGTTTTCTCGATTTGTCCCAAGAATTATCGATAGAACCGGTGTAAATCAGGATTAAATTCTCGTCAAAAAAATACACATGCGGCGTTGTTCTAGCCCCAAAAGCATCCGCTAATTTCGATTCAGTATCTAGCAAATAAGGCATGGCATATCCTTGTTCTTGCGCGTGTTTTTTCATTTCTTCAAACGAATCGGCTTGGTTGCGTTTCCCTTCGTTTGAATTCACGAGTATGAAACCGATTTCGTAGGCTTGAGCCGCTTTATATAGCGAATCGTATTGTTTTTCCCATCCAGGAAAATCGTCTGAACCAACCACAAAAGGACAAGAATTGCAACTAAAAACAACCATGAGTCCATTTTTCTTGACCGCCTGAGAAAGGGTTAAGGTCGTTTCATCAACGTTTTTTAACGCGAGGTTTTGAAGGGGTGCTTTATCTTTAACGGACAACTGAGCAGAACCGTAAAAAAGGGAGAAAAGAAGGATGAAAAAAAAGCAGTGTTTCATAGGATAAAGTATTGAAGTGCAAGAATAGTTAAAAACTAAAACGTGAGCAATATTCTGCGGAAAAACCGAATAGTTATCTTTGTTCAAGAATGATGGAAAATACACCGATAGTAATAGGTATTTGCGGCGGAAGCGGTTCAGGAAAGACTACGTTAATCAAGCGATTGCAAGATGAAATTGCGCATTTGAATCCTGCATTATTTACAATGGATAATTATTATCGCCCTATGGAAACCCAAGTAAGGGACGGAAATGGAGTAATAAATTTTGATTTACCCACAGCCTTGGACGAAGAACAATTATCCCGGGATTTAACTCAACTTTATCAAGGAAATTCGATTGAGGTAAAGGAGTATTTTTTCAACACCCAACCAGTAAAAAACGTATTACTTACCATCCATCCTGCGAAAATCCTCTTGGTAGAAGGGTTGTTTTTGTTTTACTACCCAGAAGTTTTTAAGTTAATCGATTGGAGTATATATGTGGACGTCGATCCAAAAATACAACTTGATAGGCGTATTTACAGGGATCAGTCTACCCGAGGGTACAAGCATCAAGAGATTATATATCAATGGGAAAATCACGTTTTGCCTTGTTACAAATCCTACATTGAACCCTATAAACAAAAGGCTAATTTTGTATTTAATAACGATGAACGCGCAGAGTCGGATTTTGTGCAATTGATGGAGCAGGTACAGCATTTATTGACCCAGCGAGGAGTTTTAGCCTAAACATTCTCTCTGTAAACCTTGTTAACGCTATTATGAGTTATTGCAAAAACCCATATTTTCAGGATCGACTCAATACCCTTGAAGTTCGAGTGGGGGCGGTGTGCTTGGGCTCAAAATTTCCCATCCGTGTTCAGTCCATGACAACGGCCGACACTCTTGATACCATGGCTTCTGTTGAAGAATCTGTGCGTATGATAGATGCAGGATGCGAAATTGTTCGCTTAACTGCTCCTAGCAAAAAGGAGGCGGAGAACTTACACCTTATTAAGCAAGCCTTAAGCGAACGCGGCTACCACCAACCGCTGGTAGCGGACATACATTTCACCCCAAATGCCGCAGAAATTGCGGCATTGCATGTGGAAAAAGTGCGCGTGAATCCCGGTAATTATGCCGACAAGAAGAAATTCGAAGAGATTACCTACACGGATGAAAGCTATCAATCAGAGCTTTTGCGTATTGAAGAGAAATTTACGCCTTTGGTTAAGCTCTGCAAATCCTTAGGAAGAGCGATGCGCATTGGGACGAATCACGGGTCCCTTTCCGACCGAATCTTGAGCCGCTACGGCGATACTCCAGAGGGAATGGTGGCTTCGGCCTATGAATTTATAGAGGTTTGCGAAAAAAACGACTACTTCAATTTGGTAATATCCATGAAGGCCAGTAATACCTTGGTGATGGTTCAGGCTTATCGGTTGTTGGTGTCAGAAATGATTAAAAGAGGTCGTCATTACCCCTTACATCTGGGGGTAACTGAGGCTGGTGATGGGGAAGATGGAAGGATTAAGTCTGCGGTAGGTATTGGTTCACTGTTAGTAGATGGACTGGGAGATACCGTTCGCGTTTCGTTAACCGAAGCCCCTGAATTTGAAGTTCCAGTAGCTCAAAAGCTCATCGAAATCGCCCAACAAAAAAACATTTTATCTCTTCCTTATTATCCCAAAGGTTTACCCTTCGATCCTTTCCATTTTGAACGACGGACTTCAAGCGTATTGGGAAACATTGGAGGAGGAAACGCTCCGGTGGTTGTGGCTGATTTTTCCCAACAAGAAACCATCACTCCAGCTAACCTGTTCGCATGCGGTTATACTTATTCCAACGCTTTGGATAAATGGAATGTGCACGACGCAGCAGCGGACTACGTTTATTTGGGTAAAAACACCTTGGACTTCGAACTGCCGGGCACCTTGAGGGTTGTTGTAGACGAATCGGTATGGGCAACTCAAAGCCCGCTTCCCGTTGGAACGATCCCCTTGGTTTCCTTGAAAAACCGCCATAAAATTCCCCAAAACCAACCCTGTTTTTGTGCAACTAAGGCAGAAGATTTGGCGGTGGATTTGCATTTATTGCAAGCTGAAGATGTTCTTGTACTTCAATCCTCTTATGATAACAAGGTACAGTGGTTCCGGTGGGCATTTATGGTGTTAAAAGAACATCAAAAATCCAACCCCGTTGTTTTTAACCTTCTGTCAGAATCGTCAGACCTTGAACAATTTCAGTTGGAAATGGGGGTGTTTGCTGGATCACTTTTCGTAGACGGATTAGGCGATGGCTTATGGATTCAAGCGCCTCAGCAACCCAAAATTGAAATCAATAAGGTGGCCTTTGGGGTATTGCAAGCAACGAGGTTACGGATTTCAAAAACTGAGTATATTTCGTGCCCAAGCTGCGGAAGAACCTTGTTTGATTTACAAGAAACAACTGCAAAAATACGAGATCGCACAAGCCATTTAAAGGGATTGAAAATTGGAATCATGGGCTGTATTGTTAACGGGCCGGGTGAAATGGCCGATGCCGATTACGGTTATGTAGGTTCGGGTCCTGGTAAGATTACCCTTTACAAAGAAAAGGAGGTTGTTCGCAAAAACGTGAACACCGAAGATGCTGTAGATTCCTTAATTGACCTCATCAAATCCCACGGCGATTGGATTGATCCGGCTTAATGGTTCATCTATAAACATCGGCCCGTTGATTTCTATTGAAGACCCTTTCGAAACCAGTGAATAACTTACATAATTTCGTTTTATGGGCGAAACATTGGATAAATATTCAAAGAAAGGAATTCGAAGCAGTTATTTGTCAACGATTTTGGGAATTTCCTTGGTGTTGTTTTTAATAGGGATTGTAATTAGTGGATATATTGGCTTGCGCTCAATAGAAAAGGATGCAAAGCAAAATGTCCAATGCGATGTTTTTTTAAAGCCCGAATTAAAGGATGCTGATATTAAGGTTTTACAACAAAAAATAAGCGACTGGCGGGAGTTTAGTAAGGTTGAATTTGTTTCCTCTGAGCGAGCCTTGCAAGATTTTTCAGACAACCAACTGAGCAATGATATGGAGTTTTCCGAGGAGGCAAGCATCATTCCTCCCTCCCTTACGGTTTATCCGAAAAGTGAATTTGCAACAAAGGTGGAAATGGATATAATTTGCAAAAAACTCCAGCAAACCTATCCAGAGATTGACGAAGTATTCTATGATTCAAACCAGTTAGAACGCATTAATTTAGGTTTTCAACAAATAGCCATTATTTTTATATCCATTGCCCTTTTATTGTTGGTATTAGCCATAGCAATGATCAATAATACTATTAGAATGTCCATTTATTCGAAAAGAATGACGATAAAAACCATGCAGCTCGTAGGGGCAACCAAGAAATTTATTCGAAAACCATTTATACGAACCGCCATAACGAATGGTATAATCTCATCTCTTCTAGCAATTGTGCTTCTGGTATCGCTTTTCTATTCGCTCAATAATGTTTTAGAAACGGTAGAAATAACCTTTAACCTCGAGGACTTAATTATTCTTTTAGTTTCTTTGTTGGTTTTAGGCGTTTTTGTTACTTTCGTATCCACTTGGTTTGCATTGAATCGGTTTTTGCGTACCAACGTGGATAAATTATATTGATCATGAAAGATATTCAGCATTTTGGCATGCATCCAAAGAACTATCGCTTCCTTTTAATTGGGATTGGTGTAAACATTATGGGGTATCTGTTAATGATCGGAGGAGGAGCAGAAGACGCCAATACCTTTGATGCGGATGCGCTGTTTGATCCAATTAGAATAACCCTTTCGCCTTTATTAATTCTTGCGGGATTTGCCTTAGTTTTTTATGCAATAATGAAGCCCGTTGCACCTGAAAATAATACAGGTATAAACTCAAATATTCCATCAAAGGAAGGAAAAACGGAAGACCCGACGTCTAAACTTGAGAATAAGCCGATATCCTCCGGGAAGTTTATTCCCAAGACCAAAAGGAAATAAGCATGTCGTTTTTAGAGGCATTTATTCTTGCCTTGGTAGAGGGCTTAACTGAGTTTTTGCCCATTTCAAGTACCGCCCATCTTTTATTTACGGAAAACTTATTGGGCATGGAGTCTAACGACTATGTTAAAATGTTCACTGTTTCGATTCAATTTGGTGCTATCTTGGCGGTAGTGGCGGCTTATTGGCGACGCTTTTTTGTTGAAACATCCTGGTCTTTCTATAAGGTTTTGGCCATTTCAGTGATTCCAGCATTGGTGTTGGGAAAATTGTTCGACGATAAAATCGAACAGGTTTTTGAGAAGCCAATTATCATTGCGGCTATCTTAATTTTAGGGGGAATAATGCTGCTGTTCATTGATAAAATCTTTTCGAAAGAATCTGAAATCCCCGACGGGGAAGTTACCCTTCGCAAAGGTGTTGCGGTTGGTTTTTGGCAATGTTTGGCCATGATGCCGGGTGTTAGTAGATCTGCCGCATCGATTGTAGGAGGCCTTCAACAAGGACTGAACCGAAAAACGGCGGCGGAATTTAGTTTTTTTCTTGCCATTCCCACCATGGCTGCGGTTACTCTTTATTCTTTGGTGTTGAAGGATTGGAATTATCAAGGCGAAACCATGAAAGGGTTTGAGATGGTGCTAAGCTCTCAACAGAACACCCTGATATTCCTTTTGGGAAATGTTGCCTCTTTCGGGGTAGCATTTTTGGCGGTAAAAATGTTTATTCGATTTTTGCAAAAGTACGGATTCAAAGTTTGGGGTATTTATCGCATACTTGTAGGGGTTGTTTTATTGCTGGTTTTTCTAAACCAACCGAAAAATCAAGACCCGCCATCATCAAATCCAACCGTAAGCACAAGTTTTCGCCCATGAATTTTTTAGAAGGAGAGGTGTTGTTGGTGGATAAGCCCTATGGATGGACCTCTTTCGATGTGGTGAATAAACTGAGATGGAACCTAAAACAGGCCCTCAAAGTAAAAAAAATAAAAGTTGGTCATGCGGGCACGCTTGACCCCTTGGCCTCTGGCCTTTTAATTGTATGTGTTGGCAAACAAACCAAAAACGTGGACACCTATATGGCGGAAGAAAAAACCTATACAGGGACCTTTCTGTTAGGAAAAACTACGCCCTCTTTTGACTTAGAAACCGAGTACAATAAAAGTTTTTCGGTTGACCACATTACGCAATCGGCCATTGAAGAAACGTGTAAGGGATTTCTCGGTGAACAGCGTCAAACGGCACCTATTTATTCTGCCAAACAAATTGATGGAAAGCGCGCCTACCTTTACGCTCGAGAAGGAAAAGAGGTTGAGTTGAAGTCGCACCACATCAATATAACCCAATTTGATATAGATGCTAAATCTTTTCCAGAAGTTAGGTTCGAGATTTCCTGTTCGAAAGGCACCTATATTCGTTCCATTGCTCAAGATTTCGGCCTACGATTGGGATCAGGAGCCACGTTAACGGAACTCAGAAGAACCCGTTCAGGAGCTTTTCATGTGGATCAAGCCAAAAGTGTAGAGGCTTGGATTGATTTTATTCAAGCCCAGCATGATACTATTCTTTAATGTGCTTTAATTTCTCTTGAACTTCACGAATGTAGCGTTGGTACTTTTCGATTTTTTCTTGGTATCCGTTTTCTTCCGCTCTGTAGAGTCTTTTCTGAAGGTAATGCAAGCGTCTTCCTAGTTTGTACTTGTCCCATTTGTTCAAGATGCGTTTCATAGTTATTGCGAATTAATGTAGCCTGAATATAACAAAAATCCAGTAAAAGGTTATTATTTACCTAAAGGGTTTTTATCACTGCACCCTAATTTTGTAATGAGTTCAGTAAAGAAAAATTCGTACATTCGACACAAAATAAGCCGATTATGAAGCGAATTATTACTCTTTTATTCCTGACTTTATTAGCGTTTAATTTTCAAGCGCAATGTGCTTTTATTTACGTTACGCCCTTGGGCCTACCAACCGGTGTTGGCAGCATGAACGACCCCATGGATGTTGCAACGGCCTTTGCAACGGCACCGAGCAATAGCCACATACGGATGGCAACCGGAATTTATATCATTAACAGTTCTCTAAGCTTGAACGGTCAGAACATCACCGTAGAAGGAGGGTTTATCGATAGCCTCGCCTGGACCAAAACCAGTACGGCGGGAGCGACTACTATTTTCAGATCCAACAGCAACCCTTCCGGTCTTCCTAATGCACCTAGAATTTCTGCCATTGAATTAGTGAGCAGAACTGGTTTCCGTTTTCAGGACCTAACCGTGCAAACGGATAATGCCGCAGCGTCTACCTTGGGTCAGCCTTATGGAACAACCGTTTATGGAATTTATATGGACAGCTGCAGCAGTTATCATTTAGTGAGATGTCAAGTTCTTGCAGGTAATGCAAGTGCGGGGCTCAATGGTTCTGTTGGTTCGAACGGGGTTAACGGCAGTAACGGAGCACAAGGCGGACCCGGCAGTTGTGATGGAGGATCATGTACGTTCAGCAGCGGTAACGCAGGCGGTAACGGGGGCATTGGTGGCCAAGGAGGCGGCGGCGTAGCTGGCGGAGCTGGAGGGCCACAACAGAATAACGCCACGAATCCGGGTTCTGCAGGAACCGCAGGAACAGGTAGAAATGGAGGTGCTGGTGGTGGCGGTGGAGCCGGAGGGGATGAGTGCACTTCCAATAACGGAGGTAACGGTGGAGCAGGAGGAGCATCGGGATGTTCGAATGGTGGAGCAGGAGGAAATAAAGGAAATGACGGAGACCCAGGAGGAAATGGCACCAATGGAGCCAACGGAACAGCGGGATCTGCCGGAGCTATAGGCAGCAACGGTCCTGCGGGAACGAACGCAGCAGGATTTTGGCAACCAGGAGCTCAAGCACCTAATGGAGCCGACGGTTGTGGAGGTTCTGGCGGCGGTGGCGGTGGCGGTGGCGGAAGGCAAACATGTGCTTTGTGTGATAATGGACCTGGAAACGGTGGTGCAGGTGGAGGAGGTGGCGGCCAAGGGGGTCAAGGAGGAACTGGTGGTTACGGAGGCGGTAGCTCCTTTGGAATTTACATTAACGTTAATGGTCAAGGAGGAAATATTGTAGACTGTTTTATTCAATCGGGTTCTTCAGGGGCTGGGGGGATTGGTGGAAATGGGGGCATTGGAGGAAATGGAGGAAATGGAGGGGCAATTCAAGCGTCGTGTACGAGCGAAATTGGCGATGGCGCGCCTGGGGGCGCTGGGGGCGCTGGGGGCGCAGGCGGTAAAGGAGGCGACGGAGCTAATGGAATTTCCCAAGTGGTTTATATCGTATCTGGCGATACTTTATTGACTCACATCGATACGTTTAATTTACAAGCACAGCCTGAAATCCATATCAGTTATGCAACGTGCAGCAATGCCTCCATGCAAGCCCAGGCCATGAATGCAAATACCGTTTCTTGGACGTTTAACACGCCAGCCAATGCGATTTCGGCGAACACGAATCCGACTTCTTTTTCCAGTGGAAACGTAGGCTACACCACGGTTCTAGCGCAAGTTAATGGAGGAGTAAATGAGCTCTATACCGATTTTATTTATATTAGTTGTTCGGGGGAAACCATAAACCAAAACCAATCCATTTGCCAAGGGGAACAAGTGTTGTTTAATGGCAGCTACCTTACCCAAGCAGGCACCTATTCTGACACACTCATCAATGCGCAAGGATGTGATAGCATTGTGGTTATGGTCTTAACCGTAAACCAAGTGAACAATACGGTTTCCATCAATCCAAGCAACGGACAGCAATTGGTTTCAAGCAATACTGGGTTGATGTATCAATGGATCAATTGTGCTACAGGAGCCAATCTTCCTGGGGCTAATGGTTCTTCCTTGTTGGCAACACAAAACGGAACCTATGCCGTGATAAGCACAGATGCTAACGGTTGTTCGGACACCTCGAATTGCATTACCATCAATTATATTGGAATTGACGAGCTTTCCTTGCAATCTTTCAGTGTAACGCCCAATCCTTTCGTGAATGCGATGAATTTATCGTTTAACGAGCCTTTTACCGGCAGTGTTCATATTACCGATATCGCTGGAAAATTGCTTTACCAAGCCGTTTTAATGGAGCAGAAAGAATGGGCCATTCAATTCAATGTTCCACAAGGGGTTTATTTTGTTAGCACAGAAAGCAAAGGCGCTACTCAAACGGTAAGAACTGTAAAATGGTAGCGGTCAGCAGCCTTCTATAAAGCTTATTTTCCGTTGAATTGGCTCATGGCGAGTTGAATTCCGATGGTGCAAAATGCTTCGCATGTTTCCACGGCAAGATTTGTTCTTTCCTCTAGGGTTGCTATTTCTTCATTGGACCATTTTCCAAGCACATAATCCGATTGTCTACCCTTGGCAAAGTCGCTTCCGATTCCAAACCTCAGCCGGGCATATTCGTTAGATTGAAGCGTAAATTGGATGTCTTTAAGGCCGTTGTGTCCGCCATCTGAGCCACTTCCTTTCAGTCGAATCTTTCCAAATGGCAGGGCAAGGTCGTCGGTTACGACCAACAGGTTTTCTTTAGAAACACCCTCTTTTTGCAGCCAATAATTTACGGCTTTACCCGATAAATTCATGTAGGTGGTGGGCTTGATGAGCACTAAGGTTTTACCTTTAATTTTAATGGCGGTTCTGTGGCCGCAGCGGTCCAAAACAAAAACACCTCCGTGTTTTTTGGCCAACACATCCACTACGTTGAATCCAATGTTATGGCGCGTATTATCGTATTCCATTCCCGGATTTCCGAGACCTACTACCAAGAATTTCATGCGCCAAAATTACGAAAAGAAGCGAGCTATAAATTAACGAGCAAGGTGAAAGAATCCGCTGTACGTTTGATTTTTCTCGCTTAAGGTCAGCACAAAGAAATAAACACCGTCGGAAAGGTCTCCACCGTTCCACGTATTCGCATATCCTTCTTGTTCAAATACCACGTTGCCCCATCGGTTTAAAACTTTTAAGTGATTTGCAGGATAAAAATCCAAATACTTAAACGATAAAAGGTCGTTCACTTGATCGTTGTTGGGCGTGATAATGTTGGGGGTTGATACTTCTGCTGGTACTACTAAAAGGGGTCCGCAAAGCGTATCAACGCATCCGATGAGGTCTTCCACGGCTAAACACAGCATATTGGTAGAAGGATAATTAAAGCTGTTGTTCCAAGAATTATTGGAAGAAACTATGGAGTCGTTGAGCATCCAAGACCATTGATTGATGGTAGAGGCCGGGGAGATGCTTTGATCTTGGAAAAAGGTTGGGATTCCAACGAGAACCGGTGATGGATTGATGGAATAATTAGCTTGTGGGTTGCTATGAACCGTAACCGAAAAAGTGGTGGTATCCGAGGTACAGCCATCGCCGTCGGCATAAGCACTGAAAGTTATCGTATTAGGTGAACCCATATTGACTTCGTTGAAGTTAAAACTTCCTTGCCCGTTCGTGTTATTTCCGAAATAATAGGCGGTTCCATTACTGAAACACGAACTTAATCCGATGAGGTTGTTGGTCCCAGAGCAAACCACAGAATCATAGTTCAGTTCAATATTGGTTGCGGGCTTAATGGGAACGGTTTCAAAGGGAATACCTGCAATCACGGTACCACAAGCGTCTGTAATTACCGGTGGAGGAATATTTAACAGCGTGTAAGAGGAATCGCAATAAATAGGACAATTAGGAATATTGAGGGTGAATAAATGGTTGGTTGAACCCGCACCGCAACCGGTGTTGGTTCCGGTTACTACCGTATCGTTGGTCCATGGATGGGTAAACGTGTAGGGAGCGACCCCATAACGGGCATAAGCGCGCACTTCAACCGAGCAATTATTCGAACACAAGGGGGTTTGGGTGGCATACCAAACGGATCCGTAGGATTCAGGAGTTCGACCATACACCACGACTTGGAAAGGCCAAAGGGTGGTAAAGGGGTCGTAGCGAATATATGTGATATTGCAGCCGGCTCCGTAAGTGTAACGGCTTAAATGGAATCGCACATAGAAGTTTGTGGCAGTACAAGCTTCTGGAATACAACACACCAAAGGCGACATCATGTTAAAGCTATCCAAGTAGGCAGTACCCGCAGACTGTGCATTTGCTCCTGTTATGGTAAAGGTTTGGGAATTTCCACAAACGGTACTGAAGTACATAACCCCTTGATTCATCGTTGCTCCCACCCACGGATCTGCGTAAAAACTAGAGGTTACGTAAACGCCTGTTGGGGTAATTCCTGCAGGTATGGTTGCTTGCAAGCTGTCAACGTTATAAGTAGGCGTTAAACACGAATTCATATAGCCCCCAGCCCAAGTGGCGGTTGGACCACCCACCAATGGGTCGATGGTAATGGGGTAAACGCGCTCGGCATCGTTGAACCATGAGGCAGCAATACCGATGGTTAAACGGTACTCATTGCTTTCGCCTATTTGCTGGAAACTCATGGATCCTTGATGATAGTTCATGGACGCGTCGTAGGCAAATGGAGCGAATATTTTTCCACAGGGCTTTTGGGTTGCACGGTCTACGACGATGATGTTCGCACCGTAAGCGAGACCATCAATGAACAAGGCTCCTCGAGAACCCCGAACGTTAATTCCTTCCATTTCATAGGACTTCAAAGACTCGTACTGGAGTTCATAACCCTTGGGCAATACCACGGTTTCCTCTACGGTAAAATATTGGGGGTCGTTTAAGGTTACCGGTGCGTTGACCAGCACGTTGCTTTTCACTCGGTCTTCCGAGAAGATGAGCTGTTGGGTATAGTTTCCTTGACGGATTTCACAACCCGTACCCCTTACATCAGCGTTTCCGAGCGACACTTTGGGCATAGGGACGCCGTTATACTGCCGGTTTTTACCCAAGAGCAACGTTGAGCCCTTATTGTCCAAGCTGATGGTGTAGGTTCCGTCGTGGTTAAGGTGCGTAGGGTAAGCTTGTTGTTGGGCCGACCATCCGTTCGTTGATGGACTCAAACCGGATTTAATCGGTTGCAATTCCCCGTTTTTATCCAAATAATGAATGGGTTTTTTGCTGAACACACCTTTAGTGTTGCCTTTTTCATCTTTGAAATGGCTGGAATAAAGGGTTCGTTGGCTCGTTAATTCCGTCCACACACGTCCTTGTTCTTCCATCATCAAAGAGCTGTCGTTTCCTTTAACTAAAGGGGTAGATTCTACATAACGCTGTGCATTGACCAGAGTAAACGCAGAAAAAATGAAGAGTAGTAGTAGGTTGTTTTTCATTAATTCGATGATTCAAGGTGAATGATTTTCCCCCCGCTTTTACCCACTTCGTATCCAAGGTAACACGTCAAAAGACTTGAGGCTAAAACCACCCAAAAAAGAAATTTTCTCAATGAGTAACTCATCCAGGAGGCCCAAATAGCTACGACAGAAATCGCTCCTAAGGCGGCATTAACCCAGAGCAAAAGCTCTGCTTTTTCTTCGTGTTCGTGAATTACATGATGGCTTATTTTGGGGTATAATTGTTCAACCGCCTCCTCAGCACCTTCTCCGCTGTTGAGCGCCAAAAAAGTACTAATAGCGGTAAGAATAAAAAAGAAATAGCCGGTGCGCTTGACTAATTCGGAAGAATAAATCATTCCGAGGATAATAAGGATGATTCCCGCTATGGGAAAAATGATGGGAAAATGGTTTACGAGGTTGTGAAACTGCATTAAATTAATTTGAAAAGCAAGTTACGAAAATAATTAAAAAAACCCGACTTTTTCATAGGCCTCTTTTCACCTCAAAACCCTATTTTTGTAACCATTATGGGTGTTTCAATAAAAGAATTACTGCTTCAAAGCACACAAGTGGTTGGTTCTACCATAACCGTACAAGGTTGGGTTAGGGCCTTTCGAAGCAATCGTTTTCTACAAATCAATGATGGATCAACCTTAGGTACACTCCAAGCCGTAATTGATTTTAATGCTTTTCCAGAGGAGGAATTGCGCAAACTAACTACAGCAGCGGCCGTTAAACTAAGCGGCGAGGTGGTGGAGTCTATTGGCTCCGGCCAGTCGATCGAATTGTTGGTAAAAAATTTTGAGGTCTTAGGTCTGGCGGCAGCGGATGACGTTCAGAGAACTGTTATGCAGCCCAAGCGCCACAGTTTAGACTTTTTGAGAGAACAAGCACATTTCCGATTTCGAACCAATACGTTTGGAGCGGTTTTTAGAATTCGCCACTCGGTTTCCTACGCAATTCACCATTATTTTCACACCCACGGGTTTTATTACCTGAATACCCCCATTGTTACCGGATCCGATGCAGAAGGTGCTGGAGAAATGTTCCGTGTAACGACGCTTGACGCCCAAAACCCACCACTTACCGAGGAAGGAAAGGTGGATTTTAGCCAAGACTTTTTTGGGAAACCGGTGAATTTAACCGTGTCGGGTCAATTGGAGGCAGAACTTGCAGCCTTAGCCCTTGGCAAAGTTTACACCTTTGGCCCCACTTTTAGAGCCGAAAACTCCAATACTTCGAGACACCTCGCTGAGTTTTGGATGATCGAGCCCGAAGTTGCGTTTAATGACCTCCAAGCAAACATGGATTTAACCGAGGATTTCCTGAAGTTTATTTGCCGATTTGTGCTGGAGAATTGTCAAGAAGATCTACAGTTTTTAAACGACCGAGATCAGCAAGAACAGGCGCAAAAGCCTCAGCACGAGCGCAACGAGTTGTCGTTGATAGAACGCATCCAATTTGTGGTTGAAAATCCTTTCAAGCGTTTAACCTACACCGAAGCGATCGAAGTATTGAAAAATTCCAACCACTACAAAAAGAAAAAATTTCAGTACGACGTGGAGTGGGGTATCGATTTGCAAAGCGAGCACGAACGGTATTTAGTTGAAAAGGAATTCAAATGCCCTGTAATTTTGACCGATTATCCCGCCGAGATTAAAGCGTTTTATATGCGTTCCAATGACGACGGAAAAACGGTTGCGGCCATGGATGTGTTGTTCCCAGGAATTGGAGAAATCGTGGGGGGATCACAGCGTGAAGAACGGCTGGAGGTCTTGCAGCTGAAATGCGCCGCGTTTGGAATACCCGAAGAGGAATTGTGGTGGTACATGGATACGCGACGCATTGGAACGGTGCCTCACGCAGGATTCGGCTTGGGCTTGGAACGCATGATCATGTTTGTCACGGGAATGACCAATATCCGGGATGTGATTCCCTTCCCAAGAACCCCTTTGAATGCTTCGTTTTAATGGCACTTAAGCAACAATTTACCCAACGACAGGACCTGCGTTTATCGCCGCAGCAAATTCAATTGATGAAATTGCTGCAAATACCTGCGGCGGAATTGGACCAGCGCATTCAACAGGAAATCGAGGAAAATCCCGCCTTGGAGCAAGGCGAAGATGAAACCCAAGAATCCTTGGATAGCGAAGAGTCTGGTGCCGACGAGGAAGCTTTTGATTTCTCGGAATATTTCGATGAAGATTCAGCGGATTATAAAACGCAGGTGAACAATCATTCCAAAGATGACGAGGAGCGGAGCGTCCCTATTTCGGGGGAAAACACCTTTCAAGACCGGTTAATGGAGCAATTGCAGTGGAACGAACTCAGCGAGGAAGAGCTTACGATCGCGGAGGTCATTGTTGGAAACCTGGACGAGTCGGGATATTTAAACCGATCCCTGGAGGCCTTGGTAGACGACTTGGCCTTTCATTACAATGTTAGTGTTACCGAACAAGAAGTGTTGGGTGTTTTGCATCAAATTCAAGAATTGGATCCCGCCGGGGTAGGAGCTCGGACCTTGCAAGAGTGTCTATTACTTCAAGCGCAGCGAAGAAACGACGGCAGTCGGTTGAAATATCTGGTGGTGAAGGCCTTGAAAGATTGTTTTGAGGCGTTTACCAAAAAGCATTACGACAAAATGGCGTTGAAGCTTAAAATCGAGGAGGATGAGTTAAAACAAGTAATCAATGAAGTTCTGAAATTAAATCCCAAACCAGGAGGTTCCGTTAAAGGAAATGATAAGGCTGTGCAGCAGGTTATTCCAGATTTCATACTTAACGAAGTGGATGGTGTTTTCGATTTGACCTTGAACGCGCGCAATGCTCCAGATTTAAAAATCAGCCGAGAATATCAAACTTTAATGCGCACATTTTCTGAGGGGGCTAAAACGTCAAAAAGCGATAAACAAGCCTTGACGTTTGTTAAGCACAAAGTGGAGTCTGCAAAAGGGTTCATTGATGCAATCAAGCAGCGCCATGAAACCCTCTACCTTACGATGAGTGCTATTTTAGAATACCAAGAAGCATTTTTCCTTACAGGGGATAACACGAAATTAAGGCCCATGATTTTGAAGGATATCGCGGATCGGGTTCAGATGGATATTTCCACGATTTCTCGTGTTGCCAACAGCAAGCATGTTCAAACAAACCATGGTATTTACCTTCTTAAAAATCTATTCTCCGAAGCAATGACAACCGATACGGGTGAAGAAGTTTCGTCGCGTGAAGTGAAACAAATTTTAAGGGAGGCCATAGAAAAAGAAGATAAAAAAGCGCCCATTCCCGATGAAAAGTTAATGGCCATCTTGAATGAAAAAGGATATAACATTGCCCGAAGAACGGTTGCTAAATATCGGGAACAGTTGAATATTCCCGTTGCCCGGCTCAGAAAAGAACTCTAATATGAAGGGTTCAGCGAAAATTATTACCTGGTTATCCCTTCCCTTGTATATTCCGGTTGTGGCCTTACTGATCGTATTGTATGCCCCTGTAAAACCTTTGGATTTTAGCGAGCTGGTGTTATTTCAAATACCGCAAAAGGTCAAAGCGATTTTGCTACTAATATTTACGCTTTTTTATATCGTTGCGCCGGGAATATCCTTCCTTGGATTGCAGCGCATGAAGGTTATATCCACGGTAGAAATGGAAGAACGAAAGGAACGAAACTTGCCTTTGGTGATTATGTTACTTTATGGAACCATGCTGTTTTTTTTATTGCGACAAAGCGACCCTCAGAACTTACTTCCAGAGGCTATTTACGCCATAATTGTTTCGGGGGTATGTTTGAATTTTACTGCGTTAATCGCGAATTACTGGTTCAAACTTTCCTTGCATACGGCGGGAACGGGATTTTTATTTGGGTTTGTGTTTTGGTTTTCCCAACAGCACGACCCCCCATTAATTTATACGCTTGAAACTATTTTGATTTGTGCCTTTCTGGTTTTTTCAGCGAGGTGGATTTTAGGCAAACACAGCTTGTTGGAGCTGGTTTCAGGGATCCTTATTGCTTCAACGCAAACATGGTTGGTTTGCCATATCTTTTACGGTTAAATGGTCGAGGACCAAGGGGACTACTCCACCGTCACCGATTTCGCTAAATTTCTCGGTTGGTCTACGTTGCAACCGCGCATTACAGCGATAAAATAAGAAAGCAATTGCAATGGAACAGTCGCTAATAGAGGAACCAAAACCTCATCGGCCGCTGGGATTTCAATCACATGGTCCGCCATGGCCTTTACATGGGTGTCACCCTCGGTCACAATAGCAATGATTTTTCCTTTCCTGGCCTTCACTTCTTGAATGTTAGAAACCACCTTTTCATAGGAATTTCCTTGCGTAGCGATCACAAACACCGGCATGTTTTCGTCAATTAAGGCAATCGGGCCGTGCTTCATTTCAGCTGCAGGATAGCCTTCCGCGTGAATATAGGAAATCTCCTTCAGTTTAAGCGCGCCCTCTAACGCAACGGGGAACGAGGACCCTCTGCCAAGGTATAAGGCGTTAGACGCGTCCTTATAGGCTTTTGAGATAGACTCAACGTGGTCGTTCTTCGCCAGAATTTGTTTTACTTTTTCCGGAATGGCTTCAAGTTCAGATAACAGCTCATGGAAGCGGGATTGACTTATCGTTCCTTTTTTATGGGCCAATTGCAAGGCCATTAAGGTGAGAATTGTTACTTGTGCCGTAAATGCTTTCGTAGACGCCACGCCAATTTCAGGGCCAGCATGCGTATAGGAGCCCGCATCGGTAATACGTGAAATAGAGGATCCCACGACGTTACAGATACCAAGAATGGTTGCGCCTTTACTTTTAGCAAGTTCAAGGGCCGCAAGGGTGTCTGCCGTTTCCCCTGACTGAGAAATGGCAATCACCACATCGTTTTCATGGATAATGGGATTTCGATAACGGAATTCACTCGCGTATTCTACTTCCACATTAATTCGTGCTAAGTCTTCCAGTAAATATTCTCCCACCAATCCGGCGTGCCAAGATGTTCCACAGGCTACAATAATCAAGCGATTTGCTTGAATCATTTTCTGCTCATAGTCGCGGATTCCACCCAAGGAAATCCATCCTTTTTCTGCGTTTAAGCGCCCTCTAAAACAATCGTGTATCGAACGCGGCTGCTCGTGAATTTCTTTTAACATGAAATGCTCGTAGCCTCCCTTTTCTAGGGCTTCAAGCTCTAATTCTAATTTTTGAATGTAGGGTGTTTTGGGTTGGTCTCCAATGTTATACAGCTTCAATCCTTCCTTGCGATCGATTACAGCAATCTCCTCGTCTTCCATATAGACCACATTCTTGGTGTACTCTACGATGGGGGAGGCATCGGATGCACAAAAATATTCGCCGTTTTCTCCAATCCCTACTACAAGTGGGCTGCTTTTTCTTGCCGCCACAAGTCGGTCGGGAAAATCAGGGGATATCGCCACAATTGCATAGGCCCCAACCACATGGTTCAGCGCAATTCGTAGGGCTTCGCCATACCATACGCCTTCTACTTTGGAAATATCGTCCACCAAATGAACTAATACTTCGGTATCTGTTTCACTGCGAAAGCTATATCCTTTGTTGATTAGTTCCTTTTTTATGGCATCGTAGTTTTCAATAATCCCATTGTGAATAAGCGCAATTTTTCCGTCGGAGGAATAATGGGGATGGGCATTAATGTCGTTGGGCTCACCGTGGGTTGCCCAACGGGTATGGCCTATTCCAGCGGTTCCTTGAACGCTTTCTTGCGCAATTAACGCCTCGAGATTCGACACTTTTCCTTGTTTCTTGTAGACGCTAAGCGCGCCATTGTTTGAAATAGCGATACCCGCAGAGTCGTATCCGCGGTACTCTAAGCGTTTTAATCCTTTAATAATGATGGGATACGCCTCTTTATGACCAATGTATGCAACAATTCCGCACATAACTAAAAATTCGTGTAGGTAATAATGATTTTAGGACGCATCTTGTTAAGGGTGTTTTGTCCATTAAAGATAATCCGTTCTGCGGAATTAACGAAGAATCGAGGAGAAACTATTAATCCGGTGTTTTCAATATCTTGGTTGATGACGGCTTGAACGTATTGTTTCACGTCGGCCGTAAATTCTTTTTTTGATTCAGAGTAAGCCCCAGTTACCCCCGTGTTGATGTATCCTTGCGAGGCAGCTGATTTTTTGGTGGCAAAGCTAACCAATGCCCCAGGCTTGTATTTGTTTCCGATGGCATATTGAATAGGAAGATGGATTTCCGCCCGATGGATTAATTGATTTTTGGTGAATTTTTCTAAGCCAGGAATCACAATCTTCGAACGAACACCAAAAGCCTGAGCATAAAACTCTTTCATTCCCACGGAAGGGTTGTTGTTCACCGTTTCAACGGGAGTATTGTTGCGGTTGATGTCAACATGGGAGAAATCTGCACATATGGAATTCATTAGAAAATCATAGGTTTTTGACGTTCCTGCTTGACGGTAATAAATGGTAAGTTTTGTGCCGGGGTCGTTGAGGTTGAAGTAAAACACCCCCCCCTGACCATTGGACACCGAAGGATTGTTGACTCGGACATAAAGTCCTTTGAAATAATTTTGAAACGCGTCATTGGAGGCAAAAGCCCCGCTTCCATTGCTGGCTGCCGCAATGAATTGTTTGGCGAGCAGGGTGTCTAAATAAATCCTGAGCTGTGCCTGAACGCTGTCTTGTCCAATGAGGTTATAATTCAACGGGTCTGGTGTAATAAGGCTTCGATTGGGGTCGACCAAGGATGTTGAGGAGTGGGCAATATGGCTGAATGAATAGTAAGTTGAGTCATTGTACATGGGGGCGCTCACTTCGAACACTTCAAAAGTTTGAGCCGATAAATCACCGTAATATCCTGCGTATTCCAAACCTAAGACCATCGAATCCACCACAATTTCATTGATGTTGCCAAAATCGGGGTTAGTTCCTGTAATCCGAAGCTGAGTGTAAAATGATGCATTAAAATCTCCGAACACCGGGTCTTTGTATTGGCCCAGAACAACGTTGGAAACGTTGTCGGTTATCACGGAGTCTTCAATAAGGACCGATGAAGCAAGGTAAAAGGTATCGGTGGTAATTCCGTTTAAATATTGGTTGGAATTCAATAAGTCTTTACCCAGGGTGTTTTCCTTTTTGCGGCAAGCAACCACAGCAATAAGAATGGAAAGAAAAACCAACCAACGCATATTAACGCTTTATTTTACTGCGACCTTAGCATCGATGATACCATCAAAAAAAGAGGAGAAAGCCTTCGCTTGATGTTCTTCCTCTACATACTCCAGTTTGGGTAGATTCAAATCATCGTAAATGGTTTTGAGGGACTGATTAACCAAAGGCTCAGCCAAAGTCAATCCGTCACAATGCGACAAAACCACACGGGTAAAAGCCTCAAAAGTGGGGGTTTTCAGGGAGTCAAGAACCGATTTTGGAAAACCGTCAAATGCTAATTTTTGCGCCAATCGAACGTCCAATGTTTCTGAGAATGAGTCGTTGTATAAGTGGTATACGACTTTGGTTTCTTTGAAATGCGGGTCTTTCTTGTAATAGTGTTTGATGTAAAGAGCCATCATGCCGGTGAACCATCCATGGCAATGAATAATATCCGGTTGCCACCCCAGTTTTTTGAGCGTCTCAAGCACACCTCTAACAAAAAACATGGAACGCTCGTCGTTGTCGGCACAAAGGCCTCCATCTTCATTTACCAAGCCTTCTTTCCTTCGAAAGAAGTCGTCGTTGTCAATGAAATACACCTGCATTTTTGCGGCGGCTACAGAAGCCACTTTAATGATCAATGGGTGGTCTTGGTCGTCGATTGAAATGTTGAGGCCTGACAAGCGAATTACTTCGTGCAATTGATGCCTGCGTTCGTTGATTAGTCCGTATCTAGGCGTGAAAACGCGAATTTCTTTTCCTTCCTCTTGCGTTGATTGAGCGATTCGAAGGCTGTGGTTCGCAATATTGGATTTGGTTAGAAAAGGAGAAATCTCTTGAGAAACAAATAATACACGTTTTTTTTCCATAGATTTCAATTTCAAATAAATAGGGGTGCAAAGGTAGGGAAAACCTATGAAAGTTCCTAAAAACACATAGCTTTGCCAGGACAAGCCATAGAATGACTCAACAAATAACAGCGGTTTCTGCCTTAGCATCCTTCCTTCATAAAGCAAAGTCCCGGGGTCAAACGGTTGGTTTCGTGCCCACCATGGGGGCCTTGCATGAAGGACACCTTGCAATTGTCCGAAAGGCGCGTCAAGAAAACAACCTCACGGTTGTGAGCATTTATGTGAACGAGCGCCAGTTCAATAATTCCGAAGATTTTTTAAAATACCCCCGTCATGAAGAAAGCGACCTTTCTCTCTTGCAGGGGGAGGGGGTAGATATCGTTTATTTTCCTCAAACAGCGGAACTTTTCACGCAGGAGAATTTACCGATTAATTTTTCTTTGAACGGATTGGATGTGCTTCTTGAAGGGGCCTCGCGGCCAGGCCACTTTAAGGGGGTGGTTGAGGTGGTACACGCGCTCTTTATGCATGTACAGCCCACGAAAGCCTACTTTGGATTGAAGGATTTTCAGCAGGTGGCCGTCCTTCGCAAAATGGTCAAGGAGCTGCAATTACCGGTGGAATTAGTGGCGGTTCCTACGGTAAGGGCAGAAAACGGCTTGGCCTTAAGCAGCCGTAACCAAAGGCTCAGCGAAGAGCAACGGCAGGAGGCACTTATCCTGTTTAAGACCTTATGCTTTTTGAAAGAACACTATCAGAAAACACCCCACAATGAGTTGCTAGCTCAAGCCAAAGCGAATATCCACTCAAGCTCTTTAAAACTGGATTATCTGGAAATCGTAGACCCCGAAACCTTAATTTCATTGAACGAGCATCATCCTCAGGCTTTAGCTTGTGTTGCTGCCTTTTGCGGGGAGGTGCGTTTAATTGACAATATGCTTTTGATTGCCCAGTGAATTAAATTACTTTTGCCCTCTATAAACGCAAGGGGAAATGCAAATCCAAGTATTAAAATCTAAAATTCACCGTGTTACGGTGACCCAAGCCGACTTAAACTACATAGGAAGCATCACTATCGATGAACGACTGATGAACGCAGCAAATATTTTGGAAGGAGAAAAGGTGCAAGTGGTGAATGTGAACAACGGCGAACGTTTGGAAACGTATGTAATTAAGGGAGAAAAAGACTCCGGAACGATATGTTTGAACGGTCCTGCTGCTCGCAAAGCGGCCGTAGGCGATATTGTTATTATCATCAGTTACGCCACCATGGATTTTGAAGCGGCGAAAACCTTCAAGCCTTTGTTAGTTTTCCCCAAAGAGTCCACCAACTTATTGATGCCGTGAAACGTTTAGAATACGTACAGTCTAAAATTATTTCCATTGCTCAGGCCGCTCAAATGGCAGAAATCTACCGTTTAAGCCAACAAAAAGTGGTGTTTACCAACGGGTGTTTTGATTTGTTGCATTTAGGCCATATAACCTATTTAGCTCAAGCAGCAGGTTTGGGAAATAAATTGTTCGTAGCGGTCAACGACGATTCGTCTGTTCGTAGCCTCGCTAAAGGGGCAAATCGACCGATTAACCCTGAATTCGCTCGGGCAATGGTGTTGGCTTCTTTAGGATTTGTGAATCACGTGCTGGTGTTTTCGGAGCCCACCCCTCTCAAGGCGATTGAGGCGATTAAACCAGATTTCATCGTTAAAGGCGCAGATTACGACGCTTCTGTGAATGATGAGTCCGACAAACGGTATATTGTTGGTAAAAACGAGGCGGTGGCTTGGGGGGGAATTACGCAAACCATTGCAATGGTGGAAGGATATTCAACGACTCTATTGCTTTCGAAGGGCTAGACGTTCACGTTGAAATTCGAAAAGCAGAACAAAGCCAAGTAGTAAATCAAAATTGTAAAACAGGTCTTCTACCGGTATCGTGATCATACGCCAGCCTGAGAATTCTTGTTCGTTGTACCATACCACGGGATTTTCCGTAGCTGCTCCTGTGAGCAGGCCATTCACCACCAAAAATGGAATCAAACAGATGAGGTAGGTCACCACAAATTGACTTAACCAGTTGGGGGAAAGAAGCACCAAGGCGAATGTAAACAACAAGGAAGAGGTTACGGCGGTGTAGGGATACAATCCCATGGGGGTTTTAATCAATAAGATTAGTCCCAATAGACCGAAAAGCAAGAAAAATATCCGATTGAAGAGGGGGTTATTTGTTGGGCTAAAATAAGCACCAACGACCTCGTAAATAAAAATGCAATTGTAGGGAACAACAACGAAGAATAACACTTCTTCCAGGGGCAGCTTACCAAGATAACTTCCAGAAACATACTCTGGATTAAACCCCCAAACCCCTTTGATGGTAAACCATTGGTCCCACACTAAAAACAATCCAGAAACGAGGATAAAGGGGATAATTAATCGGGGAATGTTCTTATAGTAGGCTACCTTTTTATCAAAGCTGAGGCATAGGGGACCCAAAAAAGAAAAAAGGAGGATGTACCCGTAATAACTCATGCTTTGGTTTTTTGCGCTAACCAAGCCCTTTTCGCTTCGCGGTAAAAACGCGGCGGAACGAGCAGCATGCCAAAACAAGCCCCCTCTTCTTTATCCTGGTTTTTATGATGCACCTTGTGCGCTTTGCGAATGGCATAGAAATAGGGGTGGTCTACATCGCGTAAAAATTTATACCGGCGATGAATGTAAACGTCGTGGATCAGGAAATAGGCAATACCGTACAAGGCAATACCGAATCCCATCCATACGGTAGGGTAAAAATCATACATCATTCCCAGCATGATTCCTAACCAAGAAGGGACGGCATAAATCAGAAAAAAAATGTCGTTTTTTTCAAAAAAACCAGCCTCCACTTGATGGTGGTCACGGTGGAAATACCACATAAAACCGTGCATAACAAATTTATGGGTAAACCATGCCATGAATTCCATCCCGAAGAATGTTGCAATTAAAAGTAAAGGACCCCACCAAGCCATATTAGAAAAAGAATTGAATTACAAAAAACAAAACAAGTAAAAGTAACAAAGTCCACGAAGTATTGTTTGGTTTAGCTTTGGAAATTCCAACGTTGATTCCCTGTGCCAATAATGCTACAAGAAACCAACAAACATAATTGTAAAGAGGTATTTTTCCGTCCTTCCAGTACCAATAACCGTTTTCCACAGCAACGGGCTCCATAACATAGTCGAGGCCGGTCATTAGTAAGGACGCAACCACGACGATCGCCCAACGGTTCTTGAGCATTGATGCCGCTGCTGCTCCAGTTGCCAAGGTTAGCATGGCCCAGTTTATACCGATGATCAAGGGTACCCCAGCAAGTTTTGGCCCTAAATTCGAACCGTAATGGTAGACCCCAAACAACCACCCTTTTTGAACACCAACCCATTCTGCGGTAAACCCGAGGAGAAAGACCAAAATGGCAACCCATACCACAGGGCTTTTCCATCGGTAGGAGTTCATTAAAATTAAAAACGACAACAATAAGGTATAGGGGCTCAATGGAAGCACCACATTCCGCAAGTCGTTGACCATCAGCGAGACGATTCCTACCCCATAGAGGATCAGCAATAGAAAAATGCCCGTTCGTTCCCTCATGTTATTATTCTGCCTTTAATCGCGTTATCAATGCTCTGTTCCAGGGTATAAAAGGAATTGGGAAGTAAGCTTTTTAATTTCATTGGGTTATAAACCCTTGTGGAATAAGCCGCACGCGTCGATTCAATGGTCATGCCTTTTCGTTTACCGCGTAGCAATGACCAAGTTTCCAAGGCGTAGGAAAGCGGCAGGGCGATCCAGTAAGGAGCATATATTTTTGGGTCTCGTTTGCCCATTTTTTGACAGATTAAAGTAAACAACGTTTTGAAATCCTGATTGCTTCCGGTACAAAGGAACTTTTCAGCACAGTATGGGTTTTGCATTAAAAACACCATGGAAGCAGCAACATCCCGCGCATCTACGATAGCGTTAGCACCGCTGGAATAAAATGGCATACCTTTTTGAGCAACTCTGAACAGCTCCATGGAGCCTTCCTCCCATTTTCCAGCACCGATCACGGTACAAGGATTGATTATTACGGCATTCAAACCTTCCTCAATGCCTCTCCAAACCTCTTTTTCTGCCCCAAATTTAGAGACCGAATAACCGCTATTTTTATCGGTGGCTTTCCACGAACAGTTTTCATCGATCATTCCTCCAGGATTCTTTCCCAAGGCTGCGGTAGAACTCACATAACACAATTTAAGCCCGGGCACCTGAAGACAGGCATTCACCACATTGGCCGTTCCTTGCCGGTTAAATTCAATGCAGCGATAAAAATCGATGCGGTGGAAGGAAACTAGTGCAGCACAATGATATACCTCTTTGGCTTTAGATACTACTTCTTGGATTCCGTCAATGTCAAGAATGTCCAAATCCACCCATTCAATGTTTCGGTACCATAGAGCACCGCACTCAGCATGGTAATAGGTAAAAAGTTTTTCAACCGTGGCGTGGTTTTTTGAATTCCTTGCGGTCGCAGTTACGGGACCTTTTTGGGCGAGCAGATACAGTAAATGACTTCCCACAAGTCCAGTTCCTCCAAGTACGACGGGCTTATTGCTGTGCTCCTGCATAAACGTGGTCTAGTCCATGGCAAAACACCTGTGCCGCATGGGTCAGTTCCTCAACGGTATGCGCAGAAGAGACGAATCCCACCTCGTATCCACTCGGCCCCAAATAAACACCACGGTGAAGCAGGTAATCGTGTAAACGGTTAAAAGCGCTCATGTCGGGGTCTATTTCATCGGCGCGATGGATGGATTTTTTTCCGTTAAACGACAACCAAAAGATGGAGGCTAATGAAACGAGTTCAAAAGGATACCCTTTCACCTTGGCATAGGAATTAATTCGTTCAACAAAACCTCGAGTTTTTGCCTCCATTTCCCGATAAAAATCAGGGGCCATGCACAATTCTAACTGGGCAATTCCTGCCGCCATAGCTACAGGGTTGCCCGAAAGTGTACCTGCTTGGTATACAGGCCCGTCGGGGGAAACGCAGGCCATTATTTCGCTCGAGGCACCGTAGGCGCCTACCGGCAGGCCTCCGCCAATGATTTTTCCGTACGTTACGATATCGGGCTGAATGCCATACAGCTCTACTGCGCCGCCAAAAGCCACTCGAAACCCGGATATTACTTCGTCGAAGATTAATAAGACCTTATGTTTCCAACATAGTGAACGCAAGCATTGCAGGAAAGAAAGGTCTTGCAGCAATAAACCGTTGTTTGCCGGAACCGGCTCTATGATTACGGCCGCCAATTCATTGCTATAGGTGTTGAAAGTTTGTTCGAGGAGTGCTATATCGTTGAGCGGCACAACAAGGGTTTCTTGGGCTATTGTATCTGGGACTCCCGCACTGGATGAGGTTCCCAAGGTTACCAAACCGCTTCCCGCTTTTACCAAAAGGGAATCCACGTGACCGTGGTAACACCCTTCGAATTTTAGGATCTTTGCTTTTTGGGTATAGCCCCTGGCCAACCGTAAGGCCGACATTACTGCCTCTGTACCCGAGCTCACAAAACGCATCTTCTCCAGGTGGGGTAAGCGCGACTTGAGCAACAGAGCGAGTTCATTTTCGAGGCGGGTAGGCGCACCGAAACTTGATCCGTTTTTTAAGGAGTTAATAATTTTTTCTTCAACGTAAGGATGGGCATGACCGTGAATTAGCGGCCCCCAAGAATTGCAAAAATCCAGGAATTCGTTCCCGTCCTCGTCCCACACACGGGAACCCTTTCCTCGAGCAAAAAATAAAGGCGTTCCCCCCACCCCTTTGAACGCTCTTACGGGAGAATTCACCCCGCCAGGAAACAGTCTTAAGGCCTCTTGGTAATGACGTGCAGACTGCGATCGGTTAAGTTGGCCCATTGTTCCTTATCTTTGGGGCAAAAATACGAAACAGAAGCGGATGAACTTTGAAAACTCCTTAGAATTTGCAAAAGCATTGGACCACCAAGACCCCTTAAAGGCTTACCGAGAATCCTTTTTAATTCCAACGTTCGGTAAGGAAAACGCGGTTTATTTCACCGGCAATTCCCTCGGCCTTCAACCAAAGAACACGCAAAAATACCTGTTAGAAGAGCTAGATGACTGGGCAAATTTGGGGGTAGAAGGACATTTTGTGGCCCGTCGACCTTGGTTTTCTTACCACGAACTTTTAACGGAAAAAACGGCTCGTGTTGTTGGTGCTCTTCCGATAGAGGTTTGCACAACCCACAGCCTAACCACTAACCTGCATTTATTGATGAGTTCCTTTTACCGCCCACAAGGAAAACGAACCAAAATTTTGTGCGAGGCTAAAGCATTTCCCAGCGATCAATACGCCTTAGAAAGCCAAATAGCCTTACATGGCTTGCCCGCTTCGGATTTAGTCATGGTAGGCCCTCGCGAGGGGGAGCACCTGATTCGAGAGGAAGACATTTACGCTACAATCGACGCATTAGGAGATGAATTAGCCATGGTGCTTTGGGGAGGAGTTAATTATTACACGGGCCAATATTTTGATCTTCAGCAAATCACCATGAAAGGACATCAAGTGGGCGCCATTGTTGGTTTTGATTTAGCGCATGCAGCCGGGAATGTCAATTTACACCTGCACGACTGGGGTCCCGACTTCGCGGCATGGTGTGGTTATAAGTATTTAAATTCTTCCCCCGGAGGAGTTTCGGGTTTCTTTGTGCATGAGCGGCATGCTTACCGCAAAGACCTTATACGGAATGCGGGATGGTGGGGACATAACAAGGAAAGCCGGTTCAAAATGGAACCGGGTTTTGATCCTTTACCTGGTGCTGAAGGATGGCAGTTGAGCAATGCCCCCGTTCTTGGAATGGCGGCTCATTTGGCATCGCTGGAAATCTTTGATGCTGCCGGAATGGAGGCGATAGGAAAGAAAAGAGACCTGTTAACCGCGTATTTATGGTTTGTGACGGAGGAGGTTTCCAAAAGAAAATCACCCAACGGAGTTCTTGAAATCATAACGCCCAATGTCCCTAAGCAAAGAGGCGCTCAACTTTCCATATTGCTTTCAACCCAAGGAAAGGAATGTTTTAACCGCCTAACAGACCTTGGCGTTATCGCTGATTGGAGGGAGCCCAATGTAATCCGCGTAGCTCCTGCTCCACTTTACAATCGTTTTGAAGACGTGTATTGGTTCGGTCAACACCTTTTCAAGGCCCTGCAATAGGCGAAAACAACTTCTGGAAAATGTTGCATTTCTAAGCTTCGGATTTTTTGTTCTAACGATTCTGGCGTGTCCTTGGGAAGAACAGAACAGGAAAATTGCGCTAAAATTTTTCCTTCATCGTAGGCTTCATTTACCACATGAACGGTAATACCACTTTCAGTTTCTTGGTTTTCGATCACCTTCCGGTGCACATGCTTTCCGTACATGCCTTTTCCCCCATATTTTGGCAACAAGGAGGGGTGAAGGTTAAGGATGCGATCGGGGAAAACAGCAATAACATCGGGAGTGATTTTTCTTAAAAAACCGGCAAGCACAACCAATGCAGCGTTATAACCCGTTATTATTTGCATCGCTTTGGCGCTGTCCCAAGGGTCAAGGCATTCAAAAGCAACCTCAGCATTAGAACAGTACACGTTTAAATCAGCATTTAATTGGCTTGACAAAACCAATGCTACCTGCACATCCTTCTCCTTCAACGATTGTTGAATTAAATTTATGGCATTGCTGCCTTTACCGGAAACGAGAATAGCTATGCGCGTTGGGCCTTCCACACTTCAAAATTAGGAAATACTGACCGTTTAGCAGGAAATTAGTTTTCAAGACACAATAAAAAAGAGCGAATAATTTTGATTTTATCGAGTTTGTTTTTTTCTTTGCAGGCTTAAACCTTTAAATAAAAGTAAGATGTCTGAAATTAAAAGTAAAGTAATCGCAATCATTGTGGATAAATTGAATGTTGAAGAGGCAGAAGTAACTGATACAGCAAGCTTCACCAATGATTTAGGCGCGGACTCTTTAGATACCGTAGAATTAATCATGGAATTTGAAAAACAATTTGGTATTTCTATTCCAGATGATAAGGCTGAAACCATTCAAACCGTTGGTGATGCCGTTGCTTACATCGAAGAAAACGCGAAATAGTAATTTTTTTATTAGCTACCAATGCAGTTAAAACGGGTCGTTGTAACTGGGCTTGGCGCACTCACGCCCATCGGTAATTCTGTACAAGAATACTGGGCCAATCTCGTCAAAGGGACGAGCGGTGCTGCGCTTATTCGGCAATTTGATGCTTCTTTGTTTAAAACACAATTCGCGTGTGAAGTAAAAAACTTCGACGTTGAGCAATTTTTAGACCGAAAAGAAGCCCGTAAGATTGATCAATTTACCCAATACGCTCTTGTTGCTGTGATGGAAGCGGTAGAAAATTCTCAACTTTTGGAGGCCTCTCCAAACTTAGATAGAATTGGTGTGGTTTGGGGTTCGGGTATAGGAGGATTAA
>Ga0209770_10000087_pt1 | contig 53645 bp, 40 predicted proteins | sample LauGreSu1BDMLBDD_2_FD_187572 | JGI IMG/M metagenome (GOLD analysis project Ga0209770, IMG submission 187572) | Freshwater lake microbial communities from Lake Michigan, USA - Su13.BD.MLB.DD (SPAdes) (version 2) | ecosystem: Environmental > Aquatic > Freshwater > Lake | place: Lake Michigan, USA... | reverse complement strand
AATTCTCCAACTGTAGATAAATACTCTGGAGATTTGCTGTTTATTGACAACAAAGCTGGATTTACTCCTTCAGCTCAAGAAACTGTAACTATTAGAACTATTATTAGATTCTAAACTAAATAGTTAGAACCATTAAAAGAAGAAATTAAATATGCTAAACTTTAACACAGAACCTTATAATGACGATTTTGATTCGGATAACAAATTTTATCGCATTTTATTTCGCCCTTCATTTGCAGTTCAAGCAAGGGAATTAACCCAATTACAAACAATTCTCCAGAATCAAATTACCAGTAATGGAAACCACTTCTTTAAACAAGGAGCAATGGTTATTCCTGGTCAAGTTTCTGTTGATGCTGATGTTCAATATGTTAAATTAGCTGCTTCCTATGATGGTGTTGTAACAGAGTCTTTTATTCAATCAACAACTGGCAAGTATTTAACCAGCGCATCTGGCGTAAAAGCACAAATCATTCATGTTGTAAGTTCAACTACTAGCGACCCAACAACAATATATGTTCGTTATATTTCTTCAGGAACTAATAAGATAACTAAAGTTTTTGCTGACAACGAAGTTATTACTTTTGATGATGGTACAAACGCAATTCAAGCAATTCCAAATGTAATTCCAGGAACTCCTGCTGCGACTGGTTTAGGATCACTCGCTTCTATTGAGCGTGGAATATATTATGTAAATGGTCACTATGTTCTCTGCGCAGATCCTGTTACTGGTGGTAAACAAATTATAGTATTAAGTAAATATTCTGCAACACCATCATATCGTATTGGATTAAACATTCTTGAAAGTGTTATTGTTCCAGAAGATGACGAATCTCTTTTAGATAATGCCCAAACATCTTTCAACTATGCTGCTCCTGGTGCGCATAGATATCACATAGATTTAATTTTAATTAAAAAATTACTAGATGACGAAGATGATGAAAATTTTATTGAATTAGTTCGTGTTAAACAAGGAATAATTGAAAGACTTGTTACAACTACAGAATACAGCGAATTAGAAAAAACATTTGCTCGTCGTACATATGATGAATCTGGTAACTATGATGTTCGACCATTTACTATTGATGTTAGAGAAGCCAGAAATAATAATCGTGGAACATGGACAACAACTGCCACAGCATATTTAATTGGCGATATTGTTAAGTATGGAAATAATTATTATACTGCTAAAAATCCTGCAACATCAGCAAACAGTGTTCCGCCAACACATACTTCTGGCTCTGCGTATGATGGTTCTGGATCAACTGGCGTAAATTGGGAATATACCGAGACACCTGACTATAATCGTGGTGTAAGTTTATCTGGTTCAGATAACCAGTTGGCTATTGCTCTTGACCCAGGAAAGGCATATGTTCAAGGTTATGAAATTGAAAAAGTTTCAACCTCTTATGTTTATATTGACAAAGCTCGTGATGCTTCGCACACTGTTCAAGTAGATAATGCAATTATTCCACAAACTGTTGGTAATTATGTATTAGTAAATTCTATTAACAGTGCTCCTCCTGTTCATACTTTCGCGAAAGTTAATTTATACAATCAATTTACTACGACTGGTTTATCAAGTCCTGTTCCAGGAACAGCTGTCGGAACTCTGGTTGGAACAGCTAGAATTCGTTTAATAGAATGGCATAATGGAACTATCGGAACAACTGCTGCTCAATATAAACTAAGTTTATTTGACATTCAGATGGTTTCTGGATATGACTTTAAACAAAATGTAAAATCTATATACTTCTCTGGTGGAACAACTGTTACAAGTTTTTCAGCAGATATAGTTCCAATAACAACTAGATTAATTGGATCAGTAACTGCTGCTGCCAGTACAACAATTACTGGAACAGGAACATCGTTTCTAACTGATTTGACTGTTGGGGATTATATTTCTCTTGGTGGAACTTATCGCAGAGTGACAGCAATTGCTTCTCAAATTTCTTTAACTGTTGATGCTTCAACAACAGTGACTGGTGTTACTGTTGATAGAGTTACTACTGAAATTAAAGAGCCAAACAATGAAACTTTAATTTTTAATTTTCCATACTATGCTATTAAAACTGCTCGTGCTGCAGATAACACAAATCAAACAACATATACAGTTTATGAAAGGTTTACTGGGACATCGTCTTCAGCTTCTGGAGGTTTCTGTACATTAACAGTTTCAACTGGTTCTGGAACAATGGACTCAGCAGCAGAAACTGACAACTATCAGTTAGTTGATAACACAACTGGATTAACTGTTTCTGTCGATCCATCAAATATTTCTCCAGCAGGATCTTCTGTTACATTTACATTGCCTGATACATATGCCTCAAGAGCATTTATTGTTATCGGAACAGTTATAAAAACTTTAGCATCTACAACAGAAAAAACTAAAACACTAACAAATACTTCTGTTACATTTACAACACAAGCATTGGCAACTAATCCTGTCTTGTCATTAGGTGTTGCCGATGGATACAGAATTATTAGTGTTAAGAAAGCTACTGGATTTGCATTCGGATCCTCTCCTACTACAGCAGATTATACTACTGACATTAGCGATCACTATACCTTCGATGATGGTCAAACTTTAACATTTTATGGCTTGGCCAAGTTGTTGTTAAAACCATCATTTACTGCTCCTAATGCTCCAGTTAGAGTAGAATTTGAATACTTTGCTCATGGTACTGGCGACTATTTTACAGTAAATTCTTACATCGATAATAATAATTTCGATTATAAGAAAATTCCTTCATTTGGGCAAACACAATTAAGAGATTGTATAGATTTTAGACCAAGAGTTGATAACACTGGTCTTGCATACACTGGTGGCGGTGCGTCAACATCATTAGTTCCAAAGCGTGGAATTAATATTCAATCAGATTTTCAATACTATTTGGGAAGAACTGATAAAATTGCATTAGATTTTAATGGCAACTTCTTTAAAATTAGTGGCGTTCCTTCTTTAAATCCTGGCGATCCTGAAGATCCATCGCTTGGTATGGTTCTTTATACAATACAATTAGAACCATATACATTTGGAACTAAATCTGAAAATGTTAGCGTAACCAAACACGATAACAAGCGTTACACAATGCGCGATATTGGTAAATTAGAAAAGCGTATTGACAATCTTGAATATTATACATCTTTATCATTGTTAGAGCAAGAAACTCAGTCTTTAGAAATTATTGACCCAACTACTGGATTAAATCGATTTAAAAATGGATTTATCGTAGATAATTTTTCTGGTCACTCTACTGGTGATGTTCTTTCTTCAGATTATCTTTGCTCCATTGATATGGAAAATAATGAACTTCGTCCATTCTATTCAATGACGAATGTTAATTTAATTGAAAAACAAACAACAACTGCTGGAAGAACTACTGCAGGTTATAAGTTGTATGGTGATGTAATTACTTTACCTGTAATTGATCAACCAAAATTAGTTGAACAGCCATATGCATCAAGATTAGAAAATATTAATCCGTTTGCTATCTTCACATTCTTAGGTAATGTTGATATCAATCCTTCTTCTGACGAGTGGTTTGAGACTGATCGTAGACCTGATATTATCCAAAATGAAGAGGGTGATTTTAATACTATTGCAACTCTTGCCGAAAAAGCAGGTATTCTCGGAACTGTTTGGAATGCATGGCAAACTCAGTGGACTGGAACACCAGTCGCTACTGGCACAAGACAGATAAACCTTCGCGCAGGTGCGAGAAGAGAGATCGTTGTTGAAACATTTGCTCAACAAGTTAATCAATCTAGAACAGGTATTAACACTAGAGTTGTTGCTAAAATCGACAAACGCCAAGTTGAAGATAGAGTTCTCTCAACTGCTGTTATCCCATACATTCGTTCAAGAAATATTTTAATTCAAGCAAGAGGATTAAAACCATCTACCAAATTTAATCCATTCTTTGATAATGTTGATGTTTCTAGTTTTTGCACTCCAGCAACAAAGATAACCTTTACTGGTGCTGTAGATTTTGACCATACTACCAATGTTGGTGGTAATGCAATAAATGTAGCTCGTCGTATTTCTGGAGATACTCAAACATGTTTAAATCGTGGTGATATTATTACTGGTGGAACTTCTGGAGCAACTGCTATTGTTGTTGGAAGTGAAAAGGTATTCAATAATGCTGGAGTTATAACTTCAAGAGCAGTTTATGTAGTTAATATCCAAGGAACTTTCCAATCTGCTGAAGTTATTACTGGTAGTATTAGTGAGGTTTCTGCCACAGTTGGAACTGTATCAACTACTGCAGTAGCTGGCGATAATATTATTACTAACGCCAATGGCGAAGCACAACTATTGTTTGCTATTCCACAAACCGAAAATCTTCGTTTTAGAACTGGACAAAGATCATTCGTGTTAAGCGATGCATCATCAGCAGCAAGTTTCGAATATACCTCAAGAGGTAGAGCTAACTACTATGCCCAAGGAATTTTAGAAACTAAACAGGCAACATTTATTGCTACACGGAATGCTACTTTAGTGTCTGAGCAAATTTCGCAGAATGAAACTATTACACAAACTTCTGAGCGTGTAGTTTCTGACACTGGTTGGTATGACCCACTGGCTCAAACATTCTTGGTCCAACAAGAAGGTGGAGCATTCTTAACTAAAGTTGATGTTTATTTTGCAACTAAAGATGCTAGCATCCCAGTAAATCTTGAAATCCGTGAGGTTGTTAATGGATATCCAGGAAAATATGTATTACCATTTTCTAAAGTTACTTTAAAACCAGAGAATGTTAATATCTCTACAAACACAGTAGATATGCCTGACGGAACTGTTGCTAAGAGTTATGATACGCCAACTACCTTCACATTCTCATCTCCTGTTTATGTTCAAAATAATCAAGAGTATTGCATCGTTCTTGCGAGCGATTCTAATTCATATAAAGTGTGGATTTCTAATACTGGTGATAAGATTCCTAACTCTAGTAGATTTATTTCTGAGCAACCATATGCTGGTGTTCTATTTAAATCACAAAACGGATCTACTTGGACTGCAAACCAAGATCAAGATTTGAAGTTTACTTTATATCGTGCTAAATTTGCTACCAATACTACTGGTGCCGTTGAGTTTATCAACGATATTTTACCATTACAAAATTTAGAAAAAGATCCATTTGAGACAAATATTGGAACTCCGAAAGTTAGAGTGTTCCAAAAGAATCATGGGTTTGCTGTAAATTCATTTGTAACTATTTCTAATTCGGACACAACGAAGATAAATGGTGTAGCTGCATCAGCTGGAACTATTACTTGTACTACAGGCAGTACAACTGTTAATGGAACAAGTACTGTATTTGAGACTGATATTGGAACTACTACTATTGGTAGAGGTGCTGTTTTACGTAGAGCCAGCGATAATGCTTATATCGGTATCGTTTCTTCCGTAACAGATGATGATGAACTAACATTAGTTTCTAATGCTGCTATCACAATTAGTTCTGGTGTTGCTTTTAAAATTGTTGAGTCGCTCGGTGGAGTACCAGCTACTGAAATATATAAATCGCATACAATATCTTCTATTGTTGATAACGATTCCTATGTTGTTACCTGCACGAACAATGCAACAGCGAGAGGTTATTCTGGTGGTTTGACTGTCACTGCTAATCAAAATACTGTATATAATGCAGTTCAACCGATTGTTCAATCTCAGAATTTCTCTGATACAACTGCACTGTTTTCAATTAAAACTACCAGCGGTAAATCAGTAAATGGTTCTGAAACACCATACGCAATTGATGCAAATTTCACTGGGATAACTCCTAATGATACTAATTATTTTGCAACTCCAAGATTAATTGCATCTGAACAGAATCAGACAAGTTTACTAAGTGGAAATCCTTCTGTTAGACTGTTGTGCCAAATGTCAACTACTAATGACTCATTGTCACCAATAATTGATACACATCGAACAAGTTTAGTTACTATTTCTAATACAATTAATTCACCAAGCGAAACAACAATAAACCAAGTTGCGTTAGATGATGTTCCTTTACTATCTGCTAATACAACAATTGCATTTACTACAGCGACAAATGCTTGTGTGATTTCATCGACTAATGCTACTGCTCGTGGATTGTTACAAACAATTCAAGTTGGTAAGTATATTACTGTTAGTGGTGCTGCAGCTGGTTCGAATAATGGAACATTTAAAGTAACCAAAGTTGTCGATGATGGAACTACTACATCTGTTACTGTTTATAATACAGGTGCGACTGCCGTTGCTGGTGCTGCAATTACTATTGTACTGAAAAACCACTTTGTTGATGAAATATCACCACTCGGTACTTCTACACATAGTAAATATGTAACTAAGAAAATTGGATTAACAACTCCAGCGACAACATTAAAAATTAGACTTGCTGTTAATGTTCCAACTAAATCTAATTTGAAAGTTTATTACAAAACTTCTGCTGTTGGTAATAAAAATGCATACAACGAAATTAATTACGCAGAGATAAATCCTGACAATTTGACTGCACTTCCAAAAGTTGAATATGGAAATGGTGAGTTTACTGATGTTGATTTTACATTAACTGACTTAACTCCGTTTGACGCATTTACTGTTAAATTAGTTATGACTTCAACAAATAGTTCTGAGATTCCTAAAGCCAAGGATCTCCGTGTAATTGCTTGTTCATAATGGGACAATTATTAAAAGTTGAACAAAACACATCTCTTGTTAGGGATGTGTCTTCTAATGCAATTTTAAATAATAATACTTCTGATTATCAGAACTATATTAAAAACAAGCAGGCAGCTTTGTCTAAAACAAATGAATTAAGTCGTCAATCTGAGCGAATAAATAACTTAGAACAAGATATAACTGAAATTAAGAAAATGCTCGAAATACTGATTAAAGGTAAAGAATAATGGCAACAATCGTTCTTCGAAATGTTAAAGGTAGTCCTCTTACAAATCAAGAGGTCGACGACAACTTCAACAATATTAATGTGGAAGTCGGAACAAAATTAACTGCATCAAACTACACTGCTTTGGATGTTTTGACCAAAATCAAAACAGTTGATGGTTCTGGTTCTGGATTAGATGCTGATACTATTGATGGATTTCAGTCAGCCACAGGAAATACTGTTAGTACTGTAGTTGTTCGCGATTCAAATGGCGACTTCTCTGCAGGAACAATTACTGCTACAACTTTAATTGGTAATGTTACTGGTAACATTACAGGAAATTTAACTGGCACAGTTTTTGGTAATGCGAGCAATGTTAATGGAACTGTTGCTATCAATAATGGTGGAACAGGTGGTACGACAGAAGCCACAGCAAGAGCTGGTCTTGGATTGGGAACTGCTGCTACTCAAAATGTTGACGCTATTGCAATTACTGGTGGAACTATTACTGGTATTACTGACTTGGCGATTGCCGATGGCGGAACTGGCGCATCAAATGCTACATCAGCAAGAGCCAATTTAGGATTATCTATCGGTTCTGATGTTCAACCATTCTCTAACGAATTAACTGCTATTGCTGGTGCTTCCACTTCTATAGGATTTTATACTCGTCTTGGCACTGGATCAGTTACTGAAAGAACATTTACTGCTGGTACAAATGGAATTACTATTGTTAATGGTGATGGCGTTTCAGGAAACCCTGTTATTGATATTTCAACTTCTGCTACACTTTCTGTAAATTCTGTTACTGCAGCAACATTTGTGTCAGTCGCTTCAATTTTTAAAACTGGAACAAATGGTACAGGTGATATTGGACAAACAGCAAATCGGTTCGGAACAATCTATGGTACTGCAACCTCAGCTAAGTATGCTGACTTGGCAGAAAAATATACAACTGATGTAGAATATGAACCTGGGACTGTTCTAACAGTTGCTTTATCTGGCGATGCTGAAGCAACTGCATCTTTCCAAACTGGTCAAAGAGTTCTTGGTGTAGTTTCCACAAATCCAGCATTCTTAATGAATGATGAAGCACCTGGTCAAGCAATTGCTCTTCGTGGTCGTGTGCCAGTGAAAGTTGTTGGTCCGATTCGTAAAGGACAACCATTAATTTGCAATCAAGATGGTAAGGGTATCCATGGAGATACTAGCAATTCGTTTGCGATTGCTTTAGAATCTAACGATGACGCTGGTGTTAAAGTTGTGGAGTGTGTTATTCTGTAATGAATAAACTGTTTGGAGTGCCTCTGTGGCACTTTCGTAATTTTTTAACTGATGAAGAATTAAAAAATTGTTATGATGAACTTAATTCTATATCATCTATAACAAAACATTTAGGTGTTGATGAGACAATAGGTGGAATTGAAACCGACTTGTCAAATAAAGATATGCAGATAACTTCCAAATTGCATACTTTATTTAAATCAATTAATTCAAATGTTAAAATTCAAAATTATTGGATTTCTGAAAGCAAACCCAATACTTCTGTTATTTCACACAATCATATAAATCCCAACCAACAGATAGTTGTATATTCTGCTGTATATTATTTACAAGCAGAAAATTCTGGCAATTTGTATTTGGAAAATCCTGATCAATTTGGAAAATTGTTGGGAGATACTAGATATATGATTACGCCATCCACAAATGATCTTATCATATTTCCAGGTTGGATTAATCACTGGGTTGATACTAATACTAGCAACATTACAAGAAAATGTATTGCTTTTGATTTAGTATTAAATTAGTTCTACTTCACCACCAAACAAAATTTTAAATGCAGTTTCTTGAACTGCTCTGTGGTATGTTTTTTCAATAGCACAGTTACTAAAGAAAACTTCATCAGGAACTTCAATAGGACAATTAGATTTACACAAACGAAAGACTGAGCAAGATTTGCAATGTTTTTCGTATCTATCTAAATCAATATTCTTGAGTTTAACATTCTCAAGATCTTCCAAATGTCCCCCAATAAACGACTCATCAGTATGAGGACAAGTGCGGACATTACCTTTAATATCTACAGATAAAACACCCTCATCATCTACTCCGCAAGATGTGGAAGATGTTGGAAGTATTTGTTGCTTTAATGTTTTTGTGTATGGAATAACTCCCATACTGCCAGTGAATAGTGAGTTTTTAAATAACTTATTATCTTTTCCTTGAATAAATTGTTCAATACATTTATCCATATATTCAAGAATAACTTCACCAAACTTCTCTAAAGACTCTCCACCAATTACATGGTCTGCAGAGTTGTGTATATTTTCATAATCATGGTTGTGTCCAACTATCCAATTAATTCCAATTTTACTGTAATCAATACCATTCTGTTCACAATAGTCATAGAAAAACTTATTAATATCAAACAAATTATAATTCGTTTTACTGATTACTGGATTGAAACTAAATTGAATATCATTGTCAATCATGGCTCTTAAAACATCAACCTTCTTATGTAAGAACTCTTCGCCACGAAGTCTTTCGTGTCCTGGACCATCATGCGAAATACTAATTCCAACTTTACTTTTTAATGTTTTAAAAAATTCAATATGTTTCATTTGAAGCGGAGTTCCATTTGTTGGAATATACCACTCAAGACCTTCTCGGTCAAACTTTCTCATAATTTCTTGGATAGTTTTCCAGTACAATAATGTTTCGCCACCCCACAAATCAATTTTTTGCAAACGACTCATATCAAGTTTACCCAACTGTTCAATAAAATAATCAGTAGTAGTAATTTTTTCTCGTTCGTCGGGATTACCAATATCTTTTTGCATGCAGTAAGAGCAAGAATAATTGCATGCATGACCAAGAAGAATTCTAATCCAAAATGGTTTATTTGATTTTACTCTGGATCTAGTTTCAGAAATCGTTGCGTAATATTCGGCATCTGGCTCAGCAATAACTGATAGTGCATTTTTATTCGCATCATATAAACCATTGTCGTAGTTTGAATAATAAAACACTCTACCAGTATTTTTAACTTTGAACTTACTCCAACTCTCTGGAGTTCTATCGAACATTGGTATCTTGTCTGGCTCTGGTTTTAGTTTACGCTTTAAACTTGCCAGACTAATTGTATATTCACTCATGATTTAAAATTAAAAATTGGTTTAACATATTTGGCACCTGTCAGTAATAATCCAGCATTGGTAGAGGTCCATCCATTTTGTTGCAGTTGTTCATAATAAGGATGAAAGTTTTTTAATGATAATATTGGGATATATGTATAATCATCATTAACTATTAAATTTTCTGAAACCCATTTAAAATATCCATAAAATTGTTTATTTTTATTGATTGAATATTTTAGTTTCTCAGCATACTTAGCATATAAAGTTATCTTTCCTTTTAGATGATCAGACAGATGTTTTTTTGGATTAAATCCGTCTTCAATAGTATGGTAAGGAGTTGATGTAATATCTGTTGATTCTGGCAATGTTAAAAAGAAAGAGTCATATTGCAAATAATCTATTTCGCCACATAAGTTGTATAACTCTGAATTAAATGTAGCGAATACAGTTTCTTGATCTTTTTGACCAGTGTCTAAAGTATCAAATTTAGTAAAATCGTAATGAATGCTAAACTCTTCTGCATTAGTTTTTGACCAATCAATAAACTTCTTTACAGGTTCCCACTCATGAGAGTTTAAATTAGTTTGAACCAATTTCATCAATTTAATTCCAAATCGTTTCTGAATAACATTCAGTTTATTCAGTATTTCCTCAATATTAACTTTAACTAAAAATGCATCAGAAAAAGTTACTTCTGGAAAAGTTTTGTAACTAATTAACTCATTCATAAAAATATCATAATTTCTTACAAATGAATTGTCAGTTAGAGTTCCAAAGTGAAACCTGTATGCATTGTTTTTATACCAAGTATATAACTCTGGTTGTTTGTGTTTTATCCAATATAGATCATCAATAGTTGATACTATTCTGTAATGTTTAAATATGGTATCCCAAGAATCTTCTATTTCTTTTGGGATTTCAGTTGGAATAAACCTACTAAATTTCTCTTTATCTTTTTCAAAATTTTTATCAATGTAACATATTTTACAGCCAGCAAAACAGTTATATCTTCTTAGTATAGAAAAAGATAACTCAGTGTGAACGCTGTTTAAATTGTCGTTTCGTATAAAATACTCACGAGAACTCATTTGTTCGTCATCAATAATTTGACGCTTATCTGTGGCCATCGTTAATCCATGTTAAGAAGTTTGGTTTACTATTCAATTTAGCCACATAATTGACCATGGTATCTATAATCTTATAGAACATTTCGCACTTAACTGCTGGCTCTCTGTCAAACATAGAATACAAATATTTTAAACCACAAGTTTCTTTGGAAGAACAAGTGTTGCACTTTTCTTTATAGTTTGTGTATTCTTTTTTGTTTATGGTAGGAATAAAATTTGGCGATAATCCATCCGTCCATCTACCAATTTGAAACTCTGTTGTTTTGTATTCGCAAAAATCATATTCTGGATAAATGAAACCATCAGGTGATAGTATAATCTTATAGTGTTGGTCAAGATAATTTTTATCTATCTTGCCATAATTGCCATCAATAAACACCATAATATTATAATTGTATAATGTATTAACGAATCGAATGAATGCATCATAAAATTGTTTAAGATCTAACTCATCAACATAAACTTCAAATTTATCTTTACCTCTGGTATGACGAAGTGGAATAAGATTCAAAGATTTGATAATTTTGCAACGATGAACCTTGTCTATAATATCTTTAATTAATTCTAAACTAAATGCTTTTTTATTGGTAACTGGGATTACAAATTGCCAGTGAATTGGAATATCCAATGAATTGCAGAAATCAATAACCTTATGGATTTCAACAGATTCGCGATTCGTTTCCTGGAAGATAAAATCGTAACTAAATGTAAACCGAATATATTTACTCCACTTGTTAACAAACTCTTTTTCTTTTAAAACCAGAGAAGCGTTTGTAGTGATAGAAACATAAAGATTATATTTGTCGAGATATGGTTTAATTCTTTCTAAAATCTGATCCATTCTTTTCACATACAAAAATGGTTCGCCACCATGCAATGCGACTCTATCTATTGTGAGAGTTGACTCTTTATAGATTTGTTCAAAAAAGTTTGTAAGGAGATTTAGATGGTGGTTTGTGAAATTCTGGCCACCAATAGATTCAGAGATATACTCCCGATCACAATATGTGCAATTAAAATTGCAAGTATTTCCTAAGTATATTGCGATTGTGTTTACATTGTTTAGATCTTGACTATAATTCATTTAGAAAATAGTTTTTCAATAGGTGAATCTTCAAAAAGTTTACTCTCTTTATTCAATACTAACATGTGGAGTAAAGTCAAATAACCAACACGAACTACTAAGTTGCTCATATCCATATCTGCAGTTTTTGGTATACCAATTGAAACAGTCAAGAAGTGGTATAACGATTGAAGATCTAATTCTCCAGACAGATCAATTTCTTCTAGGAATTCTGCAACAGTTTTTGCCTTTGGTCTTTGTTTAGTTTCGACCATGCGTTTCCACGAATACGCCAAATTTTCTGGCTTGCATTTATGCAAGTGTTCGTTAATCTCTTCAGTAGTAGTAAAGATATTAGTGCTCATGCGATACATTAAATGAATCAATGCTCGTGTAAACACAAGTTCTTCTGATTCTTCTTTGCAAGATTTTAACAGAAGACCAAATTTATTTTTATAATTCTTTTTAGTAATATCATTTTGTAAATCTAGATACAATTTAACAATACTTTGACACATGTCATCTGGTCTAAACATAGCTGAACCAGTATCTAGATTTCCAGCTGGGCATTGATAGCAAGCGTTTTTGTAATTACATGTTCTACATTGTTCTTGGGTTTCCAACATCTCATTAAATAAATTTTGGAAAGTTTTGTACCGATCAATATAGAGTTTATCTTGGAATATATTCCCAAGAATGGCAATATCAGCACCATTGGCTTTTTGGTTTGTAAAGAAATAGCATCCAGAATAATCGCCTGATGCATCTATGGCAATCATGTCTGAACCAATCATGCAATTATTTTCGTATTTTCTACCAACACCTTCTGAGAATGATATAGACATATTTGGATATACATCCAATGCAGTAAGAATATCTTTATGTAATTTGTTCCATTCTACATCTGGCCATTTTATAAAACCACGCTGAGAATCTAGAATCAGTGGATGTATAATTAAAGCACGAACACCTATTTCGTTTAGTTTCTTACAATATTCTAAAAAATGTGGTGCAGTTTCTCTAGACAAAGTGCATCTAAAATGAATTCTTTCTTTCGCATGGTCTGGTAACGATTCTACTTTACCTAGAATATCATCTAATTGTTTTTGAGTGATTTCTCGATGGTCTAAGTCAACTCTTAATGTGTCTAAACTTATCATCATATATGTGAAGGTATAATTAAAATACTCATCCATAAATTCTGGAGTAAGGAGTATTCCATTTGTTATCATGTTTATAACTTGACAACCACAGTCAGCATTTGATTGTAAATAATCTTTGTTATTTTTTAAGAATGATAAGATTAAATCTTTGTGGATTAGTGGTTCTCCACCGAAAAACTGCATGCGTTTGCGTTCTACTAAAGAATTGTTTAGTAAAAAGTTGTATGCTTGTAGTAGGGATTCTTCGGTAAATCTACCAAAGTCTTTGTTGTGTTGTTCATAACAATATGTGCAAGAAAGATTGCAGGCATTTGTTAAGATAACATTCATTTGACCAAGTTCGCTAAACAAATAATCAGCATCTTTAAATGAAACTACCCTCTCCTCTGGAGAAGGCAGTATTGATATTTTTTTATTTTGTTTAGTTAAACCCTTTGGGGTAACTATGTTTTCTGTAAGATAATCAAATTTTCCAGTATCATCAACTATAACTGATGCTTTGTGGTCTTCATTGATTCTTTTGGCTTGAGATACACTTAACTTACGATGAAATACGATTGGTTGTTCTAACATATTCATTCCATAATAATGATGAGAAAAGATTATACTTTAAGTATAACAAAATCGTATTGTAATTTATTTTCTTCAGACAAAATAAAGTCAAGTTCAGAACCAGTATTCCACTTATATTGCAAAGTAGATATTGGATCAGAGATTGTTATAGAAATTTTATTTTTGTTTACTTCAATTTCTGCAGACGATTCTACCAAAAGATCTATCTCAGGAAGATCGGCATCTTTAACAGTTACACCAGCATTAATCATATGAAATGCAGAACGACCAAAAACATCTAGTGTTAATTCGTTTTCGCTGGTAACTATAATATTTTTACCAATAAAAGTTCCGCCAGTAATAGTTGGTTTAAATACTGAATCTTTAAATCCACCATCATGACTATTTACAAACTCAATAATATTATCTTCAGTTTTTAAATCAGCTTCAGAAACTGAGTCGCGAACTACAGTAGAGTCTACTAAAGTATCATTTAATACAACAAAATATACATTGCTATCTTTAATTTTGTAAAATGCCATCCAGACAGCAGAAGATACATTACCTTCTATCGGAGTGTTGTCATTAAAATTGGTAAGAACATTGTCGATTGGATTTCTTCCGAAGTACACAGAGTTATCTACAACTTGCAGTTGAGTAACTGACTCTGTAGTAAATAGGTAACCGAAATAAACAGTCTTAACACCAGAGTCTAATTTTTCTTTAATTAGTTCTAGATCTAATTCGCTAACGCCAAGTGTTTGTCCAACAACTGGAGAAGTTACAGCAATTGCCAGTGTGTTAGTTTCAGTTTTATATAATCCCAACTTTCTGTCAATCTTAACATAACTGTAAATTTGTTGTTCTTGATCAGTATATCCACCCAAATCTGTATTTTGTAATCCAGGATTTGGTCCAGCGTAATAAGAGTTTAACCCCTCGCATACATCTGCCCATGTTTTATTTACTGTTGGTTCTGTTTTAATAAAAAAATAGTTTTTCATATGATTCCTCTTCCGCATGCGCAAGCACAATTACAGTTACAAGCTGTTCCATAATCGTCATAAAAGATATGAGTATGGTCTGTTAAATTTTCTAAAATATTTAACATTTGTAAAAAAGTGTCAGGAGTAATATCATCACCAACTTCTTTAGTAGTTACTGTGATATTTGTATTAATGCTTTGTTCAACAGACATTAGTTGTTTACCTTATCTTAATTATCAGTGATAGCATGAGTATGAGCATCTGCTCCCTCATACATTATTCTAAGTTTGTCATGATATTCTGCAGTAATTACATCTCCAACGGCAACCTCACCTGCAACAATTTGAACTTCTGACGCAACTAAACTTCCAGTATTTTCTGGATTTGTGTTATAATATGTTGTGTATCCAAGGTTTCCATATGCCTCAAAAGCATAGTCTACTGTCTGGTGATAGTGGTCATCAAACAGGGTAAAAATGCTGTTTAGTTCATTTACATCCGACGCTAGAATTATATTACCAGCTGTAAATCTAGAACGCAAAGCGTCTACTCTAGTCTGTATTACATCTTGCGCTGGGGCGATCATCCCACTGGTAACCCTTGTTATTGTTGGCATAAATAGTCCTTATATTATACATATTTAGGTAGCTCTACAATAGACTTATTTAGGGTTTTATACATAATGAGAATAGATTTAACCAAAATCCAACAGCACAAATCTCTACTTGAGAATCATTCGTTATTGGTAACAAATACAATACAGTCCGTTGAAGATCTGAGAATCTTTATGAAGTATCATGTATTCGCAGTCTGGGACTTTATGAGTTTATTGAAGACACTGCAACATGCTACAGTTCCCTCGAGCCAGCTATGGTTACCGACTAGAGGAACTCGCTCCGATATAGCCAGAACTATTAATGAGATTGTTCTTTGTGAGGAAACTGATACAAGTCCTGATGGAAACAGTTCAATAAGCCACTTCGACTTGTATTTACAAGCAATGTTGGAAGTAAACGCTGACACTATTCCTATCCAAGAATACTTGTCTAAAGTCGAAAAACAGGGTGTTCATTTTGGTGCACCAGAAATAGTTGCCGACTTTATAGAAACTACATTTAAGGCAATTCGTGGTGGACCACATTGTGCTGCAGCATCGTTTTCTTATGGTCGAGAGACGGTAATTCCATCCATGTTTAAGCGTATACTGAACCAAATAAATATATCAGAGACCGAAGCACCAAAGTTCCATTATTATTTGGAAAGACATATACAGGTAGATGGAGAAGAACATGGGTCAATGTCAGAAAATTTGGTGAATTACTTCTGCAAAAACGACCCAATTCTTATACATGAAGCTGAGCAGGCTGCAATAGAAGCAATCCAAGCCAGAATACAGTTGTTTAACAAAATAGAAAGTTTGTTGATATAACCCTTCTGGATATCATATAAATAATAAATAACAATGACAAGCTGACAAAGCACGGGAATACACATTAATGACTACAATCGTAACTAGATTAACCACAGGTATCACCAACGGAACTGGAACGATATCTTCCAATACTTCCAGTCTAACTATCACAGGTTCTGGATCACAATTCTTAACTGAAGTTGTTCCTGGACAGGTATTAAAGACTGGAGCTGGTGTTACCATTGGTACTGTTAACAGCGTCAATAGTAATACCACAATTACTTTAGTCAGCAATGCAGCTGTTACAGTAACATCATCCACTTATACTATTAATAGTAATGGAATTACTGTAAAAGGTTCTCCGTTATCTAGCGTTGAAATTGACACCAATTTTATTAGATTAAACGACTATAAATTAGAGTTGGCAGATGCTACTAGCACAAATACTGCAAACAAAGTAGTTCGTCGCGATTTAGATGGTGGGTTTTCTGCTGGTTCAATACAGGCTCAACTTCTTACTTTAACTACACCATTGCATCCAGCGCAAGGTGGTTCGGGAACAAATACTGTCCCTGTTAATGGATCAATTTTAATTGGAACTTCTGCTGGACTATATGCTTGTACCACACTAACAGGAACACCAAACAGAATAACAGTTACCAATGCTTCTGGTAGTATTACTTTATCAACTCCACAAGATACATCTTCTTCGTCTAATGTGCAGTTTGGATCATTAGGTGTTGGAACTGCTGCGTCTGGAACTACTGGAGAAATTAGAGCAACCAACCAAATTACATCATACTATTCGGATGAGAGATTAAAAGAAAATATTCAAGTAATTACAAATGCTCTAGAAAAAGTAATGTCGCTTCGTGGTGTTACGTATCAACCAAATACTATCGCAGAAGAATTAGGTTACAAAAAACAAAATGAAGTTGGCGTCATAGCCCAAGATGTAAAGAGGGTTTTGCCAGAAGCAGTTAAGCCAGCTCCATTTGATCTTGTTATGTTTGAAAATACAGAAATTTCTCGTTCTGGAGAAAACTATCTAACAGTGCAATATGACAAGTTAATTCCCCTGTTAATAGAAGCAATAAAAGACCTAAATAGAGAAATAGAAGACTTAAAAGGAGTTAAATAATGCCAGCTACAGTCCTAGGCGATCAATATGTTACCATAGGTGTTGGTACTACCGCAGAGCGTCCGAATGTTCCTGTACAGGGAATGGTTCGCTATAATACTACTTTATCTATTACTGAAATTTATGATGGTACTCTTTGGTCTCCAATCTCAGTATCAGCATATAACATTTTATCTGTTGACGCAAATGGTAATTTAATCCATAACCAAATTCTTGGTAGCGAAGCAAGCACTTCGACTACTAATATTGAAAATGCTCTTTCTGCGTTTTTCTCTAATAAATTAATACTTGCCATCGATCAAACAACAGGCAAATTAACTGCAACATACTAAGGTATAATAAATGGCACAAGTAACTCTAGGTAAGTTAAGATTCAATCCAAGAGGTGAATGGGTTGTTTCAACCGCATATTTAAAAGATGATGTTGTAACATATAAAAATACTTTTTATTTTTGTACTACAAGTCATACTTCTGCAACAAATCCGCAAGAAGATCTTACTAACTGGTACCACTATGGTAGAGGAACTTATTTTGCAGGCGAGTGGGTTTGGACTACTGCATATAAAGTTGGCGATATCGTAACTAGAAAAATTGTTCGACCATATAATGATCATCACAACTACTTAGAACAAAACACATATGTTTGTATTTTAGCACATACTGCTGGTGCTACAACTGAATATCCTGAAGTACAAACAACTAGATGGAGAATGATTTCTGAAGGAACAATGAGAGATAAGTTTGCTTATCTTTTTGGACCGAACGAAGGTTATGCCCCAACTCATAAGAGTGTCTGGGATGCATATGCGTTGGCTGTTCCTGGTGTTAGTTATGTTGGTATGGGCGACAGTTTTGGTGAGTTTAAAACTCCTGGAATTGACTTAGCTGGTAATGGTGCTATTCAGTATATTACCAGAAGACATACAATAATGACTTATGGAAGAAATACAAGTTCAAATTTAAGTAATGGTGGAACTGGAAGTACTCATCAAACTCCTACTGAATGTCAATTTGCACATTTAAGTTGGTTTGATGGTTCTTTACCTACTACTGCTATTAATGGTACGCAACCAGTACCAAAAGTAATTCAGGTTGAAAGTGATGGTGGTTTAGATGCTGGAATGTTAGTTCTATTTGACAATGGAGAAGTTCACGCTGGTGGATATCAAGCCCAAGGTGGAAGTGGTCATGGAAATACTAATGGCTATACTAATTTTACACAATGCGGTTATGCGAATGTAAATAGATCAAATACCACTACAATTCTACGCACTAAAAAAGTTATTCGAATTGCATCATCGGCCAGTGGTACAAACAGCACAAAATCTAACTACGCATTAGTTCGTAATAACGATGACACTCGTGAATTATATTCTTGGGGTTATAACGGATACGGACAACTCGGTCATGGTAACACAAGTGACTACTATGCGCCAACTCTAGTTTCTTTCGATCAAGCAACGAATGGTAAGATTATTGAAATTTGGGCAACTGGTGGTGGTTATGGTTGCTTCTGGTTATTAACTGACCAAGGAAAAATGTATGCCTGCGGATATAATGGATATGGTCAACTTGGTGTTGGTGATACATCGCAGCGAACATCCTTAACAGGAATTAAAATTGACAATGGCAACAATATTTGGGGAACTACCTCAACAACTGGTATTAAAAAGTTTAATACTGGTGGCGCAGCGAATGGTGGTAGTGTAGTATCTATGCTAATGATTAGACGAGATGGTACACTGTACACTTGGGGTTATAATGGTTACGGAGCATTGGGTCATAATCATACATATAATGTAACTTTCCCACTAAAAGTGTACACTGGAGGATATTCTGGTGTTTCAACAACAGTTGATACCTCATCTCCACAAATGGGAAGTCCAAGTGGAGATTTAATAACAGACTGCCACAATGCTTGGATGTTCGGTGGTCAATACAGTTCAATGTATGTAACTAGAGGTTCTTCCGATAGCAGCAATACTTGCTACTCTTGCGGATATAATGGTTACTATCAGCTGTCGGTTGGTCAAGCAAACAGCACTCAGTATAATACTTTACAGCAGACTCAATTTAGAGCAGGAGCAGCTCTAACCAATGTGGTAGATTTTGCTTCAAATACTGGATCCTCTTCTTATACTAATGCAGCAGTCAAGAGAAGTGATGGTGAGTGGTATTTCTGTGGATATGCGAATAATGGTGGCGCATGGGGTTCGGGACATAACGATTCCTATAACCAAAGACAAAAGAGAGATCCAGATAATATTTCTGAAAACTATCGATTGAAAAATAATTTGTTATTTCCACATATTCAGGAAAGTGCATATCGTTCCTATTGGAAATATTACCCAACTGGTTACTCAAGTAACAAATTTGGTCTCTATGTAGACTTATCTACAGGTAGAGTATATAATACTGGTTATTCAAATGACTATAACATTAGCGGAGCTAACTATAGAGGTTCTTATTGGAATGTCATGACTAAATTAAAGAACCAATAAGGTTAAGGAAAAATAAATGACCACATTAACACTAGATAAAATTAAACTTGTATTCAAAGGTGATTACAGTTCAGGAACAACATATACGCAAGGCGATATTGTTATGTTCAGGAATAGAAGTTTTATTTACAAAAATGAAACTGCAAAAGTAAATACTCCAATTTACAGTATGGAACCTTTGGAAGTAAGCATTACTTCAATACCAGCATTTAGCAGTACTTTTACAGTTACATTGCCATACGCATTTAGCAATTTAAACACTTTTGCTCCTATTGGAAATTTATTTGTATACTCTAAATGGTTAGAGCCAGATAGCAAAATTATTTCCATGACTCTATTAACATCAACTACAGTAAGCATTACTGTTAGTAAAGCAATTAACTCAAATGTAAATTTGGGAGCACATACAGCTACTATCGGAACACGAAGAATGGCTGGAATGTATGAAACATGTTTGAACGATGTTGACTGGGATGTTTTTAGTGATACACTAAGTGATGATAATAATTACACAGCCTTCGGTCAGTGGAACAGATGCAGAACATACACTCCTGGCGAAATCGTCATAAGAAATAATCAAAGTTATATTTGTGTGCAAGCGCATGGTTCTAGCGAGCCTTCTGCTCGTTTTACAAGAGCAGTAGATCCTTTGTTTGATTATTTGGGCTGCTGGGAAACTTTCTTAGTTGGTAATGAAGCATTGCCACATGAAAGAATTGTTATTGGTGTTAATAAGAATCCTTTCAACTGGAGAGGACATCCTTATATTACTAAACCAACTTTCGGCAATTCTACTGTTGTAAATGCTACAGCAATGATTCCAGGAACAACATATACGATTGTTTCAACTGGAAATACCAATTTTAATTTAAATGGAGCCAGCCTCAATTATGTAGTTGGTGAACAATTTATCTGTACATCAGCTGGTACTGGCACTGGTACTGTAGCTTGTGCATACTCTAGTATTCCATGGTTTATTCCAGCAACACATAAAGATCCAGATGCAAATCCATTAGCTGCTTGGACTTGGTCATGGAATTCCTGGATCGCACCAGCGCAACAAAAATATCGTGGATCTATTTCTCTTGGATCAGATGGTCGTGGTCACAGAATTGGTAAGGGACATGGTTACTATGGTCAGGGCACACCTGGCCAATACGATGGTTATCGTCTGTTTGCTGGCGAAGAAGCTGCGCAACATTTTAATGAGTACTATTCTGATCAAACTCGCCAATACGGAAATGAATCATTTAATAATAATCATCGCAGAGGTTCAGGACCAAGATTAACGCAAAATCTTGCGCAGTGGACTACACAGGCTTCTCTAACATCTTATGGTACTGTTCTTGTTGCTGGTACTTCTTCTGGTTCTTCTCTAGGTACTGGCGAGGACGCAGACTATTCTTCTTCTTACATTGAACATGGTAGACAAAGATTTGGAAATCGTGCCATTGTTAAACTTGCTGGTGGTGCTTCAAATTCTAGAAACTCGGCTGTTTGGTACGCTGCACTAGATGAGTTTGGTGAGTTGTGGATGTGGGGTTATAACGGATATGGTCAGTGCGGTATTGGTCCAGAAAATCACTTATCGAGTGGTATGCGTATTGCCAATCAAACAGATGCTGTTCGCTCGCCAATGTGTCTACAGAAAGATATTTTCTTTGAGGGTAACAGAATTATTGATATGTTCACTCAAGAGAATTCTATTCACGCACTAGACGAAGCAGGCAATTTATGGGGTTGGGGTAGAAATAACTACGGACAACTTGGATTTACTACTTCTGGTGTTATGGTTTCAGCTTCGCAATGTGCTGCACCTTACAAAGTACCTATCAATTGGAATACATATGGTGGTATTCAGAAAATTGTTACACCATCACACGAAAACCGAGAATACATTATGGTTCTTGATGGACAGGGACATGTCTGGACTATGGGTCAAAATGATCAAGGACAATTAGGCACTAATAATACTACTTCTGATGGCAATTCATCTGGACCGCTAAGAAGAACTTCTTCTACTGCAGGTTGGGGAATTGGTGGTGGTATTAAAAATATTTGGGCATTTGAAGGCGGAACTGGTCATTCATATTTCCTTGACACATCCTTACAGTTGTGGGGATGCGGACATGGTGGTCACTATGAATATGGTACTTCCTCATCAAATGCACTAACTCCAGTACAATACTATGGTCCAAAGGGTGCTATGACTGACATCGTTCAGATTTCAGGACAGGGTCGTTCAGGTGGAAACACTATGTATGCCTTAGATAAAGATGGTATAACTTATGCTCATGGTTGGAATCAGTATGGCGAAGGTGGTGTTGGGCATGGAAGTTATGTAGGAAATAACAATACATACAATCAGCAAAACGGAACTAGCAGCACACAGGCTGGTTGGTCTCGTTGCATAATGCCAAGTCCTATGTATGGAATAATGTTTGCTAAAGATAAGCATCCGCTTTCAGAGTTGGGCGCAGCTGGCGATTGTGGAAATCGCATAGTTGATATTTGGGGTAATGGAGACTATGATGGTACTTCTGGACATGTAGTTACTGCCTACTGGTTGACTGAGCGTGGTGAAATTCTTACCGCTGGTAGAGATTACAATTACAATTTAAATGGGCAGGGCGAGCCTCAGTATGCTCCTATGTCAGTAACTAATTTCATGTAAAGGCTACTATGGCAATCACTAAAACTAGAAAAATCGTATCTCAAACTAATGACGCTACTACATTTTTTCCTTCTTTAAATTTTCCTTTACAAAAATTTTTGGAAGAAGACGAAGAAATAAATGGAGTAGTACAACCTAAAGGTAGTTTAGATGATAGATATCCAACAGAATTTGATAAAGAAAATATTCATTTAATTAATATTGATAAGAAAAGATATGACTCTGTGCATGAAGACATGACAGAAGAAATGTTAGAACCAACCGATGACAATGATTTTGTTATCGAAACTGAATTAGATGGAAACTTTACAAATACAGTATTATTGTATAATGGAACTATTGCAAATAAATACAAGGAAGATCCAGAATATCTAAATAAACTTGGATTACCAGCTTACGATAAAAATATTCACACGAAAGATTTGATTTCTTTGCATACAATTTCAGAGTCTATATTAGTAAAAGCGCAACAAATTGCTGACGAGGAAGACGCTAGAGTGCAAGCTGAATTTGAAAAAGCAAAAGCTGGTACTGTTGAGCCAGATACGGTAGATTTGGAAGCTGTTGCTAAAAAGTTTGAAGATGAAGCCAAAAGATTAGCTGCTGAATCAGCTGGAACTGCAATTTCAACAGAAGAACAAGTATAATAGGAAAAAGGTAAATTAAATGCCACTGTCAAGATCTTTAAATGGTGATTTCGATTACTCCCAATTAAAACAAAATTGGATGGGTGAGTGGAATGAAGGAACCATCTATAAAATAAACGATACTGTTCGTATTAACAATACAGCTTTTGTGATGAACAGCACATACCACTCGGAAAATAATTTATTTGGTCAAGAAGTAAAACCAGGAGTTGATACAACTAACTGGACAATGATTGCTGGTGGAATTATTTATAAAGGTGATTGGGCATACAAAGATCGTCACTATGTTGGCGACGTAGTTAGATTTAATGGCGACTTTTATCAGTGCACCACTAATAACTTTGGTGGTCATCCAATTTATGAAAATGGTGCACTTACCACTAAGTGGATAAAAATTGCACAAGATTCTGCTCGCGATAGATCGAAAAAACATTTACAATTTGCATTGTATCCTCCAATGGGATGGACTCGCAATATGTGCGAATCTAATGAAACTGGTGCTCCAGGATACAAAGAGATGCAAACAATTAATGGTAACTATGAGTTATCGTTTATTGGTCGCGATTGGAGTTCTTTAGGAAAAGGTCTTGGCGAAAGAGACAATTGGTATGCTTCTGATAATTCCAACGCATCGGCAACTTACCAATATACTAAACATGGTGGTTTTGATTTCTGGGATTATATTGATGGATATAGAACATCAATTACTGGCGGTGCTCCAAAATTAATTCAACTTACTGGAACTAGTAATTTTACATTTGCTCTGTTTGATAATGGTGAGTTATACCATTGTGGTTATGGCGGACATGGACAGAATGGAGACGGCACAACTTCCGACTATAAGTATTTCCGAAGAGTTGGTAGATCAGGTGCTAGAGGAACTGGTGTTCTAAGAGATGTTCATATTATTAAAACTGGTCATAGTGCTAAAGGACCAAATTCTGACGAGCTTGATACACACTCTTGTTTCGCTTTAGATAACACGGGAAGAGTATGGACTTGGGGTTACAATGGTTATGGTAACTTGGGGCATGGTAATACATCTAATTACTCCACTCCAACAGTAATTCCTCAGGAATATTTCCACGATAAGAAAATTGTTGACTGCTGGATGTCTGGTTATAACTACCAGTCTTCTTATGCTCAAACTGAAGATGGCGAAATTTACTCTTGGGGTTATAATGGTTACGGACAACTAGGTAACGGTAACTATGGTGGTTTATATCGCCCAGAACGAGTTAAATATCCTTGGGCTAAATTTGGCGGACTTAAAAAATTCATAGCGCAGGGACATGGATCGTATGGTAATGCTGTAGCATTGACTAATGATGGAACTGTTCACATGACTGGTTACTTTGGCCAGAGTGGCGGATCTATGTATGGTATGGGTAATCCAAATACAACTTATGTTGGTGTATTTTCTCCAATGGCAAGATTATTTGAGATTAGAAGAAATGCATTAGGTATCGGTTCTAAAATCTCTCAACTAACAAACTTAATTGATGTTTCAAGAAACTGCGAAGAGTTTTGGGTAATTAACCGAGGAGGTATGGCATCAGCAATAGTTATGAAAGAAAAAGGCACTGGAGTTATGTATATGGTTGGCGACAATGGATATGGTCAATTCGCCACATATAGAAAACACTTGAACTATGATGAGTGTGTCAGTGACAATCCATACAACAATCCAAATACACAAACACCAGTTCCAATCCATATGGGTAATATGACCGATGTTAAATATATTTCTAAATTTGGTCATGATGGTTATGTTGCGCTAATGTATCACAACTCTGATAATAGAGTTTGGACAGGTGGTGGCGCTGGTGGTAATATGCATCGTGGTGTTGGTAACAATGGTGGAGTAGATCCAACTGGCCAGCATATTCGTGGTGGTAACAGATTACCATGGGAACATTTCCAAAGATCATCATATCAACCATTACAACCAAGATTCCATGAGCCAGTTTCTATGATTTGTCCACTTGGTGGAGCAAGCGAATCTGGATTTGCGTTTATCACTAGCAATAACAGATATGTTAATGCGCATAATGTATTTTCTTGGTATTATGGTTGGGATCCAGCAAGTAATCCTTCTCAGGTTGGTTATGGTTCCTTCAACTATACCAGAACAGATCTATAGTAAAAATATAAGATCAATTAAACCCACTTCGGTGGGTTTTTTATTACAAGTTACACTATTGTAAACTATAAATATAAGAGTTAAGGTTGGAGAATTTGAATGGCGACTATAAGCAATCTTGTTATTGATCAAGGAACTACATTCAGTAGCATCATCACACTTACAAATCAAGATGGAACTGCTATGAATTTAACTGGATATACAGTCGCATCTCAGTTTCGTAAATCCTTTCAGTCCTCCACTGCTACAAGTTTTACAGCTTCGATATATGATGCTGCCACTGGGAAAATTCGCTTACAACTTTCTCCTACAGCATCAAGTGCTATTAAAGCAGGTAGATACCTGTATGACATAGAATTAACTTCTAATACTGGAGAAAAATCTCGAGCATTGGAGGGACTTGTTATAATTACCCCTGAAATAACAAAGGTATAAAATGAGCGATATATCAGCAACAGTCATATCAAGTGAACTAATTACAGCAACAGTAGAATCTGATACATCAACTACGGTATCGGCAGTTGGAATACAAGGTGCTTCTGCTTCGCAAGTTGGAGTTGGCGAATTAAATGATGTTGATACTAATATATTAATAGATGGCTCAGTATTAGTCTATAAAACAACAACGAATAAATGGACTTCCACTACAATTCTTGATGCGCAAGATGTAACTGGTGGACAATATTAACGGAGAAATAAAAGATGGCATCAATAATTCGCATAAAACGCAGCCCGACCTCAGGAAATCCAACAACACTTGGCGCTGGTGAGTTAGCATACTCTGCTTTATCAGGGACTCAAGCAAATGGTGGTGATAGATTATACATTGGTTTCGGAACAGAAACTGCTGGCGATGCAGCGCAACACTATGTTATTGGTGGTAAATACTTTACTGATTTACTCGATCATGTCCATGGAACTTTAACTGCTTCTTCTGCTTTAATTGTAGATTCTAGCAGCAAGTTAGACAATCTTAAAGTAGATAATTTAGATTTAAATGGTAATACAATCAGTACTACCGACACTAATGGTAACTTAATTCTCGCTCCGAATGGAACTGGTAGAGTTAATTTAACTTCTACTAATGTAGCAAGTAGCACAAGCACTGGCGCATTGGTAGTTACTGGTGGTGTTGGTATTGGTGGAGCGTTGTATGTTGCTGGTTTAATTCAAGCTGCTTCTGCCTCATTCTCTAGCATTAACAGTACTCCGATTGGCAATACTACACCAAGCACTGGTGCGTTTACAACTTTATCTGCCAGCAGCACTTCTACCTTTACTGGCGCAGCTACATTTAATGGTGGCGTAAACATTGGCGGAGATACTCTCGCCGAATATATTTACGATACAGTCGGTGGCGCAGTTACTGGTGGAACTGGTATTACTATTACTAACTCTGATGTTGGTAATACTTCTACAGTTTCTATTACTAACACTGGTGTTACTGCATCAACAGTTGGTTCTTCAACAGCTATCCCAGTTATTACCTTCAATGCACAAGGTCAATTAACTGCTGTAACAACAGCATCAATTACTACTACTCTTGGTATTGCTGGCGATACTGGAACAGATTCTATTGCTCTTGCTACCGATACGCTAACATTTGCTGGTGGCGAAGGTATTGATACTTCTATCAATTCTGCCACAAATACTGTTACTATTGCAGCAGAAGATGCTTCTACATCTAACAAGGGTGTTGCTTCTTTCGAAACTGCCGACTTCAATGTTACTTCTGGTGCAGTTGAATTAAAAGATACAGTTGTTAAATCTGTCACTACAGATTCTGGTGCTTTAACTCCTGCCACCCATAGTTTCTCTATCCTCGGTGGAGAAGGTATTGATGTAACTCACGCTGGGTCAACGATTACTGTCGCAGGTGAAGATGCTTCTACAAGCAATAAAGGTGTAGCATCCTTCGACACCAATAACTTTACGGTAACTACTGGTGCTGTTACTGCTAAAAATATTACTCTTGGTTCTTCAACATTAACACTTGGTTCTACAACAACTTCTATTGCTGGTGTTACTGAATTAACTGTTGATAATTTAAACTTTAATGGTAATACAATTACCTCGACAGATACTAATGGTAATATTATCATTAGTCCAAATGGTACTGGTGTTGTTGATCTTTCTGGTTCTATTCTTACAGGATTAAACGAACCTGTAAATGCAACAGATGCAGCAACAAAGAACTATGTTGATACTGTTGCTGAGGGATTACATATCCATGAAGCTGCACATTGCGCAACTACTAATACTCTTGCTACACTTTCTGGTGGAACAGTAACATACGCTAACGGCACTGCTGGCGTAGGTGCTACACTTACTCTTTCTGCTGGATTATCTGCAATTGACGGACACACATTAGTCAATGGCGATCGTATCCTTGTTAAAAATGAAGCAAACCAAGCACACAATGGTATGTATGTTCGTACCAGTGCTACAGTTCTTACTCGTTCTGCTGACTTTAACACTGCAGCCGAGATAGCTGGTGGTGACTTTACTTTCGTTGAAAATGGTACTCTTTATGGAAACACTGGTTGGGTACAAACTGAAGAAGTATTAATTGTTGGTACAGATATTGTTATCTGGCAACAGTTCTCTGGTACTGGAACATTTACAGCTGGTGCTGGTTTAACAATATCAGGAACAGAGTTTAATGTTGGCGGAACTACAAATCGTATTACTGTTAATGCTGACAATATTGATATTGCATCAACTTATGTCGGTCAAACTTCTATCACTACATTAGGTACTATCGGTACTGGTATTTGGCAAGGTACAGTAATTACTGGTCAATACGGTGGTACTGGTGTTAATAACTCTGGTAAAACAATTACTCTTGGTGGTAATCTTACCACCTCTGGTGCTTTCGCCACAACTTTAACTGCGACTGCCACAACAACTTTAACATTACCAACTACTGGTACTCTGGCAACTCTTGCTGGTTCAGAAACATTAACTAATAAAACCATCCAAGGTGCAGCAATCAGCGGTGGTTCTATTGATAATACACCAATCGGTGCAACAACTAGATCTACTGGTGCGTTTACTACTTTAACTTCTAATGGTGCGACAACATTTACTGCTGCCACTGCATCATCAAGTTCTACAACTGGTGCGGTAGTTGTTACAGGTGGTGTTGGCGTTGGTGGTAGCATTTATGGTGCTGGCGCAGCAACTTCAACTCTCGATGGATTTAACATCGATGGTGGTACATACTAAATACTAAAAGAGAGAGTTTTTACTCTCTCTATCTTTTTGATATTTTCCTTTTTTAAGGTTAGAGAATGGCAAATAAAGTTTTACTGAAGAAGTCTTCAGTAGCAGCGAAAGTTCCACTTACAAGCGATCTAGATTACGGTGAAGTAGCACTCAACTACACCGACGGAAAACTGTACTTTAAAAATGCATCAAATGTAATTAAAAGTTTTACAATTGATGACTCTGTTGTAACTCTCACTGGTACACAAACTCTAACCAACAAAACTCTTACTTCTCCAGTAATTTCTACTATTGTTAATACTGGAACTCTTACTCTTCCAACTTCTACTGATACTCTGGTCGGTCGTGCCACTACTGACACGCTGACTAATAAAACTCTTACTTCTCCAGTAATCTCTGGTGGTACAATCAATGATGCCATAATCGGTGGAACTACTCCAGCTGCAATTACTGGTTCTTCTGTAACTTCTACAGGAAATCTTGTTAGTTCATACTCTAGTGGCGACGAGGGTGGAGAAATCCTATTAACAAAAGCACAAACTAATACAACTATTGCTGGTGCTGGCGTACGAATAGATGTCTTTCAGAACAAGTTGCGTATTTGGGAAGATGGCGGAACTAATCGTGGTGCTTATATTGATCTTACTGCAGCAGGTGCAGGTGTTGGATCAAACTTATTAACAGGTGGTGTTGGTGGTTCAGGAACTGTAACTTCTATTACAGCAGGCACTGGTTTAACTGGTGGAACAATTACGACTAGCGGAACTATCGCTATTGATTCTACTGTTGCTACATTAACTGGCACACAGACATTAACAAATAAAACATTTACTGGAAATGTTAATGCTAATAGTAATCTAAAGATAAATTGTTTGGATGGTTATTTTACTGTTCAACAAAATAATTCTTCTTGGACGACAAGTACAGATCATCCAATTATTAAGTGGAACTACAATGTAACTTATGACGACCACTTATATCTTGCATCTGGTGGTAATCAAGCTGTTAGTGGGCAATCAGTATTAGTTATTTCTGAAAATAATGGTTTGTTATTTGGTCGTGGAGATACTTCTGCTGTAACTACACTTGGCACAAAGTATTTTCAAATAACAAACACTGGTAATGTTGGAATTGGTACTGTCTCAGCACCAGCTTCAATACTTGAAACAGAACAAAATACAACATCTTCAACAGATCTTACTATTACTAATAGTAATACTGCCAATAACATAACAAAATCTTCCAGACTAAGATTTAGACTTACTGATTCTGTTGGAACAAGAAAAGATGTAGCTTATATTACTGCTTTACCAAACAATCTAGATTCTTCAACTGGTGGATATCTAACATTTTCTACAAGAACTTTAGATTCGACTCCAACAGAAAAGATGCGCATATTGGCCAATGGTAATGTTGGAATTAATACAACCACACCAGGCTACGCACTAGAAGTCAATGGCTCATTTGCCGCAACTACCAAATCGTTCGTAATACCACACCCAACCAAAGAAGAAATGAAACTTCGATATGGATCTTTAGAAGGTCCAGAAAATGGCGTTTATATTCGTGGAAGAATTAAAGAAAATATTATAGAACTACCAGAATATTGGACAAAATTAGTAGATCCAGAAAGCATCTCTGTAAATCTTACACCAGTTGGAAGTCATCAGAATTTATTTGTTGAGAAAATTGAAGATAATAAAGTCTATATTAAAAACAGTAATGTCTTAAATAGAACTATTGATTGTTTCTTTGTAGTTTATGGCGAGAGAAGCGATGTTGAAAAACTAAAGGTTGAATATGCTGCTTAATATTAAAATTAATAAAGAAACTCTAGAAGTAATTACCAATGATGCTGGAGTTGTTATTAATAACATTTCAGATAATGGCACAGAATTAGAAATTGAAATCAGCAAACCAGAACCAGAGATTGAATATCCATGGCAACAATAACATCAGCGCAATCTGGAAACTTTGACGCCACTACCACATGGGTAGGAGGAGTAGTACCAGTCAACGCAGACTCGTTTGTTATTGCTACAGGTCATACTGTAACATATAATGTTACTACACCTGTCGCTAACGGATTTAATGACAGTAATATTTACGGAATACTACAATCTCAATCAGGAGCAACTACTGTTCTTAGAATGAATGGTAGGTTACAAGTTAGAACCAACGGAACATATCATGCTCGTCCTGGTCATACATTACAGTTTAAAGGAACTGCTGCAGAATCACATATTTTATATGTAGTGGGCGAAACAGGTGCAAATATAATTATGGAAGGTAGTGATGGTATGCCAACCACTACTTTAGCATCAGGTGTTAATGAACGAGCAACAAGTTTTGCATTTACCTCTGCCACAAATTTTGCAGTGGGCGAATGGTTTGCAGTTTTTAATAATACAACTGCGCAAGCAGGAAACGCAGGTGCTACTACATTAAGAGATGAAGGTTTTTGGATTCACGATATTGATGTTAATACAGTTTATTTTAGACAATTCGTTGGTCCAGAATCTACAGTTGTTTCTGCCACTGGAACAAGTTTAGTTGTCGCCAATTCAAAGGTATTCCGAGCTGGCCAAATAATTATTTTTGGTACAGGTGCGAATAGAAATATACACACAATTAGTGCAATTAATTATAGAAACCACACATTAACATTATCTGGTTCTATTACTGGCACTGTTACTGGTTTAACAGTATATGAAACTGGTTCAGATAAAATTCATGCAACTGGTGACAAAATAAGAAAGTGTGCTACTATTACTACAGCATCTTCATTGGCAGCAGCAACAACAATTACAGTTGCCAATGCAAATATGTTTGTTGCTGGTAATGATATTTGGATTGAAGCCAGAAGCGAGGCAGGAGGAACAACTGACTATGCCTACAATGCTTATGGAAATGAAACTCCTGGTCCAAGATATAAACACACTATTCAATCTGTTGCTGGAAATGTTATTACACTTACCGCAGCGATTGGTTATAATGTAGTTTCTGGTGCATTAGTAAATCGTTTAACCAGAGATGTTGTAGTAGAACCAGTTATACCAAATACAGATTTCTATGGAATTTACATTGAATCTGGTGGAACCAATTATACTAGAGCAGTTATTCTTAAAGATGTATATTTTAAATATTGTGGTAGCAGTTATGGACAAGCAGAGGGTGGAATTTATATTCGTGAGGGAAACTGGAAAGCAAATGTAAGTTTACCTGCAGGTGTAACATTAACATCAACAGTCCCAGCATTTTCTCAACAAGGATGGTACGAAGGTGTTGTAATGACTGGTTCCACCTCTTCTCGTGATTGGGGTGGATTTTGGATTCGTGGTAGATATGACCAATTAAGATGTTGTCATGTTCAAGGTAGATTTAATACTTCTTATGGTATATACTATCGTGAAGGTCAATGTATTTACAATAGTATAGCAGTTGCCTCCGAAGCGTATGGACCAAGATTAGAAGGTGGAACTGAATGGGCTGAAGTTGGTTATGTTTATGTTTCTCGTTGTGCTAGAGGTTTTAGAGTAAACTTTTATGATTCTAACATAGGAGTTCATCACTATATTTCTGATGGATCCGACTACCTTAATTTTGTTAGTGGTTTTTTTAGAGGTTACTATAAACACAAACATACAGGTAACAGAAGAGGTATAGAATCGGATGCGTACAATAATAACACTCTAATATATTCTACACTTAATTATGTCAGTGGTTATTCTCATTTAGTTAATAATTTGCAAGTTAGGGGTAATTTTCACGGTGGTAATATTGATAGAGGGCATAATGGTGTAGTTGGAAGTGTTATTGAATACAACATGGAATACGATGCTATCTATCAACAAAATTATCTTTCTACAAGATTTTGGGATTCCAACGAAGATGCTTGGAGAGTTTACTGGATCGCAGATGGAAGCGATTATGGATGTGGTTGGTTTGAATCAGTTTTTGTTCCAGCAGGAGTTACTGTAAGAGCAAAAGCGCAAATTAAATTGGCACCAGGATTTTCTGGAACTTATCCAAGATTTGAAGCAAGAGATGTTGTTTCTGGAACTGGTCCAAATACACTAGCCAACTCAGGTGGCCAATATAGTTCTTGGGTTGCTGGTGGCACAACAAGCCTACAATTTAGTGCTGCTGCAACAAGTGCTTATGAAACATTACAACTAACAATTAATCCAGTGGCATTTTCTCGTTATATAAACATTGGTGTTGGCGCAGAATCTAGCACTACTTCTGAAGGCTGCTGGATGAAAAATATTACTGTGTTATTAGATAAACCATATGCCGTTCAAGCATTTTCTTCAATTAATGGTAGTCAAACTAATTCAGCATTAGTTGGTGTTGGAAGTTCTCTAACAGAATCAAAAATTAGACTGGGCGGAAGATTAAAATAAAATGCCAAAAAATGTAATTATAACACCAGCAAGTGGACTGATAGATTTTATAGATACATCAGGGAATAGTGACGCAACTATACAACTTGATGATTCTGGTAATCTTAATATTGGAACTGCTGGTGGAAGTTTATCAATAGGTAATACCGCAACTGATGTTTATATCGGTGATGGTATTAACAGTGTTGATATTGTTTTTGAACAAAATGGCGATATTCGTGCACTGACTGGAAAGACATTAACTCTTGGTCAGTCTGATAGTAATATTGCAGTCGCATCTCCAACTACATTTAATTCTACTGTTACAACAAATAATCTTACAGTTAATGGTATATTAAGTGCAACTAATGTTAAAGACGGATATACCAGCACTGCAACTGCAGCTGGTACAACTACTTTAACTTCTTCAAGCAATCATTATCAAAGATTTACTGGTTCAACTACACAAACAATCGTTTTACCAGTCACTAGCACTTTAGCAACAGGTGTTTCTTATGTAATTGAAAATTCCTCTACTGGTAATTTGACAGTAAACTCATCTGGTGGAAATTTAGTTATAACAATAATTCCTGGTGTTACTGTCCAGTGTATGTGTGTTGGCACTACATTAAATACAGCAGCAGATTGGGATGCAGAATATACTGAATTTTCTGCAATTACAGGAACAGGTTCTGTTGTCTTAAATACTTCTCCATCTTTTTCATCAATCACAGTAACTGGGACGATGTCTCTTAATGGTACTAGTAGTTCTGGTTCAGCGTTTCATACTAATCAAACATCTGGAACATTAACATTAGGTGGTGCAAGCGGAACTGGAACTATTACTCTGGGTCAATCCACAGTAAGCCAAACAACCAACATTCAAGCTGGCGCAACAGCAGCTGCTCAAACTAAAACAATCAATATAGGTACAGCTGGTTTAAGTGGTTCTGCTACTACTATTAATATTGGCTCTGCAGTTTCTGGTGCTTTTAGCACAACTACTGTTAATAATATACTCGCAGCTCCAGGACAAATTCTTACTGGTGGTCCCAATACATTTGTTCGAGATTATGCTTCTGGATTCAGCACAACACATACCCCAACTTTACCTCAAGAAATAGGTAGACTTACTCTTACTGGTAACTCTCATAATATTTCAGTTATAGGCGAAATTCGAGGTGCTACTGGAGCAACCAGCGGTGTTACTAGATTTGTTTTACATATACGATCAAATACACTGCCTTCTAAATCATTCCAGTTATTTGAAGAAGAAATAACAAATCTCAGTCAAACAATTCGTGTTCGTGTTTATGAAAATACTGCAACTGGGCTTGTTGTAATAGGATACTCTTCCACAAACGAAATCCAAAATATTGGATGGTCTTTAAAAGTTCAAGAGCGTGGTAATTATAATTATTTACAGCAAGTTAGTGCTCTTACTCCAATAGATACTACATCGCTAACTGAAATTCTTACAACTTCTACAGTTCGCACTTTAACAGGATCGTTATCAGTAGCAGGGCAATTAACATCTACTGTAGCAACAGGTACAGCACCATTAGCTGTTACCTCTACAACCCGTGTGGCAAACTTAAATGTGGCTACAGCTGGTACTGCCGATACGCTAACAACTGCTCGTACTATTAATGGAACTTCTTTTAATGGTTCTGCTAATATTACTGTTACTGCTGCAGCTGATACATTAACAGGTTCTACTCTTGCTTCTGGTGTTACTGCTTCTAGTTTAACTAGCGTCGGTACTATCGCAACTGGTGTTTGGCAGGGTACTGATGTTGGCGTTCTATATGGTGGTACTGGAACTTCTGATGGTTCTATCACTGGTACTGGCGCACTAACTTTTACTGCTGGTGGTTCAAATACTAATGTAAATCTAGTTCCAAACGGAACTGGTACTGTTGATGTTGCTTCAAAACGCATCACTAACTTAGCTGAGCCTACTCAATCAACTGATGCTGCTACTAAAAACTATGTTGATTCATTCCAGCAAGGATTACATATTCATGCATCGTGTGATGTAGCAACTACCAATACATTAGCCACTCTTTCTGGTGGAACTGTAACATACGCCAATGGTACTTTAGGTGTTGGCGCAACATTAACTTTAGGAGTTGCGTTGACAACTCTTGATGGTGTTACACTGTCCAATGGAATGCGCATCCTTGTTAAGAATGAAGCAGCAGCTGCTAATAATGGCATATATACAAGAACATCATCAACTGTTCTGACTCGTGCTACAGATTTTGATACTGGAGCTGAAATCGCAGGTGGCGATTTTACATATGTTACTAATGGTACTGTTAATAATAGTACTGGTTGGGTGCAGGTTGATGAAGTAACAACAATGGGTTCTGACGCTATTGTTTTTCAACAATTCTCTGGCTCAGGAACTTATACAGCTGGAACAGGTTTAACATTAACAGGTTCTACATTCTCTATTGATTCTACTGTGACCACTCTTACTGGTTCACAAACACTAACGAATAAAACTCTTTCTTCAGCAATACTAACTGGCACGCTCACTGCTGGTGGTGGTGTTGGAACTAATGGACAAGTTCTTCAATCAACTGGAACTGGTGTTCAATGGGCAACAAGTTCTGGTGGTGCTGTAGATTCTGCAATATTTGGAGCAAATGCTCAATCAGATTTAGGATTAGTGACTGATCTGGTTGTAACTTTATCAGAAGATCTTGGTTTAGTTACTGATGTTCCAGCTCTATCATTCTACAACTTAGGATCTCTGGTTGTGGATGGTATTGTTTCGCTAAATAATTTGGATCAGTCTGTTAAAGCGGACTACATTTCTTATGCAATTATTTTTGGATTCTAAAGGATCATAAATGGCTCGCCAACTCATTGAAAAGTATATTTTTACACCTGGTTTAGCAAACGCTGGCACAGTTAAATTTCCAGGTAAGGTTGATGAAACTCAACTATTAATTATTACAAATAAAACCACACAAGAGAACATCTATGCTCTTGGCGACCCTACTCGTTCTGGGACAGTTTCATATAATTCTTTAGATAATACAACCTTCTTCTCAGAACAAGATGGTGTTACAACAGTAACATTATCAAGAGATACTTCTGCAATGCTATCTACTCACAAGATAGCAGTTTATACTGATGCACCAAAACATGTTGGTAATATTATTCGCCCATATGCTTTCGGTGTTGACGCTATTGAAAGAATTCGTGTTTCAAATCCACAATCATTAATTGATGCTGACTTTGAATATGGTTTACAAACAACCAAGTGGCAGAACTATTCTGACATTCGTGGTGTTCCAGGAATTTATGAAAAACCTGGACTTGATATTTTCTTATCTGGTGTATCTACAGATGGTGCTTCTCCATCGACTATTACCGTAACAACTTCTGTTGCCCATGGATTGGCTGTAAATGATGCAGTTATTGTTTATGGTTTAGGTAATACAAATACTTCCGCTCGAGCAGAAGGTGCTTTCGTTGTTGCTTCTGTTCCGTCCTCGACTTCGTTTACATATTTCGCCAAAGGTATTGTTGGCACAACTGGATTGTCTCTGTTTACTGGTATCACCTATGCTCGTCGTGGTGGTTTCTATACTGGATCTTCGTTGCCACTAGCAACAGTTACATCTAATGGAGCAAACCCATCAATAATTACAGTAACATGTTCTGCAAATCATGGTCTAGTTGCTGGTGCTCCGCTAGTTGGTATTGCAAGTTCTGTCGGAACAAACCACTCACTATTAACTGGAAACTTTTTCGCTGAATCAGTTCCTTCTTCTACTACATTTACATTTACTGCTCGTGTCGGTGGCGCAGTGGCATCCGCTGGTATTGCCATGACAATGTTTACTCGTTCAGATGCATATGTTCTACATCGACCATTCGATGGTGGTGTTACCATATCAAATTTCGTTCCTTCTCATGGCGCATCTGTTTCTCGTCAAACTAAAAAGTACATGCGTTACCAATCAGGTAAGGGTGTTCTTTGGACATCTGGTGTTTCTTTAAATCCTATTATTAACCTTGATCAAATTTCTGCATCTGGAACAACTGTTGGTTCAACAATTACTGTTACTACAGAATTAGATCACTCTCTGCAGGTTGGAGCGACTGTGGTAATTTCAGGAGTTGTTACTTCTGGTTACAATGGAACATATGGTGTTAGTACAGTTACTGGAGAAAATACTTTTACAGTTATTGCTTCTGGGGCACTAGGATCTGCCACTGCAGTTATTACAAACATTCCTCGTGTTACAGTTAAGAACTGGCATGGCGCATCAGTTCGTGTTGGTCCATTTGATGATCAAAACGGATTGTTCTGGGAATATGATGGTCAAGAATTAGCAGTCGTTAAACGATCTGGAACATTCCAGCTGTCTGGATTCGTTTCAGTAACAGCAGGCTCCCAATCAGTTACGGGAACAAGTACTCGATTTACGCAACAATTAAAAGTTGGCGATAATATTATCATTCGTGGTATGACATATAAAATTGGTAGTATTGCCAGCGATACTGCATTGACAGTTAATCCAGAGTATCGTGGTGTTAGTAACTCATCTGGAATTAAAATTGCAGCTGTTATTGACCAAAGAATTCCACAATCCCAATTTAATACAGATAAGATAGATGGAACAGGCATCTCAGGATATAATATGAATCTTAACAAAATGCAAATGTTAGGTATTTCATTCTCTTGGTATGGTGCTGGTTTTATTGACTTTATGTGTCGTGGTCCAGATGGTAATATGATTCTTGTTCATCGTTTGAAACAAAATAACGTAAACGATGAAGCGTATATGCGAACAGGTAATACGGTAGTTCGATATCAAACAATTAATGAATCTGCCATTGGAAGATTAGACGAAGATCTAGATACAAGCGAAACTTCTATTGATTTAGTAGATGCGAGTCGTTTCCCATCTACTGGCGGTGTTGTGTTAATTGGAAATGAAGTTATTCCATATACTGGTAAAACGGGAAATACTTTAACTGGATGTACTCGTGGTGGAAGTTTCTCTATGTTTATTGGTGGATCAACTAAAACATTTAGTGGCGGTGCAGCTGCAACACATTCTAGAGGTAATGGATTTACATCAGCAACATTAATTAGTTGTACTGCAGCACCACAGTTAAATCACTGGGGTTCATCTTATATTATGGATGGTGGATTCGACACCGATCGTGGTTACTTCTTTAACTACGCAGCAGTTAATCAGTCATTTACTGCCAATCAGGCGAAGACAGTGTTCTTTTTAAGATTGGCTCCATCAGTATCAAATTCAATTTCTGGTAATTTGGGCGATAGAGATTTAATTAATAGATCTCAGTTATTGTTACAAAGACTTCAGATAACATCAACACAAAATGTACAAGTATATGGCATTTTAAATCCTGGAAATATTGATGCATCCTCACTAACTTGGACATCAGTTAATACTTTTGCACTTGGTTCACAACCATCGTTTGCGCAGATATCTACAAGTAATACTACTGCAGCGACTCCAGGCGAACAAAACTTTTCAACCCTTGCGCAGATTAATGGCTTCGCTGAAATTAATTTGACCGAGTTGAAGGAATTAACTAATGCTGCAATTGGTGGTTATTCTAACTATCCAGATGGTCCAGATGTGTTGGCAGTAGTTGTTAGAAACCTTTCAGGCTCTTCTGCCACATGTAATATTAACTTATTCTGGTCAGAAGCGCAAGCATAAATATATCGAAAGAGGAATTTTAAATGGCAACCCAAGTACAGTTTAGACGAGGAACTACTACCCAGAACAATGCGTTCACTGGAGCAATTGGTGAGATAACTTACGACACAGAAGTTAAAACACTAAGGCTCCATGATGGTAGCACACCTGGTGGTGGTGGAATCGTAACCGTAAATGCTGGAACCCAAACGCTTACAAATAAAACGCTATCTACCAACTCATCATGGCAGGGTAATACAGTTGGATTGTTGTATGGTGGTACTAATGCTAGTCTTACTGCCACTGCTGGAGCTGTTGTTTATTCAACTGCAGCTGCAATGGGATTAACTTCTGCTGGAACTTCTGGTCAAGTATTAATTTCTGCTGGTTCTTCTGCTCCTACTTGGCTTTCCCCAGGATCTTTAACTGTAGGAACTGCTGCTACAGCAACAACAGCTACTAACATCGCAGGTGGTTCTGCTGGTCAGTTGGTAATTCAACTTGACGCAAACCAAACTACATTTATTACTGCTGGTGCAGCTGGTACATTTTTACAATCAACTGGAGCTTCTACTCCGCCAACCTTCGCTGCTGGTAATATTACTATTGGTAACACCACTGTTTCATTCGGAGCTACCTCAACAACTCTTACTGGTTTAACAGCGATTGATTCTACTGTTGGCGCAACTTCTTTCTTTGCTACACCAACTTCCCCTGTAGCATTTGCTGGAGCAACTACTTTAACAATCGGTTATGGTAGCACAGCATCTTCTACAACTAATATTTCTACTGGTGCCGTAGGTTCTGGTAATACTAAAACAATTAACATTGGTACTGGCAGTGCTGCTGGATCAACTACTAATATTAATCTTGGCGATTCAGATGGTGGTACAGTTACAGTTAATAAAGACTTAGTTGTTTCTGGAAATTTAACTGTCAATGGAACTACAACAACAATCAATTCAACTACGCTTGATATTGATGACTTGAACATTACAGTTGCCAGTGGAGCTGCCAATGCTGCAGCTGCTAATGGCGCTGGTTTAACTGTTGATGGCGCATCCGCTACATTACTGTATATCTCAGCATCAGATTCTTGGCAAGTAAATAAACATTTAACTACTTCGCTGACTACGCAGAATGTATTCAATACAACTGCCACAACAGTAAATGCTTTTGGTGCTGCTACTTCACTATCAATCGGTGCTGCCACTGGAACTTTAACTTTAAACAATCCAACTATAACAGCAACAAACGCCAATGTAAGATTTAACTCTCTTGGTATTGGAACTGCTGGGTCTGGAACTACTGGTCAAATTAGAGCAACTGATACAATTACTGCATACTATTCTGATGATAGATTAAAAACTAAGACTGGGAATATTGAAAATGCATTAGAAAAAGTTATGTCTCTCAATGGGTTTCACTATCATGCGAATGAAACTGCAGTTGCGCTGGGATATAATGCTTCTAAACATGAAGTTGGTTTGTCAGCCCAACAAGTTCAAGCAGTTCTACCTCAAGTTGTTGTTCCAGCTCCAATCGATGAACAGTATTTAACTATTCAATACGAGCGTCTTATTCCACTATTAGTTGAAGCCATTAAAGAACAACAAAAACAAATTGATGAACTTAAACAAAAGTTAGGAAATTAATATGGCAGTTAATTCAAGAGCAACATTGTCAGAATATTGCCTAAGAGCATTGGGAGCTCCAGTGCTTGAGATAAATGTGGATGACGACCAGTTAGAAGATCGTATTGATGAAGCATTAGAAGTTTTTAGATTATACCACTATGATGGTATTGAAAAAATTTACTTAAAGCATAAAATTACTGCTTCAGAATTAAATATTACTGGATCGAATGCTGCTTCTTTTGCAGGTGCTTCTAAAATTACTGGAGCAACCTCTGGTGCTACGGCAACAGTTGAATCAGCCAAAGACAGTAACACTTTATATATTTCCAGAACTGTTGGAACTTTTGTTGCAAACGAAACCATATCTAACCCAGACGGAACTACTGCCACATTAACAGCTTCTAGTTTTTATATTGCTGGCGATATCGATAATGGTTGGATTCCAATTCCAGATTTAGTCTATGGTGTGTCAAGAGTTTTACCACTCTATCAAGGAACATCTTCTTCTCGTTCTATTTTCGATCTACAATATCAGCTTAGATTAAACGATTTGTATGATTTGTCCAGCACCTCATTAATTTACTACACTACAGTAATGAGCCATTTGGCTACACTAGATTTAATATTAAATGGTAAACCAATCTATCGTTTCAATCGTTTAATGGATAAACTATACATAGATGTTGATTGGAAATCAATTAATAAAATAAACATCGGCGACTACTTTGTTGTTGAAGCATATCGAGCATTAGATCCAACAGAGTTTGTAAAAGTCTGGAACGAACCATGGCTTAAAAAATATACAACAGCTCTGTTTAAGAAACAGTGGGCGACAAATCTTAAAAAGTTTTCTGGATTACAACTCCCAGGTGGTGTAACTTTAGATGGTAATTCTTTATATAATGAAGCAATGCAGGAAATTATTGCACTAGAAGACGAAATTCAAAACAAGTCTGCTCCGTTAGACTTTTTCCTAGGATAGAATGTGGCTAGAAATGTATACTTCTCTCAAGGAACTGCCAACGAACAATATCTAATTGAAGATATTATCGTAGAATCACTGCAGGTATATGGGCAAGATTTTTATTATATTCCAAGAACCCTTGTAGCCAAAGATAATATTCTCGGCGAAGATCGCCTGTCAGAATTTAAACATGCTTACGGTATAGAAATGTACTTAGAAAATGTTGATGGGTTTGAAGGGCAGGGAGCATTTATTCAAAAGTTTGGTTTAATGATGGAACAATCAGCAACATTAACAGTTGCTCGTCGTCGCTGGGATCAACTTGTTGGAAGATTTAATCAGGCTCAATTACCAAATAGACCTTGCGAGGGAGATCTACTATACTTCCCTTTAACCAAAGGTTTATTTGAAATTAAGTTTGTGCAACATCAAAATCCTTTTTATCAGCTTGGTAAACTATATGTTTACAAATTACAAGTTGAACTCTTCCAGTATGCTTCTGAACATATTGATACTGGTCTGAAAGATATTGATGTGTTTGAAACACTCAAATCCTATGATACTAGTTATCCAAGAAATGCTACTGGTTCTGTTACTTCCGTGACGATGACTCGAGCAGGAACAGGATATACAAATACCCCAACTGTTACATTAACTGGTGGCGGTGGAACTCAAGCGTTTTCTCCAGCTGTTTTAACACCAACAGTTACCAGTGGTGTAGTTTCTTTACTCATTACAAATGTTGGTACTGGATATGATTCTGCTCCAACAGTAACAATCGGAACTCAGTGGGTTGCCAATGGAACAGTAAGCACAAATGCTCAAGTCTTTTATTCAAATAGATTATATACAGCTGTAATCGGTGGAACATTTAGTTCTACTGCGCCAGCACATACAACAGGATCGCAAGTTAATGGATCTGCCACCTTGTCATACGCTGGTGTGTCAGCTGCTGCAACAGTTAGCATTGAACCAAATCCAGATTTGCCACAATCATATGGCGATAATATTAAATTTAAAAATGAAGCCAGCGATTTAGTATTTGATACAAACAACCCATTCGGGGAAATCCAGTAATGTTAAATATTCCTCCATTTTACCACGGACTTACTCGAAAAGTTATTGTTGCTTTTGGTAGTATGTTTAGCAACATTAAAATTGAAAGAGCAGATAATGATGGTGTTGTTCAACAAACAGTTATTGTCCCACTAGCATATGCTCCAAAAGAAAAATGGTTAGTTCGTGTTGAACAAGATCCAACATTAGAGAGAAACACTTATACTATTTTACCTAGAATGTCTTTTGAAATTACAGGAATGAACTACGATCCAATCCGTAAAGTAAATCGTATGTCTCAAGTTTCTTGTTATAAAGCAAATGGAGCAAATCCAGCTACAATGAAACAGATGTACTCGCCTGTTCCATACAATATTGATATCTCACTTTATATTTTAACTAAAACTCAAGAAGATGCTCTACAGATTGTTGAGCAAATTTTGCCATATTTCACTCCAGAATTTACATTAAGCATTAATGCTATTCCTGATATGAGTGTCGCACTAGATATTCCTATAATCTTAAACAATGTTGCCGTTCAAGATGACTACGATGGAGATTTTCAGACTCGTAGATTTGTAACTTATACTTTAAACTTCACATTGAAAGCAAACTTCTTCGGTCCAGTCGGCGAACAAGGTCCAATTAAAACTGTTTATATTGACAAACTTTCACAACCTGGAAGAAAATACACAGCAGCAGGTGATTTTGAAACTGGGACTATTACGGAAACTTGGCAAGACGCATTCTAAATGGCTCAAATATATAATGCAAATCCAAATTTAAAAGCAATCGGTGTTCCTGTTGAGTTTACTCCTGAACAGGTTCAAGAATACATCAAGTGTAAAACTGATTACATTTACTTCATCGAAACTTATTGTCAGATTGTTACGCTAGATAAAGGTCTACAACCTTTTAAATTATACGAGTGCCAAAAAAGAAAATTAAATATAATCCATGAGAATCGTAAAGTTATTCTTATGGAAGGTCGTCAGCAAGGTAAAACAACTACATCTGCTGCATATATTCTTTGGTATACAATATTTCAAGATGCTAAAAATGTGGCGATTCTGGCAAACAAAGCAACTGCTGCCAGAGAAGTTCTTGCTCGATACCAAACTATGTATGAAGGATTGCCAATCTGGCTTCAACAAGGTGTTAAGTCTTGGAACAAAGGTGATATCGAATTAGAAAATGGTTCTAAGGTATTTACTTCGGCTACTTCTACATCAGGTATTCGTGGTAAATCTGTAAACTTACTTTATGTTGACGAAGCTGCGATTATTCCAAATACTGTTGCTGAACAGTTTTTTACTTCTGTTTATCCAACTATTTCTGCTGGTGAAACAACAAAGATTCTACTAAGTTCTACTCCTCTTGGATACAATCATTTCTGGAAGTTCTGGAATGATGCCGAGAATAAACGAAATGGATTTGTAAATTGTTTCATTCCATACTGGGAAATCCCAGGTCGAGATGAGCGATGGGCTGAAGAACAAAGATCTATTCTTGGAGATCTAAAATACAACCAAGAGGTTCTTTGTAAGTTTTTAGGTTCTGCCTTAACATTAGTAAATGCCGATACGATTGGTAGAATGTCTCCATCATATCCAATATATCAGAGAGATGGATTGGATGTATTTGAAGAACCAGTTTATGAAGTCGATACTGAAAAGATGGACAAGTTTGGGAAACCAATACTAAAACCACCCCATTCTTATTGTATTATTGTTGATACGGCGAAGGGTGTTGGTGGTGATTACTCAGCATTTTCGGTTATCGATATTACCGAAGCTCCCTACAAACAGGTTGCCAAATATCGTAAAAATGATATATCGCCCTTGTTGTATCCAAATGTAATCTTTAAGGTGGCCAAAGAATACAATATGGCGTATATTCTAGTAGAGATAAATAGTAGCGAGCAGGTTGCTTCTATTCTGCACCAAGAATTAGAATATGAAAACATCTTATTTGTAAATAGATCTACCACTGGTCAAACTGTTTCAGGTGGATTTGGTGGTGGTCGTGCACAATTGGGTGTTTTGACAGATAGAAAAGTAAAACGAATTGGTTGTATGAACTTAAAGACTCTGGTGGAAGAGCAGAAATTGTTAATTCCAGATGCAGATACTATTTCAGAGATTACAACTTTTATTGAATCTAGAGGGTCTTATGCTGCAGACGATGGATACACTGACGATTTAGTTATGACTCTAGTTCTTTTTGGTTGGCTAACAACCCAACCATATTTTAAAGACTTGAATGATATAAACATGAGGGAACTAATTTATAAGTCCCGCATTAAGATGATTGAAGATGAACTAACCCCATTTGGGTTTATTAGCGATGGACAAGGTTCGGAAGAACCAGTTCTGCACAACTTTTAAAAAGTTGATTTTACTAAATAATCTAGTGAATGCTCAAACTCAAATGGCACAAACAAATAACATGTACATGTAACAAGGAGAATTACAATGCCTTTTCAACTTAGTCCAGGTGTTGCAGTCGTAGAAAAAGACTTTTCATCAATCGTTCCAGCAGTTAGTTCTTCTGTTGGTGCTTTTGCAGGTTCTTTTGCTTGGGGTCCAGTATTGCAACCAGTCACAGTTTCTTCGGAAAATGTTTTGGTTCAGCAATTCGGTAAACCTAACGACTCCAACTTCGCTTCATTTTTTTCAGCAGCAAACTTTTTATCATATGCTAATAATCTGTTGCTCGTTCGTGCAGATTCTACCAATGGTAAAAATGCTGTTTCTACACCAACAGGTGGATTAGCAACTGTAACAGTTGGAACTGCAGGTTCTGGTTATAGTTCTACTGCTGCTGCCCCTGCCGTAACAGTAAGTGCTCCAGATGAAGCTGGTGGTACTCAAGCTGTTGTAACAGTTACACTTTCTGGCGGTGCTATTACTGCTATTGCTGTAACTAGTGGCGGATCTGGTTACTCAGCTGCTCCAAATATTAACATTTCTGCACCTAGTGGCGGATCTGGAGCAACCTTTACTGTAAACATGATCGGTACTGCTCCAAACCAATCTATTGATACAATTACTGTTGTTGGTGGTGGTACAGGATACAAAGGTACTGTTACTGCTACAGTTAGTGCAGGAAATGCTACTCTTGGTGCAGTTACTATTGCTTCTTCAAGCATTGCTTCTGCAACAATTGTTACTGCTGGTACTGGTTATTCTACTGCTCCAACAATTACTGTAGCAGCTCCTCCATCAGGAGTTACTGCTTTATTGAATAGAACTGTTGCTACTGCTGGAGTAAAAATTAGAAACTCTGAGCACTATCTAGCATCATTCTCATCAGGAGCTGCTGTTACTGGAGAATTTGCTGCTAAATTCCCAGGCACTCTTGGAAATTCATTAAAAGTTTCTTATGCTGACTCAACAACTTTTGCAGCTTGGACATATAAACTTGAATTTGATGCTGCTCCAGGAACTTCTTCCTATGCTGCCAGTGTTGGTGGTTCTGATGATGAAATGCATATTATCATTATTGACGAAGATGGCGAGTGGACTGGTACACCAGGAGCTGTGCTAGAAAAATATGCATTCGTTTCTAAAGCTGGCGATGGTAAAAAGCCAGATGGAACAAACAATCACTATAAAGATGTAATCAACGCAAACTCAGATTATATTTGGTGGACTGATTATCCTGCTAGTTCTGACTGGGGAACAAGCGCATCGAGCAATACATTTACAGCATTGGTTTCTGCTGTATCATTAAGTTTAGCTGGTGGTGTTGACGATTATTCAATGACTGCTGGTCAACAACAAGCTGCGTATAATCTTTTTGCTAATGCTGAACTCTATGATGTAAGTTTAATTATCGCTGGTAAAGCAAATGCTGCGACTGCTAAGATTATCGCTGATCTGGCACAAACTCGTGCTGATTGCGTTGCATTTATTTCTCCGCAAGATAATACTACTGGTGATGTTATTGTCGGTAACTCTTCAACTGAGACTGATGCTATCGTAACATTCCGTAATGCAGTCAATGTAATCCATTCTTATGCTGTTATTGATTCTGGTTACAAATATCAATACGATCGCTATAATGACAAGTATCGTTATGTCCCATTAAATGCTGATGTGGCAGGTTTGTGTGCTCGTACTGATTACACCAACGACCCATGGTATTCCCCAGGTGGATATAATCGTGGTCAGATTAAGAATGTTGTTCGCTTGGCTCACAATCCAGACAAAACAAATCGCGACACGCTTTACAAAGCTGGCGTTAATCCAGTTGTTTCATTCCCAGGTCAAGGAATTGTCCTGTTCGGCGATAAAACAATGCAGACTAAACCAAGTGCTTTCGATCGCATCAATGTCCGTCGTCTGTTTATTACTCTCGAAAAAGCAATTGCAACTGCTGCTAAGTTTCAGTTGTTTGAATTCAACGATGGATTTACTCGTGCGCAGTTCAAGAACTTAGTCGAGCCATTCCTCCGTGATGTCCAAGGTCGTCGTGGTATTATTGATTTCCGTGTTAAGTGCGACGATACTAATAACACTGGCGATGTTATTGACCGCAATGAATTCATTGCTGATATCTTTATCAAGCCAAATCGCTCTATTAACTTTATTACTCTGAACTTTGTTGCTGCTCGCTCTTCTGCGAACTTCACAGAGATCGGTGGTTAATGACTAAATAGAGAAAAAGGAGATAACAAATGGCAAATATTGCTGATTTTAAAGCCCAATTGATTGGTGGCGGTGCTCGTCCTAATCAATTCCGAGTGGACTTAACATTCCCTAATTATGTAACGCTAGGTGCAATTGCTGGTTTGCAAGGTCAATTCCTCTGTAAAGCAACCACATTACCAACTTCCCTATTAGAGAATATTGGTATTCAATATCGTGGTCGTCAAATTAATTTTGCTGGCGAGCGTACATTCGAACAGTGGCAAATTACTGTGTATAATGATACAACTTTCAATATTAGAAATGCTTTTGAAGTCTGGTCAAACGGAATTCAAAACAACTCTTCAACTTTAGGTCGTGTAAATCCTCGCGATTATCAAGTTGATTTGTCAGTTAATCAATTAGATCGCAATGGTTCTACTGTTAAAAACTATTTGTTCCGTGATGCATATCCAGTGGCCATTGGTCCAGTTGGATTGGATTATGAAACAACTAACCAAATTGAAACATTTGATGTGACATTCCAATACAATTACTGGACTTCGAACACTTCTACTGAAGGTGCTGCCTTTGGCGTTAATGCTACAGTCAATACTCCAGTTGGTTCGTTCCCACTCCCACTCTAATCCAATTAGGATTGGGGTAGGATTTTAACTTGAGGTTATATAATGGCTGAATTATTCGGTTTTGAAATAAGTCGTAAAAAGGCAAAAGAGCTACCTTCAGTGGTAGCTCCGATTGCTGATGATGGATCAACGGTAACCAGTTCGGTTAATGCTGGTGCATATTATTCTCTAGTCGTTGACTTAGAGGGTATTGTTAAAAATGAAAACGATCTTATTCGCAGATATCGAGAAGTCGCTCAGTATCCAGATTGTGATACAGCGATCGACGACATTGTGAATGAGGCAATTGTTGTAGAAGAAGATAGCGAAGCAGTCAAGTTAGTTACTGACGATGTAAATGTTTCAGATAATATTAAAAAGAAAATTCGTGAAGAGTTTGATGAAGTATTAAACTTACTCAAATTTAGCGATAAAGGTCACGATATTTTTAGACAGTGGTATATTGATGGAAGATTAAATTACCACATTTTAATTGATGAAAAGAATCCAAGAAACGGGATTCAAGAATTAAGACCAATTGATCCTCGCAAGATTCGTAGGATCAAAAATGTCAAGAAGGAAAAGAATCCTAAAGGTGTTGAAGTTGTTGTGTCGGTTGACGAATACTATATCTACAACGACAAAGGAATTACAGAACAAACAACTCAGGGTGTTAGATTAACTCTAGACTCTGTATTATATTGTGGTTCTGGTATGGTTGATTTAAATACTGGTATGATGTTATCATATTTGCATAAAGCAATTAAACCAGTGAATCAATTAAAAATGATTGAGGACGCTGTAGTAATTTATCGAATCAGCCGTGCTCCTGAGCGCAGAATATTTTATGTTGATGTGGGTAATCTGCCAAAAATAAAAGCAGAGCAATATGTTAATGATTTGATGAATCGTTATAAGAATAAAATTGTTTACGATGCGAATACAGGTGAAGTAAGAGATGATCGTAAACATTTGTCTATGCTTGAAGATTTTTGGATGCCACGAAGAGAAGGTGGTAAAGGTACAGAGATTACTACACTTCCAGGTGGTCAAAATCTTGGTGATATCCAAGATATCCAATATTTCCAAACTAAATTATATCAAGCATTAAATGTACCAACAAGTAGATTACAGTCTGATACTGGATTTACTCTTGGTCGTTCGACAGAAATTAGTCGCGATGAATTAAAGTTTCAGAAATATATTGCAAGATTGCGTAAGAAGTTTAGTGGTTTGTTTAATGATGCATTAAAGATTCAATTAATTGCCAAAGGTGTTATCAACGAAGCTGACTGGGATCTTATTAAGAAAGATATCCGTTACGACTTTATGAAAGATAATGCTTTCGCTGAGTTAAAAGATTCAGAATTATTGACTCAAAGATTGCAAGCATTACAAATGATTGAGCCATATATTGGTAAGTTTTATTCAGTTGATTGGGTTAAGAAAAATGTTCTTCGTATGTCAGAAGAACAGATTGAAGACATTGAAGACCAGATTGAAGTTGAAGGTAATTATCAAATGTCTAATGCTCAACAACAAGGTGCTATGATGGGTATGCAACAAGTTGCCCAACAACAAGAATTAGAAAACGCTGGGATGGGTCAACCTGAACAGCAGAAACAATAACTAGGAGATATAAATGAGTACTCGTGATTTGATCGACGCAATTGAAACTGGCGAATCAAGTAAAATTGAAGCCAGCTTTAATAACATTATGGTTGCTAAAGTATCTGAGAGATTAGACGCTATGCGCAACGATATGTCCCAAAATATGTTTAGAGCTCCAGAAGCTGTACAAGAAATTTCTGACGAACAAGTATCTGACGAAACAGAAACTGAAACAGAAGAAGAAACTACTGAAGAGAATGAGTAAATCGTTTTCAACATTTAAACAGCAAGTCCTAGAACAATCAGGACTTGCCCAAACACTTTTCATTTATGGTGAAGATGTAAAAATTACACCAGAGAATGAAGTGTTTGTAAATAATCATTATGTAAAAACTTTGAGCACATTAGAAGAGGCAAGGGAATACGCTAAAAAATATATTGAAGATACTAAACTATTAGAAAATATTGACAATACGATCCCAGAAGAAAAAGTCGCACACTATATAAGACAATATCATAATATCGATAAGATTACAGATACTCTTGTAGAATCATACATAGAACTTGCCTCTTCTAATATGTTTACAGTTGATCCAGTTGTGACTGCAATTAAAGAATCCAAAACAGCAGAGTTTGCTGGAAAATTACAATATGAATTAAACGATGGCTCTGTGGTTGCAATAGATGAAGATACTCAATTAATGCTAAATAATATATTGGCAGATAAAAATGAAATTGTTGAATATATGCGAGAAAGTAAAGACAACTTCATTAGAATCATAAAAGAACTCGGGGAATAAGATGCCTGTTACAAAAACTATATTAAAGTGCACAAATAACGAAACAGTTGTTAAAGTTGCTGGAACAGCTGCATCTGCAACGATCGATTTACAAACTGATTGTGTAGCTACTACTGATGAAGTAAGTGGCGCAACTCAAACAGTTAATATTGCTCAATTACAATATACTGGTTTGCCGTCTTCAACGATTACTATTACTAGAAATTCAGTAAATATTTTCACAATTGGTTCTGAAGGTGAAGGAACTGTTGACCTTGGAACAGGTAATGGTATTGCTGACACTATTCAAAATACTCAAGATATTGTTGTTTCGATTGCTGGTGCTGAAGCCCAGTGTTATTTGGTTCTCCGTAAAGTTGGTGGTTTTGCTTCTAAAGTTGAAAACTCCACTTATGGTGCTTACGACGATCCAACTAGAGTTGGTGCTTCGACTACTATGTCGGGTTCTCCAGATAAGGTATAAAACTATGAAACTAATTAGAGAAGTTTTAGAAACTACAAACTGCGTCATCGAAGAAAAAGTCGGTGGCAAAAAGAATTACTTTATTGAAGGTATCTTCCTTCAGTCAGAAATTACAAATCGTAACAACCGCATGTACAAAGAAGGTATTATGGACAAAGAAGTCGGTCGTTACATGAAAGAATATGTAGAAAAGAATCGTGCCTACGGCGAACTTGGTCATCCAGAAACACCTTCTATTAACTTAGATCGTGTATCCCATTTGATTGTTGATCTCCGTAAAGAAGGCAAAAATTATGTAGGTAAAGCCAAAATCCTAGAAACTCCAATGGGTATGATCGCTAGAGGTCTTCTCGATGGTGGTGCTAATCTTGGTGTGTCTAGCCGAGCAATGGGTTCACTCCGCACTAATAATGAGGGTGTTCAGATTGTTCAGGACGACTTTATGTTATCTACGGCAGCAGATATTGTTGCCGACCCATCAGCTCCAGATGCATTCGTAAGAGGTATTATGGAAGGCAAAGAATGGGTATTCGTTGATGGAAAGTTTGTGGAAAAAAATATCGAGGAAGCAAAGTATGCTATTAAGAGAGCTTCTTCTAGACAGTTAGAGGAAGCAAAGATTCTCGCTTTCCAGAGTTTTCTGAGTAAAATCAGATAAATAATAAATAAATACATAGAACTATCCAGTTAGGAGATAACGATGTCAATCGAACAAAAAATCGCTGAAATGTTAGCAGAGTCAAAGGCAAAAGCTGCCGTGATTTCTGAAGAAGTTTCTGAGGAAACCTTAGAAGAAGGTAATGTAGTTACAGCAAACGCTTCGGCTCAAGAGCCAAGCAATATCGCTGCAATTGCTAAGTCTGACGGAGTCACCAGTGTTGAAGGTGATGAAGAAAACAATGCTAAAAACGGCACACAAAAGCAAGACGCTGCACAAGTTGCTAAGAAATCTAGCAATGTAGCCAATGCTAAAGCGACTGCTCCAGAAGCAAGTCACATTGCTGGTGTTAAAGAAGACATTGATGCTTTGATGAATGGAGAAGAACTCTCTGAAGATTTCAAAGCAAAAGCAACTACAATTTTCGAAGCAGCAGTTATGACTCGTGTAAAAGCGGAAACTGCTCGTTTGGAAGAATCGTATGAATCAAAACTTCTTGAAGAAGTTGAGAGCATTAAAGAGGGTCTTGTTGAAAAAGTTGATGGATATCTCGGCTATATTGTCGAGCAGTGGGTGCAAGAGAATGAGTTAGCCCTTGAATCTGGTATGAAGTCTGAAATCATGGAGTCTTTCATTGAAGGTATGAAGTCTTTGTTTGCTGAACACTATATCGAAGTTCCAGAAGAGAAGTTCGATGTATTGGGTGACTTACAAGAGACTGTAGAAGCCCTCGAAGCAAAGCTCGATGAGCAAGTAGAAAAGAATATTGAATTAACTAAAGCAATTAATGAGCAAAAGCGTGAAGACGCAATTACTCAAACTGCTTCTGGTTTAACAGATACTGATTCTGAGAAATTCAAAGCATTAGCTGAAGAATTATCATATGAAGATTCTGAAACATTCGCTACTAAGTTACAGACAATTCGTGAGAATTATTTTGGTGGTAAAAAGCAAATGACTGAAGTTAAATCAGTTGTTAGCGATACACCTGTTGAAACTCTAACCGAGACTGCACCAATCGATTCTTCTGTTAAGAAGTATCTTTCTGCACTCGACAAACTCAAATAAAAACAAAGGAATCAAAAATGTCTAATTTAGACCGCCAAGCCCTTATTAAGAAATGGGCACCGATTCTTGAGCATGATGCATTGCCATCAATCAAGGATAACTATCGTAAAGAAGTTACTGCTGTTCTTTTGGAGAACCAAGAACGCGAATCAATGAAGTCCCAAGAGGCTTTGTTTGAAACTCACGCCAATGCTGCAGGTGCTATGCCTGACACTGGTGCTGTTGCTAAGTTTGATCCAGTATTGATCAGCTTGGTTCGTCGTGCTGCTCCACAAATGATCGCTTATGACATCTGCGGTGTACAACCAATGACTCAACCAACTGGCTTGATCTTCGCTATGAAGTCACGCTATGCAACTCAAGGTGGTACTGAGGCTTTATTCAACGAAGCTGATACAGACTTCGCTGGTGCTTCTTCACCTGTTCACGCTGGTAGCAATCCAGTTGACGGCACTTACACTACTGGTGTTGGCCAAACTACAACTGATGCTGAAGCTGGTACACGCTTTAACGAAATGGCTTTCTCAATCGAGAAGACTTCTGTTACTGCTAAGACTCGTCAATTGAAAGCAGAATACACTGTTGAATTGGCACAAGACTTGAAGTCTGTTCATGGTCTTGACGCTGAAGGCGAATTAAGCAACATTCTCTCAACAGAGATCCTTGCTGAAATCAATCGCGAAGTTCTCCGTACAATCTACACTACCGCTAAAGCTGGTGCTCAAATCGGTACTACTACTGCTGGTACTTTCGACTTGGATACTGACTCTAATGGTCGTTGGTCTGTTGAAAAATTCAAAGGTCTCTTGTTCCAAATCGAACGCGATGCCAATGCGATTGCTCAGCAAACTCGTAGAGGTAAAGGTAACTTCATCATCTGCTCAAGCGATGTAGCTTCTGCTTTAGCGATGGCTGGAGTTCTTGACTATGCTCCTGCATTGTCTACTAACTTAAATGTTGACGAATCTTCTACAACTTTCGCTGGTGTATTGAATGGTCGTTATAAAGTTTATGTTGACCCATTCTCTGCTAACCAATCAGCTTCACAGTTCTTTACTGTTGGTTACAAAGGCACTTCTGCTTTTGATGCTGGTTTGTTCTATTGCCCATACGTACCACTCCAGTTGGTTCGTGCTGTAGACCCAACTACATTCCAACCAAAGATTGGCTTTAAGACTCGTTATGGTATGGTTGCTAACCCATTCGTTTCATTGGATGGCACAGGTGGCTTAACTGCTAATGAGAACTACTACTACCGTCGTGTTAAAGTTACTAACTTGATGTAATAGTTAGAAACCTACGTAAGATAGGTAATTTAAAGAGGGGTCTTCGGATCCCTCTTTTTTTCTTATAAATAACTATATGGCTCAAATACTCGCATGTCCCGTACCA
>Ga0209770_10000086_pt1 | contig 53878 bp, 36 predicted proteins | sample LauGreSu1BDMLBDD_2_FD_187572 | JGI IMG/M metagenome (GOLD analysis project Ga0209770, IMG submission 187572) | Freshwater lake microbial communities from Lake Michigan, USA - Su13.BD.MLB.DD (SPAdes) (version 2) | ecosystem: Environmental > Aquatic > Freshwater > Lake | place: Lake Michigan, USA... | reverse complement strand
GACATTTACATCCACGGTTCGGTACCAAGTCACTCTCATGAACGCCGACTTAACGGCGCAACTTCCATTTTTGAAATTCTCGAGCAATGTGCTGTTTGACGTGGCGCTCAGCGTTAGAAACGCGTTGGGATACAGCAACGAGCTTTATATTACGGATAAGTACAGCACACGACCGTATCGCCCCGACCCGCCCCAAGAAGTGGTCGTGCAAATGATAAAAAGTTCAGAAGTGAGTGGAGGCAGCGGTTCTCTCTTTTTGAATTGGACTACTCCTGCGTACGCTGGGGGAAGTCTCGCGGTGTCATACAGCTACGAGATTCAGTACGCTCTCTCTGAACTTGTAAGTGAGTCCAATCCCGACCCGGTAGCTGACCCCAACCCTTTGCCGGACACAGACACGTGGCTGCCTTTGAACTTTAATGAACAACTGTTTGGCGAATATGTGACACCGTCGACCACAATCACCCCAAACACGCTGGTTACGGCAGCGTACTCCATATTTGCATCACCAGGTGGAACGATTGGTGATAAATTTATTAATTGGATACGCATAAGAAGTATCGCAAAAACATTGGGGTCAGGAACCGGAGCGACTGGCGATTTAGAAAGTTTGTGGACGGTTTGTAATGTGATTACACTGGATTAAAACGAGAGATTTTATGCAAATCATTCAAAATAAAAAACATATAAACATATACATGTTCTTTATTCAAATTATATTTATAAATTTATAAATTTATAAAACTAAAAATCATCATCATTAATGGCAATGTCAATAGAAGAGTCACTTCGAATCGCATCCGACGTTCACAAACACGTTCGAAAACGACTGAGAGATTCCAACATGTTGAATGCTGGTACGCGGTTGGTAGACATTGCAAACTTTATTGAAACTGAAACGAAAGAACATACTAGTATTATATTAGACGCTGTAAATGGCATTCAGCATGGTTCGTGTTATGCTATTAACGGCGGAATCGGATTTCCGGTTGGATTGTCTATCAATAACTGTGCTGCGCATTACCACCCGCATTCACTTGATGTGGACCGCACTCTCTCGAATTCGGATATTCTTAAGGTTGATTTCGGGACCGAAATCAATGGTTGGATTATTGATTCCGCATTCACAACCCGGGTTGTATCAGGAAACGGTAACCATTTCGGTACTGGTACTGGTACTGGTAATGGTACTAATAGCAGCCGTACAAATATTGAATATTCAAATCATTTGTTTGGGATTGATGACTGTGAATCTCTCATTTCGTGCATGAAAGACGCCACCGAGTTGGGGATTCGCAACATTGGTATTGATGTTCGCATTGCAGAATGGAGCGAATCTATTGAAGAATTGATACGGTCGCATGACGGCGTACACCCGATTTACAATTTGACAGGACATGACATACTGCATGAAATCATTCATGGAAATGTACGATTGCCGTCGGTTGGCAAAGCAGTCGACAATAAAAACGAGAGATTTAAAGCGGGAGTATACGCAATTGAAACATTCGGAGCCAGGCTACCGCCGAAAGCGGTGCGCACGAACGGCGGAGAAATGCAAGTGGAAGTGGAAGAACTGGGCGAACCTACCATTTTCAGGCTCGCGCCGGAACTTTCTAAATATACGGCGCAAGAGCTTCAAAACCACTTTCGTGCACCCATATTTCGAATACAGTCAGTGAATAAGGTATTCTCTCAAATTGGTAAACGGTTTCGAACGCTGCCGTTTTGTGAACGGTACTTGCAACCCAGCGATAGAACCCCGTTGTCGATACTTGTAAAAAATGGAGCAGTAATGAGCTATCCTCCGCTGTGCTGTACACCCGGGAGCATTACTGCGCAATTTGAACACACCGTTTTATTGAAAGATGCCGGTACGGTAACCGTTTTTTCAAAGGACGATGATTATTGAACATATATGCTTATATCGTGATGGCTTGTTTTTCAACATCATCAACCAAGAAACTGAGTTTGAGTTTGTACTTGTTCAAGATGTCTTGCAACATGCTTCCGCCGTAACCGTCGGTGTATGTGTTCCAAGCTTCTTGCGGGTTAACGGGTTGTGCCTTGTACTTTACACTGGTAATAAACCCGTCAAATCCGCCGCCGATTTCAATATTAGTAAGTTGTGACTGGTTTGATAACGCTATAGAAACGGATGGTAGTACGCAAGTTCTAACCAACTTACCGTCAAGATAAATGTCCAATGTTCTACCGTAAATGCTAACAATGAGGCACACCCAGCGTTGAATGGGAATATTGGACACGTGACAAGTGCTATCAGTAGTTGTGCCAGATTGGTTTACTTTTGTGACGACGTCCAAGTCATTTTGGCATGCGCCAAGTTTGATTAAAAAGTTGTTATCTGTGCCACTTGTGCCGCCCTTGATTTTGAACAAGTCCTTTGCAACCGTTCCGCACGACCAGTTGGTTACGTAAAACCATAACGATATTGAAAAGTTGGACGGGTTGTTATTTGGCGGTAGGGTACTTGCAGGTAACGTGGTCCGTACACTTGCTTTCTGCATGCTTCCAATTTGAGTGTACGAATCAGTAAGGTACTGCCATATAACATAGAGCAGAATAATGGTAACAACCCCGATTGCAATAGACGATGTTTCGACCATGGGATATAATATATATAATAGGTGTAATGTGTGTACTATATATTAATATTTTTTAATAATATTAAAATATTAAATTATGAAATAACTAAATTATTATTTACTTTACTACTTCTTAATCAAACATTATGCATGAGCTCATCCACTTTGGTATTGCTATATGTTGCCCATAGTAGGCCGCGCGGGTCTTCTTTGGTATAAATAGCACTAATGACATCTTTCGTCAAATGATTGCTAAATGCAACCACGTTGGTCAAATTTCCAATGACTCCGCGACTTGCACCGGCCACAATATCGCCGTGCTCGATAAGTGGAAATTTATTTGAAACGCTAGTTACGAGCTCATTGTTCATAAAAATATCGATATTTGACCCGTCATAATTGTAAACAATGTGGTTCCAACGCTGAAGCGGAACATTTGACATGGTATAAATGGTTACTACAGTGCTCTCTTCCGGTGGAGGACGAGTCTTTGTCGTTGACGATGACCTGTTCATAGCAGGAAGCGACACTCTTGACATTCCTTGTATTCCTTGTATTCCTTTTGTTGCATCCGACATTACGGATGCGGTTGCTGATGCAGAAGCAGCGGTTGATTCCATTTCATTTGAAATATCATCGCGCGAAACCATATTTTCATACGCCTCAGTGGTTTCATCCTTGGAGTTTAAAACATCTTTTGAAACATCCTGTAAACTCATATACGTTTGTTGAATGGAAGTTTCATCGGTTTCTGTTCGAATTGTGGAAGACTGCGACGTTTTTGTCGGGATTCGTACCTTTAATCGAAACCGCAACTCGTTGGTTGCCGCGTTGTACTCAATGCTGGGAACTCCGCCGAAGTCAATAACGTTGACAAACTTGTTTCCGCCGCCTGTCATACTGGGCGGATGTGAACTTAGAAACAGCCACCCGCTAACCGCGTAGCTGTGTTTGGTTTTTAGTTTACTTGCGCATTCGGGGGTTCGAACAATTCCAACGCTGTTTAACGTATTGAGGCGAGTCATGGTGCTGATATCCGTGATTTCATGCGTTAGCGCGGTGCTTCCACTAAAGAGCGTAGCGTTGAATAAAAGCGGTATTAAGAAGTAGGCTCCAACGATGACGGCTTCAATGAAAAGCAGTATCCACACCGGACGCGTTGTAATGCTGAGCTCGCGACGTATCCAATTTACGCCGTCAATAATCAAGCACGGAATGTACCTGAAAACCTTGATAAACAAGTACAGCACGCTGGTGGACTTCATGTTTTCATAATCCCTTTCGTTTTTAGCAAGCGAGTCATAGACAGAAATAATAATGGCAACTGCAACCAAACATCCCAGAATAACGAGTATGATGTTGAATATGCTGGTAAGTCCGTCCGTAAATTGTTTAGAAACGTAGACAATAAAAAGCACCAATACGGAGATGACTAACCCGATTATACCAAGACTCGAAATTACTCTAGAAAATGTCAATAAGTTCAAAATGTTTGAATACAACCTACGAAACGGAAGTGTAAGTCCAAGGCGCCGAACCAATTTTGTCAAAATGGAATCTGTGTCTGAAAAGGGAAGAGAATCTTCGGCAGCTTCATTTGTTTTTTTATCTACAAAATGATAAAGCCCGAATGAAGGTAGGAATGTAATTGTACCCAGACCGAGGACCAGTCCAATAACCGCGATAAACGGGTATATTAAATAAGTTTTTACACGTCTTAAAACATCAGTCGAGTCAAACAAATCCAGCATGGGACGCGTGTCTAGTACATACATGCTGAAAATAATGAACCACCCAAACGCAAGCGCGAACATAATAAAACCAAGCAAGCCCGGACTTTTTGGGTCATACTCTGAACCAATTAACTTGCACGATAATTGGAAAAATATAGAAGAAGCGCCACTAATACCATTCGGTCCCGTTGAAGAATCACAGCTTGCTTTTTTATAAAGAAGGCACGCTGCAACAACTGCCACCGCCGTAATTAGTGTTATAACTGTCATGGCTACAAACCCCTTTGTGTATCGTTCATATCGCTCATTGTCTTCTTTTTCTTCGTCTTTCGCAGACCTTACAAACGGAACAGACGACATTATAACTTATATCTCTATTACAATAATAATTATTATTAATATTACTTATTTTATTTTATTCGGGGTTTTATTTATTTTCATTTTCCTCATGATTCATCTTTAAAAGACTGCTCAAGCAACTTTAGATTTTCGTCAGTGATACAATGTATATCATTGTAGGTGGCAATATCAATGATACACTTATGAAACACATGGAACGAATGAAAACTAATAAGCCATAGAAGAGAATTTCTTACAAATTGTTTAGTAGATGCATCCGTATCCGTACCTGTAGCCGTAACCGTATCCGTACTTTGTTCATGCGGTTGCTCCGGATTCTGTGCATTCGGGGGAGTAATTGGGGGGGTAATTAGGAGTGTCATGGGATGCTTTCTTAGAATGTCTACAAATTTTGTATTTTTATGCAAATGCATGACGTCTACTAAATAATCAAATAATTCTTGTACGCGTTTTGACTCAAACACGTTTGTTTCTGGATTTGTGTCGCTCATCATATCAATCAAATTTTGTTTCATGCAAAACGCAGTTGTAACTTGTATTTGGTACAAGAAATTCGCCATTTCAGGGTCGTCATCAATCATTTGATACGTGCACACAAATTCCCAGTTATATGGAATATCAACCATCGTCTGTTTTTTTAAGTGTTCGATTATTTTAAATTATATTTAAGTTAAAATAATTTGTAGATTTATAATAGTACCCATATATAAAATTTGAAATTATAAAAGAAAAGAAAACCTCAAATAAATAAATAAAATGGAATCTGCATTAGGACCAGGATATGACTACTGGAAAAATATAAAATCACCATCTGAACTGGGAATGAGTCCGGAAGGAACCATGAGTGCTTTAAACAAAGACGTGAATGGCATTATTTCATATGCGTCGTTGCTAATCGATGGAAACTCAAATGCCTCAAAAACTGGAGAGCCGCTAGGCAACCGGTTTCTTTTACAAACAATGGCAAAATGCAGAAATGTTGAATCAGACCGGACCAAACCAGACAGCGAACAAAACCCAATATATGTACCGCGATACATTTATGTAGACAATGTTCCCGATGGCACCATACCATTCATATCAAGTGGACCAGACGGAGGAAAATTAAAAGATGTAAGGGGGTTGATTCCAGGTGCAATCGGAAACCTCGCCGCTTTTCGCCCGAGCGGTTTTTATCGGGCGTTTACTATGGGAAACTATCCCGACTGTATCAAAATTTCACTGCGCACTAAAAATGAAAATAATCAAGATGGAGTTCAAACGGAGTATGTTGCCGTTGCCGACATTTTAAATGAAATCAGTAGTGAAAATATGCCGAATGGAAATCCGGTAAATCGGGTAACCGACCCGTGCAAGTTCAAAGACTATGAACATCCGATAACGAAACAAAAGAAAACAAGGAACGAATGCGAGCCGGCAAGTGAAGATTTTTCAGGTCTTGCACATTCAAATACAAAACAGACAAATGATGACGATTCGAGTGACGATGAAAATATCGAAAATATCACAAAAAAAACGGGGTCTGAAACGGAAGAACAGAAAAAAGAAAAAGCTGCCCTTAAACACATGCGAAAAATGCGACGAAAAGAAAAAAAAATGCAGCAAAGCCAGTACCAGTATCAACATCAAGATACAGCGACGTATAATACAGATAAAACGGTAACCTATGCTGACGACTTTGATTCGAAATATGACACGATGCGGTTTAAAAATATAGAGTTAGACCAGGACCGCATGTACCAACTCACTAAAAAGTCGTCAGCCGATGCCGCATATACGTTTCCGGATGATATCATTTCTAAATTATACTATGCCGCCATTAGCGGGGTTGGGTTATATATATTGTACAAGCTATTGTATACTACCCGAAAAAAAAAAGTGTAAAAACAATATAAAAATTGAAATTTTATATTGTTGTTGTTGATTGTGATTGTAGTTATATTGACTCCGATTCTTCATGAGGCCTCTTGTACTGGTTAATCCTGTAAATCTGGTACATGGAAAAATGTATTTGATTCAAGAAAAAAGACCTGAATACAGTCATCTAAAATGCAAAGGAACCTTTGTAAAAAACAAATATCCCAAAACACCATACGAATGCACCATGACAGAATTCGAAAATGTAATCATAACGGGTAACAAAAATTACCCTAAACGGTTGAATCTTCAAGACACATACTGGAACTACTATGAAGCGGATGCAGTTATAAAGGCGTACACAAATCAAGTTCTTCGCCAAATTACAGGCGACCCATCATTTACAATCTAGATGTAGAGATGTAGAAGATAATTAAGAAGATTCTGGTTTAGATTGATTTATTTCATCCAATGCTTCTGTAGAAGGAGATGAAGTAGTAGAAATCGCATTCGCTGCAACACTGGTTTTTGTAGCCCCAATCACCGTTTCAGCTGCAACTACTGCAAGTTGAAATGCTTTCAAAGCGTCTTTCATTGATTGAAGTGCTTGTTCTGCAGCGCTCATGGATGAACCAACCGCCTCTCCTGCCAATGCAGTAACTGCTTCGTTTTTTTGTTCAACCACATCAGAAGATTCTGAAGGTTTTGATGATTCTTCTGACGATGGATTATCATTGGCTTGAGACTCTACTGTTTCTGTCGCTGCAGCCGCAGCTGCTTCGGCGGCTTCTGATTCAGTAACATCTTTTTCGGTTACTGGTACATCTTCTTGTTCTGGATTTGGCGAAGGTGAAGTAACTTCTTCAACCTGTTTGGCTCCTTGAGATATCGTATCTCCTAATTTGCTCGTTGTTTCAGATAATGTTCCTTTTACTTGTTCAGCGGTTTCAGATACTTTATCTACGGCTGCTCCTAGCGTATTTTTGGTTGACTCAAGTGACGCTTCTGCACTCTGTACCTTTTCTTGTACGGCACCTGTAACATTGGACAATGATTCTTTGGCCCTTTCAAAGATGCCTTTTTCTTCTTCTTCTTTGTTTTCCGGACCTTCAGATTTTTGTTCACTGTCAGGATTTTGTTCACCGTCTGACTGAGGTTTATCATTGTTTCCAGTTAATTTTTTAAATATACCTTTAAAAAAACCATCTTCTTCATCCTTTGGCTTTTCTTCTTGTTTAGGTTCTGGGTTTTCATCCTTACCCTGACCTCCGTACATTTTAACATATTTTCGATACGCTTCCCCATATGTAGATGCGGCTTTAACCGTGCGTTTTTTGTTTTTTCTACCTTTGTATTTTGTTTTACCTCCACCAGCTACGGGCATTTTTATATGTGGCACGAATAAATAAATGATATAATAGTAATATTGATATACTATTATATTATATTTTTGATTTTTTGGATACACATACATCAATAAAAATAAAAATAATGATGAATAATTTCAACTATTCCTTTAACTTATTTTATGTTTCTGATTTAAAATCGAAACCGCTTGTGAAGTTCGAGAGCAACCAATCCACCGGCAACTTGTACCAATAAGTATGGAATCAAGTCAGCGCGACTTAATTTGCCTGCAGCATACATCATTACCGAGACGGCAGGGTTAAAGTGTCCACCCGAAATGTTTCCGCCAACCATAATTGCAATTGCTAAAGCTGCACCAATCGCGAGCGCATTTCCGGTAGCTACGATGACATACAAGAAAAAAAGAGTTCCTAAAAACTCAACAACATATTTATTAATCATTTGAGATAATGAGAGAGAGCGAGAGAGAGGAATTTTCTATAAAATATAATAATATTTAAAAAAAATTTGAAATTATCAACGTTTTGACTTTCTCGACCTTCTTATTTTTCTGGATTTTCGTTGTTTTCTTGTTTTTTTTGATTTTCTTGATTTTTTTGAAGTCTTTAATTTTGCCCCACCTCTTGATGTATACGTTGCTGCACTGTCGCTTGATTTGAACTGCAAGCAGCTATCACCAAGTGCACTACAAGATGATGCCGGCTTAACTACTAAAGTTCGACAAAGTTCTTCAAATGTAACTTCCGCCCACCTTTGCTGAATTGAAAACCCAGTAGCGCGAGTTTGACCGTGTTCAAACAATTCTTCAACCCATTGAGTTTGATACCGTTCTACTGGATAACCGGTTGGGTCTTTTGGGTCATGAAATTTGGCTTGACTTTTTGCATGTTCAACATCTATAATAACTTTTAGTACTCTGGAAAGGTACTCTGCTCGTTGCACTGGCGTCGAACGGTCCATATTCATACAGTAATACAAACATTCATCATAATACCCGATTCCAGGATTCGGCCCGGTTTTGCTACGACTACTCATACTTCTAGCTCCAGGAGGTCCATCAATCAATTCTAAAAATTGTTTTTTTTCATCTGGGTTTAAATATCCATCCGCCTTTGGATTTTGTAAACTTGATGCTCGTCCAAAATCGATTACAATGGTACCTTCCAACTCACCAGATGGTTGGTCTAATATCACCATTCCATTTCCAGGATGAAAATCAAAGTGAACTGCCTTACCTTCAATAAAAAGACGTATTACTTTTGCTAACATCATAGATTTAACATGCATTCTTGCATCTTCACTTTGAGCTGTTCCCGAATGCATTTTTAAATAAGCCTCCAATGTAGTAGAGTTCGGTATTTTAGACATTAAAAGAATTCCAAGTTTAAATTCTGGAGAAGAAGAAGAAGAAGGAGGAAAATTACTTATTTGTTTAAAAAGGAAGTCAATCGTATATTGTGATTTAGGGGTTGTGCATAATGTCTTGCCGACAGCTGGAGAAAGTCCACTCAAAAAAGTAAGCGCGCGCGAATGTTTAAGAATTTGAAATGCTCCTACGGATGGACAAAGTGGTTCTTTGCCGGCGCTAATCGAATGACTCCAAATGTCTTGTTGGAGTTTGGCTTCTTCAAAGAACCCTTCATCTGTTTCAGTTTCCTTATCTACACCTTTTTCTTGTTTGAACTTAAATTTGTCTATCCCATATTCATCATTAGATGTGATACAAAACTTAACAATAAATTCCGTTTCAGGTTCATCAAACCTTCCACCTGGTTTTAATTGTTTAAAAAATTCACTATGTTCGTGACGAACCGTAAGCGTAAACATGAATCCTTTCAAAGAACTACAAGTCAGTACTTCAAATGTAGCCCCAGGCGATTTCAACATGTCTTCAATTGCTTGCAACGGTGATTTTTCCTTTTGTTTACTACTCGGACTATGATGTCTTATTTGTTTTAATCCACCACTTTGTAAGAATGACGATAACAACATTTTGATTAAATTTAATTTATTCGGTCTTATAGTTTAACTAAATATTTTTTTTAGTTTTATTCCCGTCAGTTTTCGTTGGTTCGTTTATTCTCGTTTATTCGTTTAGTTGGAAAACGTATCGGACGGTCCCGGTGGAACATCTTGAAGTTTTGCACTATTGAAATAAGTTTTTCTAAACTTCATCATGAATTCATCCGAAATGCGCTTTACTGCAAAATCAGATGGTTTCATTTGTCCGGTTAAAACATTGACAATCATGAAAATCGAATACATTCCGCACTCCGTGTTTTTGTACTGATGGTCCTTTTTATTCACAATTAAGTTCAGCTTTAATGGTGGAGTTAACTGAGCGCCGGCAGCTATTATTCTGTCTGCTAACGTTTTTATTTCAGGTGGGATGTCGTCACTCGTGCTGTCAAAAAAAAACACGAATTCATTTCGTATATCCACAAACATGGAAATCCAGTGAGCACCCGGTTTATCGTGCGGGTCCGTATTGAAAATAAATCCAAACTGACGCTTGCCGCGTTTCACCATATTTTCTAGATTGAAATCGTGAATGTCTTTCCATACGTATTCACCCGACTGCATTTTGGCATCGAAATCAATTGGCGCCGGGCCTAAAAACATGAAGGATGGATACGCGTGTTCGTACTGCTTCATCACATTTTCAATATCCACACTGGTTAACCAAGTGGTGGGTTTTTTAACCCACGTTTTTGGAGCGCGAGGGGCAAACGTGTAGTTAAGCAAATCACGGTACTTGCCTTCATCTTCAACAATCAAAAGTTTTCGTAACCAACACGCTTCGTTCTTGCAAATACGCGACATTTGTTGGCGTAAAAATGCCCAAATTTCATTGGGGTCAGTGGAAGTAATGGGTTCATCCGAGTGACGCGCGTTCCATGCCGCCTTTAATTTTTCGAGAGAAGTGTTAGAATAACACGTTTTAGATTCATCAACTGAATGCTTTTCATCAAGGGGGTGCGGACTGCATTTAATATCATTGTCTTTGTCTTTACCGGGCATTTATAATTGCTATTTAGATATATATTTATACATATACATATATTTCTATTTTAGTTTTCTAGTTTTCATTTGAAGGTTTCATTTTTGATTTTTTTATACCCTTGGTTTTAAAGTGTTTATCCTTGAAATCAATTTCAACGATTCGAGGAATATGGTTATGGTTACTACTTTTTTCCGTTTCTCCATGGGACTGGGTTGTTTGCGTTTTGGATTCTGGCGAAATGAACAACTGTTCAAGGACATTTTTTTCAGGAATGCTTATTTTTTTCACGGTACGCGCGTCATTGGATAAAAACGTGCTGTCGATTTCATTCACGGTTTTAAAATCCGTTGTATCAGTTGCATCAGTCACATTTTTAGTAGAATCGACCATTTCATCATCGTGGTGTTCCATTTGTAGCGTGTCCGACAAGTCAACGAATTTAAAATGCACGATACACGCATTTATATAGGCGTTACATGCGGTTATTACAATGGAATCATTCGTATGTGCTGGGTTTTTAATTAGTTGTTTGGTAAGCTCTAAAATCCGTTTCTTGTAAAACCGTCGCTCCGATTTTGTTTCACTTGACCGTATTTTTGTGTCGGTTTCTTTTCGAGCCATGTACTTGGAATAAGCCGCCACATTTATCATTGTGTCCATTGTGAGTTTATCACAAGCACTCATGGACGACTGCGACTCAACTATTACTGTCATTATTATTTGTATTTTATTTGTATATAATTCTTAATAATATCAAAAATAAAATGATATAAACTTAAAACAAAGATATTATTTACTCTTACTTACTCACGTTCTACGTTCTGTGTCGATGCCACCAGCAATACCTATACAAGCTGATTCTATCAAACAATTCAACTGTATTTTAGTTAAAAAAAATGGAACGTTGAAACAGTTACCACCAACGGAAATGAACCGTGAAGCTTACATCGCACTCACTGAAACGTCAGATTCGTACAAGGAAGCTTTTCAAATGCACACTATGTGGAAGGTTGCAAAATATAAAGTATCCATCGAGCTATGGGCGCGTACGACGGGACGTGCTGGTCAAGAAAACAAATACGAGTTTCCCCCCCCAGTAGATGAAGTGTTGTTTTTCGGTTCATGTCTTTTAGTTATGGTAAACAGTCCTCCCCAGTTTTCGTTTACACTGGACGCATGGAAAAAAATCTACGCCTCCCTGTTTGGTGGGTTTCATGACTTGAGTAAAACCGCTGCTGCAGATGAAAGCGAGTATGACGAGATGAAAGACATACCCAAGAAACACAAAACCCGTGAAGGATATTTGAAAGACGGATTCATTGTGGAAGAACCCGCAACCGTGTCAGCAACATCAAATAAATTGAAACAACTAAAAGGCAAACCACACAAAAAAAACAGTACTTTAAATGTAGATTCGAACATGTACATACCTCCCGCGGTATCGGTATCTGAAACGCAACCCGATGAGGTAGAACTCGAAGAGGAGCCGTATCTAGATGCAGACTAGGCAAGAAAATGCAAAAGGCGGGAATAACAACATGAATGATGCGCCGGGTTCCGGGTTCTATTTATTTGCATGAGAAATGCTTCCCACTTTTGTAACCAGCTGTAATTCGCACGGACGAAGCATCCATCTTTTTTCGCCTATTTTTTGTATATCCAGCACTCTTAATAACAGTTCTGTAAATACGATTAACCCCTGAATTGTTTCTTTCACGTCACCCTTCGCCTTCGCCTTCGCCTTCTTAATACTCTCCTGTTGTTCCCCTTCCCGTCCCCGTTCTCCCACATTTTCTTTTTCTTTTTCCTTTTCTTTAATAAACGTTTCCAGGGTATGCCCCTTTGAACCAAGAATACTTTGTAATAACTGAACAACCTCTGGTTTTTTCGTTGGCACTTGTCCGTGAATAACACTTTTTTGTATTTTCAAGTCAACTAAAATGAACTCATGTTCTGATTTTGCAGATGACCATCGCAAACACCCAACCTTGTATGGTACACCATCATACACAGTGTCTTTCCCGGTTGAACGAACCAGCGGCAGGTTAAGCGATGATAAAACCCAATTTGAAACACACGCACGAAGAGTCGAAAGAGTCGGGTCGGCAAGTTCGGTAGATGAATCTTTCCACTGTTTATCTTTGTGAGCGCGTGCAATAAACTCAACTTTAGTTTCCAACATTCGTTTTACATAATTATGGACATAATTATCCGCAGTGTCTTCATTTCTCGGTTTAACTTTATTGTCTGAAGTGTCTGTCCAGCTTGTTAAATTATGTGTTGTACTAATCAATATTTGTGTCTGCGCATCGGGATTGCTCGTCGTGCATGGAAAAGCGCACTGCTCTATGTATTTATCAAGTAGTTCTTCAAATTCTGCCGCCGCGACGTGGTTTCGCTGTCGGTTAGCAAGTTGTTTCATATCTTCCAGTGATAACATATCCAAGTAGTGCGACAGCCCAACACGTAGCATCGTTTCACGGTTCGCAATTCCAACTTCCGTTAGTTTTTTCATAAACTTAGATGCATATAAAATAAATTCATCCTTTAACTCCGTTGACGCTGACATGGGTATAGAACTTATTGATTCTAATAATATTTTATACTTGCCATACAACTTTCCTACTTGCGACTGTGCCTTTTGAGCATCAATACCGAGTTGTTGTTGTTGTTGTTGTTGTTGTTGTTGTACGTCGACTTGAATTGCATCAACCCCCTCTTTTACCGGCATTGCTCTTTCTCTCAGTCCAATTTTTGGATTTGTTATTCCGTCGGGTTGAAACAAGTAGTAGTTTCCAATTTGAACAAGGCGTCCGCTGCGACCGTACCCATCAGTAAGTATTTCGTACGGGTCGGTAATCAAGGTGTGAATTGCTACCATAATTTGTTCGTCGGGATAGGTTCTAACTTGATTTATGTGTCGAAATAGCTCGTCTTCCGTATAAAAGAACCGCTCTTTGAACAGCGCCCTAACCCGGTGAATTACTCGCTCGCTGTTCAGTTCCAAAAATTTCATATTGTACGTGTCCATATCGCTTCCCATGGACTGTAACTCGTCGTCTGCAATCAACGGTTCACACCCAAAGTCACACTCGTCTTGATAGTCACACGCGTCCGTTCTCGGTTTCATTTGCACGTCGTACCGTTCGATAACAACGGGATTTGAATGACTTGAACTCGAAAACGTGGTAAGTACTTGCCGAACCACGCTGTTTCCGTCTTTGAACTGGGGCACATTGTATCCCTTGTTCAAGTTGCAGTCCACCGCATTTTTCTTGAGAATTCGATTCACGTTACCGATACGTTTGGCTTTGTTTTCGGCATGGTGCAATAAACTGACATCAATTGCTTCCACGGTATCTCTTCCCTCTCCCTCTCCCAACAAACGCGTGCCGTGAATGAATATGCATACGTTGCGTTGCTCAAAGGGTAAATCAACGTGACTGCAATTTCGAACCGCGCGACCAATGACCTGTTCAATCAAACTCAAATTGTACCACGGGTCAATCACGTGCACCTGTCGTATATTTTTTAAGTCGATTCCTTCTGACCCTGCTTTTGTGATAACAATTACTTTTATTACCTGTCCTTTGGCATTATTTTTCGCAGTTGCGACTGAAACTACGCTCGTTGGCGTAAGCATCTTGTTTCCAGTTATAAGGGTATAACATGGTTTAGGTTTCTTTGATGGTGGTTGTTCGGTTGACGGAGTCGGATTCGTCAATAAGTTGTCATCTTTGCCTCCGTACCTGCGAAACCCGTGCTCTTCAAGTGCCAAAGCAACGGGCACGGCTCCTCCCTCAATGTATTCGGTGTATACAAGCACAATGCCGTCACACTCTTCCGCGTGTTTGCACACGCTTGCAATTTTATTACTCCACTTTCCAATATTCTCTCTAGCGAACACGCGTTCAACCCCGTCCTTGTATGAATACTTTACCACATCTTGACCATTTTTAGATGTTACTGCACTTGTCATAACTTGTTTGAACCCGCTTTGGCCTACGAGCATTTTTTCATCAGAATCAGAACCAGGAAACGTCATTGTAAGCGCTTGAAGCGCGTTTCTTGATTTGAATCCAAACTTTGTACCCACTTCATCATAAGTAGGTTTGGTAGGTTTGGTAGGTTTAGGTTTTAGTTTTTTCTTGGCTTCTTCAGCTTCAGGTTCTTCTTTGGGCGTTTCAGAATGTGAATCCGTGTTTGAATCTTCATTCTCAGAGTCAGAATCAGAATTATTAGCATCCGAATCAGAGTCAGCGTCAACTTCTCCCGCCTCAGCCGGCTCATCGGGTTGACCTCGGGATGACTTTAAACGCTGTATGCAGGAATCATAAACACGTTGTTGTTCTTTGCCGATTGGAGTAAGGTAAATGTCTAAAAATCGAGTTTCTTTCGCGATGTCTGAAGCCGGATATGGAACATTGTCAAAATTTACGGTTGGAAATGGAACCGCGTTTCCACCTTCTGAAAAAAAGGAACACTCTGGCGAATGGTCTTTTGGGTAGATGCGATACGGAAACGTGAATGGGTTCTCTCCTTTTACGTAAGAAATGTATCCATAAGATGCATTTTTAAGTACTTCTTTCCCGCTTGAATATGCCGACCTGGAAGCATCCTCGTCAGTTGCGGTTCGGATAGTTTCATCCGTACCCGACCCGACGAATACTTTATTATACGCCACCTCGGGTCGGTTGTCATTAATGCGCATCAAGTTGATGAGCCATAAAATTTCCTTTGGGCTGTTATACATCGGAGTCGCGGTTAACAAGAGCATCCGCATGTTGCGCGTATGTCGAGCTACAACTGTCAAAAGTTTCCCTGTCATTTTGGCATCATCGCTTTCATTTTCACCAGTGGTTCGTAAATTATGAACCTCGTCAATAATAATAAGCGTATCATCGAACCGGGATTGAATGCGTTGTTTTTGCACGTCGGTCAAATTTAAAATATCGTTTTCTGGATTTCGAAGCTTGCCTTTTCCAAAAAGGGTCTCTTCAATTACCAGTCGAAGTTTTTCGTATCCAATGAAAGAATACGTCCTCTGGATGAGCGACTTAATACGAGCCAATATAGAGGCCTTAATCCGTGCTTCTTGAACGTCGGTTATATCAGCAGAAACCGGCTTGATTCGAAGTTCCTTTAAAAGTTTTTTACCTACACACGTATTCATTGTCCACTCCCCAGTAGTTCGATTCAAAACGAGCTTGGACTCATTATACAACTGTTGTTTAAAATTCAACCGAATGGTAGGAGCTGCAATCACGTAAATGCGCTTGTTAACTCCCATTTCTTTCATGTAATCTCTCATTTCTTCGGCAACACATATTGCTGAGCACGTTTTTCCGGTACCTAGTCCATGGTATAACAAAAGGCTCTTGTACGGTGTGAGTGCGGAAAGAAAGTTTCTGGCAAACAATTGATGCGGCGCAAGTTCAAACACGCTAGTTTCCGTTTCAGAACATATGCGATTTGCGTACTCTTCCACCGTAAACTCGTCCATTTTGTCATGACGCACTTCATGAAACTCTCGTTTATTTGCGATGATTTCATTAAAATTTGGGTTTCCTGGTTCCGGGTAAAGTTGTACCGCATCTTCATCTTCTGGTTTTGCGGGTTGTTTATATGATTCGGGCGTAGATGGTTTTTCGCTAGAAGCATCCGGTTGAGGTTCCCCTAGTTCCGGTTGAGGTTCCACCGGTTCAGATTCAGGTTCCACCGGTTCAGGTTGAGGAGTGGATGATTCTTGGTTTTGAAGAGGTGACGGAATCTCAGACGGCAGCGATGCTTCTTGAAATGAACCAAATGAACCATCTGGCTGGATGTTAGCAACTTCATTTTCATCAAGTTCTGGTTCAGGTTGAATATTAACATTAACTGGCTCACAAAAACCGGTGAATTTATTTTTACGCGTACCTTTTGGACACCGTTTCTGGTTGATATTTATTTTTTCGCATTCACCAGTGCGTTTGTTTTTACGAGTGCCTTTTGGACACCGTTTGCGGTTTAAAGGTAACGGTCCCGGTAATTGTGCCGGTAACGGTACATCTGGATGTTGGGGAATGGCTTCACAGTCACCGGTGCGTTTATTTCTGCGCGTTCCATTTGGACATCTTTTTTGGCGGTTTTTTGCACCTTCTTCTTCTTGTGGCACCATGTTGCCCATGGTAATACTTAAAGTTTTTCTATTTTTTCTTGTAGCCGCAATCTTGTCTTTTGTCGCTTGCGTTACTTGATAACCTTTCTGTCGCCCTCTTCGCTTTACAACTGGTTCTGGTTCAAGTCTTGGTTCTAATCCTTGTTCTAATTCTAACTCTAGAATGGATGCTGGATATTCCATTTTCTTCAAAACGTATATCAAAAACAAGAAAAATACTTAATATATAATACTAAAATATTATTTAAGTCAAGTTTTGTGTTTCACCACACAGGCGGTTGTTAATAAAGTGTATATTCGGTTCAACATTTTTATTTTTTCTGTATTGTATGGTCGAATTTTTTTAACGCATTGTTCGAATGATAACCATTTCAACTTACTGACTTCAGATTTCTCGAATGATGTAATCGGCTGCAAGTCGTTGCTTATAAACGACACAAAGTATTTGTGTTTATAACTTTTTAAATTTGACCCAATAAACACCTCTTCAAATGGAGCAATATTTGATAAAATGTCATTTTTTTTAATTGGGTATCCGGTTTCTTCCAAGTTTTCACGTAACGCACAGTCGATGTCGTATTCTTGATTGTTTCGACGCCCTTTTGGGAACCCCCATTCTGCATTTTTCCATCGGGTTGGAGACCGTTCTATTAACTCGCGAAGTGTGACACACGTGGTCAAACCTTTAAAAAATACACCCGACTTAAGTTTATTAAACTTATCTCTCGATTGCATTTCTTCACTCGTAAACTGATAGTTTGTATAGCTGCCCCACATTTCTGTCCAGAGCTGTTTAAAGTCACAATTCAAAAGACGATTCTTCTCGTTCAGCGTCATTTCATCTATAATATTTTTAACATGAATATAATTTGAAAACGTGTACTTCCCTCGAATAAAATCCACAAATCCAAGTGTATCCTTCCGACGTATCATTAAAAACTCATAGTTGTAGTTGGTTTCAGATTGCGCGTCCGAATAACAAGAACGACGAACCGCAATGAGTCCAATACTTGTCACCGGAAACTTACAGTTGTTATAAGAATGATTTCCGTATTTCCCACAGTTGTTACAAAAAAAGTGATAACTGTGTGAATGATGAGACTCTTCAAATTTGTCAACTTGCTCGACGGCGGTGCGATTCATCCTGCGTTAATGTTACCCTTGTTATCTTATCTTATCTTATATGGTTTTTGTATACACACAAGTCCTGTTTATTTAGTTATTTACGTTTATTCCTCCAATTTATAAATGTAATAATAAAGGAACAAAGAAGTGACGACATATGGAAATTCCCAAAACTCTGGATGCTGAAGTATGGGGGCCGCATTTTTGGTTTGTGCTTATGACCATGGCAGTAAAATATCCGGAACATGCAAACGGTGTTACACGTAAAAAGTATTATGACTTCATACAAAATTTGCCCCTTTTTTTACCAGACTACGCAATTGGAAATCGGTTCAGTGTGTTGCTCGACAAATATCCAGTAACGCCGTATTTAGACACACGAGAATCATTCTTAAAATGGGTTGTTTTCATACACAACAAAGTAAACGCCTCGATTCATAAAGATGAGTTTACCATGACGGAAGCGCTTAATGCGTATTACTTGCATTACGTACCCAAGAAGATAGCAATTATGGATGAATTGAAATACCGGCAAAAGTTTATTTATTTTTCCATTTTAGTTGTTGGATTGTATGGCGCATATGTTTTACACAATAAATAATAAAATACAATTATAGTAGGACACAATAAAGAAATGAAAACAGAATACATTATATTTATCATCACCGCTTTTTTGATTGCAAACACATATTACGACGGTAAATTTCTTAAAAGTTTGCAATCATCTCAGAAGTATATTAAAATGGCCACATTTGCGTTTGTCGGATTGTCAATTTACTTATTTTCAAAAAAAAACCCTGACCAATCGCGTACCATGTTTATGCACGCAAACGACATTATAAAATACATGCCGGTAAGCAAAGACACGGCCGATGTTTTGAGCCCATTTTTGGATTTTACAAATAAAACGACACTATTTCAAAATGCAAACCCAAATCCAAATCCAAGTTTACCTGCAAAATTTGGTGGAGGACTCAATCAAAAACAAAATAAAGTATTGACATCAGGAAAAACATCAACAAAACGGTGTGTGAGTGAAACTAAAAAAAAATTTGTGGCTGCGCAACAAGGATGGAAATGCGGACACTGCAATCGTCAACTCCCTGCTTGGTACGAGGTTGACCATATCATGCGACTGGAACACGGCGGCACAAACCATATCGATAACTTAGTTGCGCTTTGCCGAGACTGTCATGGAAAGAAAACCGCAATTGAAAATTTATAAGATATTTTTAAATTTTTAAATTTTTTATTTAAAAATTAAAATTGAGTAAAAAAAGTATAAAGTATAAAGAAAGATAAATAGATAAATATACAAAGACATAGTACGCATCACATGAACGTTAAAATTGACTACGCGAGTATAAATGATGATGATGCACCCTTGAAGCTGCATCCCAAACGCGATGACGTGGATGATGACGAAGAGGATGATACCATCGATGCCGACAGCAACAGTGAAACATCTGATAATGATGCGATAGACGACGACGAAGTCAACGAAACCGAAAACAATACAGACTCTGATACCAGTGATGACGAAAGTATTAAAGATGGTGTTGAAGATGATAATGATGAAAATAATGATGATGACGATGATGATGATAAAGAGAATGGCAACAACGGCAACAACAGCGATGAAAGTGGTGGCAGTGACAATGATGAGGATGAGGACCACGATATCGATTCCAGTGACGATGTAAATGATGAAACTCTAGGAGACGCAGAAGATGATGATGATGATGCAGAAGAGTCACGTTATCGTAAAATAAATCAGGATTTCCGTAGAAATTATATTACAGAAACACATCCGGAGACAAGCACTCATACTGAAGACGAAATACACGCGCTGGCCAAAGTGGTTCGTAATAAGTTAGGTACCATTGTTGACCCATTGCATAGAACGGTACCCATTCTTACCAAATATGAAAAAACCAGAGTATTGGGAATACGTACAAAACAACTGAACAATGGTGCAGAACCTTTCATTTCTTCAAAAATAAACATCACACCTGATAAAATAATTGACGGATATCCAATTGCACTGAAAGAGCTGGAAGAAAAAAAGCTACCGTTTATTATCCGCCGACCGCTACCCGGAGGTGGTGTGGAGTACTGGTACTTACAAGACTTGGAAGTATTATCATAAAATGAAAAAGAAAATAAATAAAAATAAATAGAAATAAATAGAAATAAATAAGATATACATATACAAAATGTCAAATAATGGTCAGGATGAAATTCAGTGTTTTAACAAACACAATATCGAGTCAATAGAATTGGTACGTTTTTTTTTGAAAAATAAACATCAAACTAGTGACCAGTCGTTTTACGTAATAAATCTTACCAAAGTAGTTGAGCAGTATTATCGTTGGAAAAAACATTTGCCACGGGTTATTCCGTACTACGCTGTAAAGTGTAATCCCGACCCGTTGATTATGTATACTCTTTTGAATCTGGGATGCTGTTTTGACTGCGCAAGCAAAAATGAAATTAGTCAAGTTCTTGAACTTGGGACAAGTCCGAATAAAATTATTTTTGCAAACCCCGTAAAATCAGCCACTCATATAAAATATGCCCGAAGTTCTGGTGTAGACCTTATGACATTTGATGACGTAAACGAACTTTACAAAATAAAGCTTCATTATCCCTCCGCCAAACTACTACTTAGAATCAAAATCGACGACAGTAAAAGTTTGTGCAAATTTAGTAGCAAATTCGGTTCTGGTACGAGTGAAGGTGACCTCCTGCCGGTATTCAATACAGCAGAAGCGTTTTCGCTCAACTTGGTAGGAGTGAGTTTTCATGTTGGAAGCAATTGTTTTGAAGTAGAGAGTTATGCAGATGCAATACAAACGGCTTCTTCGGTTTTTCAACTCGCGGAGAAGCATGGATTTTTATTTACGATACTAGATATTGGAGGCGGATTTCCGGGTATTCAAACCGCGATAACATTTGAAGACATTTCAACCACGGTGAATGCTGCAATCAATGAATACTTTCACTCGGATAAATATCCAGACTTACAAATTATTGCAGAACCTGGACGATACATGGTTGCATCCAGCCACACCCTCGTATCCAATGTAATTGGAAAAAAGGAAACGAATGAATCATCCCCTGGTCCCAAGTTTAAATACTACATTAACGACGGAGTATATAGTTCATATAACTGTATTCACTATGACCATGTTCTTCCAAAAATCAAAGCGGAAAAGGATGCGGCTGGTGATAATGAACACGATACCAACAAATTAGCCGTATTCAAATCAACCGTCTTTGGTCCTACGTGTGACAGCATGGATACAATTGATACCAACTGTATGTTGCCCGAACTCAACCCAGGTGACTGGGTTTATAGCGAAGATATGGGCGCGTATACTATAAGTGCTTCCACTAGCGGGTTTAATGGCTTTTTGCCGGCTCAAAAATACTACTGTACTCATCCAACGTGCGAGTGTTGATGCATGTCGCATGTATGTCTGCATTTCTATCGGCCTGACCACACTTTGACAATTGGCATATTTGTTTCACTCGAAAGGTATTCCTTTGGATTGTAACATGCATGGTTAAGTTCATTAACAACGTGTTTAAACTGTATTCCCCACGGACAGTACGTATGTATGCTTCCCATGTAAGAATTCCCTTTTTGAAAACAGCATAATGTTTTATCCATGTCTGTCGACATTTCGGAATCATTAGGTTCCAATTTAAATTTATGCTGTTTCGTTTTCTTATACCAAGCGTGTATCATTGTGCATCCAATGAGCCGCTCAAATGACATTCGGTTTTTTCTACTTTGTATATGTCCTAGAAGGATTGGCAGGTTATATGTTGCACTCAAATCCGACAGAAAAGAAAAGGATATAAATGACATGGCTCCAAAACATCCGCTCCAGTGCCGTGGGTTGCTGTAAACCGATTTTAAGATGTCTTCTCCACCATTCAAAAGAGAGATTAGCCGTATTTCATCATTTTTATCATCGTATATGTAAGAATCAAAGTGCCACAAAAATAAGAATCCTTGTTCGGCCAGAATTTCAAATACGGTATTTAAATTGTGAAGTGGACGCGTTATAAAAACCGAGTCGTGTATAATGAGCGCGTTCTCAAACCACTCATTATTCGACATGGAATAATAATAGTACGGTAAAAGCTCTCCCCTTTTTTTGTAAATGCTGTAAATGAATCTACATTTTTTGGTTTGAAGTATGGCTTCTTCTTTCTTCAGTGCTGGCGTTAAAAACTCGGGGGCACTATTGTCATCAATCACCACAATTGGAAGGTCGGGATAATGGACACGAACCGCGTCTATGCAGTACTTCCAGTACATTGCAGACTCGGTTGTTGACATGTGACGGGTTATAATAATTCCAAACTTTTCAGGCATAATACAGTTCAATTTAATACTTATGTACACATAAACATAAATATATCGTGTTTATATATTTATATATAAATTAAAGTTTATTTATTACACCAATTTATAATTTATAAAACACTGTTCATTAAATGTCAAAAACTCTTGTGATAATATTAAGCGAAACGAGAGCAAGCGATTTGACTTTTGACAACTTCAAAAAAAACGTGATAGATGAATTAAATGCTGATTTATGCGTGTGCATTGGAATTAAACCCAGTTATGATTACAATAATCCATTTTATCAATTGGCGAAATACAAATTTCTATATGATGAACCAGAAGATTTTGGGGATGCATTTGATTATGCGTTTAAGACAATGTCATGCGACATGCCTAAGTATGAACGTCTAGAACATGTTAATGGATTACATGGAAAATTAAAAAATCCAAAACAATCCACAAACAATATCACATATTATGGAGAGTTTGAAGATATTGTGAATTTTGATGGTTTCAATGATGATAATGATGAAATCGTGTTTCATACCAATTTTTTCCATGACAATGCGTGGAAGAAACAAGTATATGGAATCAAATGTTGTTATGATGATTTAGTTATGTGTCCCGACATAATCACATACAAAAAACCATTGCATTGGCGTGAATTTTTGAAAGTGAAAAACCAATTTCTTGGAGGAATAAAAGACGCGCATCATGAACATCCAGGTTCTGCTGGCATATTAATATTTTTTAGATGGTTCTTATTGAAAAATTTAATCGACAATGACTTAATGCATAAGTACGATAGATTCATTATCACAAGAAGTGATTATGTGTATCAATTACCTCATCCAAAAATGGAACTTATGAATGAAAATCACATATGGATTCCAGATTGTGAACATTATGGTGGATACACTGACAGACACGTTGTTTTGTCCAAAAATAATATTGAATCCTATTTGAACATATTCAATAATATGGTTTTTAGGTCAAATGAATATTACAGTAAAATGAAAAATAAAAAAAATTGGAACCTAGAGCAGTTGATAAAATTTCATTTGGAACAAAACCACGTGTTGAATCTAGTGAAAGAATTTCCTTATGTCATGTACTCTATAAGAAACATAAATGGTTCAACGCGATGGGCCCGTGGCAAATTTTCAAATAGTTTAGGTTATTATATCAAATATCATACCGAATATGATAAATCAACCGATTATAAAAACAAATTTGAATCGTCTACAATGTCAATTGACAACTTTTATAAAAGTTTAATTTCTTAATTTCTTAATTTCTTAAGTGGTGCATCGCATCTACATCATCTGCATCTGCATCTAGTATTTTTCAAATATTTCATATTTATATTTTAATCCAGGGTTGAGACGGTCTATTTTTCACGTATGAAAAAAGTTCACTCCACTGCGGATGGTTCATGAAAAACTCGTTTTTATGAAACGCTTTTCCGCACGAAGTTCCAAACCGAAACAGCAGAGACAGTTGAGACGCGGTTGTTGCGTCAACTACAGCGGCGTCTACGCTTCCGTTTGGCATGAACGGTTTCATGTTTGATTCTGGCGACTCTTTCGCATCATCCAGTTCGCAGTGTTTGCAAATACTGCGCGCAGACAGGTTTGTTTTTTTCAAATACGTATCATAGTGGTCCGATAAAATTTTAGAACTGGTAACCATGTTAAGCTTGCCGCGTTGAGATTGCAGCAACTCGGTAAGTCTGGCATGTCGAGCCCAGTTTGATGTCCGAATATCGCCATATTCATTAGCAGATTCTTGACTGCACTCCAAGTTACGAATGCGCGGGTCGTATGCAGCATTTACGCCAATGTAAACGCCGTCTTTTGTACGTCGTATGTTGTGATAATTTAGCCCCAGCTCGAGTGCCATAATTTCTTTTGTTTTAATGCTCCCAAACAACCAGGCACACGCATAGTCCCCTGAATTATTGGCTAGTAGAATGTTGATGTAGTCATCCAGCGTGTCACCGTACTGCATGCACCGGCGGATGCGACAGTATATGGGGTCTCGATGCTCGTACGCACTGAACCACTTGATAGTGGTTTCTGTTCCAACAATTCCTGCACTGGTGACGAAAAAGTCGCTGCCGCTGAAAACGTACCCCGGCGCCATTTGCATGGTAAATGCATATCCCGTTTTGGGATGAACTTCGGCTACAACGTTATAATACTGAGTTTCAATATAGTCGCCATTCGTATTATGAGCACATACAATATTTCCGTCTGTAGTATACGACCCGGTTGCAATGAATGCGGTGCATCGTTCAGAACTCGAAGTAGAAGTAGAAGTAGAAGAAGAAACGGGCGTTGGACGGATTATCGATTCGCGCGTACGCATAAAGTTACGATACTTCTTTTTGATATCGCCACTTGATTTTTGTAGTACGAATGACAAGTTATGGTACAAGTAATCCAAACTAAGTGTGCTATTTAGAAAAACGATATGATGAACAGGAACATCGGAACCTTGTGCGATTCCTTTCATCTCCGTATAAATCTCTGGATATCTTTTTTTAATAATCGGTAAATAAAAGTCACATGCCAACTTGATAAAAAAAGTCATGGGTCGGCCGTATTTGTATGGTATATAAAACTGGTACATGGACAACATTTCGGCAATTTCATTTTTCAAAAGGTACCCATGAGCGTAACCAATTTCGTGGGGGGTACCGACCAATTTCAACTTGATTACACCACTAACATCCGTTCGCGTTGAACCATTTGAAAAGGGTTTTTCCATATTAACACTTGGTGTTTTTAAATTTTTTTGCGTCTTTCGCGTTTTTCGTGTCTTTTGCGTATGACGCGACTTTGATTGTATTATTTTTGTTTTTATTTTTGTTTTTATTTTTGTTTTTGGGAAACGAGTCATTTTCATATTATAGGCATCTTATACAGTACGCAAACATTATAAAAAATAAAAAATAAAACGAGTTAAAGTAAAATAAATTATATCCAAGTAAAGACTACGAACTATACAAGACACAAATCAAACCATGGCTTCAGAACCAGCATATAAAGTTTTATGTTCAAAGGACCAAGTTATATTGAAATACAAACGATATTCGCCTGGAACTCAGTGTGTAAAAAATACGTTTTTGATTGATTTTGAAATGTATAATCCAAGTCCAACGGTGAACATGGAACGATTTTGTAGTTTCAACATTTTCAAACTAATATTTGAAGTCAATCGAAATGACGCAATTGAAGCATTGACGCTAGACGAATACGCTGATGATGTCAGCCAGGCAAACATGACAATGTTGTTCAAACGGAAGGGAGCAGATTTTGGAATGAAACAGAAGTACCTGTCGTTGCACATAAATTTTACAAAATCTGGAACCAATTATGTATTTGAAGGCGAACCAATTCCCACATCGCTTTGTAGTAATAATGACAACGCGCTTGAACAAATTAAAGATGCGTCATCTGTGTTTTGCATGTCATTGCTTTCACCTGATAAACTACGAGTTCAGTTCATGCTAAGTTTACCAGTTCCGACCGATGAACAACCTTCATACATCGAACATAATTTAGGATTTATTATGAAAAAAGTGTTGTCAAGAACAAAAACATTTATTGAAGCCATGAAATGAAAATCAAAATTAATTGAAAGTAAATAAATAAATAAATAAAATAACAGATAAATAAATGAGATAAAATCAGAGAATAATTATCTATTTATTTTTTAAAATATAAAAAGTATAAATACATAATTAGATACAAAGCGATATCATTGATTTAAAAACTAAAAAGCATGAATCGGTTTACATCCGTGCTATCAGGAGCATACTTTGTTTTGTATACTGGAAGTGTTATTTCATTTGAATATATAAAGTACAAGGCGAAGAATTCTATTCGCTGGTTAACGTGTTCGACAACTTCGTTCGATGCCAACCCTTATACTACAATGATAAAAAATATCGCAACACGGTTGTCAAAAAAAAATATTTATTACACAAAAATGTTTCAAGCGCTTGCATATAGTTCCGAAATATACGATGATGACTTGGCGTCATTTTTTATTCAGTATACCGACGCGGTTCAGTATGAAGCCAATGAATTCAGCGGCGAGTATATTGACAGAGTAGTGGAGTTTGCTGGAAAAAAAGGGTACCGTCTTACCATCCAAAATGATAATGATGTTTACACTCCTAGTAAGACAGGTTCAGTGTCTCTTATTTTTTATGGAACGCTTGCCGTAGACGAATCCGAACAATGCAATGCTACTACTGTACCGGTTGTCATAAAATATTTGCGGTCAAATATGATTGAACGTATCAACTGGGCAATCAATGATTTCAGTTATTTGATTGCCATACTGAACCTATTTCCGAAGTTCAAACACCTGTATTTGAACGATATTTTGAGTGAACAAAAGAAAATGATGTTGTCTCAGGTAAACTTTCACACCGAAGTCGAAAATATATTGAAAATGTATAATAATTTTCAAAAAACAAACACCCGAATTATTAAGATTCCGAAGGTCTACAAAGAATTTACAGATGAATTTGAAACTGTTATTGTGATGGAGCGAATTATCGGTAAAAAATTGGAAGAATTGTCCAATGATGTGAAGGATGAATATTGTACCATATTGGCAAAAGGCTTAATCAAAACTGTATTTTTGGATGGATTTTATCATTGCGACATGCATCCGGGAAATGTATTGTTTATAGAAAATGCAACGCCATCAGATACAAATCCAAAATTTCAAGTTGGCGTACTTGACTTTGGAATCATGAGTGATATAACAATACATGAACAAACCATATCGTTTGAACTTTTCCGGCAGGTACTAAAACGAAACCCGAATGAACTTGCTCGAATTTTTATTGAAGATTACATTGAGCAGTGCGATGTAAAAAATTCAATTGTTTCAGTTAGTTGTATTGATAATGACACTAGAAGTAAGATACATGCAGACCTTTCATCAGTATTTAATGAAATTTTGAAAGATAAAACACTCACATGTTTCACAGCCAAAGACTTGTGTCAGCTTAATTACACACTTCTAAAATACAAAATGAAAATATCAAAGTCACTTACCAATTTCGAAATAAGCTTATCTGTGTGCGACAATTTATGTAAACAAATCGCGTTCAAACACAGTTACATGGACCATTTGAAACACATTGTAGAGGACATGTTTGAATAAAAGAGCTGAAAATTGTGACCATTTATTTTGTTTTTTTTTATTTAGTTATTTTTATTTTTATTATGAAAAATCAATATAAAAGAAAAATAGTTATGTATCGTATAAACCAGTAAAAAGTATTTTTTGGGTTTGGGTTTGGATTTGGAAACTCACGTCGTAATTGAACAGAATGAAGCGCAGTGAAAAACGAGACACAAATATGACCACGACCACGGAGGAACCTGTGGGTAACTTTCATTCGCTTTCTGGAAGTTGGACACTTTGGTCGCATTTACCGCACGACACCGACTGGACCTTGAACAGTTATACGAAAATTTGTCAATTTAATACAGTAGAAGAAGCCGTTGCAATCACCGAAATGCTGCCACCAAAACTCATTACAAACTGCATGCTTTTTTTGATGCGTACTGGTATATCACCCATTTGGGAAGACGCACGAAATCGGAACGGTGGTTGTTTTTCGTACAAAATTGCAAATGCGGATGTCCCTTTCAGTTGGAAGCAACTAACCTATTCCATTGTTGGGGAGACAATATCAAATACGCAAGCAATATTACCGCACGTGAATGGAATCACCATTTCCCCCAAAAAAAACTTTTGTATTGTAAAAATATGGCTGGCCACATGCGAATTTCAAAGCGCCGCCGTTATACGCGAACTGGTTGGAATTACACCGCACGGATGCTTGTTCAAACGTCATGTGCCTGAATACTGAGTACAGTAAACGCAAAAAAAAACAAACTGTAGAAAGTAGAAAGTAGAAAGTAAAATCTAAAAATATCAAATATTAATTATATATATATATATATAATTACGCATTAACTAATATATATTTATATTATAAAAAACTATCACCTACCTAAGAACAAAATAAACTAAATACTTTAAACATTTAATATGATTAACAAAAGAAGGAAACAAATCTCTCGTCGGGGTAAAAAAAATACAAGGCGTTCACATGATAGTACCGTTAAGACTTTACGATATGGTGGTTCGGCGACTTCAGTGGTGACTTCTTCAATGGCGAAATATAAATCAAGAGCTTCGGCAAGGAGTGCCCGTATAGATAAAGAGGCAAATAAAAAATATGACAATAACTGTTATTTCTTTACCGGTAATCCAACACCAACGATTCAACAAATTAAAAACCGGTTTATATGCAGACGTAATGAAAAAACTACGCAGCTATATGCGCAGGACCGCAACGACAAAACCCAATATAATTATATTCCGCGCACGTATTTAACTAAACATTCATGTCTAACCAATTATAATAACTATTTTAATAAAGAAAGGGTGCCCTTGACTTTTGATACTTTGTGTGATGCGGACAAGAGGGTTAGGGATATAAATCCCGACTATGATATTTTAATTAATTATGCATATGAATTAGAAAGTAGACTTGATGTAGACCCGCTAATTAAAGAGTTTATTAAAAAGTTGATATTATATACAAATATAGATAGAGATGGTTTATCTGAAATATACAAAGGAGCATTTGTTGTCATTCAAGATAAAGGGTTTTTTTACGATGATATTGTGAAAGATGAAAAAAATTCAAGTAAATTAAGAATCTGCAACACAAAAAAACTTATACCTGATTCATCTCATGATAGTGTATACGACTCACCCCAATATAGACTAGGAAATGGTATTTTATACGATTGCGACGTTGAAGGCAGGTGTGACCTGGATAAAAAAAATGAGTCGTTTGATTGTCTAATAGGAAAAAGTCCTATTCCAGACTTATACGGAAATACGTGGTTTCAATTCGAGTATGCAAATTTATTGGGACTATGGAATAAAGTATTTTTACACGGGGTATCTTTTGCACAACATAAAATTAGTGGACAAAATGTCGGTCCATTGGGCACAAGCCGTTATGCAGAATATGTTAGACCATTAATTCTCTCTGTTTGTGGATGTGATGATAGTTCAGCGACCCAGTGTATTCCATTCCAATGCGTTAAACAAAGGATAAATTTACACGAGTATTCATCTAATTTTTTAACCAGAACCAATTTATCTCTCCCAAGTTATCAGCGCATTCGTTTGAAAAACTTTATTCCAATTGATAGTACTTATAGAATGTCACTTAGTGGATTACGCGATGCAATCGATGGGCAAACCATCCAACAACTAACCGTGATTGCTCCATATGTAAACTACATACAGAGTGAAACACGATATGATATAAATATTATACAAGAAATCGTATTTTTACTTTTTTATCATGCAACACATGCGAATCGAAATTACGACGAAATAGCGCAAACGATTCGTAATAAATATTTTACGAGTAGTAATAGTAGTAATGGCAAAAGTAAAAGTAAAAGTAAAAAAAGAACTAGTATTAGTTTAGATTAGTAGATAGTAGATAGACCACAGCTATATTATAATTACATTATAATGCATAAGATTTGTGTATTCAGTATTCATATAGTTTTAACTGATGAAACATTTTAAAACGTATTTGATTTTAAAATATTTTTAATTTCATTTTTTTTTTGATAAACAAAAACCCAACAATGGCAAACACTTTAGTTGGAGTAAGCCAAACCACCCATACCGCTCATGATACGAAGCACGTTGTAGTTGGTGGCAAACACGCGGACCTTGGCAGTGCTGGTACCCTCGACGGTGGCATTGGACAACACGAGCTGGAGAGTAGCGTTGTCAATACGAGAGAAGTTGCAAGAGCCAGAAGGCTGGTGCTCCTCAGGGCGAAGGGCGAAGGAGTACAGGTTGATACCGGTGTCTGGGCTGCGGGTGTGGTGCTGCCATGGCTGAACGAGGTCGAAGTAGGTGCCCTCGCGCTCAGAGAAGCGGTCCTGACCGTTAAGCTGCAACTTGGCAGTGACAACGGGGTTCTCACCCCAGCAGTGCATGTCAAGAGCAGTCTCGGCAAGCACGAAGGTGCCGGCATCAGAGACAGCAGACTCAACGCCATCAGCACCGGCACCGCCGGGACCGGTGGCACCAAGACCGAGGTTGCCAGTGTAACCAGACCAGAAGTTTCCAGCGCCTGGGTTAGTAACATCAACGGCACCGGCGCTTTCGAAGAGGCCGTCTGCACCGATAAAGCCGGTAGCACTAGAAACAGACTTGGGGCCGCCGAACGCGTGGATAGCGTTGGGAAGAGCGTCAAGAGCGTCAGTGTAGTTGAAGGGCTGAGCACCGAGGAGCTTGAACAAAACGTTGGAAGCGTCGAGGGATGAGCAGTAGTCAACGTTGGCATCACGCTGGACAACCCAGATGAGCTCCTTAACGGGGTGGTTGAAGTTGAGCTTAATCTTGTTGGAGGAGGAACCGACGGACTCATCACCAGTGAACTGGAGCTGTTCGATGAGGTACTCGTGGGGGTTCTGGGCCATGCGCCTGCGCTCGTCGGTGTCCAAGAACACGTAGTCGACGTAGAGGGAGGCAGCAACCAGGGACTGGTTGTAAGCGGCGTTGAGCTTCTGGTTGCCGGTGGAAGTAGTGATGGAGCCAACTGCCCACAAGCACTCGTCGATGGGGCGAATGTCAAGGTTAATCTTGACCTCGTGGTACTGGAGGGCAATGAGGGGGAGGGCCAGACCGGGGTTACGGCAGAACCAGAACTGGAAGGGGATGTAGAGGGTGGTCTCGGGGAGAGCGTTACGAGGAGCGCAAACCTGGCGAGGAGCGGTGGAATCGCAAGGGCCGTCAACGTCAGCAAAAGCAGGGTCAGTGATGTAAGTCAGCTGAGTGGTGTTGCCAATCATCTTGTAGTAGCCGCGCTGCTGCTCGGTGGACATGGTCAACTGGCACCAGATGTGCATCCAGTCACCGTACTGGCGGTCAATGCGCTGACCACCGATTTCAACCTCAACCTGAGAAATCAGCTGCTCACCGGGGAAGTCGAGCCAGCGGGCATACACGCCGGCAGCGCTGCCCTTGAGACCCTGGCCAATTTCAGGGAGAGTAACCTGAAGGTAAGTGCGGTAAGCCAAGTCACCGTTGCGGCTGATAGTGCAGGTAACACGCCTGCCGAAGTCAGCCTGGCCGTTGAAAGTCTGTTCGATAGACTCCATGGCAAAGTTGGTGTGTCTCTTGTAAGAAACCTTCCAGAAAGTAATCTGGGGATTACCAGTAAGGTAAACGTCTTGTGCGCCATAGGCGACGAGTTGCATTAAGCCTCCTCCCATTGTAGTAGATTGTGTGTGTTTGAAGTTTGTAGTTTATAGTATGTCTAAAGAAAAAAATTTTTAGAAAAAACGAATAATTCATTTTTTTATAAAAATGTTTTTTGTTTTTTTTTTGGTTTTATTGGTTTTGTTGTTTTTGTGTGTTTTGTGTTTTGTGTTTTTGTGTTTTTGTGTTTTTCATATTCGATAGTTGAAATTCATGGATATGGACGGGTCTTTGATTTACCCTAAAGTAGTTTAATGTATAAAAGTTTAATATAAAAATGTAAAAAATAACGTTAAAATGTCGGTTCTGCAACAAAAACAGGGGTGGAACTAGTTCCTAAATCACCATTATCGGATTTAGAACCCGACCCGCCGGTTTTCATGGCGCTATGGTTAAATTGTTTTAAAGTGTACAATCCAACAACTGCTGCAGCATAGACAGACAATACGTTTTGAATCATGGCTTTAAGTGGAAGTGTTTCTCCTGAAACAAATCTCATTTCAATAAACCTTAAAATAAAATATACAATTGAAATTGCAGCGCTTTCAATAAACATGTTAGTAATACTATAATAAAGCTTAAAAACATGATAATTTTACGCAATTTATTCAAATTGAAATTCAAATTACATTCCAAACTGGGTAAAGTCTGCAAGTACGGGACGTGGCACGGACATTGACCCGTTGGCACTCACCGAATAATTTGGAACTTTCTTGCATTCAAATGACGGTTCCGGGCATCTGGCGCATGCGGGGCATGGTGGGCACTTTTTATTTTTAGAGCTACCCGAACCGTTGAATGCCGCACCCAGGCCGTTACTCAACCCACTGGACCCATCTTGGTCGAAAGCGCCCTCTGTACCATCACCGTCTTCACCCTCTTCACCATCAGGATATTCAGAGTTTTTTTGGTTGAATCCAGGATTCACAGGACACGATGGAGGCACAACCTGAGATTTCAATACGTACAAGTGCTCCTGACCGGGAGGAATTTGGTCTTTTGTAATTCCTTTTGAAGTGTCTGACTTATTTGCTAGGCCTTCCAAAGAAGGAAACATGAACGGTTCAAGGGTGCCTACATTAGATGGTAAAATGGAGTCAAACAGGGATGTAAATGGTTCGGAACCGGCGGAACTATCTTCGCTGGAAGAATCGCCCGCAGCCGCATTTGATTTTGGTTCAGGCGTTTCAGAAGTATCAGAAGGCGGCTCTAACGGCACTTCAGAAACGTCGCTTTGTTCTCCGCCGGTGTGTTGGTTCATACGCATAGACGTATTCCCTTCTTTCATTCCACTACCGCCTAGCATTTTTCCTAAAACACTTCCTAGAAGTAAGGACAAAAACAGAATTCCAAATAAGTGTATACCGTTCAACTTCATATTCACAAATGACTTAATTGGTTAAATTTAATAGTATACTATATAATATTTTATGGATAAAAATTTATTGACTTATTGATTTATTATAAATTCATAAATTCATAAAAATTGATGAAACAGTAGCGCCCAAGTTCTCATAATGGCGGTATCAATATCACTGAAATTACTGAAAAAGATGGACCGCGTCGAGGAGTCATTGTCTTTTCCAAGCATATGCATTCCGTTTTCCAAAACGCATTATGGAGCACAAGATGAATACGAAGTCACGGAAACATTTGTAAAAGAGTGTTTCAAACGGTACGGGGATATTTCTCGCGTTATTATGAAACGACATACTACAGCAGCTGGTAGCGGAGAGGCGTATTATAGCATTACAATTCATTTTCATAGCTGGGATATTGAAAACAAAGAAGCCAAATATGTTCGGTCGGTACTAATGTTACCTGACGAAAATTCAAATGTGAAACTCGTGTACCATGGGCCATGGTACTGGAAATTCTTTGCGCATAAGCCACGATACATAAAGTTATAAAGTATTTCAAATTTCAATAGTAGTGGATTTGATCTAAAACATGCCCTGGTATAAACTTATAAAATAATGGATAATTTGTACTACCTATACGAACTGTACCTATATTTTTTATAGCCAGGCCTTGAATTTGAACTTCTTCAGGTAAAAGAATAAATTCGTATCTGTCATCAACTGTGAAATTTTTACGCGCCGCTTTATTATGTTCAATTTTTTTATTGATTGTATTGTTGAAATAATAATCACCTACAGAAGTGCTGAAAAAATATTTATCATTGATTCCAGTTGGTTCTTCATCGTCGTAATCTCGTTCTGGTGAACCTTCTGGTCGTAAAACGCTTTTAATACGCATTCGGCTTCCATCATCTCTCACGATATACATTTCTCCAAAAACGGTAAATTTAATGCCTTCTTTATCATAGGTATACCTGTTTTCAGGATTAAAATTACCCGCAATATTACTAAACGTCGAATCCGTTTTATATCTTTGTATAAAATCTCTAAACGCCTTCTTTTGATACGGATATGCATCCACCCAGTGACCAGATGAAGTTTCAACGAGTATATCTGATTTGGATTTGGTACCTCCAGTTTGGATTTTTTTTAGTTTATTTTTATTTCTTCTGATAGTCGGATTATAACGTTTTGAGCGTGAGAATCGTTTTTTTTTCGATGGCATGGGGTTTGCTTAAATTGTTTGAGTATATAAATAATCTAACCTATATTTTATTTTTTGGAATGCATATTCCAACCTTTGATTCGGCTCTATCTCCGAATACGTTTCGAATTGTTTGTTTTGAAGACTTATATCGCGAACTCACTTTGATTCTACCTCTAACGTCCATTTTTTGAATTATATTTTCCAACAACGATTTTGCAAAGTCAACGTCTTTCAAAGACGGTCTATAATGACCGGACTTCGTATTCAGACATATCTCGTAATTCGCGTGTCCGCCGTCTCTGGATTCAAATACTGTACCTGAACCAGCCGAAACAACCCGCATACACTCGAAATTTTTTTTAATTTCTCGATTCAGCGTGCGTTTGAGCTGTTCACTGCAAGTGGCATACCCTCTTTTAGAGTCTTTGCATGCAATGATGTCATTGTACGCCTTCAAAAAGGTGTAATATTTACAAGTGGGGTCATTTTCGAATCCATGAGTCGATAAAATATACGCAATTGCATGAATGTAAATGACCGAATGCCGATTTATGGCGGCCCCATTACACACAAACATTCGGTACCTTTCATTATTTCCATTATTATCGGTGTTGCAACTTGTGACATCATTCTCGATAACTAAAAATTTAAACCAAGCGCCTCGCGCGTAACTGAATGCCTCGGTTAAAAAAGGAATGCTTTGCGGAGTTACTTCAAAGGTAACTGCTGACGAAATCAATAATTCTGTAACTGGAAGAATATGCCCTTTGGATTTTTTCCCGCACACGTATATATTGGACAAACGCCGCTTTTTACTTTTCGGTTTCGGCATTATCTTCACTTTTACTTTTAGTATTCTCGTTTATTTTTTATTTTTACTTTTATTTTTATTTTTATCCACCATGCAATTTATTCAAGACTCGCATATCGAAGTAATGGATTTTTGTAACGAGAAACAGGTCGAACAAATGCAAACTGTGTCCGAGCAGATGCTCTTTGAATATACTTGCGAACAAATTCATCCACAGAATTATACGTTTCCACTCGTTGAAGCAACGAGTTGAAGTAGTACACTTTAGGGTCATCACGATTCTTTAGTACCGCTGTCCAGTGGCCTCCGCGTGGCGAACCGTTCTCGTTCACTAACATCTTCCACTCAGAAGCGGCGCCGGAGGATAACGATAAAATCATACCTGCCACAACATCTTTATCTGACGACGGGTTATCATCCATTTCATGGTTTACAAGTGAAAGTCCGGCCATAAGCAACGGAAGACTGTGGTTTTCGTAATCCAAACACACAAACTCGTCCTCAATTCCTGGAATATGCTTCACTGTATTGCGCATCGTCAAACACAGCTGTTGCAAATTGATTGGTTCCTGCGGTGGAATAATCAAATCAAGGTCTCCTTCAGCATCTGTTGAAAACGTGAACGCTTTGCGTTGGACCAAGTGATTGAGCGCATGTCGCCCACACGATGCGATGTCATCTTGATGTTCAAAATAAAATTCTTTGCCACTAGTTTTTCCAGGAACTTTACCAGATGCGGGTTGGTCACTTTTTTTTTGTATCGGGTGTTCCTTTTGTTCCTTTTGTTCTTTTTGTTCTTTTTGTTGTTTTGGTTTACCCGTTTCAAATATCGGCCTACGTGTATCCATGTATTCGTTGACACCGTCTGCGTGCAACAGTTCACCAATTACGGAAACGTGTGTATCGTTCAGTTCAAACCGGCGACCAACCACGCGTACACGTATCACTGAATCGGGTTTTACCGAGTTAAAATAACTGCTGGACAATTCTGAAGAATGATGTTCACGTAACACGTAAACAACAACCGGGTTTACAACAGACGCATGGTTAATTCCGGCAAGAATGCCCGCACCAGTGATTGATTTGACACGACACACTAGTACTGCTCCTTCGCACGGTAGAAACACAGAACATTTGTAAGCAACGTCAAACACCACATTCTGACCCTGAAGCATCCCGCTAGAATGCGACAGCACTTTGCACGTGTTAGGGTGGACAAATCCCTCAACTGTGCACTTGTTCTCAATCTGGCTAGAAATATGCTTTCGAATCATTTCAATTACTTTTCCAGTTCCTGCATGTTTTGTAACTTCGTTGTACGGTATGGTTATTTTCCGGGTTGCCATACAATCCGAGTAACAATTTGACTCTGACTCTGAAAAATCCACAATCGAATGCTTTGTCATTGCTGCTGCCATTGCTTACTGTGCTTACTATTATAATAGCCTTATATTTTTATATCGATTTGGTTGTTAAACAACCTTCAATTTTAATTTTTAATTTTTTTAATTCATTCATCCATTGCATTGACTAGTTTCATTAAAAATTTAAAAATTAAATCAAATCACACTGTTCATAAACTGAATAATAGCATCTTCTTCGGGTTTTGCATCAAATTCGATAACTTCACCATCTTTGACCATTTTAATCGTGGGATAACCTTCAATATTGAACTTCTCTGCAAGAGCGGGCTCGGCATCGCAATCGACCACCCTAAAAATAACCCGGTGCCCGTTCACCGACGTGTCATGGTACTTGCTCTTTACGTTGTTGAAAATGGGAATGGCGCGTTTGCAGTGCGGACACCAGTCGGCTTTGAACAAGTAAATTTCAGCAGTAGGCATCTTGCTTAAGTCTTGTGTCTCTGCACCATCTTCATTTTTGGTTTTTGAAGAACCTTGTTTCACGTTCAAATTAAAATCCGAAAACAAGGGTCCGACATACGTGGTGTACGCCCAATACGAAACCCCTAGAAAAAGAATTGCGACTACAGCGTACATGATAAATTTACTGTTACCAGAATCAGATGATGCTGCCCCTGCACCCGCTCCTGCAGAAGAGATAGATGATGCGGCGCCACCAACCATACTAGAGAATGCTTGTTTCAAATCGTTTAACATTTATTGTATTGTTTTTTATATAGTATGTTGTATCCAATAATATATAGTATTTAACTTATTATTTATTTTATAGTTTTTATAGATTTTGCTAAATGCTAAATGTATTTCAACGAAAACGTGTTCCAGTTAAAGTTATTGGCCCATTTCACTCGGTTATCAATATTGCTAAAGTCTTCGCGTTGAATGAAGTACTGGTCCACCGACAGCCAACACTTTTTAATTTTGTTAAAGTGTCCAGAATACATGTCGTCAATTGCCAGTGTTTTTCTTAATTCCGGTTTATATACATTTGTACCTTCGGGTTTTACTTCAATTGCTACCGGCGCCTTGCCTTGTCGTAAATAGTCACTATAATAATAATTCAAAATTTCATCATACATTGACCTTTTAACAATGTAAGCGTGGTTGCACCATATCATGCCTCGAATCCAGTCCCCGACTTGACCTTCAATGGTGTGGGTTAAAATGCCTCCAAAGTAGAGCATGTCCCATTCAGCAGGCAGTTTTTTCCTGGAAAAGTTACAAAAACTGTCTTGAATGACCACATCATCTTCAAGAATCATAATGGCATCATAATTGCGTTCTTTCGCATGGTGAATCGCGCTAATGTGTGCTTCCAAACAGCCAATTACTGGAACCGGGTTCAATTTGTTTTGCAGAAAGGTGAAGGCTAGACCTTTTGAAAGCAGCTCTTTACTAATTTCAGCATGACGGTCAGTGCGCTCCTCGGTTGTAATGACCACCACTTCATTCACAACGCGCATTAACTCAGAAACAGGATACGAAAACTTTAGCATTTCTTCTGTGAGACACGCGTGCTCGTATTGCTTGTCAATGCACACGTCTGCGTCAGGAATGTAATTAAAAAAGTCGTTTTTCTTGACAACATCAAAGAGTATGGTTTCAAAGAGGTGCACGCCGTAATTGGTGTCTTTGAATTCAAATTTACGGGACCCATCAAAGACGTCACGTTCTGTCCATGAAATAGGAAAAAAATTGTCGCACTTTAAAATTTCAATTCTGAATTTCGACGCGTAATACGGATTTTTTTCAAGCAGCAACCGATTGGTCTCTCGAATGTGGTACGCCCATACACCCATGCGCAGCCCGGTTTTGAAATTATCCAGCCATATTTTGATAAACTCGTTTTGCGGTTTAGCAGCAATAAACGCGTTAATAAGTCCTGGACCGTCCCCTTCCTTTGAAAGATACAAGCTTTTGTTGGTGTTGAACACTTCGTCAAAGTTTTTTACAATCAGCATGTCCAAGTCCAGGTAAACACCACCGTATTTGTATAATATTTCCATACGAACCACATCGGCCTTATATTGAAAATGCGCCAGTTCAAACCCGTCAAAGTGGGTGGGAACGTCAATGTGTTCAATCCGGACGCGCGGATGCGTTTTCAGCTTATCCCAGTACGGGTTTCCAACCGGTTCCGTGTTGTTATAAATTACAACCTTGTAGTCCAACATGTGAAACAGCATGGACCGCACGCACCTGTCATGAAAGTTGTGAAACTCTGTTTCGCCGAAATACAGTAAGTGAATTACTTTTGGAATGCGTGCTTGTTCATGAGGTGATGCCGTGTACAAATTAGGCAAGTTACAATTTGTAAAAAACTTCAAATCATCTGCCGCATTCGGAATTTGCAACAATGTTTCATAACATCGAATGGCTTCTTCACGTTCAGAATAAGCCAGTGCAAACCCCTTGTAAAACAAGGCAAGTTGAGTTTCTTTTTCTTCGTGGTTTTCAAAGTAATCCAAGTACGTTTCGGAAGATGCAGCTAGCTTTAAACTATCCCGACTACTGTAAAAATGGGTTAGTGTATTCAAGAGGGTAGTTCGGTTTTGATTTTTAAAAAGTGGCTTGTATCGTTTATGTTTAGGTTCGGATTTTAACCTATCCACGTTGTACTTTCCCCACGCAAGTCCGCGACCGTCATTCGGTCTTACGTCCATAAATTCTTTGGCGCCCGTATCAACAAGATAATTGCAGTCGCACAGTAGCGTCCAACCGTAATTTGGCGAATGATTCCAATTCTTAATCGCCTTTTTATTCACGAGTACAATGTCATCCATAATTACAAGTGTATTTTTATGAGCTAACTCCATGCAGTTGATAAGGTCTTGCAATGGAACGTCCGTGTAATGTCCGCCGTCAATGAATATCACGTCAAAGGTTTCGTTTGGATGGTCTTCCGCATATTTTGGAATCATTTCAAGACTGTTGCCCTTTATAAGTGTGTGCCGGTTTGGAAATGTCGCGTCTACAAACAGTTTTGCGTTGTCTACATAGTAGTGCTCACCAAGGTCAAAGCTAACCATTGTACAGTCAGGTGTGCCCGATGACATCAGTGTAACACAGCTGTGGCCTGAGTTGAATCCAATTTCAAGAATGCGTTTAGCCTCATAGGGTCTTACCAGGTTTGAAAAAAATTCAGATTGAGTTCTATCTTGTGCAGTGTATCCTTCATATATATAATAGTTTGACATGTGTGTGTCTAGACTGTCTAGTAGCTTCAGCGTTGTTTCTGACATTTTCAAAGGTTCGGGTTTCTGGTTAAAGAAGTCAACTTCAATTTTTAAGAATTCAGAAGTATACGTTTTAAAATAGAAACTGTTTAAATACTATTAGGCATACAAATTAACAAATTAATTCAGTTTGATTCACTAATATGTTTTTCTTTATAGTTTGAAAATGCAATGAATCCAATGAATGCAACGACAACAAATAGTGCCTTTGTATCTTCTGTTACGCTGTTTTTCAATTTACTTAACTCATGCAATAATTTGGATATGACCCCTTTGAAAAAGTTCAAAAATGCGATAATAGCGTTCATGTTTTGTATGTTTTGTATGTTATGTATGTATATGTATATAAATTAACTTTATTTTAAAACCGTGAACCAGGTTTTAAAATAATTTAGTTACACCACTTTATTTTATTATTTCACTCACTTACGTGCTGCATTCTTACACTTACATGTACATTTTTACTTTCACTTACCTTACTTACCTTACTTACCTTACTTACATCGATTCATCGTTTACGTACTTACCGCTTGAGTGTTTGAATTTCATTTTGAAGCGCCTTGACTTGTTGTTTCAGAAGCTGCGTTTCACTGACAAGCATTGCCACCATCGAATTATAGTTCACGGATTGCAGCTCAGCAGCATCCTTTATTCCCGAAACCAGCTCCGGGTACTTGTCTTGAAGGTCGTGTGCAATAAATCCGTGCTCATTTCTTGAGGTCAGGGTGTTGAAATAAGTTACTGGCTGCATGGAATCGATTGAGAATCGAGCATTTGCAACATCAATTGGTTCCACATTTTGCTTGATTCTGTAGTCACTCACTACATTTATACTGGTGGTCTTAATACCATTATTGCTGACATCCAGATTGTAGCTTGCATCTGGAGTGCTTGTTCCACAGCCGACAGTACCCGCAGTATAGTAAATGCTATTTGAACTACCCTTTTCAAATACACCCATTCCAGTAACCCCAATCGTCAGTGATTTAACGCCGCCGCTGTTGTCGGTAGTAAGACGTATGTTGCTGCCTTCGACAAATGTGGCTGTGTCCAAACCAGAAGCAACCAAGTCTGTCTGACCAGCAACTTTCCAAGTTTTAAATGTTGATTCAATGGTCAAGCGGACATAGTTGTTGGAAGCATCCCCGGTAAGACCATACCCAGTTGCCGCGTCAAGTTCAACTATCCTGACATTGTTGTAGGAAACGTCTCCTCCGATGCGATTTACGGTCTGGAAAGTGAGCAAGGTTCCTGCACCAGTTGGACCAACCGGACCGGTTCCGCCAACAGTACCGTTTGAACCCGTTGGTCCAATTAATTTTGCGTCATCTGTTACGTCTCCACTGTGTTTGTATGCATTTGACGGACCAGTGTTACCGTTGTTTGCTCCGAGGTATATGTATAATTCACCTCCTCTTACTAAAACAAACTCACCCAAATTTGAAGACTGTGGAGACAGAGTTGGAAGGTCATTTGAAGTCTCAATCGTCGAGAAAATAGCAAATCCTTTTCCGGCTGGACCTGTCGAGCCGGTTATACCCGTTGGACCCATTGGACCCGTTGGACCCGTTGGACCCGTGCTTCCAGTTGGGCCCGTTGGACCGGTAGGACCGGTAGGACCTGTTCCTCCAATTGGACCGGTTGGACCGGTTGGACCCGTTGGACCCGTTGGACCTGTGCCTCCAGTTGGGCCCGTTGGACCCGTTGGACCCGTTGGACCCGTTGGGCCCGTACCTCCAGTTGGACCAGTAGCTCCATCACTTCCGGTTGGACCATTCTGCCAATCAAGACTTGTATGCACATGTGATGGTGAATTATTATTCATCGTAATCGTGAATGTCTTATTGTTGGTACTTCCGGTCGGTTGCTGAACATATATTTCTATCATTATGGGACATGCTGCACTTGGCATTGTTGTCAATGGAATATAGTTGGAAACAGTTAACAGCTGCTGTCCCAAACTTTGTGCTACGTTGGAGTAGTTGGATGCTCCATCAACGATAAGAACAGGAGTGTTTCCGTTTGTAACATCTATGTAATAGAACTTGGAGTACATGACAATTTGGTCACTCGTGCTATTTACTGTGGTATATGCATTAACATCCCACAATCCTGGCTTAATGATAGTGGACCCTACAACATTTTGCGCGCTAGTGTACTTTGCTACCAAATGTTCCGCATTATCAGCGTTTCCAGAAAAGGCATATGATACGCTTGAAACCAAATCATTAGGCTGATAAATCAAGCTTCCGCTCAAGTCGGGCGCGCTATTGTTGCTTGGATAAGCTGAGTTGCTTAAAAATAACGTTAAACCTGAAGATGTGGCATTTATACCTTTGGGACCGGTTGGACCAGTGGGACCGATTGGACCGGTTGGACCGGTTGGACCGGTTGGACCGGTTGGACCCGTTGGACCCGTTGGACCGGTTGGACCCGTGCCTCCGGTTGGACCGGTTGGACCGGTTGGACCGGTTGGACCGGTTGGACCAGTGCCTCCAGTTGGACCCGTTGGACCAGTGCCTCCAGTTGGACCGGTTGGGCCGGTTGGACCGGTTTCACCAGTTGCACCAGTTTGACCCGTTGGACCCGTTGCTCCAGTTGGACCGGTTGGACCGGTTGGACCGGTTGGACCGGTTGGACCCGTTGGACCGGTACATCCAGTAGGACCGGTTGGACCGGTTGGACCGGTTGGACCAGTTCCACCGGTTGGACCGGTTGGACCGGTGGGACCAGTGGGACCCGTTGGGCCAGTACCTCCAGTTGGACCGGTACCACCGGTTGGACCGGTTGGGCCTATCAGCAATCCTTCATTTACAATGTCACCAACATACTCAAACATCTTTGAATCGCTTGAACTACTCAATGGTACTAACTGATTATCAATGTCAATAAAAACGTTAGCTGCATTTGGGTCTGAACTGTACGGTCCGACTCCAGTACTTCCTGAAACATTACCAGTAAACATATACAGGTCTCCTCCTCTAACTAATACAAAGTCACCAATTTGAATTCCATAAAGAGGGCCTGGGTTAGGGTATGTGTTATATGGAGCTAAACTGGAGTCAAATGTCTCACTATCAACTTGATTTGCTAGAGGCCACTGTAATTTAGTAATATCTTCTTCTAAAAATTCTGCGGATGTTCCAAAAAATGCTTTCAAGTTAAACCGTCTTCCAACTGGACCCGTTATTCCTGGACCAGTTGCACCAATTGAACCCATTGGACCAACTTGTCCGGTCGAACCAGTAGAGCCAATATCACCTCTTGCACCAGTTGGACCGGTTGAACCCGTATTTGTTGCAAAACCATCTTTACCGGTTGGACCAATTGGACCAGTCGAGCCAGTTGGGCCGGTTGGACCCGTTGGACCCGTGCCTCCAGTAGGACCCGTTGGACCCGTGCCTCCAGTCGGACCGGTTGGACCTGTGCCTCCTGTACCACCAGTTGGACCAGTACTTCCAGTTGGGCCAGTTGGGCCAGTTGGACCCGTGCCTCCAGTTGGACCCGTTGGTCCGGTTGGACCGGTGGGACCAGTTCCACCAGTGCCACCAGTTGGACCAGTTGGACCAGTTGGACCAGTACCACCAGTTGGACCCGTTGGGCCGGTTGGGCCGGTTGGACCGGTGCTTCCAGTTGGGCCAGTTGGACCGGTGCCTCCGGTTGGACCAGTGCTTCCAGTTGGGCCGGTTGGACCGGTGCCTCCGGTTGGACCGGTGCCTCCGGTTGGACCTGTCGGACCAGTACCACCAGTGCCTCCGGTTGGACCTGTTGGACCAGTTGGACCAGTTGGACCGGTGGGTCCAGTAGGACCGGTGGGTCCAGTAGGTCCCGTTGGTCCCGTTGGTCCCGTTGGTCCCGTTGGTCCCGTTGGTCCCGTTGGTCCCGTTGGTCCCGTTGGTCCCGTTGGTCCCGTTGGTCCCGTTGGTCCCGTTGGACCTGTTTCACCCGTTGGACCAGTGCCTCCAGTTGGACCGGTTGGACCAGTACCACCAGTGCCTCCAGTTGGACCCGTAGGACCAGTGCATCCGGTTGGACCGGTTGGACCGGTTGGTCCGGTTGGGCCGGTTGGGCCTGTTGGGCCTGTTGGGCCGGTTGAACCGGTTGGTCCGGTTGGGCCGGTTGGGCCGGTTGGACCCGTGCTTCCCGTTGGACCCGTTGGACCCGTTGGTCCGGTTGGGCCGGTTTCACCTGTGGAACCTCTTTGACCAACTGAACCGGTTGGTCCAATAAGTTTTGCATCATCTGTTACATCTCCACTGTGTTTGTACGCATTTAATGGGCCGGTGTTACCGTTGTTTGCTCCGAGGTATATGTAAATTTCACCCCCTCTTACCAAAACAAATTCACCTAAATTTGAAGGTTGTGGAGAAATCGTTGGAAGGTCATTTGAATTATCAATCGTTGTAAAAATAACAAACCCTTTTCCTGCAGGACCAGTTGAACCAGTTTCACCAGTTGGACCTCTTTCACCGGTTGGACCGGGTTGACCCGTTGGACCCGTTGGACCCGTTGGACCTGTCGGACCCGTGCCTCCGGTTGGACCGGTTGGACCGGTTGGACCGGTTGGACCCGTGCCTCCAGTTGGACCGGTTGGACCGGTTGGACCGGTTGGACCGGTTGGACCCGTTCCACCAGTAGGACCGGTTGGACCGGTTGGACCCGTTGGACCAGTGCCACCGGTAGAACCGGTAGGACCGGTAGGACCGGTTGGACCCGTTGGACCTGTGGGACCAGTTCCACCAGTGCCACCAGTTGGACCAGTTGGACCTGTTGGACCAGTACCACCAGTGGGACCAGTTGGGCCGGTTGGACCAGTTTCACCAGTTGGACCCGTGCCTCCTGTTGGACCCGTTGGACCCGTTGGTCCCGTTGGTCCAGTTGGTCCCGTTGGTCCCGTTGGTCCCGTTGGACCCGTGCCACCAGTACCACCAGTACCACCGGTTGGACCCGTTGGACCCGTTGGACCCGTTGGACCCGTTCCGCCGGTTGGACCCGTTGGACCCGTTGGTCCGGTTGGACCCGTTGGACCCGTTGGACCGGTTGGACCCGTTGGACCTGTGCCTCCAGTAGGACCCGTTGGTCCGGTTGGACCCGTTGGACCGGTGCATCCGGTTGGACCCGTTGGACCAGTTGGACCAGTTGGACCGGTGCATCCAGTAGGACCGGTTGGTCCGGTTGGACCCGTGCCACCCGTGCCACCGGTTGGACCAGTTGGACCAGTTGGACCAGTTGGACCGGTGCATCCAGTAGGACCGGTTGGACCAGTTGGACCGGTTTCACCAGTTGCACCAGTTTGACCAGTTGGACCTGTTGGACCGGTGCCTCCGGTTGGACCCGTTGGACCCGTTGGACCAGTTGGACCCGTTGGACCGGTTGGACCCGTTGGACCAGTTGGACCCGTTGGACCCGTTGGACCGGTTGGGCCGGTTGGACCAGTTTCACCTGTTGCACCCGTTTGACCCGTTGGACCCGTTGGACCCGTTGGTCCTGTTGGACCCGTGTATCCTTGTGGGCCTGTGGGGCCCATAAGTAACCCTTCATCCACAATGTCTCCAATATAAGTGAATGCAGTATTTGCGGGATACAATGGATTACCTGAACCATCAAGGCCATACCCATCAAGGAATAAGTATCCATTGTTTATACCGGTATTTCCACCTGACTTGACAAACATGAACAAGTCTCCGCCCCGGATAAGTACCATCTTACCGATGTCATTAGTGTTTACACCAAGATTTCTCAATTTTGAACTAGTTGCACTATTTGTCAGCGACGTTGCATTTCCATTCAAAAACTCACCTAACGTATCGAAAAATGCAACAACTTGGAATCCTTGCCCGGCTGGGCCGGTAGCTCCAGTTTCCCCAGTTGGTCCGCGTTGACCAGTTATTCCTCTTCCGGTTGAACCGGTTGCACCAATTGAGCCTTGGTTTCCAGGAAGCCCTCTTGCTCCTTGTGGACCCACTGGACCCGCTGGACCAGTTTCACCTGTTGGACCAGTGCCTCCAGTTGGACCGGTTGGACCGGTTGGTCCCGTTGGTCCCGTTGGTCCCGTTGGTCCCGTTGGTCCCGTTGGTCCCGTTGGTCCCGTTGGTCCCGTTGGTCCCGTTGGTCCCGTTGGTCCCGTTGGTCCCGTTGGTCCAGTCGAACCGGTTGGACCAGTTGGACCAGTTCCTCCAGTAGGACCGGTGGGTCCAGTAGGACCGGTGGGTCCAGTAGGACCCGTGCATCCAGTCGGACCGGTGCTTCCAGTTGGACCAGTTGGACCAGTAGGACCCGTGCATCCAGTCGGACCGGTGCTTCCAGTTGGACCAGTTGGACCGGTTGGACCAGTTCCTCCAGTAGGACCAGTTGGACCCGTTGGTCCCGTTGGTCCCGTTGGACCCGTTGGTCCCGTTGGTCCTGTTCCACCGGTTGGACCGGTTGGGCCGGTTGGACCGGTTGGACCGGTTGGACCGGTTTCACCCGTTGGACCCGTTCCACCGGTTGGTCCGGTTGGTCCGGTTGGTCCGGTTGGGCCCGTTTCACCTGTGGAACCTCGTTGACCAATCGAACCCGTTGGTCCAATCAGTTTTGCATCATCAGTTACGTCTCCACTGTGTTTATATGCATTTAATGGACCGGTATTACCGTTGTTTTCTCCTAGATATATGTATATTTCACCTCCTCTTACCAAAACAAATTCACCTAGATTGGAAGGTTGTGGCGAAATCGTTGGAAGGTCATTTGAGCTATCAATTGTTGTAAAGATAACAAATCCTTTTCCAGCTGGACCGGTTGAACCAGTTTCACCAGTTGGACCTCTTTCACCAGTTGGACCGGCTTGACCCGTTGGACCGGTTGGACCGGTTGGACCAGTTGGACCAGTTGGACCAGTTGGACCAGTTGGACCCGTTGGACCCGTTGGACCTGTTGGACCCGTTGGACCTGTTGGACCCGTTGGACCGGTTGGACCAGTTGGACCAGTTGGACCGGTTGGACCAGTTCCACCAGTGCCACCGGTTGGACCCGTTGGACCCGTTGGACCAGTTGGACCGGTTGGACCGGTTGGGCCCGTTGGGCCCGTTGGACCGGTGGGACCAGTTCCACCAGTTGGACCAGTTGGACCGGTTGGACCTGTACCACCAGTTGGACCGGTTGGACCTGTACCACCAGTTGGACCGGTTGGGCCGGTTGGGCCGGTTGGGCCGGTTGGGCCGGTTGGGCCGGTGGGACCGGTACCACCCGTTGGACCCGTTGGACCCGTTGGTCCAGTACCACCAGTGGGACCGGTTGGACCGGTTGGACCGGTTGGACCGGTTGGTCCAGTACCACCAGTGGGACCCGTTGGACCCGTTGGACCCGTTGGGCCGGTTGGACCAGTAGGACCCGTTGGACCAGTAGGACCCGTTGGACCCGTTGGACCCGTTGGACCCGTTGGACCAGTAGGACCTGTTGGACCCGTTGGACCGGTCTCACCAGTTGAGCCAGTTGGACCAATCAATAGTCCTTCATTAACAATATCTCCAACATAATCAAACATCTTTGATGTTGAGCTTGTAACTAAAATCATTCGGTTATTTACTACATCTATAAATCGGTTGTCTGCATTTGGGGATGAACTGTAAGGGCCAATACCGGTACTTCCTGACACGTTACCAGTGAATATATACAAGTCGCCTCCTCTAACCAAAACAAAGTCACCAATTTGAATATTATAGAGAGGTCCAGTTGAATAAGTATTATATGGTGTTGAGGTCGAATCAAATAGGTCGCTGTTAAATTCATTTGCCTGTGGCCATTGCAGTTTTGTAATGTCTTCTTGTAAAAATTCAGCAGACGTTCCAAAAAATGCTTTCATATTAAATCGCCTTCCAACTGGACCCGTTATTCCTGGACCAGTTGCACCAACCTCACCGGTATCACCTCTGGGTCCAGTCCTACCGGTTGAACCCATGTCACCTCTTGCACCGGTTGGACCCGTTGAACCTGTGTTTGTAGCCAAACCGTCTTTACCAGTTGGACCGATTGGCCCGGTTGGCCCAGTTGGCCCTGTTGGTCCAGTTGGTCCGGTTGGACCTGTACCGCCTGTGCCACCAGTTGGACCAGTACTTCCGGTTGGACCGGTCGGACCAGTACCACCAGTCTCTCCGGTTGGTCCAGTTGGACCAGTTAACCCAGTTGGACCGGTTGCACCGGTTGGACCCGTTGGACCCGTTGGACCCGTTGGACCCGTTGGACCCGTTGGACCAGTGCATCCAGTTGGACCGGTACTTCCAGTTGGACCAGTTGGACCAGTTGGACCAGTTGGACCAGTGCCACCAGTTGGACCAGTGCTTCCAGTTGGACCAGTCGGACCAGTTCCACCAGTTGGACCAGTTGAACCGGTTGGACCAGTTGGACCCGTGCCTCCGGTTGTACCAGTTGGACCGGTTGGACCCGTAGGACCGGTTGGACCAGTAGGACCTGTTGGACCCGTACCGCCGGTTGGACCCGTTGGACCTGTTCCACCTGTTGGGCCGGTTGGACCAGTTGGACCCGTGCTTCCAGTTGGGCCGGTTGGACCTGTGCCACCAGTTTCACCAGTTGGACCAGTTCCGCCCGTTGGACCGGTTGGACCGGTTGGACCGGTTCCACCCGTTGGACCTGTTGGACCCGTTGGACCCGTTGGACCCGTTGGACCCGTTGGACCCGTTGGACCTGTTGGACCCGTTGGACCCGTTGGACCCGTTGGACCGGTTGGACCCGTTGGACCCGTTGGACCTGTTGGACCCGTTGGACCGGTTGGACCGGTTGGACCGGTTGGACCGGTTGGACCAGTTCCACCAGTGCCACCGGTTGGACCCGTTGGACCCGTTGGACCAGTGCCACCGGTAGAACCGGTAGGACCGGTAGGACCGGTTGGACCCGTTGGACCCGTTGGACCTGTACCACCCGTTGGACCCGTTGGACCCGTTGGACCCGTTGGACCCGTTGGACCCGTTCCACCCGTTGGACCAGTTGGACCCGTTTCTCCAGTAGCACCGGTTGAACCAGTTGGACCAGTTGGGCCAGTTGGACCTGTATATCCCGGTGGACCGGTTGGACCTAATAGTAGACCTTCATCAACAATATCTCCAATATATGTGAATGCAGTATTTGCTGGATACAATGGATTATTAAAATCATCCACACCACCTCCGTCAAGATACAAGTATCCATTGTTTATGCCAGTATTTCCACCAGACTTAACAAACATAAACAACTCTCCACCTCGGATAAGTACCATTTTGCCAATATCATCTCCTAGACCTAAATTGGATAATTTGTTACCTGAAGCAGTTAATACAGTTGCATCTCCATTCAGAAAATCACCCAATGTTTCAAAAAATCCAACCACTTTGAATCCAGTACCAGCTGGACCGGTAGTTCCAGTTGTACCACGTTGGCCGGTTGGACCAGTTGGACCGGGTCGTCCCGTTGGACCGGTGCTTCCAGTTGGACCAGGTTGTCCGGTTGGACCCGTTGGACCAGTTGGACCAGTTGGACCAGTTGGACCCGTTTCTCCGGTTGGACCAGTTCCACCCGTTGGACCAGTTGGACCAGTTGGACCAGTGGGACCGGTTGGACCAGTGGGACCGGTTGGACCGGTTGGACCGGTTGGACCCGTTGGACCCGTTGGTCCCGTTGGACCGGTTGGTCCCGTTGGTCCCGTTGGTCCCGTTGGTCCCGTTGGGCCCGTTGGTCCCGTTGGTCCCGTTGGTCCCGTTGGTCCCGTTGGTCCCGTTGGTCCCGTGCATCCAGTTGGACCTGTTGGTCCCGTTGGACCGGTTGGTCCCGTTGGTCCCGTTGAACCCGTTGGACCCGTTGGACCCGTTGGTCCCGTTGGTCCCGTTGGTCCCGTTGGTCCCGTTGGTCCAGTTGGTCCAGTTGGTCCAGTTGGTCCCGTTGGTCCAGTTGGTCCTGTTGGTCCTGTTGGTCCTGTTGGTCCCGTTGGTCCCGTTGGTCCCGTTGGTCCAGTTGGTCCTGTTGGTCCTGTTGGTCCTGTTGGTCCGGTTGGTCCAGTTGGTCCAGTTGGTCCCGTTGGGCCGGTCGGACCAGTTTCACCGGTTGGACCAGTACCTCCAGTTGGACCGGTCGGACCAGTTCCTCCGGTTGGTCCAGTTGGTCCAGTTGGTCCAGTTGGTCCAGTTGGTCCCGTTGGGCCAGTTGGTCCAGTTGGACCAGTTGGTCCTGTTGGTCCTGTTGGTCCTGTTGGTCCGGTTGGTCCTGTTCCTCCAGTTGGACCGGTGCTTCCAGTTGGACCGGTGCTTCCAGTTGGTCCAGTTGGTCCAGTTGGACCGGTGCTTCCAGTTGGACCAGTTGGTCCAGTTGAGCCCGTTGGACCGGTTTCACCGGTTGGTCCAGTACCACCAGTGGGACCAGTTGGACCAGTTGGTCCGGTTGGTCCCGTTGGTCCCGTTGGTCCCGTTGGACCCGTTGGTCCTGTTGGTCCCGTTGAACCGGTTGGACCCGTTGGACCCGTTGGACCCGTTGGACCCGTTCCACCAGTTGAACCAGTTGGACCCGTTGGACCCGTTGGACCCGTTGGACCCGTTGGACCAGTTGGACCCGTTGGACCCGTTGGACCTGTGCCACCGGTTGGACCCGTGTATCCTTGTGGACCTGTGGGGCCCATAAGCAACCCTTCATCCACAATGTCTCCAATATAAGTGAATGCAGTATTTGCGGGATACAATGGATTACCTGAACCATCAAGGCCATACCCATCAAGGAATAAGTATCCATTGTTAATACCCGTATTTCCACCGGACTTAACAAACATGAACAAGTCTCCGCCCCGGATAAGTACCATCTTACCGATATCATCATTGCTTACACCAAGATTTTTCAACTTTGAACCATTTGCACTGTTGGTCAAATCTGTACCATTCCCATTCAAAAATTCACCTAATGTATTGAAAAATGCAACAACTTGGAATCCTTGCCCTGCTGGGCCGGTAGCTCCGGTTTCCCCAGTTGGTCCACGTTCGCCAGTTATTCCTCTTCCGGTTGGACCAGTTTCACCTTTTATGCCCTGTAACCCATCAAATCCTCTTAATCCTCGTGGTCCGGTTGGACCAGTTTCACCAGTGGCGCCGGTTTGACCGGTTGGACCTGTTGGACCAGTCGAACCGGTCGGACCGGTTGGACCGGTTGGTCCGGTTGGTCCGGTTGGGCCGGTTGGGCCGGTTGGGCCGGTTGGACCGGTTGGACCTGTTGAACCGGTTGGTCCGGTTGGGCCGGTTGGGCCGGTTGGGCCGGTTGGACCGGTTGGGCCGGTTGGGCCCGTTGGTCCCGTTGGCCCGGTTGGTCCAGTTGGTCCCGTTGAACCAGTTGGTCCTGTTGGTCCCGTTGGTCCCGTTGGTCCCGTTGGTCCCGTTGGTCCCGTTGGTCCCGTTGGTCCCGTTGGTCCAGTTGGTCCCGTTGGTCCCGTTTCACCGGTTGCACCAGTTGGACCAATAAGTAATCCTTCATTTACAATATCGCCAACATATTCAAACATTGTCGAGTCACTTGAACTAGTCAAATTTATCGACTGATTCGTTATTGTATTAATGAATACGTTATCCGCATTAGGAGATGAACTGTATGGTCCAACGCCGGTACTTCCTAAAGCGTTACCCGTAAACATATACAAGTCACCGCCTCTTACTAACACAAAATCACCAACTTGAATATTGTAAAGACTTCCAACCGGATATGTGTTATATGGATATGCATTCAAGTCAAATGATACATTATCAAACTCATATGCTTGAGGCCACTGTAATTTAGTAATATCTTCTTGTAAAAATTCCGCGGATGTTCCAAAAAATGCTTTCATATTAAACCGTCTTCCAACAGGACCAGTTATTCCAGGACCAGTTGCACCAGTTGAACCGATTTGACCAACTTGTCCAGTCGAACCAGTAGAGCCAATATCACCTCTTGCACCAGTTGGGCCAGTTGAACCCGTGTTCGTGGCGAACCCATCTTTACCCGTTGGACCTTGTGGACCAGTGCATCCGGTTGGACCCGTTGGACCTGTTGGACCCGTTGGACCGGTTGGACCGGTTGGACCCGTTGGACCCGTTGAACCCGTTGGGCCCGTTGGACCTGTACCACCAGTGCATCCGGTTGGACCCGTTGGACCCGTTGGACCCGTTGGACCCGTTGGACCCGTTGGACCTGTACCACCGGTGCCTCCGGTTGGACCAGTTGGTCCGGTCGGACCTGTTGAACCCGTTGGACCGGTGCATCCGGTTGGACCAGTTTCACCGGTTGGACCCGTACCACCGGTTGGACCCGTACCACCGGTTGGACCCGTTGGACCAGTTGGACCAGTGCCACCAGTAGGACCCGTTCCACCGGTTGACCCAGTTGGACCAGTTGAACCGGTCGGACCAGTTGGGCCGGTTGGGCCAGTTGGGCCAGTTGGGCCAGTTGGGCCAGTTGGGCCAGTTGGGCCGGTCGGACCTGTTCCTCCGGTTGAGCCAGTTGGACCAGTGGGACCGGTGGGACCAGTTTCACCAGTTGGACCAGTTCCTCCGGTTGGACCCGTTGGACCTGTTGGACCCGTTGGACCCGTTGGACCTGTACCACCGGTTGGACCCGTTCCACCGGTTGGACCCGTTGGACCTGTTCCACCCGTTGAACCCGTTGGACCAGTTGGACCTGTGGAACCAGTATTACCAGTTGGACCCATTTCACCAGTCGGGCCTTTTTGACCAACCGAACCAGTTGGCCCAATTAGTTTTGCATCATCTGTTACATCTCCACTATGTTTGTATGCATTGGATGGACCGGTATTACCATTGTTCGGGCCAAGGTATATGTATATTTCACCACCTCTTACCAAAACAAACTCACCCAAATTTGAAGCTTGTGGAGCTACTGTTGTAAGGTCATTTGAATTATCAATCGTAGTGAAAATAACAAATCCTTTTCCAGCTGGACCGGTTGACCCAGTTTCGCCAGTTGCTCCCCTCTCACCAGTTGGACCAGCTTGGCCGGTGGGCCCAGTAGGACCCGTAGGCCCAGTAGGACCCGTGGGCCCAGTAGGACCCGTGGGCCCGGTAGGACCCGTGGGCCCAGTTGGGCCGGTTGGACCTGTTTCGCCGGTTGGACCAGTACCACCAGTGGGACCAGTTGGACCCGTTGGACCTGTTTCACCAGTTGGTCCAGTACCACCAGTGGGACCCGTTGGACCCGTTGGACCCGTTGGACCAGTTGGACCAGTTGGACCAGTTGGACCAGTTGGACCAGTTGGACCAGTGCCACCAGTACCACCAGTACCACCAGTACAACCGGTTGGACCCGTGGGACCAGTTCCACCAGTGCCTCCGGTTGGACCCGTTGGACCGGTTGGACCCGTGCCTCCGGTTGGACCCGTTGGACCCGTTGGACCCGTGCCTCCGGTTGGACCGGTTGGACCGGTTGGACCCGTTGGACCCGTTGGACCAGTTGGACCAGTTGGACCCGTTGGACCGGTGCCACCGGTTGGACCGGTGCATCCAGTAGGACCGGTTGGTCCGGTTGGACCCGTTGGACCTGTGCCTCCAGTAGGACCCGTTGGTCCGGTTGGACCCGTTGGACCGGTGCATCCTGTAGGACCAGTTGGACCGGTTGGACCTGTTTCACCTGTTGCGCCGGTTGGTCCGGTTGGACCGGTTGGACCAGTTGGACCGGTTTCACCCGTTGCACCAGTTTGACCAGTTGGACCGGTTGAACCCGTTGGACCCGTTCCTCCAGTTGGGCCGGTTGGGCCGGTTGGACCGGTTGGACCGGTTGACCCCGTTGGACCCGTTGGACCCGTTGAACCCGTTGGACCCGTTGGACCCGTTGGACCCGTTGGACCCGTGTATCCTTGTGGACCTGTGGGGCCCATAAGTAACCCTTCATCCACAATGTCTCCAATATAAGTGAATGCAGTATTTGCGGGATA
>Ga0209770_10000084_pt1 | contig 53954 bp, 47 predicted proteins | sample LauGreSu1BDMLBDD_2_FD_187572 | JGI IMG/M metagenome (GOLD analysis project Ga0209770, IMG submission 187572) | Freshwater lake microbial communities from Lake Michigan, USA - Su13.BD.MLB.DD (SPAdes) (version 2) | ecosystem: Environmental > Aquatic > Freshwater > Lake | place: Lake Michigan, USA... | reverse complement strand
CGGTGGGACCTTCCTCGAAGGCGCTCGGATCTTTTCAAACGAACCTTTTACCTTTTTAAATCATCTGATATTCCATCCGTTTTTCAGTTATTTCGCCTTTATTTTGGTCATTTTTGGCAGTTGGAAGGTGGTGCGCGCAGAGGTGGATATAGCCGTCCGAATTGCTGTTCCATTTTTCCTGTTGCTTTTTCTAGCCTATGCATTGAAGTCTGGCGAAATCTTTTTGACTCACGAATATTATATTCTACCCTTGGTTCCTGTTTTAGCCATTTGCGGGTCCTATGCATTGGTTGAATTTCGGAAATTTGCACCGGTGGTGATGGTTTTAATTTCGGTTGAAGCGGTGGCAAATCAAGCCCACGATTTTCGCTACAACTCAGGTGAAGCCTACAAAGAAGAACTGTCGTCCTTATCGGATCAATTTATCCCTAAAAATGCCTTGGTGGCAATCAATGGAAATAGCAATCCTTTGGAACTTTATTTTTTGAATCGAAAAGGTTGGAATCTTAGCAATGAAGCCATGACGGATCTTGATTTTCTCCAACAAATTAAACAAAGGGGGTGCCGTTATATTGTGGTGAACCGGCATAGCTCATCGCACAAGTTTGACGGGGTGTGTGTCTTCCAAAATCAACATTATTCTATTTATCGTTGGTAGTTTCTGAATTTTGAACTCGCTTTTTCGTACCTTAACCCAAAATAATCGCTTTGAAACTTCTTACTACTATTATATTGCTTGGATCTTCCATCATTGTCTTTGGACAGAAAGCACATTTCATTGGTGAACATGCTGAAGGAGGAATTATTTATTACCTATACCAGGACTCCTCCGGAAAAGAACATGGATTGGTCGTTTCGTTGAAGAATTTGGGCCGTGAAGTGGAGTGGGGGCCCAAGGATAAGGATGTTGAAAATTGCGCCAGTACTTGGGACGGTCAATCCAACACCCAGGCCATTTTAATGGCAACTAGGGATACCTCGAAAGCTGCGGGTTTATGCGACAGCTATTCGGGGGAAGGATATGATGATTGGTACCTTCCTGCGATTTACGAGTTACAAACGATTAATATGAATTTGTTTTCGGTGGAAAAGGCCTTAGATGCCATAGAGGGGGCCGACGAAATTGAAATGAATCTTTATTGGTCTTCAACGCAATCGAATGCCGCATCTGCGTGGTTTTTCAGTTTCTACGATTCTAAACCCACCAACTATTACGATAAAACCAGTAAAACTTTGGTTCGTGCCGTTAGGTCCTTTTAAAGGAATCTTTATCGGAAGAGTATATCATATGCTGTAAGAACATCAAATGCCGCTATTAAGCCCAAAGCAGAAATGCTCGGATGCTTGATTTTTGAAGCGATTAGTACGATAGTAAATACCGAAAAAAAGACAAAATACCATAGCGTGGAAGGAAAAAATTGTAAGGCCGCAAAAAGCGCGCACAATCCAATACTTACGATTTTTTGAAGTAAGGAATGCCAACCCACGGTGAAAAGTATGAGAAGGATCATGGCAAGGAACTCAGCGAGCCCAATGAAATCCAAATAATAGCCATTCGCTAAGGAAGAAAATTCGGAATCATGCATGAAAAAAGAATAGGTTAAGGGGTTTTTTAAGCAGCGCAACACCCCTACAAGAAGCAATGGCAGGTATTTCCAACGGTGCGTATTATCTTGAATTAAAAGAGCGATTACCACGAATAATTCAATAAATCCAAACAGCAGATGCGGTATAATAACTGTTCCGGTTTCTATGTAAAAAAAAAGTGAAAAAAAACCGATGACTAAAAAGCCGGTTAAGGCAATTTTAAAGGATTTTTCCATTTATAACTTAAGGGCTTCATAGATGTAATCAAAGGTCGATAGGATTTCCGCTTTTCCATCGATAACCGCTACATCGTGCTCAAAATGCGCGCTTGGAAGGCCGTCTTCCGTTACAATCGTCCATTCATCAGAGAGTGTTTTCACTTTCCAAGTTCCCATGTTGATCATGGGTTCTATTGCAATGGTTAGTCCATTTTGAATGCGTTTTCCTTGGCCTCTTCGTCCATAATTCGGAACTTGGGGTTCTTCGTGCAGTTTTTTACCCAAACCATGTCCCACCAAATCTCGCACAACGCCAAAACCATTCGCTTCCGCATGTTGCTGTATGGCATAACCGATATCCTCAATGCGGTTGGTCGTGTTACAAGCTTCAATGCCCAAATAAAGGCATTCTTTAGTCACTTGACACAACTTCTTTTTATCAGGACTAACCTCACCCACTTCAAAGGTGTAGGCATGGTCTCCGTAATATCCTTTGTAAACAGCACCACAATCCACAGAAACAATATCGCCGTCTTGGATGGGTTTATCGGTTGGTAAGCCATGGACAACTTGTTCGTTGACCGAAATCAATAGCGTACTTGGGCATCCGTAAAGCCCTTTGAAACCTGAAATGGCCCCTTGACTTAGAATGTAATCTTCCGCCAAACGGTCCAATTCTGCAGGAGTAACGCCTGGTTTAAGGTGTTTCGCGACCAATCCCAGGGTTCTACTTACTACCAATGCCGCCTCCCGCATGATCTCAATTTCCGCGGCTGTTTTGTAGATAATACCTTGTCCAAATATTCCCATTGCGTGCAAAAGTATTAAATCCTTCTTAATTCAAGGCTTTGGACAACCAATCAAGCGTGTTTATATCATCCGCATAATCATCAATTTCGGGTTTCTGACTGGCTCCAAAAGGCAGAAAGCCCTGGCCAACGATGCACTGAATCTGAGGACGGTGTTCTTCAAGGTACTTTGCCACTTCCGCAGAACCGGACGCGTGGTGGTAATACACCATTCCAAGTGGCGGGTGTAAATCCGTCGTTTCTTTAAGCAGTAAAAAATTGTTGTCGAGAAAGGCTTGTTGGCTCAATAGAAAAATTGCTCGATAGTATTCATAATTGTTGCCGTATTTTTTATTTTGAATAACCCCGCTGTAGGGAATTAATGCTTCAAAAAAGGAATTGAACGAATAGCCTTTGGGGACGATTAAATGGGTGACGCTCCTGCATCCTCTACCGTAATATCGAAAAATATCTTTACCTAGCATCTGCAAATCTTCTTCCGTTTCATCACCCCTTAGGATCGCTATGGATGTCCTATTTCCACGAAGTAGATGAGGAACATGTTTGAAAAATGCTTTAAAGTGTAAAAGGGCAGAGTCGCTTCCGGTTCCGATAACTGCGTTATAATTGGAGAGTTTTGGTGGATCTAATTCAAAAAACGAGCCATAAATTGGATTTAGATCTTTGAGCGCATTAACCAATACAGGTAAAAGGCGGTTGTCATCGGAGCTCATTTTTATTTGCAATTTGCAACCCATTAAAAGGCAACAAAGTACATCGTGAAAACCTACCAGAGGAAGATTTCCTGGGAGGATTAAACTGACCTTTTTTTGAAAGTTGAAATAAGGTTTTTCTGCAACGAAATTTGTTAATTTTACCGTTTTTAACCATTCCCGAATTCCCATTAAAGCCTGTTCTACATGAGTTTTATCGTACCAACCGTTTCGGTAAATTTCTTGATCTATTGTTTGTTTTAATGCAGCTTCAAGTGGTTTTGAAATCTTGCCATTGGCATTATTTCCTTTAACCACTCCATGAATAAAGGTGCCGAGTTCGTTGAAATCTAAGATGAGTTGTTGTCGGGTAATCAAGTGTAACAGGTTAAAACGAAAACGCCATAAAAACGTGAAAAATAAAGCTCAGAATCGGAAGGAATTTATGAGCGAATTTTCATCATTTTAGTCATAATTTTTTGTGCCGCAGGACAAATTTTCAAGAAGTCTTGAGGGTTTTTATACTTTCGATCGATCTCTTTCATTAACTTATCGCAGTTTTCGGCGCCTTTGGTTTGGTCCAATTTTTTTTCAAAATCTTTCATGATTTTTGGATTGTTCGCGATCTCTTTGGGGCTATGCTTCGAAAGAAGATCATCCAGAGCAACGTTCGCAATCTCAAAGCAATCGCATGCTGTGCTGACTACATCCTTGTTTGGAATCGATTCATCTTGAGTGACTTCATTTTCCATGTCCAACGGTTCACTGTATTCAGGCTCAATGGAACCATTGTTGGAGTTTTCTTCCACCTTCTCTTGAGGGCTTGCGTTCTGTGGGTTTTTCTTTTCTTCCCGGTTATCGCTTTTTGCATTACACGCTGCAAAACCCAATCCAAGCGTTACGATAAATAAATAAGTCCATTTGTTCATTCGTTCATTTTTTTATTGTTGCTTCAAAATTAAGATTTTCAGCGGGTACCCATAGGTTTTGCCGTTAAATAAATCTTCATCGATTAACTCAACAAAAAAATGGATGGATAAATAAGGCCCGGTCTTGATGGTATAAATTGTAACCGGACTTGTTTTATTTTGTTTCGTAAGAAGTGCATTGAAAACGTTTTGCCGTAAGTTTTGGCTCGTAAAACAATACTTCTGCATTTTTCGTTGGTACAAAGGTTTTTACTTTTATTATCTTTGCTATCTCAACAAAGGAATTTATGGCAATTATGATTACCGATGAGTGCATTAACTGCGGAGCCTGTGAACCCGAGTGTCCGAACAATGCGATATATGAGGGAGGAGCGGAATGGAAATACCAAGATGGAACTTCGCTAGCAGGAAGCATCACCACCCCCAATGGAGAAGTACTGGACGCGAGTGCTTCGCAAACTCCTGTAAGCATGGATGTGTACTACATTACCCACCATAAATGCACCGAATGTGTCGGCTTTCATGATGAACCCCAGTGTGCTGCGGTTTGTCCGGTAGATTGCTGCGTTGATGACCCAAATTACCGGGAATCTCAAGAGGAGTTACTCAGCAAGAAAGCCTTCTTGCATTTATAAAAGGTTAACTGGCCTCCCGCGCATGGTAGGATATTTCCACCAGTGTACTGCCAATTCCACGCGAAGAGTAATTCCCGTCGTGAAATCGCAAGCCATGAAAACCCTGCAATAAGCGATGTACCTCAGCGCGTAGTATTCCTTCCCCAATACCATGAATAATTAGGGCTTGGCTGATTTTATGTTGAATGCAATGAAGGATGAATTTTTTACAGGCAGCCAGCTGCTTTTCTAAGATCAAGTGCTGCGAAACATCAGAAATCATTAAAGCGTCTGCATGCAGATCAATGGTTTTCAATCCCTTATCTTTTTTCGAGGCTGATTTTTTGGGTTTAAGTCCTGAAGGACCTTCTTTTATTGCATCTATGGTTGTTGGGATTTCGGTTCTTTTCACCAGTTGACTCAATGCGATTTTTCGTTCGAATCCGTCCTCATCCAATACCAAAGCTTGGTTATGAAAGAGTTCAATAATGCGATACTTTCCCGTTTCATGGAGGATGGATACCGTTTCATGCAATGAAAACAACATGGACAAAATTAGGAAATCAAAAACGATTGGCCATCTAATGGATTCATGGATTTAGGGCATATATTTTCGGGCTGTAATCGTTGGATATGGTAAAAAATTCACTTTTCTTATCGTTTTTTGGGTTCAGTAAATTAAATCGTACTTGGTCCTCGCTTTCTTTCGGTAAACCATTGGTTTCAAATGCTCCATTACGGATTATGGAAAAGATTCTTCCATTTTTCGCATGAGAGGCGTATACCAACCCTTTTTCATTCATAATTGCATAATGAATTTCATTCGCTGTGCGCTTGGCAATGTTGAGGTTTAATTCTTTTTCAGCCTCAATAATGTACCACCCATGAATCTTTACTTCGCCGCCTTGCTCAAAACCATAGGCTAAATAACACGGTTTTTTTCCAGCATTGTACAGGGTTATTTCTTGTGTTTTGTATACGGGTTTTATTTCTTTTACCTTTTCTTCATGTGGTTCAGCGGGAATTAGCGCAAAAGCATCTGATAAGTAACCTAAATCACGGTATCTTATCCAGCAAAAACCCTTGTCGCCCCATTCTTTTCCGTAACTGTTCACTACTTTAAACGAACCGCCGTCCAAGGTATCATCATAGGCTACAATCACCATCGCATGCAAACCTGATTGGTTCGATTGAAGGAATGCATCCATTTCGATAACTCCCTGAGATGTTAAGAAGTTGGGAGATAAACTATATCCGAGAGAATTCTTTTGTACTTTGATTCCAATGACCACCGGCCGGTTTTGAATTAACGCATGCTTAATTTGCTCTGCATTGTTCGTCTGTAGTTCCTCGTAGCCAATTAATCGGTCTTGGTAAATGGTTTTATCAGCATCCATGGCTCCGTAAGGTAAGGTATAGTCCTTTACCGTCGGACTACCTTTCTTCATCAGAAGATTGAGGCAAGGGATGAAATGCGCTCCACCCTGTAATGCGGGTTTTTTGTCCATGTAACAATAGCGATTGTAGGTGCTTAGTGGTGAAAACACGGGGTAATCTATGCCGTGCTCTATGCGTTTAACCATGGTAAAGGCATAATACGTGGTTGCCCAGCCCACACACGAACCAAGGTCTCCTTGATTCCCAATCTCAGGTAGGTATGCTTCCAAAGAATAGGATGTTAGCAGTTTGCTGGACTTAGTCTCAATCTTCGAAGGATTTTCGCCCAAGTCAAAAGGAATTGTGGAAGGGCTGGAATGAGCAAATACAGGGGAATTAAGTGGACCCAAAAACATCATCAAAATGACTGCCGAGGTGAAGAGGGTTGATTTCATTTCGTTGTTGGATTAGCGTTTGATTTTATGTGAGAAAAAGTAACCTTCTTGATTTTTACGTTTAAGGGGAAACCTAAAACCATGAAGAACCTACGCTTTCTATTTACAGTAACTTGCCTTTTAGCTTTCGGTTACATGAATGCCCAAAATACGGATGGATTTTCTTATTTTTCCTATGACACTAAAGGGATAAAACCTCTGAACGAAAGAGTGAAATTAGGAGAATTTACGGCCACAGATTGCGCTGTATTTTCGGTTCAAAAAGATACCTTGTACAACCATCAGATGCATCAAACTGAATTTTTTGGTTTGGTCACTAAATCAGGCAGTATAGTGCTCAATCCCACCCAAGATTTGATCGAACCTTTGCGAGCTAATCCTGAGCTTTTCATCGTAGAAAAAGGAGGACTCAAAGGGCTCGTGAATGCTTCTGGAACCTACCTAATTTCTCCAAAGTGCCAAGAAATTATAGAGATTCTTGCGGATACGCCTGTTTTGAAATTGACGTTTGTTTCGGGAGATTGTGCCATATCCGATTTGGATGGAAATTATCTCACCGAAACGTATCAAGCCATTGAGCCTTTAGAATATGGAGGATATGTCGTGACGAAAGGCGCTTATCAAGGTGTTTTGGATAGTGATTTTTCGCAACGCATTAAGACGGCCTATAAATCCATCGTTCAATGCGATTCCCTTCATATGTTGTTAGAAGATAAATACGCAATGTGGACAATTGTTGATGATCTCGGTAAGCCCCTAATTAAAGAGACTTTTAGCAAGGTAGATCCGGTAGATTTTAAGGATCAGCTCTACGGATTTATTCTAGAAAAAAACGAAAAATTCCAGTTTTTAAACGCTTCCTTTCAAGAAGTTTTAAAGCCAAGTATTGCACAAATTCATGTTTTGAAATTCGAAGACGACGCACCTTTATTGTATCGTATTTCCCATAAGAGATCGCGAATTTTTGATGCGAAAGGAAAGGTGATTTATCGTAAGAAATTTACTTCTGTGGAAGAAAATATTTTTTCAAACGATGGTTTTTTCGTTAGAAATTATCGCAAAATCGACTGGAAAAAGGATCCTTATGGCTCCAGCAAAAAGACAAAAATTGAAGTATACACCCTTCTGAATAGAAAAGGAAAAAAGATGGGGAAATTGGATTTTAACGAGGTTGTATTTTACGAAGATTTACAGCGTTGCGTAGCACATAATCAAAATACCTATTATTTATTGGATTCAACGTTGAAACCAATGCATAGGGATTCCTACACGCACATGGAGAAGGCACAGGATGATCAGTTCATTGTACAACGTGGTGGTTATGCTACGGATCAGGTGAATATAACCTATGGCGGCGTGTACGGCGTAGTGGATAAAAACTTACATACCATTTTTCCAATTGAGTACGAGGAGGTTACGTTGTTGAATTCTTCTAAAGGCTTGTATTTAGTCAAGAAACAGGGGGATTACGGTTTAATTAACAAGCATGGCGAAGTCATAGCACCAGCGGATTTTGAAGAAATAATCATGGATGAAAGCCAAGAATTTGCCTTTGTCGCAAAAAAGGATTTTTCAAGGAAAGTTCTTTGGGGGCTGCTAAGTCTTGTCGATGGCAAAATGTTAATTCCTGTTGACAATACTCAACTTTACAGCACTTCCGTCGATTCATTTTTTATTTTCTCCAAAGATTTTCGGCAGTTCGGTCTAATGGATCATCGCGGTCAATTTTTAAAAGCTCCTACCTCCGCTTTTTTTGAGGTACTTTCTTTGGGGGATTCCTTGTTCTTAGAAACGACCATCAACACGGAAATTGATGATATCTCTTTTGGTGGTAGGGTGCATAGTCTAGGATATCGTGGCGGTTTAAAAGGTCTTCAATCGTTGAATGGAAAAACGATCTTGCCTACCTCATATCACTCGATCGAACTTTTTCGAAAGAATGTTGCCATTGTTACCGATTATCGGGGCCAACAATCCCTGATGGATTTAAAGGGGAACACCGTTTTTTCTGACAGCATGGTTACGTATCTCAAAGGTGTTGGTAGTTCTAATAGAGATTCGTTATTTTTTGATGGGTCAAATATTCAATTTGATGCACGGGGGAATAGAATTTCCGGTGAATTTGGTGTAATAAATCATCGTGGACAGCGGCTCATTCCAAGAAATTTCTCCTCGTTAAAGAAGGAGGGCAACTATCTCGTTGGATTTCGTAAATCAACCAAATGGTTTACCCTTTTCGACCTTTCAGGTAAAGTTGTGGTGGATTCCCTAGAGTCCTTTTATAATCTTTCAGATAGTATATTGCTGTACCGAAAAGATGATGTTGTTTCTATCATTAATGTAAATTCAAAGAACCTCGTTTCTGGCATTCAATGGGTTGATTTTCGGCTAATTTCAGGAGGTAATTTCAATGGATATCTTGCCGTGAAAAATAAGAGCAACCAATGGGGGGTGATGAATGAATTAGGAGAAATCTTAATCAAACCACAATTCGATGATATCAAACTTAACGAAGGTAATTATCTGGTCGTTGGTAAATTGGAGCGAGGTTCATTGGTTTATAACTACGGAGTTGTTAACCTAAAAAATGAGGTGCTCATACCTTTGGAGTATTACAAAATAGATTTCTCGCCTGTGCCTGGTTTATTCCATTGTTTTACACGAAAAAAGCACTTTGTACTCAATTCTTCCGATGAAATAGTGCATCTACGAGGTGAGAATCAGTTTCTAAATTAACGAATCACGTTCACCATGCCATGGTACTTCATGAATTCGTCGTTGGTTTTTCGTTTCAGGATCACTTCCCAAGTGTAAACTCCGTCTTGAACCGGCCGGTGGGTGTAAGCATGGATTCCATCCCAACCAACTTGCGTATTATGAGAGGTGAAAATGAGTTCTCCCCAACGGTCGTAAATGTTAAAGGTGTAGGCGTATTCGTCCACGTTGCCAAGAATGCTGGGAGTGAACACATTGTTCCGTTCGTCGCCGTCGGGGGTAAAGGCGTTAGGTACATAAATGATAACGGGGTAAGGTCCTGTTACCTGCAATTGTGCGGTATCTAAACATCCGTATTGGGTGCTAGCAATAAGCGAAACCAAATAGGTTGCTCCCTGCATGTCGGGATAGTAATGATGGGCGTTGAAGGTGCTTTCAAACGGACTGCCGTCGCCGAAATCCCAACTGTAAAGCACCGCTCCCTCGGATTGGTTGTAAAAGCTGTGCATTAAATTGTTCGCCTCGATCCAAAAATTAGCGAAGGGTTTGGGCCAGACCGTCACATTGACGGTGGCGCTGCTGGTACATCCGTTCGCATCGGTTCCTGTCACCGTGTATTGCTTTGTTCCTGGATTTTGCAAGAAAGGAACCCCATTAACGACGGAATGGTTCCACACGTAAGAAACGGCTCCACCGCCGTACAGTGTGATCCATTCGTCCTCGCAAACGGAAGTATCGGGGTAACCAAAAACTACGGGGAGGGGATGGACGGTAATGGTAACGCTGTCGTGGTTGGTGCAGCCAAAAGCATCTGTACCAACAACATGGTAGGTTTGGGTTCCAACGTTTTGCGTAAAAGGTACGTTGTTGGTAATTCCGTTACTCCATACATAACTTTGGACTCCGGACCCGCTTAATACGATTAAATCATTATCACAATAGGCCGTATCGGGTCCAGCGTCCACAATGGGCCGCGGCGTAACCACCATTTGAGCTACATCCGTATCGGTACATCCTGAAGAATCAATCGTCACCGTTAAAGTGTAGTTGAAGGTCGCACTCGTAGGGGCCAAGTTTTCATAGTAGAAGCTTGGATTGGAAATCGTTGGGTCGTTGAGGTTAGTAGAGGGAGACCATAAGTAGGATTGTCCCGCTAGGGGTGCAAGGCCCATAACCGTGTCCAGAATGTGGCAATTGGAGTAATCCAGCCCGGCATTGGCCACGGGAAGAGGGTTTACTTGTACGGTATCGGAAACTTCACAAAGTCCCGGCATATCGTAAAAGATGGGAATAAACCCTGAACCTGCATTGTTGGGGCTGAATAGACCCGTACTTGCGTTTACGATGCCATTGCCCGACCAAATACCTCCCGGTAAATTAGCGGTGAAATTAAACGGTGCTGCATCTTGACAAACCGGCCCTTGGTCGTTGATTTGAGGGTCAAATACGTGCAGGGTTACCGACATGGTGTCTTGGGAGTTGCCGCACGTAGAATACAAGATCACCTCGTAGTCTCCGGGTTGGGTAAAAACCCATTCGAGGTCATTGCCGCCATTCAGGGTTTGCCCTTCTACCAACCACTCTTGAAAGCACTTAAGACCATAGGTCGTTATGTTAAAAAAACGCGCCGTATCGTTGACGCATAGCATGGTGTCTTCGGGAGTAAATACAGGAATGGAAATGCATTGCTGGCAAAGGTATCCGTCGTTGGGGGTGATGGAATTAACCGTCATCCCTGGAACCGAGGTGCTAAAATTAACGGTTGTGGAAGAGCCAACGGATTGTGCTGTGAGGGCAATTGGCACGAATTGCAAAGGAGGTGTGGCCATTTGGCATGAAACGATACCCACGCTGTCGGTTTTAATGAACAACGGGTCCATGCTCGCATCGTTGTTTCCGAAAAAGGGCGAGGTGGTGTAGGCGGAAACGGTAAACCCGGAATCAAGGTTGTACCGAACACCGATTCCCTTATCGCGGTCAGCTCCACCGTAAGTTCTATCCCAATTTAAGTTTCCAAGGCTGTCAAATGCGAATAATAGTACATCCTTTTCTCCCATGGCTTCTGTTATTCCTGCTGCGGCATTAACGGGAGTAGGGAATGACGCGGTATTTCCCAAGATAACATAGCCCCCTGGATATTTGGCAATGTCGCGCGATTGATCCCTATCACTACCCCCTGCAGCACGGGCCCATTGAACCGAGCCATCCAGTATGCTAATTTTTGCAACTAAAATATTTTCGCCGGCCATGCCCCCTAAATAGGTGGGTGAAGTAAGAACGATGGAATTATCGGTTTGATTAACAGCGCCTTTACAGGACCATGCGGTGTGGTCTTGGTCGTTCCAACCGCTTCCGCCATATGCTTTTCCCCAAAGAAAATTTCCGTTGGCATCCAAGCGGCATAATGAAATGTCTTTACCATTTCCCACACCAATACATGCTACCAATATGTCACCATTGTTCAATTCATAAAGGTATAAACTGGTAGTACCCATCCCGTCAATGCGTTTGGACCATAGTAAATTTCCTTGGTTGTCGGTCCGGATGACAAACAACTGTGATGAACCTGTCCCAGTCGAGATAAAATCTCCGTTGGCAGCCTCTACCGCATACATCATCCATTCAAAGGGATAGAGTTTAATCCATTGGGTAACTCCTTGCGGGTTGAGCTTCATGTTAAAGGCTCGGTTCGGCCCTTGCGCGTACAGTCCGCTTACAATGTATCCCGTATCGGCAGTTTGTTGAATCGATCGTCCTCCCTCTTGCGCCGCGGTTCCATAGATATTAAACCATTCTATGTTCCCGCAAACATCCAATTTATATACGTATATATCGCAATCACCTGCAGATCCGTTCCCCTCGTGCTGACCGGTAGCCACGAACCCACCGTCCAGGGTGGTTGCCAATTGAAGGGCCCCTTGCATGCCTCCAAAATTGTATTTACGGTAAAAGGTATTATCCTGGGCGCGGAATAAAAAGCTGAAAACTGCAATAAATAAACCAAGTAAAATTGTCTTCACCTCGCGAAATTACAAATATCGGGTAAGGTAATTATTAAAAAAATATTATTTCTTTTAATAAGCCATATGCCTTTCTTTTTTCTCCGGAAAAATATCGTCAATGGTTACCAAAATTCCGGTTTCCTCTACACCGCCAAATTCGGGATTAACCGCGGTTCCAAAAGTTTTCATGGTAGCAGATAAATTCATGTAAATGTTCACCAATGGGGGAATGAACTCTCCTTTGTCACGGATAAGCCCATTCAATACCCTGAATGCGTCTTTGAAGTCCAAACCTTTCAATTGTTCATCGATGAATGTTGGGTCAAAGTTTTGTTGTAAGGGATGTTTAGGGGCCATGAGTTGCTCTTGATCTGGAAAGAAACGGTGCATAAAATGCAACAAGTAGTCACGGCTTTGGGTGTCGTAATTCGGATACATGGTCACCTTTCCGAAAAAGTACCGAATTTCAGGGTGCTCTTTAACTAAAACCCCTAATCCATCCCAAATATTGTCCAACGCGAAAAGCCCTTTTCGTGGGTTGACGGTTGGTTGGAAATTGGGCTGTACCCAACTTCGGCCCAGTTCAATAGTGTAGGGCAAATATTCGGCTACAAAACGTGAAGTAAAGTCGAAATAATGCGCGGTTGAAAGATGGATTTGGCCGAGTTCGTCGATGGCCTTGGAACAGAAGGCAAAGCGGTATCCTCCAACAATTTCTTGGTCTTCAGGAGACCAAACGATGAGTTGTTCGTAGGCAAAGTCACCGGTATCGAACTCGTCCAAATCCACGCTAAGACCTGTGCCTCCACCTGACGCACGAAAGGTTACTTCGCGCAATCGACCTATTTCTAGAACGGTATTCGGAGCGTTCTTGTGATTAATAAGGTAAATCTCATTGTCCCCCTTGCGGGTATTCCGAACCTTTCCCACGGATTGGAGTTCCTGAATTAGTACTTCACGGGAAATTTCATCCATTATTTTTTCCATACTGTTGCGGAATTAAATAAAGTGCTTGTTTGATGTCTTGTGCCCATTGATGGTCACTTTTGGTACTGTCGCTCGGAACCACGATAGGCTCTCCCACGCTAAACGTAACCTGCTTGTTGCGTTGCTTGAACATTTCGTCGGCTAAAAACAGCATTTCGAGCGAGGCTTTGATGCCGAAGAAAGTCCTCCAACGGTGTAAGCCGTAAAAACGCCTCGACAGTTTTCCTTCAATATGAATCGGTATTATGGTGTGTCCTGTTTTCTTAGCGTAGGTAACGAAAGTCTTTTTCCAAACGGAATCTTGAATGACACCCTTGGTTTTTCGGCTCACTAAACCCGCTGGGAAAATGCAAACCGCTTTGTCGGAATTAAAAATTCGTTCAATGGAATTCCAAGTATCTGAGGTGTTTTTCCCATGCTTATTCACCCCAACAAATAGGTCGTTCAAGGGTTTCATTTGTAGAAGAATATCGTTTACCACAAACACTAAATCTTGACGTTTCGATTTCATTTCAGCAATGAATGCGAGTCCATCAACTCCGCCTAAAGGATGGTTCATTACGAGAATCACCGGGCCATGAGCCGGTATTTTTTCCATTCCGTTAAACGTTACGGAGAGGTTGAGTTCTTTCAAAACGGCATCGCAGAAATCAAAATTCCTTAAATGACCGTTTTGAGCCAAAAAATCGTTGATTTCACGCTGATGAACGATACGTTCCAAATAACGAAGGAGGAATTTTGGGAGTTTTTTGTAGAGTTTTGGGTTTTTATCCTTGAGTACCCCAGCCACATCGATTTTCATGTTTTCCATGCGCGACAAATCTAATAAATTAATGCAAGTTGGGTATTTCAAAAGGCAGTTGCAATCCATCGTAGGCAGCAAAAACATTCGAGGGAAGCTTTTTTTGAATTTCCGTATGGGTTCCGAATTGATGGGAAATGTGTGTCAAATAAGTGTTTTTAGGTGCAACGTCTTCAATGAACGTCAAGGCTTCTTCTAAATTGAAATGGGAAATGTGGGGAGATTCGTGCAAGCAATTAATAATCAAGGTATCAACCCCGCGGAGTAAGCTACGCGAGGATTCAGGAACCGTTTTGGCATCGGTTACATAAGCGATGTTCCCCATTTTATACCCAAAAACCCGCAATCGATAATGTAGTACGGGAACAGGAGTAATAGGGATTCCTTCTACTGTGAAGGGTTTTTCATCAATTTCAAGCACCTTCACCTTGGGGATCCCTGGGTAGTCGTTTCGAAAAATATACGAATAGCTTTCATGTAAGGCTTGAATCACTTCGGAAGGAGCATAAATCGGGATGGCGCCTTGAATTTGGTAGTTGTACGCCCGAATATCATCAAGTCCGGAAATGTGGTCCCGATGTTCATGGGTGTAGAGAATTGCATCCAGCGCATCCACCTCTGCACGCAGCATTTGTTGACGAAAATCCGGGCCCGTATCGATGCAAAGGGTTTTGTTGTTTAGTTCTATCAACACGCTGCTCCTAAGGCGTTGGTCTTTGGGCTCGGGAGATTTACAAACCTCGCATTTACAAGCCGGTATGGGGATGCCTTGCGATGTGCCTGTTCCGAGGAATGTCAAGCGCCCTTTCATAGCTTTATGAGTTTAAATCCGTTCCCCTTTCGAAGGTAAAGATTGATAATCGAACGAATATCTCGGTTTTCGTCTTTGATTTCTACGAAGCGTTTCCAGTGTAAAGGTGCCGTGTGGTTAAAATGGTAAGGTGCGTGACCGTAACCGCGGTAGGTTCCGTTTTCAATCAACACTAGGCTTTTTTCGCTTCGGTTTCTGCCCTTATCGACGATGTAGAAGGAGCTTTCGTCGTAGCGTAACGCGGCAATGAACTGGGCTACTTTTTCGTTGTAGTTTTCCGGTGTCTCTTCTCCGATGCATGCTCCCGAGCATTGCTTAACACTGTGCTGAAAGCAAGCGTCTTGGCTGGGATAAACCCCATTTATTTTCTGACAAAGTCCAAAATAATCTCCGCGGTTTTTGATGTATTCGCTCGCTTCTTTTTTGGAATTAAAATAGGTAAGGGGTACGGCTTCTGTTTTAGAGGCTAATCCCACCTTAAGGCTTAAGTATCCCTTTTCATTGGGTTCGTCGTACAAGCCATAGGTAAAAATTGAACGCCGAAGTTGTCGGTTAAATATGGGCTTATGCTGTTTGATTTCTTCGCTTTCCAACAACATAGCAATGAGTTCTGATCCGGTCAATTCGTATTCAATGCGGGCAATCTCTTGCCGCATTATTTCTCCTTTCGCAGTTGCTGTATTTCGAAGGTGTTGTTCAACACGTTTTTTGACATTTTTGCTTTTCCCAATGTAGATCAAGCGATTGTATTCGTCGTAGAAACGGTAGATTCCGGTTTTCTCGGGCAAATCATCCACGCTGTTGATGTCAAGTTTGGGATGGACTTTTTTAGGATTAACCTCGTGTTGGATAAAACTCGCCAAGTTTTGAGGATCTTTATGGTAGATAAGATCGAACAATTTGGCGGTAGCAAGGGCGTCGCCGCCGGCTCGGTGACGGCCGTCTATGGTAATCCCTAAGGCCGCTGAGATTTTACCTAAGCTGTACGAATCGTGACCAGGAAGTACAAAACGCGTGGCTCGAACGGTGCATAAATGCGGAAACCGAAAATCATAACCCAAAGAACGAAATTCGTTGCGAAGCATGCCATAATCGAAGCCAACGTTGTGGGCCACAAACACGCTCCCTTCGCAAAATGCTAAAATGTTTTTGGCTACCTCGTAGAATTTTGGCGCATCCTTGACCATGGCATCGGTAATCCCGGTAAGTCGTACAATAAAATCCGGGATGGATTGCTCAGGATTGAGAAGGGTGACAAACTCATCAATAATGGCATTGCCGTCGTATTTATACATCGCAATTTCCGTGATTTTGGAGTGTTTAGGGCTCCCTCCGGTGGTTTCAACATCGACGATGACAAATGGCATGCACGAAGTTAAAAATCTTCCCTTTTATAGTGGTATCCAGCCAGTGAAATATTGACAAGTATCCGTTAAAATGGTAAGAATTACTTAAAATTAATTGTAATTTTAACCTTGAAATAGCAACGCTAAAAAATTATAATAGTATGAAAACAGTTTTTGTAGGTCTTAGTTTCTTGTTGGCCCTAGTAGGTTTTTCACAAAGCAGTTTGACCGTTTTTAACAACGGAGGTCAGAAATTTTTCTTGATCATGAACGGCATCAAGCAGAATTCAGTGGCGCAAACGAATGTGGTGGTTAGCGGTATAAAAAACGGGGGTTATTCGGTAAAGTTGATTTTCGAAGACGGAAAAACGAAAGACATCGATAAGAAGTTTTATTTGGAATCTCCACAAGATGTGACCACACAAGTCCAATTTAAAAAAGGAGTTGGAAAGTTACAAATGGTAAGCATGGTGGCCGCCTCTGGAACGGCTCCTGCTGGTTCGGTAACGTACCGTCCGGATAATACGGCTGTTTACTCCGATGCGGTTACTACAACTACTACGACTACGCAAACTGTTACCACGGAGTCCTCTTCAATATCTTCGGGTAATATGAACGGAAACAACGGCAACGGCAATGGTAGTGTTGGGATTCAAATGGTTACGCCAACCCCGGTTCCCAATGAAACACCGTCCAATCAAGGTAACGGTGGTGTAAACATCCAATTCAATGACCCTAGCAACCAGCAGAATTTAAACATGAACATTAATATCAACGGCATTGATCCTAATGCTCCGAACATGAACGTGAACATGAACGTGAATGGCACAAATGCTGGAACTACTCGCCCTGGAGCCAATACCAACGTGAACGGAGGTACAACAAGCAATAGCTCTACGCAACAAACGACGACCAACGGTGCCAATGTCAATATCCAGGGGGGAACGGTACAAAATTCATCGAATACAACCATCACGACCACTACCACAACGACCAACACCAGTACCTCGGTGAATGGCAAAACCAATGGGAATTCGTCAACAACCAATAACGTCAATGCCAATTCATCCAATGCGGGAGGATTCTCCAACGGCCGCATGGTGTGCGCAAAAACGTTGACCAATGCAGAAACTTTGAAGTCAGAATTGAATACCTACAATTTCGAAGACGACCGCGTTGATGCGCTTAAAATCGCCCTAAAAACCAAATGCTTGTATGCCGCCGATGCGGTTAAATTGTTGGATTTATTTACGTTCGATGCCAACCAGTTGGAAGTAGCAAAATTTCTTTCAGACCATTTGGTTGATTACGATAATGCGTCGAGTTTAGCTACCAAGTTTGGGTTTGATGCTACCAAAATGGAGTACATGCAATATATCGGTAGGGATTAACGAGTAGTTATCGAAATAAAGCGTACAGATTTATTGAGTGGCAAAATTTAGTACAGGGAGTCCAACGCCGAAAATGCCGCAGGCAATGAGCCAAGCAATTTGCGAACCCACTTTTTCTTTGGCTCCCATAATATACCCGTTTTTGTAGGCAGGATCGTTGTAGATGCGAAAATTATTGGGGTTTTTAGCTTGATGAATGTTTCCTTTAAAGCGCGGTTTGTAGTATTTTTTGGCATCGCGCATCCCCATTTCGAAGCTGTTTTTGGGTAAACGCCTCAAGGCTCTCTTTGAAAGAACGGTGTCTTTGAGAACAAGATGATGCGCATTGGTTCCTGGGCAAAGATTTCCCCGGGTAGTTTCGGATGGTTTCTTTTCAAATGGCTTCGTCGAATAAGTGTTCACCGAATTGTCTATGTCACGGTTAAACGGTAATTTGGATAATTCTTGTTTCAAAAAGGTCGCTCCGGTAGAGCTGTCCAGAACGTAGGTTCGACCGAATGCTGCGGAGCATAAAGGAAAAGCGATACAGAAAAGGCATAAAGTAAACCTGAACATGACTATGCGGGATAACATGTTGAGAGGGTATGGAGTTGCACGCATCTGAAGTAAAGGAGGGTAAAATTTCAATGACATATTATCGGTCTTATAGGAACGAATTGTGAGGGTTTAAAACCAAAATCCACCCGATTCGCCTGATAGTAGGGCTAATAGAAGCAAGAAAAATACCACAGGAATGGAAAGGGCTATAATAAGTAATTTCAGGTTTTTATGTTTTTTCTGAACGATCCATGCGTAACCGCTTTGATAAGCTGGGTCTTCCGTTAGAAGATGGTTGTTTGGGTTCTTCTCGTTTTGGGTGACCCAATGGTTTCGAATTCGATAGTATTTCTTGGCATCGCGCATTCCCAATTCAAAGGTCGGATCGAAACGCAATTTATCGCGCTTTTTTTTAAGGGTAGAGTCCTTGGGGGTGCCGTTCGCGTTATTATGTTGATTCATGGCCGTTGAACGTATGGGCTCCGATGTTGTCACGTGCTTAAAAGAGGATTCATCGTTTACAGTATTTTGATACAAGTTATGCGTGTAGCGTTCGTGCTGGTTTTTTTCATCCATTTCTTCCGTTTTGGACGATTCCAATAATTCGATATCGGCAATGGATGTCGATTCATCGGCATATTCGATGGTGCATTTTTGGCGAAAAATATACTGATCGCTGCTCGTTATTTGAAGGGTGTTTTGTCCAAAAACAACCATTCCAGAAATGAGAAAAACGAATAGGCAAGATAGCTGACGCATGAGGAACATTTTTGGTTAAATGTATAAAAATATGGAGTTATATATCATACGTTTCATTATGCAGTTAGAAATTTTATCTGAAGATTGTTTTTATGTGTAATCAGGCATTAGAGAAAAGATCGTTGATTACATGTTGAATTGCTCAAGCCAAGTCGAAGAATCAAATGCCTTGAATACGAGTGAATCGAACTACAATATTCGGAAATATCAGAGCGAGAAGCAGCCCGTCTCTGATGGAGAGAGGGAGGAAAAAAGAAAAACCGCCATCACCCCCGTTTTTGCGCTTTTCGCAGCCAGGATGCCCCGAACGTACAAGGTTAGCGTCGGGGACCGAGAGTTCTGACAACTTTTGCAAAAGCAAAAGTTCGTCAGAGCTCGGGACTTATGATGTAAAATAAATAGGTGAAAATAAAAAAGCCCTGAGCAATTCATCAGGGCTTTTGTAGCGAGACCGAGAGTTGAACTCGGGACCTTAGGGTTATGAATCCTACGCTCTAACCAACTGAGCTATCTCGCCATTATGTTTATCGAACCAACTCAAATCCACCGAAGCTATGCGAAGGTGGGTTTTCCCACCGTAGCTTTGCAAAGGTGGGTGAGCTATCTCGCCATTTTTGAGAGCGCAAATATACGATTTTTTCGAATTAGCCCAAGGTTTTAACATAAGAATCCACAAATTCCATCAATTCACCAATGCGTTTCGGACTGAAATCAAAAGGGACGCCTGCCGCTTCATAGATTTCCGGTAAAGAACGCGTGTAGCCAAGTGCTAATCCCGTTTTATACTTTTCCAAAGCGTCTGTTTCATCCTGTAAACTGTTCTTCCAAACCCCTATGGCGCCAAGTTGCGCAATTCCGTATTCAATGTAATAGAAAGGTACTTCGAATAAGTGCAATTGACGCTGCCATCCGGCCGATTGTAAATCTTCGTAACCCGTCCAATCCGTTAATCCTGTCCCAAATTTCTTGCCCAAGGACAACCATTGTGCGCTTCGCTCTTCCAAAGTGTGAGTTGGATGCGTATATACCCAATGCTGAAATGCGTCGATTTGGGCAATCCATGGAAGCACTTTTAACAGGTCTTCCAAGTGTTCAATTTTAGCACGTTTTAATTCTTCGCTATGTGCATAAAACGCCTCCCAATATTTCATGCTCAACAATTCCATGGACATTGAAGCCAATTCGGCAGCTTCCGAAGGGATGTTTTTAAACGATGTAAGCGCTAATTCGCGGTTCAGAAAACTATGGATGGCATGACCGCCCTCATGCACCATGGTAATGAGGTCGCGGTGCAAACCAACCGCGTTCATGAAAATGAACGGCACCCCAATTTCATATAAGGGATAATTATAGCCCCCTGGTGCTTTGCCCGCTTTAGATTCCAAGTCCAAATGCCCCATGGTGTGCATCGTTCTTAAACAATCCCCGAAATAAGGGTCCATTTGATCAAAAATCTCGATGGTTTTGTCCAACATTTCTTCGCCATCTCGAAAAGGCTTGAGCGGGGCATGACCGTCGGGGTCAACGTCCAAATCCCATGGTCTAAAAGTACTTTTTCCTAATTTATGGAGCTTTTTTAGCTGAATTTCTTTTACCAGAGGAACAACCTTTTGGGCAACGGCTTCGTGGAAATCAAAGCAGGCCTCTTTCGTGTAGTCAAAACGGCCCATACTTTGGAACATGTAATCGCGGTAATTTTCGAATCCTGCATTCAAAGCAAGTTGGTGGCGTTGCGCTATGAGATCGGTGTAAAGGTCGTTTAAAGCGGTAATATCAGATCTTCTTCTTGAGGCTATTTTTTCATAGACTTCCTTACGTAGATTCTCGTCTTGGCTTTTCAAATGTACCGATGCCTGTTGCATGGTGAGTGTTTCTCCGCGGTGTTCAATGGTTTGTGCTGCACTGATGCTTCCAAATTCTTGACTCTTTTCGGCTAAATATGCTTCTATGGAGATGTTTTCCTCGCGGAACAGTTCGAGTTGAACTTTAACCGATCGGAAGAAAATGGAATAGGCGGGGTCTTGGGTCAATTCACCGACAAATGCACTTTGGATCATTTTTTCATTCAATGCATTGTTGAGAGGAGCGAGTTTTGGTTGAATCTCCGTAACGAAAAAGGTATAAGAATCTGTTAAGGCGGGGTCTGTAGTATTAATGGACATTTTAATGTACCTCCAAGCTCCGTTCTCCTCCAAAAAGGCTTCTAATTCGCTGAGGTCTTTGAGCCATTGTACGAAAGCTTCTTTGGTGCTTATTTCCCTCGATAATAATTCGTCAAAATAGGGTTGTACATCGTTAAAGGTGTCGAGAACAAGGTCCGCATTTAAGTAAGTTCTTTGAATGGTTGGCAATTGCATGAAGATAATTTTACACAAAAATAATCGTCTGTTGCTTTGGGTTAACAAATCTTAGCTACTTTTGTTAACCATTTGGTTAAACCATGAAGTTAATTGATTCTTCAACTGAGCATAAAATACTGGAAGCGGCTAAAACCGAATTTCTTGAATTTGGTTTATACGGCGCCCGCATGCAGAACATTGCCAACCGAGCTGGAATCAACAAAGCGCTACTCCATTATTATTTTCGGAATAAAGAAAAACTGTTTGATAAGGTTTTTGAATCGGCCCTGGAACGGTATTTCAGCAACATGGATATTATGAGTGACAACCGCCTTGATTTTAAGGAGAGGGTACACCTATTAGTGGACCGGTTTTTGGATTTTCTCGAGGAATATCCTCAAATGGCCCTGTTTCTTATTAAAGAGGTGAGTGCGAATGAGGCCTTGTTTATTGAGAAGGTAGAAAAGAGTCAAAAAGGGAATATTACCTTACTCAAAGCACTGCTAGAGGCCAGGGACAGTGGGCTAATTTCCGTTCAAGATCCTTTGTTGTTTTTTGTGCAATTGATTTCTATGTGTACCTATCCTTTCGTAGCAAAACCGCTGTTTACCGTCATTGCCTCACGAAATGGAACAAACTGGAATTCGGCGGCAATTAAAGCCATGAGAACCTCAATCCATAACTTCATTGATCATCAATTAAATCCTATTTAAAATGCGTTTTTTAATAGTTCTTTTAGCATTTTCAACTTCCCCTATGTGGGGACAATTAAATTCAATCAACCTGGATTCATGCCTTCGTTGGGCCAGTTTGAATTATCCGATATACCGTCAATCGGATTTGTACAAGGCACAAATGGTAACGAACGTCCAGGGTATCAGAGAGGCTTGGTTACCGAAATTAAACCTGAGCATTCAAGGAACCTATCAATCGGAAGTTGTTCAATTCAATATTCCCGGTTTTACCACCAATTTTCCACACGACTCCTACTTGGGTTCCTTGGCGGTTGAACAGTTGCTTTTTGACGGAGGTATATCAAAACGACAACGCCAACTGGAGCTGCTTAACTCCGACATAGAAGTGCAAAAAAACAAGGTGGAGATTTACCGGGTAGTGGATCGTGTTAATCAAATATACATAGCTGTTTTATTATCTAAAGCCAACATTGCAATGCTGGAATTGTTGCAGGATAATTTAATGAAGCGTAGTGTGAATGTTGCTGTCTCCGTTACCAATGGCCTAATGCTTCAAACGCAATTGGACGAAATAGAGGTAGAGATGCTTAAAACCCGTCAACAGATGATTGAAGCAAAAGAGAATTTAAACGGCTTGTGCTCCTCCTTATCGATTATGACAGGCAAAACCATTACCGCGACTACTGAATTTATAGCTTCTCCCGCTGGTGGTAATACTCTGCTTATGAGTAATATGCGTCCTGAATCAACGCTTCTTTTAATGCAAGAAGGTTTTCTCTCGGAAAAATACAAGCTGGCAACCAATTTGGCCATGCCCAAACTTTACGTCAACATGGTGGGAAATTATGGTCGCCCGGGTCCTAATTTCATCAACCAAGATCTTCGGTTGTTCGGAAGCGGAAGCTTGGCGCTACGTTGGAATATTTCTACGTTGTACGGCCTGAACCGCGAAAAGCAACGCTTCGATATCAGCCGAAAAATGATCGAAATTCAGCGGGACCAACTCAACCAGAACATGGAAACGTCGCTCGCTACCCATTCTTCTCTTTTGAATGCAATGGATCAGGTGCTTCAGCTCGATGATGCGATTGTACAAAAGAAAACAGAAATCGCTGCAGTTTCGGCCAATCAATTAGAGAACGGAAAGATTACAGCAACGGTTTATTTGCTCCAGCTCAACGATGAAATGGCTGCTCGTTTGAATCGAAAGCTTCATGAAATCAAGCGGCTAAATGCATGGTCGAATTATAATATAACCTTAGGATTAGTAAATTTTTAATATGGAAACAACGGAAAAAAAACGAGGTAAAGGGAAGCGCTTTATCATTATCGGAATCATTCTTGGAACTGCTGCGATCATTGGAGGTATTTATTATGCAAAATCATTGGGTTTTGAAACCACCGATAATGCCCAATTGGATGCGGATATCATTCCCGTGCGCACCAGCGTTTCAGGCTATGTGGAGGAAATTCGCTTTAAAGACCATCAGATGGTGAAAAAAGGGGATACACTCTTAATTATAAACGACGATGAATTTCAAGCGAGAGTTTTGCAATCAGAGGCTGCTTTGGAAAATGCAAAGGCGAATTTGGTGGCGGTAAAAAATAATGCAGAAACAGGTGATTTAAATGCAGATGCTGCCTTTTTATCGAGTGAAACAACTTCGCAGAACATCGATGTTGCGAAGGCGAAATTGACCAAGGTCAAGGAAGATTACCAGCGTATTAAAAACATGTTTACATCGAAAGCCGCTACGAAAGCCGAAATGGATGCCGTTGAGGCAGAATTGGCTGTGGCTGAAGCACAATTTAAAGCGGCTAAAAATCAGTATCAGGCTTCCTCCGCTCAAAGTAAAGGGGTTAAGTCGCAAGCAACGGGTCAAAAATCATTGATTGCCTTGGCAGAAGCTTTGGTCAAGCAGCGCGAAGCAGAGCTCATATTGGCAAAAACCCAATGCGCCTACACCGTTATAAAAGCGCCATGCGACGGTATCGTTAGCAAGCGAAGTGTGGACCAAGGTCAGTTTGTCACCGTAGGTTCTCCAGTTTGTACTGCCATCGATAATTCGTCGCTTTGGGTAACGGCCAATTTTAAAGAGACACAAATCGAGAACATTCAAATAGGTAAAACCGTTGAGGTTAAAATTGATGCATTTCCTGAAATGAAATTGAAGGGAGTCGTGGATTCGTATATTGGAGCAACGGGAGCTAAATTTTCCTTATTGCCCCCGGATAATTCCACGGGTAATTTTGTGAAAATCGTTCAACGGGTTCCTGTTAAGATTAGGCTTGTAGGTCTCACGGCAGAGCAAAAGACCCTGTTGATTCCTGGTTTAAGTGCTTTTGTGTCAGTTAAAATCTAATGGGTGAAATGAACGCACCTTCTATTCCTGCTGCCCACCCGACCGGTGCGGCGAGGGTGATATTAGTATTGACGGCGATTACTTGCGCCTTATTGGAACTCATCGATGCAACGGTGGTAAATGTTTCTTTGCGTGAAATTTCAGGGAGTATTGGAGCTACTACTACGGAAATTGCATGGGTTGTAACGGCTTATGGAATCTCCAATGTGATCATCATCCCTTTGACGGGAATGCTTTCTAATTATTTTGGTCGAAAAAACTATTTCACTGCCTCCGTAGTTCTTTTTACTTTTTCTTCGCTGATGTGCGGTCTTTCATCCGACCTATGGACTTTGGTGTTTTGGCGTTTTATTCAAGGCTTGGGTGGAGGCGGACTATTATCCAACGCACAAACCATAATTCTAGGTGCTTTCCCTCGCGAGAAAATGGGCATGGCGAATGCGATTTTTGGCATGGGAATCATTATGGGACCAACGTTTGGACCTACTATTGGTGGCTTGATAACCGATTCTATGAGTTGGCATTGGATATTTTTCGTCAATGTTCCCATCGGAATTATCGCGGCTTTTTTGTCGTTTTATTTTGTGACCGATGATCCCGCGGCTGTTAAGCCTAAGAAAATTGATTATTGGGGTATTCTGTTCCTCATTGTTGGGGTTGGGAGTGTACAATATGTATTGGAAGAGGGAAATGCCAAGGATTGGTTTGAGAGTTCGGAAATCATCTATTTTACCTTGTTGGCGATTATTGGCTTTGCTCTTTTAATTGTTCGGTCCTTGTCGATTGATTATGCTGCGGTAAACCTGAAGTTGTTCCGGAATTACAATTTGGTATTTGGAGCCATTTTGAATTTCTTATTGGGTTTGATTCTTTTTGGATCGGTTTTCATTTTCCCCTTATTTGTTCAAATTTCGTTGGGTTGGACCGCGACGCAAACAGGCCTATTTATGATTCCCGGGGCACTTTTTGCCGCTTTTACCATGCCCGTGGTAGGTAAAATGCTCGGTAATGGTGTGAATCCCAAAGGCATTATATTGACAGGGGTCATGTTTACTTTTATTTTTTTATTAATTCTTTCGTTCGCTTCACCGAATTCTTCAGAATGGGATTTTTATCCTGCTTTTATCTTACGAGGAATTGGTATGGCTTGCATGATGTCGCCAATTATTTCTCTTTCTGTCACGGGATTGGCTCCTAAGGACATCGGTCAGGCCGTAGGGCTTTCCAATGCGATTCGTCAGTTGGGGGGTGCCGTAGGTATTGCCATTATTAATTTGTTTCTTACCAATAAGAATGCTCAAGTTCGAGGGAGCATGTTGGGTTATATCAACGATTATTCTACCCAAACCACCGAGCGACTTGCCTCATTGAAACAAGGGTATTTGGCAAGGGGTTTTTCAATGGATCAAGCCGAAGCCATGGCCAATCGGGCATTGGAAGGAATGTTGTTCAAACAACAGGCTTTGGTAAGTTATACTCACGGGTTTTTAATGGTCGCAATGTTGGTACTCGCCATTGTTCCAATTGTTTTCCTCGTTCGAAATGCGAAGAAGGCTGAAGTAGTTAAGGATATGCACTAAATCTTACGACTTTAGGGTGCATTTTAGGATTTTAAGGTACTCATGCCTCCATCAACATGAAGGGTTTGCCCAGTAATCCAAGCGCTTTGATCGCCAAGGAGGAATGCGATAGATTGTGCAAGATCTTGGGGCTCACCTAAGCGTTTTAGTGGGTGACGTTGTGATCCAGCATCTACTTTCTCAGGTGAATTGGTTAATTTTTCCGCCATGGGGGTCATGGTTAAGGAAGGCGCAACCACATTGACACGAAGTTTAGGAGCCCATTCGGCGGCCAGAGAACGCCCTAGGGCTTCGATTGCAGCCTTTACTGATGCAACGGAAGAGTGAAATGGCATACCAGTCGTAGCAGCAACACTGGAAATAAGCACGATACTTCCTCCATCATTTAATTGTGTATGGTAGGTTTTTAGCACATTAATCGCTCCTAAAAAATGCAGGGAATAATCCGCTTGAAAATCTTCCAATTTAAAAGATCGGAAAGGTTTTAAATGAATGGAACCTGGGAAATATACTATTCCGTCGAACGAAGCTTGAATTTGAGGAAGCGGGCTTAGGTAATCCGTGATTTCTGCATCGGAATGCTCGATGTTACGAGACAATTGGGTAACGCGATGTCCAGCGGCTTGTAGTTCCGCTTTCGTCGATTGTGCAATGGAGGAGGAGGCTCCAACGAGCAAATAATGTTTCATTGTGTAAGGAATAAACGATGGAAGTGTGTTGTTAAATCATGCCCAGCAGCGGGCATTACAATTCTAAATATTTTAAAAATTCAGTTTTTTTAGATTCCAACAGAAAGTTGCCAGAAAAATGGGAAGTGACCGTGCTGCTATTGACATCTTTTACACCGCGAGATGAAACGCAGAGGTGCGTAGCATCAATAACCACCGCAACATCGTTCGTTTCCAGAGCTTTTTTCAAGGCATCGGCAATTTGTACCGTAAGCCGTTCCTGAACCTGGGGGCGTTTGGCAAAGTGTTGCACAATTCGGTTGATTTTGGATAATCCGATTACTTTTCCAGAGGAAATATAGGCGACATGTGCTTTTCCGATAATAGGAACGAAGTGGTGTTCGCAATTGGAATAGAAAAGTATGTTCTTTTCAACCAACATTTCTTGGTATTTGTATTTGTTTTCAAATAACTTAATATCTGGAAAATTCGCAGGATTTAACCCGCTGAAAATTTCTTTCACGTACATTTTTGCAACACGTTTAGGCGTTCCTTGCAAACTATCGTCCGTTCTATCCAATCCAAGAAGGTCCATTATCTTTCCAAAATGCAAGGCGATTGCATCGATTTTCTCTTCGTCACTTAATAAAAAAGCATCAGCCCGTAAAGGGGTTTCCACCGAGGTGCTGATATGTTCATCGCCCATTTCGTCGATAGAAATATCGATAGTGCGTCCATTGGGGTGGTATCCGTTTTGTTTCATTTTTCGCTTTATTATTTAAACAAAACGTAGGGAGATAATGTTCACTTTCGCTTTCGAAATTTGGATAAAGTGTTTTGATTAAGAGAGAAAAGCTATTCGCAGCATGGTTTTCGACATGGGCAAATTCTACGTTAATAACTCACAAGTAATTTCCATGCTTGATAATTTGATCTTTTAGTTTGAACATTAATTCTTTGAATAAAAGAGGCTAGCGTTGATTTTTGGGATATAAAAATCCAGTATTTCAGAATTGCTAATATGCTATAAGCAAAAAAAAAATACAGGGTGTATTGCAGTTAAAGGATAATATATATATTTATCCAAACTTAAACTTAATTTATTATGGAAAACAAATTTTTTAACTTCTTTCAGCCCTATTTTGACTTTATCGATTCTGGTAAATTTTTTAGGACTCCATTCAAGTACCTGTACATGTTGCTTGCAGCGGTAAATATTCTCTTTCCTTTGTATGTTTTGTACGAGGCGCTTGACAATAAAATTTTCGATGCCCCTGGAAAAATTGTATTTGCCTTTTTTCTTCTTTGGTTAGTTTTGTTAGTCGCTGGTTGGTTAAGTTTTCAATTATGGTGGAACCGCAGCGGTAAGGTAGATAAAGTTTCTTCACCTTCAGATGATTTTGTGGCCATACCAGTTTATTCCCATTTTATTCAAACTTTTGGAGAATACATCGGTTCTTGGATTGCTTGTGTAGGGACAATCTTTGGGATTATTACCGTTTTATTCGAGGGTTCAGAGAGCTTGAGGTCTTTACTTTCTGTATTTCCTTTGGGTGAAGGTGGAGTAGGAACAATTGTTCAGTCCCTTGTGACGGGTTTTGTTGTCATTGTTGGATTTAGAGTTGTTGCTGAATTGCTTAGGGGTATTGTATCCATTGCAAACAACACAAAACGATAATTGCTCGAAATTTATGTAAACGAAAGCGGGCCATTTAAGGCCCGTTTTTTTTTGGTTTCGATATTGCCGTTCTTGCTGATTGTTTTTAGAATATTAAGTAATACTGTAAAAATGATTGAAAATCGGTTGGCAAAATACAGAAATTTAATCTGAATCAATGGATGATTTTCCCTCTCAGCGCCGCTGCCGTATGATTCTCTTCCAAGAGCACTAACGCTTCTGGACTTCCTTCAAACACCACTCTTCCCCCTTCAATTCCTCCTTCTGGTCCTAAATCAATGAGATGGTCAGCACTTTTTATCACGTCTAAATTGTGTTCAATAACTATCAAAGAATGACCAAGATCTATCAAGTCGTTAAAGGCTTTAAGTAATTGGACAATATCATGTACATGGAGTCCAGTTGTAGGTTCGTCAAATACAAACAAAGTCTTTCCTTGGGTGCTCCCTTTTGCTAAGAAATAGGCGAGTTTGATGCGTTGTGCTTCTCCGCCACTTAGGGTGGTAGAACTTTGGCCCGCTTTGAGATATCCTAGCCCTACAGAAATTAATGGTTGAATCATTTCTGCAATGCGTTTTTCATCTTTGGTTTCTCCCGTTGAAAAGAATGCCTGTAATTGCTCCAAATTCATGTCCAATAAATCCGATATGCGCTGTCCCCGATAATTTATTTCTAATGCCTCTTCGCTGTAGCGGGTTCCTTTACATTCTTCGCAGGGAAGAACAATGTCCGACATGAACTGCATGCTAACAGCAATTTGACCTTCTCCTTGACAGAGTTCGCAACGCCCACCCTCTACGTTAAAACTGAAAAATCCGGGTTTGTAGTTCCGTTGTTTCGATAAGGGTTGTTTGGCGTATAAATTTCGTACTTCGTCAAATATTTTTAAGTAGGTTAGGGGGTTGCTTCTACTGCTTTTACCAATCGGATTCTGATCAATTAGCTCAATATCTTGCAATTTGTGAATTGCCCCTTCCATTACACTTCCCTTGTATAGGTTATTTTGAGCATCGTTGATGCATTGCTTAACTAATGGATATAAGAGATCCTTGATTAAAGTAGACTTTCCTGATCCCGAGACTCCCGTTACTACGACCATCACGTTCAAAGGAATTTGTACCGTAACTTGGTGAAGGTTATGAAGCGACGCATTTTTCATTAGGAGAAATTCTTTAGCTGACCTGCGGGGTAATCGTACGGGAATTTCTTCACTTCCGTTCAAGTAACGGGCTGTAAGGCAATTGCTTTTTTGAAATGCAGCTTGACTTCCTTCGAAAGTCAGACCTCCCCCATGAAGGCCTGCATGAGGTCCTATTTCCAATACAAAATCAGCTTCTTTAATGATATCTTCTTCGTGTTCAACGATGATAATGGTATTGCCAAGGTTCTTAAGGGATTTCAATACCTTAATCAAGTTCAACGTATCTCGTGGATGCAATCCAATACTGGGTTCGTCTAAAACATAGGTAGAACCAACCAATGAACTTCCCAGTGAGGTGGCTAGATGGATTCGCTGGGATTCACCTCCGGATAAGGTGTTGGCTGCTCGATTTAGGGTTAAATACCCCAAACCTACGTCTCGGATAAATCGCAACCTTTGCGTGATTTCGGGCAAAAGTCGGTTCAATACGGCATTGGGCGAAATTTCTTCTGCGGTTCTCTCAAAAAATATCAGCAGTTCGCTCACGGGCATTAGTACTAATTCTTGGAGGGATTTTTGGTGAAAAAGAACGTTGGCAGCATCTCCGCGCAAACGAGTTCCGCGACACTCAGGGCAAACGGTTTTTCCACGGTACCTCGATAACATGACCCGGTATTGAATTTTATAGGTCTGACTTTCAATGTGTTTGAAAAAAGCGTTGAGTCCTGTAAAATATCGATTTCCATCCCAAAGCAATTCCAACCATTGAGCTTCCAAAGATCCAACAGGGGTGTGAACTGGAAAGTCGAATCTATGAGCATTTAAGAGCAATTGTTGAAGATATTCACCCATAACTTCCCCTTTCCAAGGATGAACTGCTCCTTCGTATACTGACAGTAATGGATTTGGAATAACCAGTTTGGGATCAATGCCTAAAACACTACCAAAGCCTTCACAAGTTTTGCAAGCACCGTAGGGATTATTGAAGGCGAAAAATTGCAATGTTGGCTCTTGAAAAACCATCCCATCGCGTTCGAAACGCCCATTGAACAAATGCAGGGTTTTGTCGGCCAAGGATAGAATATAACACTCACCGGAACCTTGGTCTAATGCCAATTGTATGGAGTCCAATACGCGAGCGTGTTCTTCTTCGAGCAATCGGTTTGTTTTAAAGCGATCGACTACTGCATAGATGGGTTCATCGGGCCATTCTTTTTGTTCGTTGATCAAACGCATTTCGTTTTGCATCCAAACTCGCACGAAACCTTGATGACTTAATTGTTGGAAATAACGCTCTTTTGCTTCTTGTTGGTCGATGCGCGGTAGAAACATTACCGCAAACGAAAATTCATTTTCGTGGCCCAATAAAAATTGAAGAATATCACTTGGACGGTCTTTTTTGACTCGTTCACCGGATAAAGGACTGTAGGTAATACCTTCGCGGGCGTAGAGAAGTTTTAAGTAATCGTAAATTTCCGTAACTGTACCGACCGTAGAGCGCGGGTTATGGGAAATAACCTTTTGCTGAACGGCGATGGTGGGCGAAAGTCCTTTGATGTAATCTACCACTGGTTTATTTAATTTCCCCAAAAATTGACGAACATAAGAGGACATGCTTTCTATAAATCGGCGTTGTCCTTCGGCATAAATGGTTTCAAACGCAAGACTTGATTTTCCGGATCCTGAGACGCCCGTAACCACGGTTATCATACCGTGCGGAATGTTTGCGTCAATGGATTTAAGGTTGTTGGCTCGAGCTCCTTTAACCTCAATAAAATGGCTCATACTGCAAAGTTAACAGTTGTAAAGTAATAGGGTTCATTATTAATATTGCTTACAGATTCTTAACTTTACCCCATGCGCAGTCTGTTTCGTAGAAAACAAGTATCCGATATCCTCGCTCAAATGGAACGAAACCAGAGCGATGGTTCCCATGATGGATTGAAAAAAAGTTTGAAAGTTAGGGATTTAACAGCTTTCGGAATTGCAGCGATTATTGGTGCAGGAATCTTTTCAACCATCGGTGCGGCAAGTTACGAGGCAGGCCCTTCGGTGATTTTCTTATTTATTTTCACCGCTATTGCTTGCGGTTTTGCGGCTTTTGCCTATGCAGAGTTTGCGTCAACCGTTCCTGTTTCAGGTAGTGCCTACACCTATTCCTATGTGGCCTTTGGTGAAATTATCGCCTGGATCATTGGATGGGCCTTGATCATGGAATATGCTATTGGAAATATTACGGTGGCTATTTCGTGGTCGGATTATTTTACGGAAATGTTGACCCATGTTCGTATTGAGGGTCTTTTTCCAGAGGGCATTCATCTTCCCTTGTGGACGCAAATGGATTATTTTACCGCAATCAACGGCCATGACGAGGTGATGAATCAGTTAGCGGTTGGCACGCGTTTCGATAAACTTGATGAAAACCTTGTTGACGCTTATCATGCTTATGAAAACAGCCCTGTTATTTTTGGGTTTCACCTGGTTTTGGACCTACCCGCTCTGGCCATCATTGTTTTGATTACCGCGCTAGTTTATCGCGGTATAAAGGAAAGTAGAAATGCTTCTAATGCAATGGTAATCGTCAAATTGGCGGTGATTTTGTTGGTGTTGTGCGTTGGAATTTTTTACATCGACGTTGATAATTGGTCGCCTTTTGCACCCAATGGTTTCTCTGGTATTTTAAAAGGAGTCTCATCGGTATTTTTTGCCTATATCGGTTTTGATGCCATTTCGACCACAGCGGAAGAATGCGAAAACCCTCAACGTGATTTGCCCCGAGGTATGATGTGGGCCATTATTATTTGTACGATTTTGTACATCGCCATTGCTTTAGTGATTACCGGAATTGTATCGTACAATCAGTTGAATGTTGGAGATCCCTTAGCGTTTGTTTTTGATGAAATTGATTTGAAAATGCTGAGCGGTATTATTGCCGTGAGCGCTGTAGTAGCAATGGCCTCTGTTCTGTTAGTCTTTCAAATGGGACAACCTAGAATTTGGATGAGTATGAGCCGCGACGGATTGCTGCCTGCAAAATTTTCGAAAGTTCACCCCAAATATAAAACTCCTTCCTTTGCGACCATCGTGGTAGGATTTGTAGTCGCCATCCCAGCACTTTTTATGAATTTAACCATGGTCACTGATTTGTGCAGTATTGGAACACTTTTCGCTTTTGTCTTAGTGTGCGGCGGAGTATTAATGTTACAACATCGAACCGACATACCCCGAGGTAAGTTCAGAACCCCTTACATCAATTCAAAATACGTGATGCCTGTATTACTGTTAGTGGCGGTTTATTTTGCCGCTACGACGTACTGGCAAGATTTTTCGGACTTTGTGGTCAACCGTGAGACTTTGAAAAAACAAGAAGAGATTATTGGAAATCTTAATCCGAACCAAAAACAACGTTTAGAAAACGAGTTGTTGCTTAACGATCGAAAGGTGTTTGTAGCCTTAGACACCTCTGTTGAAAAATATTATGAGGCCGCAGGTACCCAACGATTAATGGATGATGCGAAACCTTTGAATTTACCCAAGTCACATTTTTACTCCTACGGTTGGTCCCATTTCGTTGCCAAGTTGCCCGGTTGGTTTTTTATTCTTTTCTCCTTGGTTTTAACCGTGTTATGCGTTATTAAAAACCTTTCATTAATCCCTGTTTTAGGTTTATTGTCCTGTTTGTACATGATGACCACGCTGAATATAATGAACTGGTTTTATTTCTTGATTTGGCTTCTAATTGGTTTGGTGATCTATTTCGGTTATGGAAGGAAAAATTCGAAATTAGCCCGATCGTTGGAGGAAAACAACCTTTAACATTCATTTCATCCGAGTTTTCCCTATTTTTGCTGAATTGTCGATAAATCATGTTTGAAAATCTTACCGAAAAGTTTGAAAGGGCCTTTAAAGTTCTCAAGGGACAAGGTCAAATCACCGAAATTAATGTTGCCGAAACGCTAAAAGAAGTACGGCGCGCTTTGTTGGATGCCGATGTTAGTTTTAATACCGCGAAACAATTCACGGCCACCGTTAAAGAAAAAGCGATTGGTAGAAATGTATTAAATGCCGTTTCCCCTGGCCAACTCATGGTTAAAATTTGCCACGAGGAATTGGTCGAGCTTATGGGAGGCAACGAGGTTGAAATTAATCTCAAAGGCAATCCCGCAATCATTTTAATGTCGGGCCTTCAGGGTTCAGGAAAAACAACCTTTACTGGGAAATTAGGGGCTTATCTTAAAAATAAAAAAGGGAAAAAGGTATTGCTCGTGGCGTGCGATGTTTACCGTCCTGCTGCGATTGATCAGTTGCACGTGCTTGGGGAACAATTATCGATTGAGGTTTATTCTAATAGGGAAGAGAAAAACCCTGTAGAAATTGCGCGTAAAGCAATACAGCATGCGAAATCCAATGGATTTCAAACGGTAATTGTAGATACCGCGGGTCGATTGGCCGTAGATGAAGCAATGATGAATGAGATTGCCAAAGTGAAGGAAGCCATTCAGCCTACGGAAACCTTGTTTGTAGTGGATGCTATGACGGGTCAAGATGCCGTAAATACGGCCAAAGCTTTTAACGACCGGATTAATTTCGATGGGGTTATTTTGACCAAATTGGATGGAGATACCCGAGGAGGTGCGGCTTTGTCCATCAAGTCAATCGTCAATAAACCTATAAAATTTGTCGGAACTGGCGAGAAAATGGACGCATTGGATGTTTTCTATCCTTCTAGGATGGCAGACAGAATTCTCGGAATGGGTGATGTAGTAACCCTTGTTGAGAGAGCCCAAGAACAATTCGACGAAGAACAGGCCAAACGCCTTCAGCGCCGAATCATGAAGGACCAGTTCGACTTCAATGATTTTCTTTCCCAACTACAACAGATTAAGAAAATGGGAAACATCAAGGATTTAATGGGAATGGTCCCTGGAATGTCCAAAACCATAAAAAACACCGAAATTCCCGAGGATGCTTTCAAAGGGGTTGAGGCCATTATCCAATCTATGACACCCAAAGAGCGCTCAAACCCAGCCTTGTTGAATACGCCGAGAAAAATGCGCATTGCCAAAGGAAGTGGCACCAACATTCAAGAGGTTAACAAATTAATGAAACAATTTGAGGATATGCGTAAAATGATGAAAATGATGAGCAATCCTCGGTCAATGGCATCCATGATGGGCCAAATGAAAAACGGCCGTTAGTTCGATGTGGCAGAACGACGATTACCCTGAAAAACCGGAGCTTGTTAAAACCAATACTCCCAATAATTGGGGATTAACGTTTTTATCGATTGTTGCATTTGTTGGATTTTTTCTTCTTTTCTTTTCCAATCGATTGGATTATGTCATCGCATTAGTCCTTGCGCTGTTGGTTCATGAACTTGGTCATTTTCTCATGATGAAGCGATATCGTTATGAGAATGTCCGTCTGATGTTCATTCCGCTTTTGGGGGCGGTGGTTTCGGGAAGTAAGGATCGTTATTCGCAAAAGGAAAGCATTTGGGTAGTTTTATTCGGACCGCTACCTGGCATCTTATTGGGAACGTTGGGGCTTTTCTTGGGGCCTTACCTTCACAATAATTTTCTGATGGCCCTCAGTATTATACTATTAACCCTCAATGCCATTAATTTACTCCCATTGGATCCGTTGGATGGTGGGCAATTGGTGAAAATTTTGGTTATGAAGCAGCATGATTGGTACCTGATGATTTTTGCCCTTGTTTCTTCGTTATTGCTTATTGTCCTCGGGCTATATCTTAACGATTGGTTGATTTCTGGATTCGGATTTTTGTTAGGGTTTAGAGTGCGTTCCATGCAGAAAACCTATGAATTGAGAAAAGAGCTTACCGAACAGGGAGTGGATTTGAAAGTGAGTTATAACGATTTATCGAACCGCGATTTTTTTACCATAAGCCGATACCTTATACAGCAAAGACCGGGTTTGCAGCGCTTGGTGGAGAATGAACCTGCGATGTCAGATCAAATGGTGGCTAACCTCGTAAAAGACGTTTTAATTGCACCAATAACCACGGATATGTCGATTGCAGCGCGCTTTTTAACGGTGTTGCTATGGTTGGTATTGTTAGCCTTGCCATTTATTGCGTTAATTCTCTCGAACAATGCATGGTATTTTGGGTAATAAATTCCTTTTAGTATTTGCTTTTATAGCCCTTCTCATCACGGGAAATTGGGCTCAGTGCGAGAACGTATGGATTAAAGGCCGAGTTCAGGATACCCTGCGGCCCCAAAGTTTTTATAATTTAATGGTGGTTAATCGCACGAACGGTAAAGCCGTATTTGGTCAGCCCGATGGGCGCTTTTCGTTGTATGCAAAACCCAACGAAGTAATTGCTTTATCGGTTAAAAACTATCCCATTTACGAGTTTCGTGTTTATCCCGATTCCAATTGCCAATGCCGTGTTTTAGCTTTTATGGACCGTTTGCCTCAAGAAATAGCAGAGGTCGTAGTAAAACCTTTAAAGACGTTGGAACAAATCAAGGAAGAGCGTGCAGCTCTTGCTTTGCGAGAAACACGAATGGTGTCAGGGATCAATGTTATGGAAAGCCCTATTACGGCACTCTATCAAGCGTTTTCAAAAAAGGAACAAAACAAACGATGGATTGCGGAACAGGTGTACAAAGACAATCAGCGAAAGGTAGTGCAAGAGTTGCTTAGGCTTTATGTGGCCTATGAAATTATCGACCTTAAAGAAGACGAGTTTGATGATTTTATGACTTTTTTGAACTTGGATCCAGATTTTCTAAAGACGGCCAGTGAATTTGAATTGATCAATTATATTAAAGATAAATTTGAGCATTTTACCCGATTCAACTCGGGCGAATAAGTTCTATCAGGGAAGCAACATGCGTTTTCCATGAATAATGTTCAAGCACAAATTTCCGGCCTTTTTTCCCTCGATTTAAGGATTCTTGCTGATCTTTAAGCAAGTTCATTATAGCATTGAGCATATCCTTAGGTTCATCAGCAACAATGAATGGATTTCCGGGCAATGCGGATGCGGCTAGTGAGGTGGAAATGCAGGGTATTTCCATGGCCATTGCCTCAAGTAATTTGTTTTGAAGTCCTGTCCCAATTTGCATAGGTGCAATGAAAATTCTTCCACTCGCATAAACCTTACGAATATCGTCTTGCCATCCTTTAACGGTTACCTGGGTATTATTTTTTTCAATGGATTGCAATTTAACGGACGGATTAGCCCCTGCAATTAATAGGTTTATCGATGGATTCAGAGGTAAAACCCTCTCGCAAAACCATTGCATTGCATGGATGTTCGGCGGATAAGAGAGGTTGCCAACGAAAACCAAGTCGTATACTTTCGGGACATGTTCCAGAGGAGCGAAGTATTCAGTATCGATGCCATTAGGAATAATATGTATTTTTTGGTCTTTCGAACTTTTTAAAAACTGCGCATCTTGCTCGCTAATCATCGTATGGAATTCAAAGTAATGGGCAATCCGTTGCTCATAGTCTTTTAGCCGTTCGGCTTCCATACGATAAAGTTTTCGTAAAAAGAACCCGTTCGTTTTACTTCTTCGTTGCATTCCAACGGATAAGGCATCCATGTAGTCCAAAGTCTTATAGCAACTGTGGTAGTTTTTAACATACTCAGCGGGTCGCAGCATTTGACAGAAAATATGATCGGGTCTGGTTTGGCGAAGCAAGTGCTGTATTTTCTTGACGATTCGTCGTTCAGTGAAGTATGCGACTTGGAAGGGGGCATTGAAAAAAAGATTCATCAATAAGCGCATGACCATTAACGTACGATTCAGCCGGAATATATGTATTTCGCTGACTAAAGGTGCGAGCTTTTTTTTCCAGGGATCTAATACCGGTTCATTGCTTACGATAATTAGGAGTATGGAATACTGTTCTGCTAAACCTTGTATCAGGTTGTAGGAGCGCAGTTTATCGCCTTTCTCCAAAGGATAAGGGAAACGTGAGGCAATGAATACAAGGGTTGGTTTATTGCCCATTGAGTAAATTCTTTAATAACGCCATTCGGTCTTCCAGTTTGAACAGTTTTTCAAAAGACTCGGGAACCTTAGTAACGGAGGCTTTAATTTTATCTGGAGTATGAAGAAAGGTGGACAATGCCTCAATGAATTCTGAGGCGGATTCGACGTGGGTGATGCCGTGAAGTTCTGGAATCAATAGAGCTTGAATTTTTAAGGTAATTACCGGCTTCATAAAATACAGAGCCTCCAACACCTTCATGTTGATGCCAGTACCGAACACCATTGGATTGACAATCACATGTTGGTTGGCATAAAAGGAGGATACATCATGCACAAAACCAAGGCCATTAATGCCGAGGTTAGGCTTGCTATAGGCATTGGAATTTTTTCCTGCAATGTTGAATTGTGCTGTTGGAAAGGTTGAATGAATCGTGGGCCAAACTTCCCTAAGAAACCACTCCAGCCCTTTACGATTGGGGTACCACGATAAATCTCCTATAAATCCAATGAAATAGGGTGGTTTTATTAAACAAGTAGCTGGTTCAGGCGCTCCAAAATGAGGATAAAAGATTTCGGAATGCTGATTCAAGCCCTTAAAATATCCTTGTTCTACGGATGAAATACTCAACAAATGGTGGACTTTCTTAATGAGTTTTTCTTCCAGCGATTTCATTTTTCGGGCAATTTGTTGATATATCATTGCCTTAAAAAAGGTTGTATTTTGAGCCTTAAATTCCCAATGTTGAAATTCAATGTTATGGGCTCGGTATATGATTTTTTTACTGGAAAACCAGGAGGGTGGAATTAGGGCTAAGGCATAAAATCCATCGCAAATTACAGTATCAAAGGAAAATTGATGGGATAATTCCTGGAAAAATCTTGCGTTCGTTTTTTTTTGATACCTCAGTACATTCAAAGGAGTTGATCCCATAGCTTTTAAAAAATCATTTAGCGATAATTTAGCGGAAATGAATAGAGGGCGGTATGAGACACTTGATGCGAAACTTTCTGGCGGATTGGAAGGGTGATCTTGGGTGCTTATGGGAACGTATACAAGGTGCTTATGAGTGCTCTTTATCAATGCCTCAAGGAACATGGACATGGCCAAACTTCCACCATCTTTTATGGGGAAAACCGGTTTGTGTGTTATGTAAATCAGTGAATTCACGTGATATTTTTCGTTCGAAGTCGTTTAAAAAAGGCACGTGGATTAATAGTAACCGATAGGTCATTGTTGGCGATATAAGCAAGGGCAATAGCTATAGGGGTAAAGAACATTCCCGGAAGCCACATTCCGAGCCAAGGAGAAACTACATAGGAATCCGCTAAATTATCGCCAATGGAAAGGATGATGAAATAAATTACAAAAAGGATGGCTGCAATGACCACGGGAGCACCAAAACCTCCTTTTCGCACAATGGCTCCAAGAGGTGCACCAACAAAAAATAGAATAATTACGGAATAGGATAGGGCGAATTTTCGATGAAATTCAATCCAGTATTGAGATTCTTCATTATCTAAGGTTTCCATGAAATGTTCCTGGTTTCGAATATTCTGATTGATTTGATACAGCTTATAGACGACATCGCTCATTAATTGCCTCTTCTCCGTGAGGTTGATTTTTTCGTAAGGTTTTACGCTTGAAACAACGGAATCCATATTTGGATCCATGATGATGTTGTTATTCGCAGGAGGAACTTCATGAAAGGTGGCGAAACTTCCCTTGATACTCTTTGTGAACATATCTCGCATTTTGGCTTTTCGGCGTTGAATGGAATCAGTGGCTTCTTTAATTTGAAATACATTCAACATTTCAAATTTATCCTTGAATATTTCCTCATCACTCCGTTTAACCGTCATTCCTGTAACGTTCATTCGATAAGTTGCCTTTTCAAAACGACTTATTCTGTCGGGATGGGTATTAACACCTCCATATTCGGGTTTTCCGTTTGGAAGCAATTGTCCTGTGGGTGTGCTAAGTTCCTCGAATATCGTTCCATTGGTTAACTCAAAAAATAAGTGACTTCCGTTGTGCGAGCGCGCAATGTTTACTTTTTTCGCTTTGATCGTTCGTAAAGCATTCGGCACGCTATGGTCATGAATAATTATATCCTTTAATTTACCTTGATCATCCTTATTGACTTTAATGGAATATCCTTCTATATCGGAAGTGTAAACGCCTGGCTTGATCAATTGGGTGAGTTTTGTATTTTGTATATCATATATCAAGGAATGCCATTTCAAATTGGAAAGAGGAATGATATAATTGGAAAAATAAAAGGTGAAAATGGATAAAAAAACGATGATTACGGTTAAAGGACGCATAATCCGAAGTAGAGAGAAACCATTAGATTTGAGGGCTGTTAGTTCGCTCTTTTCCGCTAAATTCCCAAAAGTCATTAAGGATGAAAGCAAAATAGCCAATGGTAAGGCTAAGGGAATTAAGCTGGCGGAGATGTAAAAAAGTAATTCGAGAATAATCCAAACACTCAGGCCTTTACCCATCAAATCATCGATGTAAACCCAAAAAAATTGCAAGATTAAAATAAACATGGACACCAACAAGGTGATGATAAAGGGCCCAGCAAAAGAACGAATACTAAAGAGGTATAACCGTTTCAAAAAAGGAGTTTTTGCAAAAGTAGAAGAACTAAATGAAATTATGCTCCCAGCAGCCTTCTAAGCTTCGTAATTTGTTGATTCCAGAGCATGGTGCTGTTTTCTTGTTCATTGGCATCGCAAAAATCCACAATCCGAACCGTCGTGGCTTTGGTCATAGGATCCAATTTGGTGCTAATTTCAAAATAGTACTCGTTGCCACCCTCGTAATCCTCCATCCATTGGAATTTTATAAAATGATTCGTTTTAAGGTCTAAGAGCATCGCTTCCTCTGGAAATTTATCCCAATAGAAAGCAAATTTCTTGCCATCAACAAGGACGTCGTCGCAAAACCATTCCGCCAGTCCCGATGCGGTGTAAAGTTTGTTTTCCAATATTTTTGGCGAGGTAGAGAATAAAAACTCTAAATGGAATTTAATTTTCATAGTAGGTTAAAGTGTTAGCAATATAGTACTTTTAACGCTTCAATTTTTACCTATCTAAAAATCGTGATGAATTTTTTATTTAGATACCGTGGTCAATTGCCTTTGATAATTATTTCCATAGTTTTTTTATTAGGATTAAAATTTCCAATACCTCTGGTTCGTGAGAACTCTGTTGAAAGTTATCGGTGGTTTTCTCTTTCCCTAGTCGCCCTTGGTATTATTTACCGGTGTTGGACCGTTGGTTACAGCATGCAACATGCCTCTGGCCGAAACCGGCACCAACAAGTGGCACATTATTTAAACCAAAAAGGAACTTATTCCATGTCTCAACATCCCTTGTATTTTGCGAATGCATTGATGTGGTTCGGGAGTTGTATTTTAAGCAACAGCCTTCCAATATTTGTTGCCCTCGGTATTTATATATCCATATTTACCATTTATTTAATACAATTAGAATCTCGTTTTCTACACGGAACATTTAGGGAGGAATATGAAGTTTGGGCACAAAACACCCCCGTTTTCATTCCCTCTCTATGGAGGTATAAAAGGACCGGTTTATCCTTTCAATGGGTAAAAGTTTTTGCAACAGAGTATCCCACATGGGTTTCTTGTTTGGCCTCGCTACTTGCCGCTGATCTTTTTAACTCGTTGGTAAATTTGAATAGTCTTCAATGGACAAACAGCCATTCAATAATCGTAATATCAGGTTGCATCATCGGTTTATCTGGACGTTTTTTTAAGTATATAGTGGTCAGAAAATGGCTTAAAAGTTCAATCTGAACACTTGCCTTTGCTCCAACGAACGCCCCAAAGTTACTTCATCCGTGTGTTGAAGTTCGGAGCCCAATGATATACCTCTTGATAAGGTGGTAATAAGTAGCCCTTCACGTTGTATTCGTTTGAATAAGTAGAAGTTGGTCGTGTCGCCCTCCATGGTTGGACTCAGCGCAAAGATGATTTCTTGAACTGCGTTGTTTCTACTGCGTTCGAAAAGCGGTTCAATGTTGAGCTCGTTGGGTCCAATTCCATCCATGGGAGAGATAATTCCGCCTAAAACATGGTATACCCCTTTAAATGTACTTGTGCTCTCAATGGCCATGACATCTCGTATGTCTTCAACCACGCATATAATGCTGAAATCTCTTCCCGGATTTATGCAAATTGAACAGGTAGGAGTATCGGATAAATTACCGCAAACTGAACAGGCATTGGTTTGTGTTTTCAGTTCAATGATGGATTTTACAAAGTCATTAATTTCATCGCCACTTCTTCGAAATAAGTCCAGGGCTAAACGCATGGCCGTTCTTTTACCAATACCTGGTAAAGTTGCTATCTGCTCTGTTGCCTTCTCGAGGTATTTCGATGGTATTTGCACGGGCTAAAATTAGTAAATAATACCGCCCTTTGCTACATTTGTTAAATGTCCGCCCCAACGATCAATATTAAAAATAAGAAAGCACGCTTCGAATACCATCTCCAAGATGTTTTTAATGCTGGAATTGTTCTTTCCGGTACCGAAATTAAAAGCATTCGAAATAACAAAGCAAGCATTTTAGAAGCTTATTGCATCTTCCATGACGGAGAAGTTTGGATAAGAAACATGTTCGTCAATGAATATGAAAACGGTACATTTTATAACCATCGACCACGCGCAGATCGCAAGTTACTGTTGAATCGAAAAGAAATCAACCGCATTGAAAAATTCTTAAAAGTTAAAGGCAATACCATCATTCCCTTGAAGTTATATTTGTCGGAAAAGGGATGGGTTAAATTGGAAATCGCATTCGCTGTAGGTAAAAAACTGCATGACAAGCGTCATGATCTTAAGCAAAAGGACGATCAACGGGAAATGGACCGTGCTCTTAAACGTTAGTTACGGATAACTTTGTATCCTGGATAGTTCTTTTTATCGAAGGCAAATTTAGTCTCCTTGACTTCAGGATTGGAGGTGAATTTAGAAACGGTGTAAGTCATTACTGTTCCGTCGTTGCTTTTCATAACCGCTTTCTTCAATTGATTGGAGGTTTTTCCTATGTAAACGGTAATGCTGCTGTAGTCGGATTTTTCGGGTTTTTTGGGGAATAAATCGATCACATCCACACCTTCCGTTCCGATTTTATCGGCTTTAACATATTTGTTTTTAAAACCTGTTTCCCAGATGGTCATCAATTTTTTGGGATTTATAGATTCCTCATCGTTGGAGTTATCGCTTTCATATACCTCTTTGTCCGAAGCGACAATGGTCCATGTTTTAAGTCCGTTGCAAATTATCGTATTGGTACCATAAGTAGCATAGAACTTATTACCTTTTACCCACCCTTTGCCACTGGCTTTATCATTTTGACCTGTTTCACTGTTTTTGATGACCGCAGAATATTCTAGATAAAAGGATTTTAAGCCTTTGATTTTCTTAGAAAGTTTATTCAGGATTTTATCAGATTTTGTTTCGGGTTGTGCATAGGAAACATTGGTGGCTACAAAAAAAAGAGCAAAGATTAGCGTTAAGGATAGTTTCATAGTTGTTTTTACATTGCAAATATCGAATATTATACCAAAACTATTCGGTGTTTTTAAGAATTCGATAAACTTTTATGGATTCATCGTTATTACATCGAATAAAATAATTTCCCGAGGCCCATGCTGACATATCCAAGGATAAAATATAGGTTCCAGGTTCGAACAATTGATTATACAATAACTGAGTAATTTGTTGACCAAGGGTATTGACAACCTCGAGGCTCAGGGTGGATGGTTCGTTAACGACCAAGGTCATATTCGATTGGTCACTTGCAGGATTAGGGGAGGGGGGGCTTAATTCGTAGGACTGATCTTCCAAAACTGAACATTGTTGATTATTGGTTAAATCCAGCTCTTGCTGCGAATAAAAAGGCGCCAAATCCGCTCTAACGCAGTAAAAATCGCCCGTCTCATTTTGATTTAAGGAGGAGAAATTTGGTGCGGACGGAAACACGTAGTAAAAACTGTTGCCCGGAAGAATGGTATCGCTAACATAGGAAGATAGCAATTCCTGGCCCGTCAGCGAAAGGTACAGCTGCGCTCGACTAATCGGAACGGTACCTAAATTGACCAATTCGGCACCAACTTGGTGCAATCCATTGATTTCACTGTAAAATACCTGTTTCACCTCAATTTCTAAAGTACGTTCATTCACTTGAATGGCTAAATGAGCTGTATCGGTGCACCCTAAAGCATTTTCGACGATCAGGCTCGCTTGCAAGGTTTGACCTTCTAAAGAATCTCCAACCACAAATTGAGTGGATGATTGATTCCCAATGATCTGTTGATTTACCCACCAACTTTGACCGCTTTGTCCCGAGGATTGAGAAGTTAGCGTTACGGTGTCGCCTGCTAATACACTCATGGGTTCAAAATTAAATGCGCTGCTAACTCCGGGTTGAACATCTACCAAAATAAGGGTGTCTCGCGGGCATCCAAGGTCGGAAACGGTGTGTAAGTGAAGGTATTGAATTCCAAAGGTGGTGAAAACGTAGGACCCCGAGGTGCCATGGAAGGGAAATTGAAGGTTTACTAACCATGAGGTCGAGTCAAGGGTGCCGCTCGGAATGGTGGATTGGCTTTGAAAAACAGTAATATTGTTTCGGCAAGAGGGACCAATAACCCACGTTAAATCAGGTTTAGGTAGGATATCCACACTTTGAATCAAGGTGTCTGAACATGAATTGCCTGCAGTACTCACCAAGGCTACGAGGTAGGTTCCTTCCTGCGCATAAGCGTGATATGGTGTCGCCAACGTTGAATTATTTCCATCTCCAAAATTCCATGAATAAGCCACCAAGGAAGAAGTATCGTTCGAGCTTGAGGTATTCACGAGTTGAAGGTTGCTTTGTTCACAAACATTCGAAATTGAGAAAGCAGCATTCGGAGCAGAGAGCAGGGAGAATTGATACGAAAGGGTATCCGAACATCCGTTCGAATTTCCCGCGACAAGCTGTGCATTGACATTTCCTGAAGCATGGTATACAAAACTTGGCGAAGCCACGGTGTCGGTTCCTGCGCCTTGGTTAAAATTCCATTGAAAAGCAACCAAAGTAGAACCCAATGAATCCATTGCTTGAAAGGTAACCGGCGCATTGGAACAGCTTCCTGCATGCGAAATTCCGAGGTTAGGTGGGAGGTTTACGTTTAACGACAGGGGTAGGGTAGTTGCGCAATTATCTTGGGCCGTTACTGTAAGGGTCCCTAGTAAAATCCCTGCGCTGGGAGCATTGAACTGGATGGAATTTCCGGTTAAATTCACGCTATTGGCAAAGGTCCATAGGCTACTTTGCACCGAACCCGGTGCCGGTACCGATGCATTGCACGAGATTTGTACAGGTGCATTGGTGCAAACGCCTTGCGGAAGGTTTAAAGTAACTTGCGGAGCCGTGCCTGCAACGGAAATCAGAATGGTGTCTTGAGCTTGGCAACCGTTGCTGTTGGTAGAATTCAGGGAAACATTATAGGTTCCTGGATTCGTAACGGTAAACGTTGAGTTCGTCGAACCATCGCTCCATTGATACTGGACCGTTGAATTGGCACCCACTTGAAGCCCTAAGGCATTTCCGATGCACAACGAAGTATCGGCACCAATGAATGCGGTGGTAGGGTAGGTATCTAGCGTGAAAGTGATGGTTTGAGCCACGGATGGACAACCACCCGCTCCAGTTATTTGAACGCTGTAAGTGCCAGGTTGTGAGATGGTAATGGTGTTTCCAGTGGCGCCAGTGCTCCATGCGTGGCTGAATCCTGCTCCTAGGCCAGTATTCCAAGTAAGGTTGCTGTTGGAACAAAGAACGTTGCTGGGTGGGGTGGAAACGGTGGGGAATTTGACGTAAAGGGTATCGGTCCATTTAAATCCAAAGGCATCAATCGCCGAAACCCAGTATGAACCGGTTTGATTCACAGAGATGCTGGCCGTTGTTGCCCCGGTATTCCATTGATAGTTTGAAAATCCAGCTGGCGCGGTGATCGTCTGAGGGCAGAAACCGTTGCTGATAGTAATGTCCGCTCCCAAATTAAAACCGGAAGTATACTTGCACTTGAGGTAGTTTTTGATCTTTAAAATTTCGGTCGAATCTTGCGTATCCGAAAAAATAATCTCACAAATGTTGCCGTTCAGAAACAGCACTTCGCCGTCGTCGTTGGCATTGTTGTAAGCCCCAATTAAAAGTCGGTAATTGGATTCGAAAAGCAGGCCGCTGTTAAATGAACTCACCCCCAAGGAAGTATTGTTCACATCGAAGTGATTCTTGGCAGTGGTACGGTTTACAAAGGCATTGTACAATGCGTAATTGGTCGTGTTGAAGGTGGAATAGTTGCTGGTATTATTGTCGCTTTGAAATAAAAATGCCGTATTGGTTACATCCTTAATTATACCATAACGGAACGTGACATTCGCAGCTTTTGACTTCGCCAATAAACTTTGGTTGCTAGCAGCCATTTTTCCAACTATGAAAATACTTCTCGAGTTAAAGCCCAAATCCAAAATATCACCACCGGAAAGCACTTGAGCGCCTGCAAATTGAATGCTGGGATAGCCGTTCACCGAATTGTTGCTCACGATGGGTCGCTTGGCGGCAACGCTTTGAATAACGCTGTAACCGTTGGCGCTTAAATCGGTCCAGGACTGTACTTTATTGCTTGCATCCAAACTAACCCCAGCATCGGCTTTCAGCCAAAAAGTAGTTGAAGCTGAGTTGGACGGGGTAAAATAGCTGAAAGAATAGGTGGGAGAAAGGATGGAGTCGTTGGGTACATAGCCTTTGATTCTCCAATAATAAGTGCCCTGAAACGGAACAAAGGAACTCCACGTGGTGAGGTTCGTCAACGGGGATTCAACGTAGTTGGAGGTAAAGGCCGTATTGGTCGCTATCTCAACTTTGTAGTTCGTGACATTCGCTGCGCTGTTCCATGAGAACGTTACGTTGAAATTGGAAAGATTCGATTGATTCTTTGGGAGAATTGCACTGAGGGGTTGTGCGAAACTGTAAAGGCTTGCACCCATGAACAGGGTCATCGAAATGAACCGAAAAATGCTCAGCCTATGCATACTTCCAAAAATACAAATAATTATGGAAGAAGGAGAGCCTGTTGAATATTCGTTGAAAAGACGGGATTATTCAGCAGGTATAGGGTTACTTTCTTTTAATTCCGACATTGCACATCCATTCGTCAATAAAAAGTACCTTTGTTATTCGTGAAATGGATTCATTTGTGCAGGAAAAACATCATCATATTGAAGTAATTAGCTCTAAACGAAGGCTATTCGATGTTCGTTTGCGGGAGTTATGGAATTACCGTGATTTGGTCATGGTTTTTGTCCGCAGGGATTTTGTTGCGCAGTACAAGCAGACCATTCTTGGTCCTTTATGGTTTGTTCTTCAACCCATTCTTACAGCGCTCATGTTTTACTTCATTTTTGGAAGAATAGCTACCATTCCGACGCAAGGAATACATCCCTTTCTCTTTTACTTTTCAGGCTTAACGCTTTGGGGGTATTTTTCAGACGTATTTACTAAATGCTCCAATACCTTTGTTGGAAATTCAGCCCTTTTTGGTAAGGTGTATTTTCCCCGGCTTGCAGTGCCTCTGTCCATTGTGATATCAGGATTGTATAAATGGATGATTCAGTCCATCGTGCTCCTAGTTGTGTTGATTTGGTTTCAAGTATCCGGAGTGGAAAACATCAATGTTCATTGGTCTTTGGCCCTAGTTCCCTTGTACATATTGCTTCTGGCCTTGCTCGGTTTTGGGCTTGGAATTCTTTTTTCTTCGCTTACGACTAAGTACCGTGACCTGAGTTTTTTGCTGGCTTTTGGCGTTCAATTGCTGATGTACGGAACGCCCATAATTTATCCGCTTTCCTTTACCTCAGGAATGATGCGAAAGTTGTTGGAATGGAATCCCTTGTCGGGAATCCTTGAAAATTTTAGGTACGCTCTTTTTTCCGTGGGTTCTTTTGATTTAGGAGGTTTAGTTTATGCTGTTGCGTTTACCTTAGCGGCATTTACGGTTGGAATACTCGTGTTTTCTCGTGTTGAAAAGTCGTTCATGGATACTGTCTAAGGGTATGGAAAGAATTAAAGTAGAGCATTTATACAAGCAGTATCGACTCGGTCAGGTTGGTACTGGTTCTCTGATTCAGGACGTAAACCGTTGGTGGCATAAAGTACGAGGTAAAGAAGATCCAACTTTAAAGGTCACGGAGTCCAATGACCGCAGCAAACAGGGTAATTCTGATTATGTTTGGGCATTAAAAGACATCAGTTTTTCAGTAAATCATGGAGAGGTTTTAGGGATTATAGGACGCAACGGTGCCGGTAAAAGTTCTTTGTTGAAAATTCTATCGAAAGTAACATCACCCACCAAGGGACAAATAACCCTGAACGGTCGCGTGGCTTCGTTGCTTGAAGTGGGTACGGGATTTCATCCTGAATTAACAGGCCGAGAAAACATTTACCTGAACGGAGCAATATTGGGAATGAGCAAACGGGAAATAACCCAGAAATTCGATGAAATCGTTGCTTTCAGCGGCGTTGAAAAGTACATTGATACTCCCGTTAAGCGCTACTCCTCTGGCATGTATGTTCGACTGGCCTTCGCGGTTGCGGCGCATTTGGAACCCGAAATATTGATTGTGGATGAAGTATTGGCGGTGGGGGATGTGGATTTTCAAAAAAAGTGCATGGGTAAGATGAAAGATGTTGCCAGCCATGGAAGGACTGTACTTTTTGTAAGCCACAACATGGAGGCGGTCAAAAACTTATGCACTCGCGCCATACTCTTGGAGCACGGAACCATTGTATCGGAAGGCTCGCCATCCCATGTGATTGAAACCTATCTTATGAGCAGAAATCAATCGGATTGGGGAAGAGAATACCGCGAACATGAAGCTCCGGGCAATGCATTTACCCGTTTAAAGTCGGTTCAACTTAAACCCCTTCGCGAGGATGGAAAGCCCATCATTACGGTAAAAAGTTCCCTTGAGATCAATATAAGTTTCTGGAATTATGTGGAAGGCTTAGTCGCTAATCTTAGCCTGCATCTTTATGCGGCGACAGGAGAATGCGTATTCAATGTGATAACCCAAATTCCACCACCGACTATTGGCGTTGGACTTCATCATGCACGATGCGTAATTCCAAAAGAATTATTAAATACGGGGACATTCTACATATCTTTCATGCTGGTCCAAGACACCTCAAAACCACTTTTCAATTTTGAAGAGGTATTAACTTTTGAGGTGGAAGAAGAACGAGAAACAACCAATTGGCATGGTAAATATCCTGGATTTGTTCGGCCGAAGATTGATTTTAAAATAAACCCATGATTCCGGTAACTAAATCCTTCTTGCCCCCTATTGAAGAATACACGGCCCAAGTGCAGCGTGCATACAACAACGGTTGGTTAACCAATCGGGGAGCGTTGGTCTTGGATTTAGAGGATAAACTCACAGCGTATTTGAATCTTGATCAATCGAGAATTCTCCTCATGAACAACGGAACCATTCCCTTGCAAATTGCATTGAAGTGTTTGGCGAAGGGCGGAGAAGTCATTACCACACCCTTCTCGTACGTTGCGACAACCTCAACGATTGTTTGGGAGGGATGTACGCCCGTATTTGTGGACATTCATCCGGAATACCTAACCATTGATGAAACCAAAATTGAGGCAGCGATTACGCATAAAACGACCTGTATTTTAGCAACGCACGTTTTTGGGAATCCCTGCAACGTCGAAGAAATAGAACGAATTGCTAAGAAGCACAACCTAAAAGTGATTTACGACGGCGCACATGCTTTTGGGGTGAACTACAAAGGGAAGAGTATTTTTGAATATGGCGATGTAACAACGTGCAGTTTTCACGCCACGAAATTATTCCATACAGGCGAAGGAGGCGCGATTTTTTGCAAAGATCCCGACTTGTTTCATCAACTGTATTACAGTCATAACTTTGGCCATGACGGTCCCTTAGCATTTCACGGGCTTGGAATCAATGGGAAAATGAGTGAATTGCAAGCGGCCATGGGCTTGGCCGTGTTACCGTACATGGAAAAGATACTGAACAGCCGCGAGGTTTTGGTTAAAACGTATGAGGAAGGACTGAATCCCACCTTCCAAAAGTTGAAATTGCGGACGGAATCCGCGTGGAACAACAGCTATTTTCCCGTAATTTTCGAAAATGAAGAAAGGCTTTTGATGGCAGAACGCGAGTTGTTGGCCAATGAAATCATGGCCCGCAGGTATTTTTATCCAAGTTTGAATACCTTACCTTATCTGAACCATTATCCCGTTCCTATTTCTGAGAACACTGCAAAACGCGTGTTGTGTTTACCTTTGTTTTACGGGATGCAAGCGGTTGAACAAGCGTTGATTCTTGCTGTCGTTAATAATTTTAGCTAATTTGGAATCATGATCATCGTTGGAGCAGGAGGACATGCCTTAGAAGTTTACCATGAATTATTGCTGAATAACGAAACGGTAAGCGCGTTCTTTGATGAAATAAACACCGATAAATTGTATGTTTTGGGATTGGAGGTTAAACATGCGTTTCAAGAAATTCTTCCTACAACGTTTGTACTAGGAACTGGCAATCCAAGTTTGAGAAAAAAGTTATACCACCAATTTGAGCCCCGGCATACGGTCCAATCCATCATATCATCCTCAGCTCACATCAGCCCGCTGGGTGTTGTGCTTGATGCAGGGTTAAACATCATGCACGGCGTGTTCATTGGACCAGAAGTTCGCATTGGTAAGGGGACTTTGATCAATGCAAAGTCCAGCATTCATCACGAAACCGTAATTGGAGAATTTTGTGAAATTTGCATCGGTGTGTCAATTGCAGGACGTTGTACGATTGGAAACGAGGTGTTTATTGGCATGGGAGCATTGATTTTGCCTGGAGTAACGATTGGAGATAATGCCATCATTGGGGCAGGGGCGGTGGTGACCAAAGATGTTTCTGCGGGAGTAACTGTTAAAGGGGTACCAGCAAAGTGAGACAAAAAAAGCGAATTCTGCTGATAGGTGATACCCCGGGATGGGCTTTTCACAGGATTATTGAATTCATCATTCAACGGGTAAAAGGATTTGATTTTTACGTTGATTTCACGGTGAATCATCCAAGAGTCCATACCAAAACAACTTCAGATTTCGTATCCAAAGGAACCGTAACCTTGTCCAACGCCCGAAGGAAATGGCCTTTTCAAAACATTATAGTATTACGTTCCTTAGTGTTCCATTCAATGAAGTTCCTACATCGCATTGGCCTGTCGAAATTCGACGAACATGGCTTTTTGAGGAGGGTTACTTCAGATAACTCGTATGACCTGGTGGTTTATTTGGATTATTACATGGACAAAGACGGGGATTTTGGGCATATTCGAGCCGATAAGACCGTCAAAGGAATTTTCACGGAACAATTCCCCCCAAAAGGGGTAATTCACCATAAGGATATTACGATTGAAGCCTTTTGTCAGGAATATCTTAGCGACTCTCATGCATTATTGGTGGGTGCTCCATCCATTGAAGAAGTATATAGCCGGCATTTTAAATCCCCCATTTTTTTTGCCAATTTATGCTATGATGAGGCTCTATTTACTCCCCGAAAAAGGTTAAAAAATGGAGAGTTCATTATCGGATGGACAGGTAATCCAGATCGAGATTTCAAAGGCTTTTATTCGCATGTAATTCCTGCAATAGAGGCTCTTCAAGCCATGGGGTATCCTGTAGCCTTGCGCACCCAGTTTCAGGGATCCATCCGTTCACTGGCTTCTTTTTGGCAGGGAGTAGATTTAGCCCTTATTGCCTCGGAAGCTGACGCGGGTCCATCCATGTTCATTGAAGCAAGTTTATGCGGGGTACCAAGCGTTAGTACAAAAATTGGTTTACCTCAGTTCGTTATTAACCACGGTGAGAACGGTCTCTTGTGCGAGCGAACCGTGGAAGATATGGTTTTAGCCATTCAACTAATATTGGACGATTCTCTTTTGTATCATCGTATCAAATCCAACATACGTGCTTCCTACGTTGAAAAACTGGGAGTTGAGGCCCAGAAGCAACGATGGGAAAAAATATTTAATGCCGTGCTGCATGAATAATCCTCAGCTTTTCTACTTCTTCCCCTTGGCTTCGGTGGGCGGTACAGAACGGGTGCATCTCGACGTATTAAATGCGCTTTCGCAATATCCTGCAGAAATTTTCATTCGATATAAGGTGAATCCATGGAAAGGAATGGCTTTTAAACAGTCGAAGGAAGGCAGAAAAGAAGGAATTCAATTAAAATTGGAATTTGAGGCATACGGAAAGTGTACATTTCTTTCGGATTATTTGGAAGCACCGCGCTTCGGTCGGTTCATTAGAGCTTGGTATATCAATCGTCTCGTTAAAAAAATCAATGCATGTTCCAATCCCATCGTCATTTTTTGGCACCGGGAATCCATTGAGTTTTTATGGGAACAAATGGCCCCCCACGTTAAAATAATCGACATCGTGCACAACAATTCGAACAATGATGTCCCCGATTCATCCTACCTCGTCAACGATTGGGCTCCAAGAATAAACCGCCGTGTTCTTGTCAATGCCGGGTTAAAACGTTGGATCAGCCCCTTGTACCAAAATCAGCAGAATCCCGAAGCGTTATTGCAACGAATTTCAATCATCAATCATCAAGTTTCCATTCCAAAGGAATTGCCCATCAAATCTATGGATGTTTTCAGGGTACTGTACGTAGGTCGAGATGCTAAGGAGAAACGCATTTCCTTGTTTTTTGAAATTGCTGAACATTTCGCCAATGATTCTCGCGTATGGTTCGAAGCAATTGGCATAGATCAAAGCGACAAGGTACCGAACAATGTTCATTGCTACGGGGTAATTACGGATAAGAAAACGATTGAACAACATTATGCATCCTCCCATGTGCTGGTCTTGACTTCGGAAAGCGAAGGTTTCCCGAAGGTTATTGCAGAAGCCATGGCTTACGGTTGTGTACCCATCGTAACACGGGTAGGGGCGATCCCAGAGGCATTGAATGACCCAGCCTTTTTAACAGATCCTAATAATTGCGTGAGCGAGACGGTTGACCGAATAAACGGTTTTTTGAAGGAGCCTGAAGTGTATCAGCAACTTTCAAAAAAGGCTTACCTTTATGCAACGGAACATTTCGACGAAGAACGGTTTAACAATGCATGGAGAGAACTCATACAATCCTTTGGTTAGCGTAATCATTCCTAACTATAACCACGCACCTTTCTTAAAGGAGCGCATCGATTCGGTGTTAAATCAAACGTACAGAAACTTCGAGGTGATTTTATTGGACGACTGCTCAACTGACGGCGGCCGGGAAATCATAGAAAGTTACCGAGGACATGAGAAAATAAGCCATATTGAGTATAATGCTGCGAACAGTGGAAGCACTTTCAAACAATGGGAAAAAGGAATTAAAATCGCTAAGGGGGAATGGATTTGGATTGCGGAGAGTGATGATGTGGCTGAACCATTTTTTTTAGAGTCTCTAATTAGAAATGAGGCTGCCTCGATATCAAAAATTAGATATTCGGCTAGTTATGTAATTAATGAAAATAATGAGATAATATCAGAATATATAGTACCCTCAAATATACCTGAAGATACAGTTAACACTTCGGGTGAAGAATTCATACAACATTATTTAATTAAAGAAAATTCTATACCAAACGCAAGTTCTGTCATTTTCAATCGAAAGCTACTAAATAGTGGCATATTTCAAAAACTAAAGGATTTTAAATTAAATGGTGACTGGATGTTTTGGATCCTATTATCAATGCAATCGAATATATATTATTGTGCTACACCTTTAAATAAATTTAGAGTTCATTCACAAAATGTGAGAAACAAAGAATCGACGAACGCATTACTTGAATACATAAAGGTAGCTCAATTTCTTGATAGCATTGGCTACTCGGCAGAAGTTTCAGATCGGTTAAGGTATATTTTTAATAATCAGAAGTTAAGACTTGAAGAAAAAAGAAAAATAGTGTTTTTTTTTATCAAGAGAAAACACTTCAAACATTTGATTAAATTGTTCGCTAATAGATGAAGAAAGTTGTAGTTGTAATTCCAATTTATAAAGCGATTCCCACAGAAATTGAATTAATTTCATTCAATCAATGCATTAAAATCTTGGGTGACCATCCAATCTCAATTGTTGCACCCTTGAACTTAGATATATCGGCTTACACGCATCGATTTAACCAATTACACGCGATAAGATTTAACTCGTATTTTTTTCAAAACACACTTAGTTACAATAGGTTATTGTTGTCAGTTAATTTTTATAGGAGTTTTAAAGAGTATGAATTCATGTTAATTTATCAACTTGATTCATACGTTTTCCGAGATGAATTACTGGATTGGTGCGAAAAAGATTATGATTATATTGGTGC
>Ga0209770_10000082_pt1 | contig 54435 bp, 53 predicted proteins | sample LauGreSu1BDMLBDD_2_FD_187572 | JGI IMG/M metagenome (GOLD analysis project Ga0209770, IMG submission 187572) | Freshwater lake microbial communities from Lake Michigan, USA - Su13.BD.MLB.DD (SPAdes) (version 2) | ecosystem: Environmental > Aquatic > Freshwater > Lake | place: Lake Michigan, USA... | reverse complement strand
AGGGCTGGCACTTACACTACATTCAATACCTCTTCTGCAAATATTCTCTTTTTGTTTTGAATATTTGCAGTATATGCTTCAATCGTATCGATGGCGATACATCCGTCGGTGGCGTCGTCGAGGGTCTCGTCGTCATCTTCATCGGGTTGTGATGCGGTTGATGCTTGTGATGCTGCGTCTTCAGGTTCTTGGAGTTGTTGCTGGGCGTGCTGCTGCTGCTGCTGCTGCTGCTCTACGAGTTCAGGTGTTGCACGAATACGCAGCGGCGCCATAACAAACCGAAATACTGAAACTGGTTCTGTTTGTCCAAATCTATGACATCTTGCAATGGCTTGGTCTTCTACTGCCGGATTCCAGTCCGGGCTAACGAAATACACTTCCGAAAATTGTTGAAGATTGAGTCCTTCGCAGCATGTTTGTATTTGCAGGATGAGCACGTTTATTGCCGCATCAGGTGCTAGGATTACGCGGCGTTCGCTTTCACTTGTTCGCCCGTCCAAGTATCGCACTACAAGAGACGGAAATGCAGTTGTGAGTCGCGACTGAATGTAGTCGATTTCACCCCGAAAGTGGCAGAAGACGATTTTACGCTTGCCGTTATCTTTGCGCGAGAGGATGGTTCGCACAACTTTCGAAATTTTGCTGTTGTAATTCTCGTCTTCTGTGGGCGGCATTTGGGGCACGGATTTGCGGCATGCGAGGCGAGGATAGATGCACGACTGCTTTGCTTGAATCATGCGGCCAATTTTCACGGGCGAGGGTTCGGGAAACCATGCAGGAGTGGAGATACTGGTGGGGTCCTGGTCCTGCTGCTCCTGGTCTGCCAACGCCGGCACATTCAAGCATCCAATTCCGCTATGAAGATTGCGCGACAATACCATTTCTTCCTGCGAATCCCATTTTACGACGATGGTTTTTGTTGTCAGAGGCGGCAATGAAAGCCCGACGCTTTTTTTCGTGCGTTTGAGGACGTATGTTTTGACGATTTCGCGCAGATTGTCTTTGTTCGCATAATATGCAGCGGGAAGTCCAAGAAGAGCACACAATGCATAAAGGTCGTGAATCGAATTTTGAATCGGTGTGCCTGTAACAAACCAACGAATATTCACGTTGAGTGTTTCCACGCTTTTGAAAATTTGTGTATTGCGACCGCGCACGTGATGCGCTTCGTCGAAAATGACACGATCCCATTTGAGCGCATAGAGGGGGTGAAGACGATGAGAATTTGGGCGACGAATCATGTGCCCGTATGTTGTGATCACGATGGGTGCTTCGGCTAACATTTCGGGGGTTATTTTTCGCTTTTCCGTGCCGTAAAACACCAGCGCATGGTGTCCAGCAGTTTTGAGAATTTGTTGCTCCCATTGTTTGACAAGCGCGACTGGCAGCACTATGAGTGTGCGTTTCTTGAAATTGGAAATTGTGAGACCAATCATCATGATCGTTTTGCCGAGACCCATTTCGTCCGCGACAATTCCGCCGAGGACACATGTTTTGTCCATAGCAACTCCATATCCAGCTCCAGCTCTCATCTCATTTCGAAGACAGAATTGAATACCTTGGGTTTGGTAATCTTTGTGTTGTAGTCCTGCGTGTGTTAGAAAGTCGTGAAAACGTTGAACATACTTACCTAGTTCCAGTGGGGCAGGTGCGGATGCGGGAACAGAAACAATATGCGAATCAGTTTGGTCTTGGACATTGATTCGCATATTGCGAAGGCTTGCTGGGATTTTTCGTGTTGATAGTGATGCTGATGCCGACATGGTTGGTTATCTATTGCTTGAAAATCTATTTCTTTGTAATGGGTGGGTGGGTCTATATTCCATTTCAAGATCATTTTCAATTTCAATTTTCTGGCACTCAATGAAACGTAAGCAAGTAGGTAAACTTATTTAAGTCGCCCAATATTTCATCACGAATATTGAGTAAATCGCTATTTTCTGGATTTTTAAAATACGGCGCATTTGACATATTAACAAGATATTTTTTGAATATTTCAATACATTGCTTGAACTTGGTAACACTCGTGTAGTCATAAAAAGGGATATGTTTTGTAGATGTGAGGTTTACACGTTTGCCTGTTTTGCCCAACATAGTTTCTACAAACTCGTCTATACGTCCGTTTAGGCTTTCATATAATTCGTCGGTGGCTTTATGTTCCGGATAACTAAATGTTTTCCAGTGATATATTTTAACAATATTTAACACTTCAATAAATTTTAGAACGATTTCGCTTTCGCTATATTTAGAATTAGAATGTGTGTTTCTTTTTATTTTTCTTGTCGCATTTTTCATGGTTTCTATATAGTATGTTTATATAATAATAATAATAATATTTTGTAGTAATATAATATACATCATGATTCATAAAATTCATATACAACACATAAAAAGTGTATTATTAATATTATTTGTTATTATATTTTTTTCAATATTTTCATACTTTTACCTCTATGGTGAAATATCAAATGCCGAAACATACATTGACTACTTATATTTTTCAATGATGACATCGACTACTGTAGCATATGGCGACATGACACCTACGACACAACGCGCAAGACTGATCACAACTATCTATGTATTTTCATTTTTATACCTATTGATTTATACAAATATTGTCAATGTTGATTAATTTTTGATTTTTGATTTTCCTTGGTTTATTATCACGGCCAGAAAATTGAAGTGAAACGGGGCGATAAAATAGAATGCAGTGAAATCAAAACATCAATCTCGTCTCTCTGTAAAATGTCGTCCTACTCTCAGTCTGCTACTCGTCGTTCTTCTTCGTCTTCTACTTCCTACACCTACGGAATCCCAGGTTCTCAGGTGATTATCAGTCTCAACAAGAGCGGAAATCATACTCTAACGCTGTCGCGTGGCCCCAATCCGAATTCCAAGACTTCTTCCAGTGTTCCTGTTCCTGTTCCTGTTGCCGATCGCAAATTTCCCGATGGTCGGGTCGGTCCCGCCAATACACCATTCTGCAAGGTTTGCTACGATGCGGGTCTTCCTGTCGCCGACTATACCAACCACTACGTCAAAGACCAACCCGGCCCTGGCGGAAAAGTCGTGTGCCCTACACTTCTGGCGCAAAAATGTTTCAAGTGTGGTGTCGCTGGACACACTTCAAGCTACTGCCCCGAAGAAGCCCGTCGCGAAAGGGAGCGTAAAGAACGCGAGCGCGAGGCGAAGAAGCGCATGAATGCGACCGATGTCAACGGGTGGAAGGTCGTCGGCGATGTCAGCTCGTCAAAGCCACGTGTCGAAGCAGCTCCTGCTCCTGTTGCTGTCGCCGCACTTCCCGCCGTTGCACGCAATTCATTTGGTCTTCTCGCGGTTGATGATGACTCGTCGTCATCTGGTAACGAAAGCGATTCAGTTCAACAACAACAACAAGAAGAAGAACAACAAGCACAACAACAAGAACAACAACCCGCCAAGCCGCTCACCTGGGCTCAACGTGCCGCCGCTGCCGCAACCAAAGCGCCAACAACATCTACTACAGGTTCAGGTTCAAGTTCAGGTTCTTCTTCAAGCAACGGCATCTCCATCACTACCGGCTTTCATGTCCCTCATGTCGTCGACACGCGGTTCCAGTTGCACGCTTTGTGTCAAAACATCAGCGTGACCCAACGCGGATCTTCTGCGAAGAAAGCCGCCGCCGCCGCAAATCATCGCGGGAATGCCGCTGCAGTTGCGCGCGAAGGTTCGCTCAAACGAAAGCAAGAATCGGTTACTATTCCTGCCTAAATGGGGTGCTACGCGATGGTAAGTAAGTGCGCGCGCTGTGCTGTGTATATGTTCTAACACTTTTTTATGTTTTATTACTATATATGCTATATTAAATAGTAATAAAATTTTATATAATTAAGTATTATTTTTTTTATATCGTTTTGTTCCTTTTTTGATTCGTTTATATTTGCCACCCCCCCTTGTAGTTCTTGGAGAACTATTCTCACTTCGGCAACGACGTGAAAAACAACCAAAATACTTTTTCCACCATGGTAAAGGAGATGAAGGTGAAGATGAGGATCTCGAAGAACTTGTCGACTTCCGAGTAAAACTAGACGCTAATATACGTGCTGTTTCTATCTTTTTTAACCCCCTGTCGCGACTTTTTGGCATAACTATGGTATATAATATATTAATACTTTTTTTATTTTAATATTATATGATTTTATTACTATCCATGCTAAAATAAATAGTAACAAAATAATAACGCTCCCCACCGGGTTCGAACCGATGACCTTGTGGTTAACAGCCACACGCTCTACCTACTGAGCTAGGGAAGCTTAAAAACACCCCTGGAGGGACTTGAACCCTCGACCCCAGGATTAGAAGTCCTGTGCGCTATCCAACTGCGCTACAGGGGCGCAACCAACGTATTATACTATCTTCATATATTAATATTTTTGTTTTTTAACGCATTTCAACAACAACAACACGCTGCTAACCAGATTCGAACTGGTGTTATTGGATTCAAAGTCCAATGTGCTAACCACTACAATATAGAAGCATTGAGCATCAGGTGTATTTACTTACCAAAGAATATAGGACTCTCACCCCGATATTATTTATATTTTTTTCTTTAAGTTTATTTTTGGTTTAAGTTTATTTTTTATTATCAGTCTATTTAGTATTTTATAACCAATAAATAAAACAAATAAAACAAATAAAACAAATAAAACAAATAAAACAAATAAAATAAATGCGAATATTTTCGAAACTATATAAAATATTGTGTAACCGGGTTCTATCTGTGTATCTAATTTTATAAAGTTAAAACCTTTTTTTGTTAGTAATGCAATTATATGCAAAATAGAATTATCTTTATGCCAGTTTTTCGAGTTTTCTGTATTGTGGAATAGTTGGTAACACAGGGGCTCGTGATACGTATATCTTCTTGAGTGTGTGAAACTATACCAGTCCCAATCAGTTATATCTTTTTGATTTACTTTTAGTAACTTTTCTCTATTTTGTTTGGTATAAATAACTGCATGCGTTCCTAATGAACTAATATTTATAAAATGTTTACTATCTAATGTGCATGGAAGTTGTAAAAGTGGTAAACACCCCAAGAAATACTGATAGTCTTCGTTTTTATGTTCATTTAAAAATGTGCAAATATCCTGTTGTGTAGAAGTTTTTTTAATTTTTTCAGTAAATATAAAGTCATCCTCTAAAATTAGTATATTATCATAGTTTTGATTTTTTGCATGTTTAAATACTTGTAAAAATGCATCCACCAAGTCATGTGCGGGAAGCTTTATGTGTTCATCTTTTTGACACTTCTTGTATCCTTTATTAAAAAGTATATAAAATTCTTTCGTTGGATGGTATGTTTTTAGTTGATTCATTATATCGTCATAACGACCATTTCCTTCTAAGTGAATAATATATGTTGCATCTACGGCGTCATGTAGTAGTCCTGTCTTATATTTTATTTTTTTAAATGTATAACATTCTGAACTATCTTTAAATGTCATACTATGGTATATTATATTATTCATTCATAAAATAATTAACAATAATAATTTTATAAATAAGCAAATAATATAAAGTAAATATATACACATACATGTCTACAAGACGAAAATCACCAACAGAAAGTGCAACATTATTTAAAAAGGGGACGATTAAGAAAGGCAATGACGGGAATAGGTGGACTATCGTAACAAATGCGCGAGGGGTGCAACGTTGGCAGAAGGTGCAAGTGCAAGGGGCGAATGCGTCTAAAAAACTGATGAAAAATAAAACCAAAAAATCGAAGCGTATACTAGAAATGGAAGCAGATCCAAATTCCGTTTGGGGCAAGAATAAACCATTAGAGAAACTTTGGGAAAGTTTAGCCTCCGGCAAAAAGGTGGTATTGATACAGAAAACCGGTGGGCATAAAATATTCACTTTGCCTAGCGGCAAAATGGCGGCGCTAAAAATATTCAATACGTTTGATGATGACCCGAATATCGTCGCGGTTCTTTCATCCAATCTATCGCAGGATGCGTATGAAGTGTTTTTGTATCCGAAAGCGGGAGATAAATCGGTAGAATATGTTATCAAAAATTACAAGAAATATTTTAAACCTTTGGGGCCTATGCCGGCGGATTTGGTTGCAAAAGGTATACCAGCACAAGTGAAAGTGTTTTTTCCGGCGTAGGGTTGGTTGACGATATGTGGTGCATTGCGGTGAGTTATTTAGGATTTATAAATAAATAATTTTATTATTATTATTATATTTTGATAATATATAGTTATAATTCAAATGGAGGAACTACGACCTGGAACGACAGTTACCTTAAAAATTGATGAAAATAGTAAAAATGATCCCACATCCGGTTTTAAAACTAGAATTGGTCAATTAAATGAGATGATAACTGGACATCCTAGTAATGAACTTTATAGAATACCAATTGGGAAAATAATAAGTTATCAACGGGATAAGGGTATGTATGAGGTCATGTGGGAAAACGCCATCGCATCCAGAGCTAATAGTCCTAATACATATTTAATGTATCCGAATGAACTAGTTACTGGTACTCTACCAGATGTTGAATATGGACCTTCTCCTCCTTATGGAGAAGGCGGTGGTAAAAGAGCACGCAAAACTCGCAAATCCAGAAAGGTTCGCAAGTCTCGCAAAGCGCGTAAGTCTCGCAAAGCGCGTAAGTCTCGTCGTCATCGTCGTCGTGCACGTCGGTGAATTTAGGATTGGTTGGGGTTGTTGGATTAAAAATTAATAATAACTTTTGGAGTTATTATTAATAAAAAGATTTGCGCCAAGCAGGGTTTGAACCTGCGCATCCTGAGATAGTAAGTGAAAGGGTTTATCCACGAATGTGGTTATATTAGATAATAATAAAATTGATATAATATTTTTGTTTTGTATTTATAACATATCACAGCAATGGCGTATATATATCGTATACTCAATAAAATTACAAAAAAATGTTACATTGGTGAAACAAAATGTAAAGATGTTTCTAGAAGATGGAATCAACATAAACAAACAATAGAAATAAATAAAGGCTGTCCTGCTTTGAGAGATGCTGTTAAAAAATATGGGATTGATAATTTTGAATTTAGTGTATTGATTATTTGCTTTGATGATGAAAGATTTAAATATGAAATAGAGTATATAAAAAAGTATAATAGCGTTGCTCCCAATGGTTATAATTTAACAAATGGTGGAGAGGGTGGCGGGTTTCAAGGAAAAACTCATACTGAAGAAGTTAAAAATGGTATTAAAAATAAATTAAAACAAAAATATATCGATAATCCAGAATTGAAAGAAGAATTGTCAGAAAGGAATAAAATAGTTATGAGTAATCCTGAAGTAAGAGAGAAGATAAAAAATGGTATTTTAAATTCAGAAAAAATGAAAAAAAATATTGAAGATAAAAGAACAGGTAACTATAAAAAAAATAAACATACCGAAGAAGCTAAAAATAAAATTAGTGAAAGTTTAAAAAAATATCACGCTAGTAATGTAACAACTATTAAAAATATAAATGTTCAAAAAGATAATAAACTAGGAACCAAAATTAAACAATACGATATGAATAATAATTTATTAAATGAATATACAAGTATAAGCGATGCATCTAGGAAAACATCTGTTGCGAAATCATCGTTATTAGTTCACTTAAAAGATAATACCAAAACAGGTGGAGGATTTATATGGAAATATGCTTGATTAACTAAGAATGTGTTGTAGATTGGAACTAAAATTAATAATAACTTTAGGGTTATTATTAATAAAAATATATGCGCGAAGCAGGATTCGAACCTGCGAACCCGAAGGACGTCGGCTTAAGCGACGTGGCATTGACCACTAACCGATTCGCGCAAAACATGAAAAAAAATATTGCTCCTTGCGGGGCTCGAACCCGCGACCCCGAGCTCATAAGACTCGTGCTCTAAAACCACTGAGCTAAAGGAGCGAGACCATATTCCGTGTCATTTTTTTGGATTTTTGTTATAGTATTAAAAGATTTAAAGGTTTACAGGTTTACAAGTGCATAAGATAAAGTGTGAGTGAATAACATCACTACCTTGTGATGATGGTGATGTTGTGCGTCGCGGTGCTACCAACATTTTTTTCAAACTAATAATGCTCGATTTTTTTGGTTTGCTGTGTGTTGGTAATGAAGTGTGGTGTGTGAGACCTGTTAGGAAAAAAAGGGAAAGGAAAAAGAAAACACAAGTGTTAGTAATTACCACCCGCTGGTTTCGATCCAGCGCCGTCTTAATAATGAGTCAAGAAAACCATTCAGTTATCAGACATTTCTGTCAAAAGAGCACCAAACAGGGGTTACGTCCGCCGAGGAGGTGGTTTGTTGTTGTTGCGGGTGGTGTCGCCCATATCGAAATCCCCACCACCCAAAGGTTTCATCGCCATAGTTGTAATTTAAAGATAACCCAATGATGGCGGACATTTTTCTTGGTAAAAAATATATTCATGGGTTTGGTTTTTTAATAAGTATGATAACCCACGAATGACGTACCAAGAAATAGTCAAAATATATCAATGGAGTAAGGTGTTGCATGCCCCACACTCGCATACAACTATCTCATCCATATGCGAACAAATTTCATTTCTAACTTGTCTGAAACATGAATACATTTGTGAGTGATTATGTTTTCGTGTGTCTAGAAGAGTCCAGTCCACTAAGCCAATAACACACTTGACAAAAATCCGCGACACCCACCCTCATCCATAAAAGAAACTAAATTCCCTTACTTCTTTTGAAAGATGATTATACCCATAATGTTCACGTTTATGTCAGTTTAAGTTTTATGAAACTTGTTAACATATCTCCGATGAGCCTATACCCACTCTGTTTTTAGTCTCTGAGCCTGACCGCGCCAGTGCCTTGATGCACCGATGCGAATTGATGAATAATACCGGAGATAGGTTTCGATCCTATGTCCTCGGGGTTATGAGCCCCGCGCGCTGCCCCTGCGCCACCCCGGTAAAGTGATGATTGGTTACTACGTTTTACGTCCAGCTTGACAATACCGGCGATAGGCTTTGATCCTATGTCTCGGCTGGAGCGACCACCGCGAGCTTCCACTACTCCGCACCGGTAAAACAAATATCTTAGAATGAAATGATGATGCTACTAATGCGTTTATAGCGTGGCGATTTCTTTAAAAATGCCAAAATGGTAAATACCGGCAACCCGTTTCGATCGAGTGACCTCGGAGTTATGAGCCCCGCGCGCTAACCTCTGCGCCATGCCGGTAAAGTATGTATCTTTGCTGTGTTTTGCGTCGCTTAGCATATGACGATGCGCTTCTTTAAAGCGCACGAATTGAAACTACCTCCTAGGGGTTTTGATCCGCCTGACCTCAGGATTATGAGTCCTGCGCTCTGCCTCTGAGCTAAGGTGGTTTTAAACGCATGTGTGCGTGGGGGGGCGTTTCTGTAAAACGACCAAATTGAAATGTTACCGGTGGTAGGTTTCGATCCTACGTCCTCTGGGTTATAAGCCATAACCATCTTCAAATCGGACTAAATGTCAAAGAAGGTAGAAGACGATGTTTTACAGCGCGCTTCCTCTGCGCCACACCGGTATGTGTTTTGTGCTCTAGTGCCTTGATGCACCAATGCGAATTGATGATAATACCGACAACCCGTTTTGATCGAGTGACCTCGGAGTTATGAGCCCCGCGCGCTTCCTCTGCGCCATGCCGGTATAATATGGGATTGTGTGAATGAGTATTTCATTTCTACCAACTACTCATTCACATATACATATAGTTGGATGACTTTAAGTAGTTTTGGGGAATATATATTATAACAATAAAACTACTTAAAGCGCCATAATAAATATATAGTCGAAAAGAAACTTAAGAATATTTTCTTATCCTATATTATAAAAATCTTTGAAACCCTTTGAAACCCTTTGAATGTCTTCTCTCAACATGACGAACAACTTTCCCACACGGACTAGTCCTGGTGTCTTTACTGGTGGTTCCGGCAATGCCAACAACAATGGCTGGGGTGCCCAGGGGCACATTGGCATTGGAAACAACCAACGCTATGGTGCGATTCACGTCGGACGTGATGCCGGGTGGAATGGTCAAGGTTCCAATAGCGTTGGTATTAGTGGAGGATTCCGGTTTTAGGCAGTAGTCCTGTGGAAATATACGTTATGTAATATATTATGTATTAAATAATATATCCTATATTACAAGTAAGGAGTTAAAATAAAAATTGAAATGGAAGCTACGGAAGCTACGGAAGCTACGGAATCTATTGCATTGCACCATATAGTTCAAACGATGACTCATACGATGAACTACTTATCTGCGTCATTATACGAGTCTCAATTTACGAAAAATCATCAAGACTCGTATGCAACACTACGCTCTATATACGATAGCGTAGCTTTGCGACCTTCTGTAGCGCCGTCGTTAAAAGATGTCGCGCAATTTTATGAAAATATTGTTTACTTGGGGAGTGTTACGTATACTGATGACCCGGATTATTATACACACAAACGAAGTCTGCGAAAATATTTTATAAAAGTTTAAACTGGTACTATAGCGAAACGGCTAAAAATCGGGCTGCAAACTGGTTTCGTTACAACACGTGAGTTATATAGGTTTTTTATAATAAAAATTATATTTAGTGCGTTTTTTTCTTATCATGAGATTTTAATTCTAATAGTTGTAGAACACTTTTATCAAAAAAATCAACAAATGCGTATAACATTCTATATGATTTATGTATGCTACTATGTTATTATATATAAATGAATACTTTTATATTACTATTATAAATTATTTATTCAATTTTTAATATATGAATTTGTTTATTTAATTTATAACAAATAACAAATAACAAATAGGTTATTTAGAAATAATAAAAAATTTTTATTTTTATATTTTTTATTATATAGTATATATAATATATACTATATAACTACTAATAGATATGAATTTTAGTTTAGGTAATAGACGTGATGCAAATTTAAAAAAACAATCAATAATATATAATACTATTTTAAATAACCAGAGAAATACGATGCTTGCGTTACAACAACGACAAAATAATGCAGTTGTTGCTCCTGTTCATATTCCTGCTCCTGCTCCTGCTCCTGCTCCTGCTCCTGCTCCTGCTCCTGCTCCTGCTCCTGCTCCTGCTCCTGCTCCTGCTCCTGCTCCTGCTCCTGCTCCCGTGCCCGTTCATGCTCCATCTACCAATAATAAATTACCCAAAAAAGGCTTTAGTGTTATATTATCAAAATTAAACCAGTAATACATAATTTACACTTTTTGTATAGAATTTGTTATAGTTTAACTAATTCTATATTTCATGATACGCGAATAATATTATATTTACTAATTTAGAAAATTATAATATTATTAAATATTATAATAAATATGCCGCTCAATCAGATTTTTACAGCAAGTACTAATGCTCCTGAGGATGTACAAGTATCCGTAGATATTTTTGACTTCAAAAGCTTTGCTAAGTTTTTTATGAAGGTTTTATTAGAAAGTTCCAGCCAAGTTGTTACTGCTTATACTATACAGATTGACAATTCCCCCCCAGTTAATGTAACCGGCTTACTATCGAATGGTGATACTCCAACCACAAAAACAGCAGAAGTCGAGCTTATTCATTCTGCTACCCCTTCTCCTACTCTCAAGGATGGTAATATAGAATATAATTTTATAGATGGCAACACTTATTGCGTTAAGCTCCACGTGGTAATAAAAGAAATTGTTGATGGGGTGACTCAAACATATAACTTCAAAACTCATTATGATTTTAGATATTATGCAGACCCCGTGAAACTTTCAGATTTTGGTTTTAATGACAATTATCAATCTGGTGATGCCCTAGGGGTTATAGGATTATCATTGTCCCATAATAGTAGATATAGTGTTCCAGATTCAACTACTCCGGAAAATATTACTTATGAATCCGGTATTACTACTAAAGCTGTTGTACTTATGATTCATGAAGTTTCATCTGATAATTGCGATTCTGATGATATTTACCGCGAAATGGATTATATTGCTACCGGAACTTATACTATTGAAGATATTGTGCTAGATCCTACTAAAAAATATACTATTACTGCACAGGCTATGTGGGCAAAAGGTTATTCAACATCTAAATTATCAACCCAAGAACTTTCCGTCTTAGATCGTCCTGTAATACAAAATGTAGTCATAGAAAATTTGTTTGAACATAGTGCAACTGACAATGTAGTGACAATTACTACTGACGCAATAACATCGCCAAATGGTAATGCAGTATCTAAAATTTGGTTTGAGTTCTATGACAACAATACTCTTGTAGCTAAATCAGGTGGTAATTCTGGAACTAGTATAAATACAAATAATGTATATCCATTAAAATTATCTGATATTGACATCGTGGCAAATGGTGGTCTTTTAGTTGATACTAACTATAAAGTTAAAGCTAAAATACTATATACCTCGGGTGATTATAGAACGTCTGCTTCTTTTCCTGAAGCAACCGCAGAATATATAAATTTTACCAAAAGTCTTCCTGAGATCGTTGGTCATACTATTAATCCTTTGTATACTAGTGATCCACTTGAAAAAATACTAGATATCGAGGTTCAAGAACAAGCATACCAACTTTATGCTCCGAATATTATAAATGGAATCAGGTTTCACTTTTATGATGCTGAAGATACTGAAACCATAGTAGCAAGCACTATTTCCTATACATTTGTAAATAGTGAAGGTGAAGGTAATGTAACTTATCCTATATTATTATCTGAGGTTACTCGTGTGCTTCCTGATGGGGATTATCTTGTCAATGATAAGAATTATAGAATAAAGGCAGAAGTAACACTTGTAAAACATAGCGCAGCTATTGAACTGCGACTTTCTGAACTGAGTTCTGTAACGGAATCTATTCCTGACCAAGTAAATTTTAGCGAGAGTTTTCCCGAGATCGTTGGTCATACTATTAATCCTTTGTATACTAAGGATGATCCTTCTAATGGAAAGATATTAGATATCAGTGTTAAAAAACAAGAATACTTTCTTGTTGCTCCTAATGCCGCGAGTGGAATCAAGTTTCACTTTTATGATGAAAGTAGCACCACTATCCCAGTAGCAAGCACTAGTTCCTATACATTTGTAAATAGTGCAGGAACCGGCAATGTATCTTATCCTATATTATTATCTGAAGTTACTCCTGGTGTTCTTGTCAACGATAAGGATTATAGAATACAAGCGGAAGTAACACTTGAACCACATCATGGAGGAACCGAAACGCGACCTTCTGCATTTAGTTCTCTTACTGCATCTATTCCTGACCAAGTAAATTTTAGTCTTAAAAGACCATTTATTACTTTAAATGCATATGATTTCCAAGTTGAGGGCGACGATAGTGCTGATCCTGTTATCGCAAATATAGTTCTTCGTAAAGAGCTATATGAATTAGTTGCTCCTAATGTATCAGCTGGTGTTGCTCCTAATCTAACAGATGGAATTAAATTCCTTATTTATGATTCAGATGAAACGACTTTAGTTGGATCGACTAGATATTATATCTTTCAAAATAGTAGCGCTAATCTTAGTAGAGAATATAGTATAAATTTAAGTCATGTAACTATCGAATCCGGTCAGGATCCTCTTGAAAATGGAAGAACGTATAGGGTAAAGGCACAGGTTACTATCATTCCACATGCAGGATCTCCACCAGAGTTACGACTTTCTGCTGATTTTAAAGACTTAAAAGGTTCTCAAGACGCTGCTCCTCTTTCCAGTGTAACTATTTCAAATTCTTGGGCACTTGCTACAAATAATAATCCAAGTTCTTCAGGTTTGACCAAGGAAACGTTCGCCGATTTACCCAATGTCGGTATTTCTGGTTACTTTAATAAAACCCCTCAATTCAATGGTGGAAGCACTTTAAACCATCTTGATATTGAAAGTACTAAATTTAGAATACAATATAGTGTAGGTGTGGCTAGCGTAGGTGTGGATGATGCGGTTGTGTGGACCTATGGTGCGTGGACTGATGTTCAAAAGGCAGTTTTATTGCCGAAATTAAGCACTGATGCTAGTCTTGGGGCAGCAGTTATTCGCATTAATGCAGTAACTCCTGAAACATCTAGTGGAGATGGAAAATTTAATAACGTTATAGGTTCAGGGCCCGGACAACTTCAACCAGAAATGATATTTTTTATTCCTCAACAACAAGTTACAGGAGGAAGTTACGCTTTTACTGAGTCAAATCTAGTTAAAGTTCAAATTTCTATTATTGATCCCACCAATATGTGGGCTTCAGCTAATGGTGGTGTTACTGCTTTTACAGAATCTAATTCTATTCAGCTTATAAATAGGATAAATAATTACGGGTTCGCTCTTGGTCAATCCTCTGAACCCTATAATACACTTAGTCAAGAAGGTTATTTATTTTTGAATATTCCCGTTGATTGGAAATCTATACATGCTGATTCCGTTGTAGTTGGTTATAAATATGATTCTGACGATGATTATAGTTATCAAACATTTACCTATGACCCTACTACGACGATATCGTTTGAAGTTGATCCTAATGCTGGAACTACTCTCTATTATAGTGTGGCATATCTAGTAAAAAATGTTAATATTAGCCCTACTGCTACTACCCAAGGTCTTACTATTGAAGATAGTGTTCCTATTAAGTTTTTCCCTTCTTCAAGTGACTATTCTATTACAAACACTTCATATACAACATTTAATACCGGTGGAAAAAGCAGTATAAAATTTGATCTTGCATTTACTGCTGCTTCGACATCTAAAATTGGTGGTATCAATGTTTACTTTACGTCTCCTAATTCTACTCAAGAACCCGGAGACAAGACAAGAATTGCTACATTCACTGCATCTCAAGCCGGAATTAATAAAACTATTCAACTTATTCACTATGGTTCTTCATCATCTACGATAAATTATGCTACCACTTTAAATAATATCCCATTAAATAGAATAGATGCATCAGGAGCACATGTAACTGATGATTATTCTATTGTTTGGCAAGATTTTGGTTTGGCCAACATAACCTTTGAAGCTTACAGAGATAGACGCGTAACAAGCACCGATGCTTCTTTTGGAACTATAAATTATGTAGAATCTGGGTCGAGCGACTTTGATAGAACTATTTGGAATGTTCCAGTGATGAATTCCCCAAGGTGGAATGGACCGATTACTCTTGAGGGTGGTGTAAGAAATTCAAGTACTGCTACCAAGTTATCATGGATGCAAGTTCATAATATGAATGGTGTTAATTTTACACATGATTTTACTATGATGAAGAATGATAATAGCACATCTTTGATTCACGATCATAGTGGTTTGGTACAGAATTTTAAAATTCTTACTATAGATCCGGACGCTAACGCTAAATATAATATAACACTTGCATCAGTATTTGACCCCGGCACCACCGGGTCTATGCGCGAAGTGTCTGCTCATCCGGATACCATAGAGTTTCATACTATTCATGTAGATGTTTCGGATATTGATATTTCCGTGCAGAATCCTAGCAATACAACTAAAGTTAATTTGTCATTTAACGATGCCGTAGTCTCTGGTAACACTCTTACTACCGCTGGGGCTATAGAAAGTGCAACTTTTGATTCTAATATTGCCGAACAACATGTAACGTTTACATCCACCAACCCTACCACAGCCTTGACGAGACTTGCTCCAGCAACCAACAATGTTATTGAAAGAATAGTGTCTCCGGCCACTACTAAAGAATATCTTTTGCCTAGTGGTAGTTCACTTGCACAAAAGTTTAGTTTTTTTATGCGATTGAAAGCTCTTATAAAATATAAAGTAACTGAGTATACTAATGCAACTCCCACAACTCCCACCACTGAGATTCTTACAACTTCGAGCGTTGAGATTGCTGATCAAACCGCTACAGATGATAATTCTCAATATATAGTTTCAAGTATTCCTATTATTGGAACAACATTTACTATTACACCTGATCCTGTTAACGGAAATCCCACTCTAAACTTTTTGTTGGATGCAAATGGACTTGAGGTAGAAGGGTTTACTAGCGTTGTCGTTATCATTGGTCAAGATGGAACAGAAAGTAATCCTGATGGCGAAGCCGTTGTACTTGTTTTTCCTGATACCGGTGCTACTTCTGACTACTCAAATGAGGTTGCTGGAAGTGGGGCAGTGTCTCTTGATCCAAGACTTACCGCAGGTGAGTCTTTTACTACAACTCCTACAACTATTACTGGAGCGGTTCATGGGTCACATACCGGTGACTACACTCTTACTATTGGAGATGTTAACGATACTACTGGAAGATTTAATAATTCTACTTTGAAGATGCCCCCTTCATCTGTTAGTGGTTTTACTGATGGTGCGACTCTGAATTTATGGATCTTGGCAACTACTAGACGTGGAACCAATTTTTCATCTCTAACTGCTACATACATCCCCCCTGTTGTAATAAGTAATCTAAGTATCAGTGCAAATGGTGATGATTTTTATGCGAACTTTGATGTAACGTCAACATAAACTATATTGGTCTACTTTTAAACAAATCTTACATTAGTATTTTGCTGTATAAAACCTAAAAATAATATTATAATATTTTTTATAATATTATTATAATATTATTTACTACTATATCTCTTTATCCACAAACACATTTGCAGTAAGATTGCGAATAATCTTTTTATTGTTTTTGTCATAGTCTTCTATTGGTTCGCATACATTGCGCATGATTGTCAAATACTCGATTTGTTTTGATTCTGTTTCCATCCAGTCTGGATTCTTTTCTACCCAATCCGTCAAAGCATTGCGTTCCTTCTTAGCAATTTGAATTATCGTATTTTTCATTTTATCGTGTGTCTCATCTTTCTCCCATTTTGCATTGTCTTTAATATACATAGTATCACGCTTCTTGTCCGTGCAGTGTATTGGTCGTTTTGTCACATCCAGTTGTTTCAGTCCCTTTATCATGACATCCGTTATCCCATTTACTAACCCGTTTTTACGCGAGAAATCCAAGTCTTCCAATGTTATCTTCAGTGAATCTATAAATTCCGATATATTCAACGCATCTTTACACGTCTCGTTTAGAAAAAACTGAATATTGAAGTTTTTGGATTTGTTGATGTTGGTATTGTTATTATTTGAACCAATAGTAGGTGCCATATTTTTTATCGTTTTTACAAGCTCAGTATTCTGTGTCATAAGCTGGGTTATCAGTGTTGTAAGCTTTGCAATCTCTTCTTTGTTTTCATTGGTGTTAGTGTTGGTGTTGGTGTTAGAAGACGAAATAGCAGTAGTGTTGACAGCATGTATGCAGACCTTTTTATGTTTCCACAACCCAGATTTTGTTGTGAATTTTCTATCGCATTTTTCACACCTATAATCATGCGGAGTTTCGGCATTTTTTGGCATTTTTTTGCTAGATGACTCGGTTTCCATGAGGTTTCCATGATGCTTACGGGTAGACAAGTGCTTTTTCATGTTACTTTCTTTGCAGCATACAAAGTCACAAATTTCACAAACAAAATTCGGCATTTTTCTCAGTCACGTTTTGGGTTTCCAAAGTTTCCTATATATGAAACAGAAAAAAGTCCTAAACCCTTTTCATATAATCTTTGGAAAATGTCCAAAATTTTATCGTAACAAATTTTTAGACTTTAAAAAGTGATTGTGACCATTATGGTCTGAGTGAGTTTTTCAACTTTTTTTCAAATCTAGGATTGGTTTTTTAAAAATGGACATTTTAAAATGTCCTTTTTTAAAAATCGTAGATTAGATTTGAAAATACATTCATCATTCATTATTAGCAAGTTTTGGTGAAATGGAGCAGAATAGTTTACTTCTTTTTCTATTAAAAATCACCAAAAAAAGTTCGCACAAGCGACGCGCGCAGTGCGGAGCGGCGACCTAGTTTATTTGCAAAAGACATTCCCAATAAAAAGAGAGCCTACTAATCCAAGAAGTGCACCGAGGTGATAGTTATACTGCATTACTTTATATACTCCTAACCATGCTTTCTTTTGTGTGTCGCCTTCGATATGCAGAATCATCCAGTCGCTTTTTGGTGCGAGCATATAATAAAAATAGTTGATAGTGAATGTGATTGCACCGACTACGCAAATCGTTGAGAAACGATTTAGCTTACGTGTTCCGGTGGAATGATTCCATGCTAAAAATATAAAAGACACTAACAATCCTAATCCAAACCCAATGAAATATATTCTCCTACGTTCATTTGCGATGTTATCGTATATTACATTTTGTTGATGTGTTAAAATGCGTCTAAAATTAGTAATTGATTCGGTTTTATCGGAACCATACATCGTAAAAATCATAGCAACGATGAAAATAGTAGCTACTACGCAACTTGTTCTACAAACCATGTTTGTGTGTATGTGTTTGTGTGTATGTGTTTGTGTGTATGTGTTTGTGGTTTTTGTTATATATATAATATAGATATAAAAATAGAAGTTGAGTAAGTAAAAAAATTTATTATATTTTGCACGGGGTTATAGTTATGAATATAGCGCGCGGTGTTATTGTGGATGCTAATACTATTATGGCAACGCGTCACGCAAGTCAAACTCACTACCACGCAATGCCGATAGCCCACGTAGTGCGGATAGTCGTGTGCTGGCTGAACGCGTATTTGGATTTACTCCTCTTGTTCGGTTGACGTGTGCTTCATCTAGGTGAATATGGTGCACATGTTGGTCTTGATTGTCCTGGTTGTCCGTTTCTTCATTTTCTCCGTGGTTCTCGTCGTTATCTGTTTGTTCGTTGTCGTCGCTGTTCTCGCTGTTCTCGCTGTTCTCGCTGTTCTCGCTGTTGTCGCTGTTGTCATCCCCGCTTTCGCTGTTCTCATCTTCCTCCGTCTCATCTTCGCTATACCATTCCTCGGGAACATTGTCAGCGTGCACAAATTCGGCGGTCGTTTGCAATACCGCATACGCAAATGTGCGCAGCGAATCTTTGAATGCTCGTTTTGGATGATTTGATCCGCGGATATTCAATATATGCGCGCTCTTGGGAAACCAATAGAGTTCATCGCGGATAATTTGCTCCGCATTTGAGGGGCGAAGAGTGTTTGTTATGTTTGTTTTTGGTCTCGGTTCTTCCAGTGACCCGCGGCACATGGGACACAAGTTTTTGGTGCGAAGTGAAGTGAGAAGGCATTGAAGATGATATGCGTGGCCACATGGCGTGAGTGTTGTGTTTTTGTCTCCCACATTCAGTGTTTCAAGACAAACGCTGCATGTGTATGTTTGGTCTTCGGGTTCGGAGGCGGAGGCGGTGGTGGCGGTGGTGGCCATGGCGATGGCGGTGGTGGCGTGTTCGCATTGAAATAGTTGGTGCGTGTAGTGTCCAATCAGCTGTTCGTCAGTGTATGCAAGTAGTTCAGGGTTTTCAATGGTTTGGGTTTCAATGGTTACTTGGGTTGTAGCAGGGGGTGCAGCGGGGGGCGTTACTTGAACCTGTGTTCGCGTTCCTGCCATCATTATATTCAGGATCCGCATTGATTTCTTGTTCTTGAAGTGCTGGTTCGTAATAGTATTTGCTTGTTGGGCGTTGGGGGATTTCGTTGGATTCATCATCCAAGCAGAGAAGTCGATAATTTTTCGAATGTAAGAGGCCATTGATAACTTGATGAATAGTTTGATTCTTTTCTGAATATACATTTATCCTATATATAAACTTCAATTTTCCGGGGACGTAATGCGGAAAATTGAAATGCAGAATGCAGCTTAATGTTTACGTGTGCGTTTGACACGACGTTTGGTGCGACGTTTTGCACGACGTCTCGACTTTGTTCTTATTCTGGTGGTGCCTCCTCCTTTTTGTGATAAAATACCAGGAAATCTGAGCGAAGAAGGTGATGGTGCCGATGATGAACTATAAGGGGGTAATGACTTTATTGAACCAAACCCTGGACCTGCATTACTCAATGGATTTGATAACCACGATCCTTTTCCGCCACATTTCCCCGCTATTATTTTTATTGTGTTTTCATTCATGACGCGTATATATATCTCCTAATATAGTATGATATTTTATTTGTTGGGCTTGATGGTTAGGCTCTTCCTCCGGTAACTAAAAAGCTTTTCATTTGACCATTTTTACCACCTACGGCCATTGATGTCCCTGATGGTTGAAGTATACCTCCTCCTCCTCCTCCATTGCATCTGCTACCCCCATTTTGGTTTGCTCTGCTAAAATATCCGCCGTCTAGGGTTTGGTTTGGACCAAAAGGTATCATTCGCGTTGAGGGATGAGGTGTGCTGCTGCCCCCGCGTCTGGTGCGGCTGGTGCGGCGAACGCGTCTGGTGCGTCGAACGCGTCTGGTATGTTTGGTGCGACGTGCGCGATGTGAACTTTTCCTTCTTGCCATAAAAAAAGTGGTAAATATATTATACTATATATACTGCAAATATATTATTTCAATGATAGTTCAATGATAGTTCAATGATTGATAGTTTCCGCAATGCTCAATACTTATCGCGCACGTCTTTGCCAACCGGGAATCGGGGTTTTCCTTCTTCCGTCAACTCCTGGTAAATAATCGTCAGCTTTTTGCCGACGTATTTTTCACCTGTTTGGAATAATTTGCGGCGATGTTCCATCGTTCCGCGGGGGCGAACACTGAATTCCTTTCCTTCCTTTGTGACGCATATCCAAATAATCGTTCCCTTGTCGCGGCCATCACCTTGGGTGAACCCGACTATCAAGAATTCGTCTTCTAAAAACTCCTTATACTTTTGCAAGTCGTGGCTTCGGTAATTGCAGCGATACATGCCTTTTTTGTTGCGCAACATGATTCCTTCATAGCCACTATCAATGAATTCGCTAAATAGTGCCTTAAAATTGGCAGGCGTTTTCGCCTCCGTTGTCGGGACCAAACGAATAAATTGCGGCAGGTGGTCGGATGTGGATGCGGACGTGGATGTCACATGCGGTGAGGCCATTCTTGACGCCGCATTTTGTGCAAAGATTTTTCTTAGCATTGCATGACGTTCTTCAAATGGTTTCGTTTCGTCCACAAGATCATAAATGTGATACTCGATCGCGCGCAGGCGATCTTTGTCGCTAGGTGTCAGTTTTTTCTTCTTAATGAGTCCGGCCAATTCTTCAAAGGGGATTTCGGTAGTATATAATTCGCCGTCGAATACTACGGCGGGGTGCTTCGCAAAGACGGGGGCGAGCGATGTTTTGATATGGTCCATTGTGTCAAAATAGGCGCCGGTGCGTGACTGACAATGCAATTCGGTGGTAATGGGGTCACGATACATTATGCAGCGCAATCCGTCTAACTTGGGTTGGACACAACAGGGGAACATGATGTTGTTCTTTTTTGCGGTGGTGGTGGCGGGTTCAAACGTATGTGCAAGCATTGGGAAATACTTTTTGGTGTGTTGGTGTGGTGGCGGTTGTTGGTCTGGTGCGGATGCGGATGCGGATGCGGATGCGGATGCGGATGCGGATGCGGAGGCTTCATCCTGAATCGTCTCTTGATAGGATTCTTTTTCATGCTTGTCTGTCCATTTTCGCTTTGTCTCTGCAATACATTGTTGAAGGGGCGTTGTCTCATTTTTCCTACCTATATTTTTTCCTTCCGTATATTCGCGAATCGTCAACTGCAGCTTGCCGTCGAGTTGGCCGTGTTCAATCGTTGCGAATGCTGGGGCTTGTTGCGCTTGTGCCTGTGCGCTCTTACTTTTACCTTTCAAATATATTTTAGCAACCCATACCCTCGTTTTGCCGTTCTTTTCCGTGCCGTATAATACGGGTAGTGTTTCGATTAAGGTGTGGTGGTTCGGGTTGAAGACGGCGTTAACGTCTGTCATGTTGTGGTTGGTTGGTTGGTTGCGTTGTGGTGGTTGGTCTTGATATGATATCCATACTTGTATAGACATAATGAATTATTTTGCTTCAATTTTATATCCAGAAAATTGAAATATTTATTAGGGTATAAATGATATACATAGACTACGTGTTCGCTTATTTACAAATCATGGTTGTTGTTGTCAAATCTGGTAGTGTTAATATTTGCTCCCCTTCTTCATCGTTTCACTATACGACAGCGTCGCATTTGTATATGAGATGCTATACGGCCTCATTGAGAAATTCAGCTGAGTGGCGAAAAAAGTTGTTTGTCAAGAAGAGCAATGAGTGCGGGAGTGGTGCGAAGGTGAATTCTTGTCAAGAAGAGAAAGGAGAGAAAGGAGAGAAAGAAAGAAAAAATGAAACATTGGCATTAAACCAAAAGGTTACGACAAACAATGAAAACATTCTTAGTGTTTTTCTGGATGTTCACAAAGTTATCAATACGCTTTCGACCCATTTAGAGAAAATACAAGTTGTTGAAAGAAAAGAGAAAATGATTGACAAGAAAAAAGGAGATATTATTTACCAGACAAGAGACGGGCGTGTTTTACACGCGTTTCATTCTTGCGAACAAGGAAAAATCATCTGGGAAGACATCGTCTACGATGACTTGAAGGCATGGTTGGCTGCGGCAAGTATTGAAGCGCCGTATCGTTGCTATGACTAAGTGGACGGGACGGGATGTTGCGATGACATGAATGCTGGAGACGAGAGAAAGGAGAGAAAGGAGAGAAAGGAGAGAAAAGGTGATAATAAATATAAAATGAATCTTGTATATTATTTGTTGTGTATTTTGATAATATTTTTTGAAGTATTTAAGTATTGAGGTTTAAGTATTGAGGTATTTGGTATATTTTAATATTCTATAATTATAAGTATATAATAACTAGTAAAAATGAAGGTTGCAACAAATAATTTATTTATTATTATTTTAATTATTTTTGTTGTGTTTATTTTATTCTTACGTAGTCCTGTATATAAATATATTTTAGGTGAAAGTAGAAGTAATTTACTTGAAGGAATGACTAGCAGTAAAACACATGAAAGTGAATTTATTTTGGCGAAAGACCGCGGGATGTGGAGTGGCGAAGGTCCCAACGAATATACGTGTAAGAATGACCCAAAACGTAATACGACAGGTAATAATGGCGATTACGATAGATATTGCATTTTTGATAAAGAAATTGATGCACAAAACCATTGTAAGTCAGAAGATAGATGTGTAGGATATATATCAAATCAAGCGCGAAATATGTTTACTGCAACAGCAAAACCTGTTCCAAATCCTGGTGCCAATGGTAGACATTATGAAAAAAGAAAAATACCTGCATCGGAGCCAAGGTTATCATTTCAAAAATTAGATAATACCAATTGCGTATATGGTCGTATAAAATATCCTGGTGAAAGTTCAATAGATGATGGGTATACATATTTAGGTGATTTTGATTCATATGATCAATGTGCTCAGTCCAATAATATTCCACGAGAAGCGAAGGCGATAACTTACCACGATACAAGTATAAGTGGTTATGCAAGACAATGTTATAGTATTAATGATAATAGTACAAAGGTTCTCAATCAGAAATATGCTACATGTGGTCTTGTTACTCCTGCCGCGCCTGCGCCTGTTATTTCTACTTCTTTGGGTCCTACTATTCCCAATCCCGGTTCAAGGTCTGATTTTGAAAATAAAAAATGCAACAACAATTCAACGAGTGACGGAAATTGTATTCCCGTCTGCATTCCAGTAAAAGATGGTAAAGTTATAGGACCTCCGCATGAAATATATGGAAACGAGGATAATCGTCAAGGTCCTGATGGAAAGAATTTTAATCAAGCTACCGCGAATTATTTTTTTCAAAAAAAGGCATATTTTCCTGAAGATCGAGATGATGACGATGGGAAATATTACCCAATAACCAAAGAGGGGGTATCGAGGGTCCCGTATGGTTCAACAACTGATTGCTTTCCAATACCGAATCCGGCACCATCGCCATCCCCCGTAGGTGGGAGGTGCAATCAGCAGTTATGCAGAAAGGTGAAAGATCCTCGTTTTGCAGGAGGTGCATGCAACCTAGATAAAAGTATTGGTAAGATAGTATGTTCGGCGTGTCCGGAGGTTAATGGCGAAATAAACTGCAATAACTTTAGGGCAACGTGTTCCGGATGTGGTTCTGATTTAATGGCGACGTTTCCCGCTGGTTGGCAACCTGATCGTGATCGTCGACCAGGACCAAAAGAAAAGCTATTCACGCGAACAGAATGCGAGACAAGTTGTGAAAACCCCGGAGTGGAGATATTTCAAAATTATTTAGATACGTTTCGCGATGGAGCAGGTTTTGATGATGGAAGTTGTCAGATTATTGGGAAAAATAAGGATATGGTAAAATGTAGACCTATAAGGAAGACTGCAGGTTTAGGTGTTAGGGTAAACGGCGGTATGAAACCTATTCCTGCACCAGATGAATGTGTATTGTGCGACGAACCAAAATTGCAAGGATATGCAACATTTGAGCGAAAGTGGGATGAGTATGCAAAACAAAATGATTACGTGAATGTGAAACTAGTTGATAGACCAATAACTGGTGCAAGTTATGGACCAAATGAGGAGGGGAGTGGTAGGCGCGGTGGTGGTGGCGGTGGCGGTGGCGGTGCTCAAAACTGGGAAAGATGGGATGGAGGTGACAGCACAAATGGTGCTGGATGGAGAGGACAGCAGACGGGAGGATGGTATCAAACTATGACCGATGTAAAGAATAAATCTTTTCAAGTTGCTACTTCAAATAATGATGGAAATCGACAACAAGCATATATTGAATCGTTGAAACTTAAACTGAATAAATTAAACGACGAGTATATCACACAACAGATATTGGTAAATAAGATGAAAGAAGATATTTCTAAAATGGTTTCTGCATGTGGACTAGCTAAGAGTAAATTAGGCGAGGCAATGAAGAGTAGCGTATCTGATAGTATGAATAAAAATGCAGCGATTACATTAAAGGAAAAAATTGACGCGAATACAAATGCTGGTAATATTGAAATGCTTCAACAAAATGTAAAAAAGTCTTGTGATAAGTCGATGGAAGTGAGTAATTCTTATAATTCTGCTATAAAACAGCTTAGTATTATTGATGCCAAGCGACAGGAACTTAGTGAAAAACTGGCGATTGCAATAAACTCGGTGACAGAAAATAAGACGACTATTAATATTAACCTCATGGGTGGTATGGGTGGTATGGGTGATTGTGGTGGTCGTCTTGGATGCGGAACAGGAGTCAATAATAATAATATGTATCCTGGTAATTTTTTTAAACCTCAGCGTATTAACGACATGATTAACAATGTGAATATTCCTATGCCTTACCAAGATATTATCATCTTTTAAGTCGAGGAATTATAAAACACATAAAATTGAACCAGTAACATGAAAATAAGTGGATGTAAAATTGTTATAACAAAACAGATTTACATGCAAGTGCAAATTCAGGCGCAAAGATTTATAGAGAGCGAATACGAGTTTTCCCGTGAACAAGAACAAGAACATGATAGAATATGGGGAAAGAAAGTTTTGTTTATTAGCGGAATGGTTCTTTTGATGAGTTGGATGTTTGTTATATATCTTGATGTTACCCCTATACAAAGTATCCTAACGTATATATATAATTTTATGTTGTCATATGTTAGTTTATCTCATAGAGTAATATGTGACGCATTTTCGTTTATTACTGGACTAGTATTTATATTTATATTTTCAATAATCGTTATTACTATTATAGTTGTATCTTCCATTCCCTTTCTTGCATTCATATTTGCTTTTACTAGTGTTTAAGTGAGATAATACAATAAAAAAATTAATATATATTTTTATTGTATATTCCATTCAATGTTTGGTTATAGGCATAAGCATTCACGTTGTTGTTTTTACCTTGATGACATAAAGTTTTGAATAATACTTCCATTGTCTTCCCAATAATTTGGTTCAAGACTTGTTCCAATTTTAAGAGATGTTGTTGATTGATAGTTCTTCGAAACACGTTCAAAGCACACATTTGCGTAGTTGAATAGTTCGCGTATTTCGTCCATGATATTAAAGTCATTGTTATTGAATACATAGTTTGGATTTTGAGCTATGTTTGCACGAGAGGTTCGCAGATGTTCCGCGAAACGAAATATAATATCCGTTGATGTATTGAGGACCATAGTAAGGATGTTTTGGATGTCGCGTGACTTTTGCATCTTTTTATCAGAACGCTGCAACGATGTGGCGAAATCTTTTTCCGATAAGTCGCCGAGGAGGTATTTCACACCGAGTTCTTCGTTGTATCTTAGCGGATCGACGCGATGCTGTGGAAGTGTAACCTGGCGTATTTCGATAATAAGGCGACAGATTTCGCGGAACTGGAGTTTGCGGAATAGTATCTGGCGGTAGCAGTTCATTTTTTGGTCTGGTGTTAGAGTTTGTTGTTGTTGCGTGCCCATTATTCTGTTCACGTTTTTAATGCAATCCTCGTAAAATTTTTCCCATCTGGCTTGTCCCGTGATACCAGGTGCGTTATACATGTTGCGATTTGTTCCTCTCCACATTATCATCATTTGCGATATTTCTTCACGCGGGAATAAGTCCATCGTTATTGTGTGCGTTGTCGCGTAATCTACTTCGCGACCGCATAAAATATCGCCTATAACACGTGGTGCTTGGCCGCCGTTACGCTGACGCTGAAATTCGAAATAGTGTGGGTTATGAATAATCGTCTCGATGCGTCCTGTTACCCAGTCAAATGCGCAGTCATTGCATGCCGTGCAAAACATCTGGTTGCATCCGCTGATTTTGAATACGCGTGCACCGCATTTTGGACACGGGCGTGTTTCTGTGTCGATGAGCTTTGCGGATGCGAGATTATCGGGATTGCATTCGTGGGGTGCGTCTTGGGTCGTGCCTTTTATTTCGTGGCAATCCTTGCATGCCCACATGTTGCAAAGGTTGCATTTCCACTGCGTGCTGAGAAATCCGCGACAATTGCTTGCAGTATTGGGGCATGGACGAATAAATGCTGCGGCATGAGGTGCTGAGGCGCCGCCAAGACGCGGATTCGGAAATGCATCGGCTGCTGGGCCTACGCGGATGCGATACTCAATGTTGGCGATTTCGCGCTGGCACTGGTATTGTTTTGCACGGAGTTCATTCATCTGTTTCAAAAGTTCTTCGTTTTCGCGTTTGAGGACGTCTTTGCGGCGAACCATTTCGGCGACAGGTTGACGTGTAGGGAGCAGGGCGCGCTCTCTTTGGAACATAACGTATTCGCGATGTTTTTTCCAGTCTTGTGTCACGAACTTTTGCGTGAAATTTTGGACAAGAAATTCTCGTTGGAATTCTCTATGGCAGTTCATGCAATTGGGGGCTGCATTTGACGGATCGATAATAAATGTTGCGTGACATTGGCGACAGGCTTCAAATTCACACGATGTGCATTTGATAGGCACGTGATTTGACTTGTTATATTTCTCGCAACATATTTTGCATTCCGATGCCGATACCAATTCCGTGACTGCATTTGTGGTCGGAGCTTGTGTAACATGAATAGTGCTTGACACGATATGATTTTCGGCATTGGTATTTGATGTCATTTTGATTTGTTCGCTTGTTGTTTCTTCTTTTGGTATGTCTACATTTACTATTTCATTAATATTAATTTCAATTTTATGGGAGGTCATAGAATTGGGATATATAACTATTATAAATATTTTTTCCACATTTCATTTACGTGATTTGCCAGATATAGTTCGAGTATCTTGTTGTTTTCGTTTGTATTTGAGACGCTATCATTTGCTAAATATAAAGGAAGCCATTTATGTGTAATCTGTGAAAAATGGGTCATGTGAAATACTTCGGCGCTTGAGCAGTAGCGTAGTGTTGCGAACATTGGTTTGTTGTCTCTTATCTGTTATATACTTATAATATACCAAATCGGTTTAATATGGTTTCGTATGAAATAAAAATAAAAAAAGTGTTAGTATGAGGACATGCGGCGTGCGGCGTGCTACTTACCTTTGCTTACCTTAGAGTGTATCGTTTGCGACACATGTGTGTGCGATGTGCGATGTGTGGCGTCTTAGAATCGCGCACCCATGGCGTAGAACTTCCTGAAGATTTCCGCAGTTCCTTCCTTGCCCAGCGGCGTGTATGCGAGCACAGAGATGTCGGCGCCTTTTGATGAGGGGTAGGATGGGATGCCCATGTCGTGCATCGTGAAGAAGCCGCATGACTGGTAGAACTCGATTTCACGCTCGTTATCTGTTTCGGTGCGCGCGATTGCGATCTTGCCGTTCTTGTTCACACAATCGCAAAACTGCGCGACAAGCTCCTTCTTCCATTCAGCGCCGACCTTTGTCGTGGATATGAAATTAGGGTCCATTATGAGCAGCTGCAGGAAGATGAAGGGCTTTGCTTGGACAAATTTTGCGAGTTCGTCTGGGTGTGTGTAAGTAGCCATGTCACGCAGTTGTTCCTGGTTGATCTCGTTGTCAAACATTGCGAAGCCGACGACATCTCCGTCACCGCTCACGGCGATGCGTGCACGACTGCCGTATTTCGTGATGTGTTTTGTGACGAGTGCGGTGGTGTCGATTCTCTGAGATTCGAGAAACTTGAGGGTTGCGATGGTTTCAGGATTTTCGCCAAATTCAAGACGCTTGACATACGGGTGGGTGCGGATAGCGGGAGCGGGAGGTGCAGGTTCAAACATTCCGTCGGCGGTTGCCATGGCAGGAGAGCATTGGATTGATGGCTTCGACGAGTTGGAGTCGTTGTCGTCGAGAGCAGCAGCAGTAGGCGATGTGATGGATGATGATGTGCTTCGCACAAGCGGAGAGGGAGAAGTAGGCGTGTCAGATAGAGGAGAATCTTCGTTGCATTCAAGACCTTCGATATATCCAGATCCAGATCCAGAGCCACATCCACATCCACGAGGGCCAGGGCCAGGAGTGGGGACGCAATCGTCTACGTATTCGATTTCGCGGACTTCGAATGACAATCCGTTGTCGGTGGTGTCGGCGGTGTTGGCGGTGTTGGTGGTGTTGGCGTTGTTGAGAGTATCGGACATTTTGATTTGACGAGTAGTTGTTGTTTTCTTTTTAACTGCATTCTATTTAACGGGCTTTAAACGTTTCAATTTTCTGGCACAGGGGTAAACCCCTGGCCTACGGCACGGGAATATAAAGGGGGGGCTGCGCCCTATAAGATAATACAAAAATAAATATAAAAAGATATGTAGTATATACCATACATCTATGAGCAAACATGAAAAAATAACAAAGCCAAAGTTTTGGATATGTCGCCCACACGAGGGGCCAGAAGAATTTGAATTTGATTTAGTTAGTATTATTTTTTCCGATAAAGTAGAAAGATTTATTTGTAAATCGGATATTGTTCCGTCTGACTACATACCGAAAGTGGTATACATGATAAATGAAACAACAGGACTTTATTATGAAGTGGGAAGTTACAAAAAGGAGGGTGGGGAATTTTTTTTGGTGCCATAGCACGGGGGTAAACCCCCGTAATCCCCCGCCTACGGCATCAAGGTATGCGTGAGAGCCTACGGCATAAATGTATAAAAATTGAAGTGCGGACGCGCCGTAGGCTTTGTGAAACTGAATGCCGTAGGCTGGGGGGGGTTAACGGGGGGCACAGCCCCCTGTGGGGGTCTTACAGGGGTTTACCCCTGTGGGGGAGCAGCCCCCTCGCGTTTTTCCTGGTAAGTATATTTGTTCAAGGGATCATCATTGTTTGGATCATAGGTGCTAAGATTTTTCAATGTTTTTGTTTTCATGTCAAAGTTAATTGCCAAAATGTCGTATATCGGAACTATTTTTGTTATAGACATAGACATGTATTCATCATTCAGCACGTTCACTTGTTCATCGGTGTCAAGTTGTTCGACTACTACACCATATTCTTCGGCGCGTGTGACCTGGCATGTTGTCTCATCATAGTGTGGCATTTCGAATTTCTTTGGCACCCAGTCTATGATACGCCATTTGGTATACCTGTATGGAAGCTTGCTTGCCATATCACGTTGCCCATTCTCGTCGCGGCGGGTTCTGTTCACCCAAATAAATGGTTTTTCTGGTTTGGTGGTGGTGGGTGTGGGTGTTTCGTGTTCAGGAGATGTAGATGTAGACGTAGATCGCACAAACTTACGCCATTCTTCGTATGCGACACGTAATTCCCAAATACAAGACAGCTTTAGTCTCTCGCGCATATCGCGGCGAAAATACGGCTCGCAATTTTTGCAAAACTTGTATCCAAATGGATGCTCTCCTGCTGACTCAAAACATATATCGTCTTCATGATCTTGAAAATCGCCACATAGGTAGCACTTTTTTGCAAATGTCATGCATATTGACATTGGACGTGGAGGGATTTCACCAGTGACATACCAATTCATTTCTTCTTCGGTATAGTCGTCTGGGTTGATGACGCGATATGGCTGGCTATGGTCGCCTAGGCGATGTTGCGTGATGAGCTTGGATTGGTCTTGCAAATGAAGAGGCGTTTCGCTGAAATTGTAAAGCGGATTAAGGACTGGAGGTGGGCGATTGGGGGTAGGGGTAGGACTATTGAATGCATCCGTGTCAATGACTTTCACAACGATTGACGCGGTGCCTGTGGGGTCTCTAGGATCCCTTGTAAGGACATACCTTGCAGGAACTCCGTTGATATCGGTTTTGGTGTAGTCGTTGTTGTCACTCATGCTTAGCGTGGCTTGTGTAGCGCGTTGTTGTATTTTATTATGATATAAAAGATGTAAATTGAGTTCAATTTAATGTTTGAGGGGAGGTGATGGGATGGGATGGGATGGGATGGAAACTAAATTAAAAATGTAATATAACGCAGTTTGATGAATTATATTACATCTACTTTCTACTTTTGCAACAACTTACAAGAGTTCCAAATCCAAGAGTTGCTCCCATGATTACTAATATAATAGGCATAGTTTATATATTGAAGATATTATATTTTCAAGATATTATATTTTCAAAATATTATATTTTATTTGTATTTTTTATTTTTCTATAGGTATGATATATAATTAAAATTAAAATGGAAAGCGGACTTACTATGTTGATGCACTCTGCTATAATCGGTATTATTTTATACTTTATTATGACAATGTTACTTAAACAGCGTGCAATCGTTGCACAAAATAGGAGCTTGGTTTTGGCTGCAATAGTGTTGATTTACATGATTGCATTTGGACACGGAATGCCCGGAAGAATTAACCCCGATTTGTTATAAAAATTAGGCAACATATTTATAATTTGTAATAATGATATTATTTAAATATACATATTATTATAAATTATGAGTTTACATATGAATACGAATAATCATAATAATCATAATAATCATAATAATCATAATAATCATAATAATCATAATAATCATAATAATCATAATAATCATAATAATCATAATAATCATAATAATCATAATGTTAATATATTGGCACGTCAAAATGTTTATATAAGACCGAGACTAATTCCTATAAATGAAAAAATATACATAGACTCGTCAACAGATGAAACGATTACATCGAGTGATAAAAGTTCATGTTCGAACTTTTCATCAAGTGATTCATTGGGTTCATTTGAAGACTATAGGATAAATATAGATTTAGAAAAAAATAAATACAATAATAATTCAGGTATTCATGAATGTAACCGCGGAATTATGACATCTATTTGTTGTAGTTGGTGTGCACGTTGATAATATTGGTAAAACAATATATAATAGTATAAAACTATATAAAATAATATATTTAGTCATATTATAAAATGACTTTGAACAAACTACCCCATCATCCTGTTAAGACTGCGTCTGCGTCTGCGTCTGCGTCTGCAACCGAGCTCGCTTTTTCTAGCGATAGTGCTCCATCTGCTAAGCTTACTTTGAATATTAATGCCTTTAATGGCAACAAAACCAACTTTGGTGGAAATCGCAACAAGTAAAGTGGTTGCGTGGTTGCGTGGTTGCGTGGTTGCACTTTCTAGAGGTATATTTTCATTATATGATTATTTTATTTAATATTCATATAATTATATAATGACTAACACTTTAAGAACACGAAAAGGCCCATCTTCTAGCGCAACTAAATCTAGTGTAGGAACAAAAAAGAAAGGTAATGATGGTAATATATGGAAAATAGTTAAAAATAAAAATGGCACAAAGCGTTGGTTAAAGATGTCAAGCGTTACATTAAAAAATAAAACAAAACACGCACAACACACACAACACGCACAACACACACAACACGCACAACACACACAACACGCACAACACGTAAACGACGTAGATGATAGTGACATTATCAGAAATAAAAATAAAAAATTATATAAATTTTGGTTAGACTTAGCCAATACAAAACATAGTGTTTTTATTTATAATGATAAAAGTTATAAAATAATTAGAAAAAATATTAAAGAAGAACAGGAAAAAGCTGAAAATAATAGTAACATTATAGCAATTTTAGATAGTGGGCCTAGTTTTGATGCTTATAGAGAATTATATAGGAAAGCCACGAATAAAAGCGTTGAAGAAGTTATTAAAAATTATAAAAAATACTTTAACGAAGGGTCATCGGAAAAAAGATTATTTTGTTAATTAGGTGTTGTCTCATCAAAATCGAATACCGATAATAATATTGTCATAATTATATAGTATTACTATATAATATGAAAAAATATAATGACTCGTAAACGTGGCAATCGTTCTCCTACTACTACTCGTAGTAGTCCTACTCGTAGTAGTCGTTCTCCTACTCCTGCTCCTACTCCTGCTCCTACTCCTGCTCCTACTCCTACTCGTAGTAGTCCTACTCCTACTGGTAGTAGTCGTAGTCGTAAGCATGTCAAACTATCTCCTAGTCGCGATAGTCCTCCTCCTAGTCCTCCTACTAGTGATCGTGGTCGTGGTCGTAGCCCTGGTCGTAGCCCTGGTCGTGGTCGTAGTCGCAGTCGCGTGGCTCCTCCTACTGATTTTGAAATCATACAACAACTATTAGTCGATTCAGTATCAAATATTGATTTTATATCAGATGATAGTCTTTATTCTTTTATTTTACATGGAAAAATACTCGCCCGCCCCCCCGCATGTGTGAACGGCATTGAAGTTTCATCGTTTTGTATGAAAATAACATTTGTGAAGAATGAAAAAATGCCGTATGAATATACTACAATAAAAAATCAACGAATAGAAAAAAAAACAATACATCGTAAAGAAATAGATAAGGAAGTCGTCGTTCAAAGAAAATTATACGATAGTTTTATATCCGCGCCGTTTGTTCCTCGTGTAATTGCTGCTAGTATTTTTATGAACGATGAGTTTATTGATATGTTTACGAGTTTGTTAGACACAGAAAAAAGCGATGTCGTATTCGATAGAAATGCAAGCAGAGTTGTTACATTCATACTAGACCATTTACGACACACCCCTTGCGACGTCCATATATTTTTGATGGAGTATATTGATGAAAAAACATACGCTACATTAGATGAGTGTTCCTTACGACAAGGTGGTAAATTTGACACGACTATTTGTAATAGTGGATACCAACATATGGCAGCCAACCTGGTTTGCGCCGCGGGAGTAGAATGCATTTTATACGACGCACATAATAGAAACGGATTATTTAATCCTACTAAAAAAAAAGTTGTGCTACTTGATTTTGCAGACTCTTATGATTTAAGCGTTAATGACGATATAAAAAAAATGAAACAAATGTTTAGTGGTATGGTATCGCGTATGGTATCGCGTATGGATAGTGAATCAATAGGACATTTATGTTTATTTTTTAATGTTACACGCGAGGATCAACTTCTAGCTGCATTTCATGCAAATCTTAGATTTACTGACTTTAGAACACAAGAAGCCGCTGCTATTGATATTCGTCATATTCATCATAGTTTAATGATGGTGGCATTTATTGATTTTATGATGAATAACCCGAAGTCTCGATGTCGTTATGCTATGGAAAGTGTATACGGGAATGTCGGTTTTAGTAATTTTAGTAACTTTATTGAAAGGTTTAACCTGGTTTTACAAACGAGTATGTATGATGCAGAGTTAACTAAAGTCGCCCATTTTATAATGGATATAGTTAACCCATCGGGCAAAAAAGAGTCAGTGAGCAAGTGTTTGATGATGGGTGGTAGACGTAAAAAGAAGAGTAAATGTAAACGTAAACGTAAACGCAATCGCAAAACAAGAAAATGTTATTGAATATATCAAATCTATCAAATCTATCACTATATATAGTGGCGTAGTTATATTAACAAATATAATATCATATATATTATAGACAACAAATCAATGCCTACTACACAAATTAAACCTTTCGGTGTTTTTAATGGATCTAAGACTGCTGGTCAAAGCACAAACTATGCAAGCAGTTCTCTGGGGTATATTGGTTGTGTGCCGCAACAACCCACGTCTGTGTCTACTCCATTACCAATACCAATGCAAGGGTTTGGTAGTGGTGCCGCAGCTATGATGCGACCGATGTGAGAAACGAGAGAAACGAGAGAAACGAGAGAAATAAATAGAAAATATAAAATGAAATAGTTTTATAAAATTATCAACTAAATATATATAATATCTATGAATGAGTTGTTTATTTAATAGCCTAAGCTATTTTATTAAAGAATCCAGTTGTCAAATTAGACAAAAAATATGCGATTATTTAGAATCGAATTTACCTATTATGGATGGTATTGATACATCGTGCGTGCTCGAATTAGAACATAAGTCTGCATCTAGTTATATAAATAGTATGCGCTCTACATCTACTTGGGGTGGAGCTATTGAAATACAAGCTGCATGTAATATTTGGAACATTTGTGTAAATGTGAGAAATGATAGGGACCATAGTGAGAAAAAAATTCAGTTTATTCCAATAAATAATCATTATGATAGAACTATTGATATTTATTGGACGGGTGGTCACTATGAACCGATCCGGTCTTAACTATACTATAAGCTCAGGAAGAGAGAGAAAGGTGAGAAAGGAGAGAAAGGTGAGAAATGCTATAATATATAAATATATGTAATATACGTAAAAATATTACTTATATTATATTACGCGAGATTGGTTGCAAGGTAACGACAATGAATAAAAATAGCGAAAAATATAATGAAGAACTACGGATCATCCCATATACCGCGACTTCTTTGTCTGTTGTTGGTCGTTTTATATTTATGTTTTTATTATATAAAAATAAAAGCACAAATAGTTTATCTTTAATATTTTGCATTCTTAGCATATTCTCGTCTGGAATGTGGATCTATTATAGTGCGCAGTCCAATGACACACCTATGATCGTTCGTAGTTCGATTGAGATTTCATTGCTTTCTTTGTCTGCGGTATACATTATTCGCAACAAAGTGAAACAATATTATGATACATTGCAGATTTTACCTGGAGGGTGAAACGAGAGAAACGAGAGAAACGAGAGAAACGAGAGAAACGAGAGAAACGAGAGAAACGAGAGAAACATGAATAAAACAAAAACAAATATAAAAATATCTTGTGATGTAGAATAGAAAGAAAGAAAAGAAAATGAACGATGAACAAATGATTGCGAAATTACAGGGTGTTCAAAATTCACAAGAATTACGTTCCAATTTGGAGCAAAGTTTTCGCGATGCGGCTGTGCGAATTAAGACACGTGCATCTACGCCATCGATGGGCAACTTGCTTATTTTGTATGGTCTTTATAAACAAGTGACTGAGGGAGACTGCGAGACTGCGCAACCATGGGCAATTCAAGTAGAAGCGCGGGCGAAATGGGATGCGTGGAATAAAAATAAAGGTATGGATCGAATGAATGCGATGCGAAACTATATTGACAAGGTTGAAGAGCTCATGCGATAATGTATAAAAATAAAAAAGTGTTAGAACATAAACACATACAAAGCACAAACACACTTACACTTACACTTACACTTACACTTACCTGAATATTTTTACCGATGCAGTTACTAGTCTGTCTCCGCGCATTGCTGTTCGTCTTCTTCGCTTTCGTCTTCGCTTCCGCTTTCGTCATATTCTTCATCATCGTAGTATTCTTGGTTTTGGTTTTGGTCTTGGTTTTGGTCTTGGTCTTGGTCTTGGTTTTGGTTTTCTTCGTCTCCGCCTTCTTCGTATTCTTGGTTTTGGCTTCGTGATAGTGCTCGTGTTTCTTCTGCTTCGCGACATTCGCGCTCCCAGTTGTATTCGCGCGGGTAGTAGCCAAATTCGCCGCAGTAGTTAGAGTCGTAGCTCTCGTCGTCGCTGTCGTCGTTTTCTTCGTTTTCTTCGTTTTCTTCGTTTTCTTCGTTTTCTTCGTTTTCTTCGTTTTCTTCGTTTTCTTCGTTTTCTTCGTTTTCGTCGTATTCGTCGTATTCGTCGTTTTCAGACATCGTCATTTCCCTCTCACCATAGCAAGGCACGTTTCCAAATCCGTATTGCATCCACTGCAACATCCTTTTCCCGTCTCGCACGACAACGCGCTCATCGTTTTCATCGAAAGGGGTCGGGTCTTGGTCGATAAGTAGTTGATGTTGGATGTATTCACGATCGTGTGCTGATAGGGTCTTGGTAGCGGTGGTGGTGGTGGTGGCGGTGGCGGATTTTCTTGGCGATGGTATAGAAACAGGTGACATCGGTTGATTCCATTGGTCGCGTTCAGCTTGAAACGCGAGTTGATTTGTTTTCATCTCGAGCAGCGCGGCGTCGTATTTTTGTTGCCAGCTTACCGCGCTGGCGTGATACTCGGTTGCAAGGCGGTTTGCATGCTCGAGCTGCTGAATAAGAGATTGTTGGTTTTGTTCGAGTTTCAATACCTGTCCTTGTAGTCCGCGGACGAATCCTTTGCTGACGTGGACGCCGTCAAAGTTGATGTTGGCGTTGTCGTTGGTTTTGGGGGTCGACATTTGATTTGATAACTTGTGTATTTGTTTTTTGGGAATCGCTGTGTTACATTTATTGGTATAAAAACATTTCAATTTTATGGCATAACTATGTAGAACATGTAAATCTACATTCAAATTTAAGCGAAAAATTAAATAGTTGATGGTTGAAATCTACCAGGATTCCATTATGATAACGGAATTTAAATTTCAACCTTCCAATTTTTTCGACAACATGTGGTAATATTCTTTTAAATTTTTTTATAGGAATATAACACTTTGACACATTTGATAATACTAATTTTGCAAATGCGTTGTTTACGTTACCATTAAAATCGTTATTATAAAAATCAGTTGTGGCAATAGAATATGGGTTTATTTCATCTATCCAATTAAAGGTGTCTATTTCCATATAAATCGTATTATATATATCTATTTCCGCTATCTTTATTGATGTGACTATGTATATATTCGAGCTTGGGTTACTAGGATCCAATACTGCTTCATATACTTTTTTATAAAAACCCAAATTATACCCGAGACCCCAATTATTCAACATTTTCCAGCAATCAAAATGACAATTATCATATGTCGATTTTTTATCAAACCATAGAATGAATTTGTCTTGCGTATTGTGAAATGTGAATTTTCTTTCTATGTCGTTAAATGTAACACTGAAAAACGTATATTGCGTAGATGGTAATACATAAACACCCAAGCTAAATAATTCTAATGTCGTAACATCATTTAATTGTTTCGCCAATTCTGCGGCGAGGTCGGTATGCGTATAGTGCCCTGATGGTAATGTTAATTCTATTGGATCTGTAAAATAAAATGGTATACTAAACCACATTTTTGTATTTTGAAGATATTCCGATATATTATAATAAAAAGTAGGCAGCGTAATATCAAATAATTCAATCGACATGGTATTTTTTATCACGGATGGTAGATTCAATTCAAACAAATTCTCATAGGGGTATTTTAATATATCTCTATCTTCGGTATGAAACGTTACCATTCTTGTGCTAAATGATGGCGGTGTATAACATGTGTTATTAGGAACTATTTCTTTGTTTTCTTTGTTATAAAAAATATAGGGTCTTACATTTTTATTGTCATCCACGATGATAGAGTCGGAGTCGTATTTTCTTTGCAGAATATCGTATGCGTTGTTAAATAACTGGTAGTATAAAATATCCAACGACGAATTTGATGGATGTATTTTTTCTACTACTTCTTTGCATTTTTTTAATTCTTTGTCTGTAAAATTTTTATTGATTTTAAATAAATTTAATATATCCACGAACGAATAATTATCTATATTTAAATCAATGTCATTCATATGGTATAATAATATTCAATATATTATTATTATTATACTATTTTATACTATTTTATACTATTTTATACTATTTTATACTATTTTATACTAATTACTTAGATTTATATTTATGCAGTAAGGGTTAGACCTGTAGGAACATCAGAGTCGGGTTGACCTTGAATCCTAGAAATGGGAATCGACTCTCCTGATGCGCTGGATACACTTATTACGTTCGAGAAAACACCCAAAGCATCCTTGACTAACCAATCCCAACTTGAAGTTGCGGCGTTATAAGACTGAACAAAGTCTAAGAAATCTCCACGAATTACAAACTGATAGTGTTTATATTGTTGGCCTAAATGAACAAAGTAAGAATCATCGCCAGCATAAAGAAATGCAAGATTACCAGATGGTGTGCTATTCAAATTAGTTAAGTAACCGGTTGCCGAAAACATAACAGTCTTAGTTGCCCCATTTCTTGGCGCATTTGTAGTCTCGTCCATCCAAAATATAGAAATAGTGCTCGATTGGTCACCATTTACATATGTAAAACCCTGAGCAGCACTAACCGCGCTCTGGATAAGGGTGTTAGTCATAGTTGTATTTACTAAATGTGTGTTGTTTGCACCATTGATAATCTGGGTTCCAGATACCTGCGACTGAACATATTGTTGAACTGCGTAAGAAGTGGGATATTCTCTATTATTACTTGCTGCTTCTGATATATCATTAGTTAACTTGGTATTTAGTTCGAAAACGTTTCTGTAAAGAGTTGTGATGTATGCAGGAAGAGCAACATTCATATACGGAGTAGATGGTGATCCTATAAGATTTGCAGGGTCCATAAGAGGATAGCTATAAGAAGTTGACGGATTGGCAGTGGTTGGCTCGAATGAACCAGTGGAGTGAGGAACAACATTGGTTACCTGAAAAAAACCATTACCCGTAATGGTCGGTAAACTAGGAATAACCTCATTTGAAAAGGTTGGTGTTGACATTATTGTTTGTGTATATATATAACGTATATATTTTAAAATAAACTACTATCGATTATTAATTTATATTTCATATTTTATATTTCATATTTTATATTTCATATTTCATATTTTTATATACTATAATTCGTAAAGTAACCTCCGTATTTTTGAACGCACCAATTTTCTTCGTCTGAGCTCCAACATAATAGTAGATTATCTCCTGCGCAAGGAAAAACATAGCAATTGAATATATTTCCTAAATTATTAAAACCACCCGTGTTATTAGACTTAACAGAGTATACATAAATTAATTTATTCTGTGTTATTTCACATGTATTTATTATATTTTTGAATGTTCCATTTTGTATTTGATTGTTTGTAGGTAATTTAAAAATTGAAAAAAAGTTTGTCGTTAAATCTACAGGTTGTGTGATTATGGTAGTAATACTATCAAGACCAATATCCTTGAAATTTGGTGTTTTTGATAAATATACATTTTCTGTTCTTCTAAGGTAATCATTGTCAAATGAATTTTGGAGCGAACTTAAACGCGTATTTATAGAACTATAATGTTGATCGGATAAAAAATTTCCTAAATTATTATGTTTTAAATTGGTTAAATATGAATTATAGTCACCATGTCTTCTAAAACTCATGATTATACTATATAATAAACACCTATAAGTAATTATTATATTGATTTTATATTGTATAGTATTTGTATTATATTTATAGGGGTTATGTTCACTTAGACCCACCTCACCTGACCTCACCTGACCTCACCTGACATACTTCATGGATAGCCATTATCTCCATGTGTATCTAAAACAAACTTGGATAGTTGCGGGTGCCAGAATCCTACAACTTTTTTTTCCTGGCTTGTGGTGGTGGTGGTGTCTATGTTTTTAAAAACGACTGCTGTTACTTTCTCATCATATAATCCTTCTGCATACGCAGTAAAGGTTTTCAACAAAGAGGTCGTCATAGTGTGACTATAGTTAATAATACATTCGTTGATATGTAATGATTTTAAGTAATATAAATTGCCGTCGATCTCAATGAGTGAAAATGAATGCTTATCTTGTGAAGACTGAGAGCTCATAGTGTTGTGCTATGTTACGTTGTATTGCGTTATGTTGTATTTACTATCAATATATATTTATATCAATTTTATAGATGATATAGATGATATAGATGATATAAAAAAGTGAAGTGCAAGTGCGAGTGCGTGTCTTCTTAATACCCATACAATTCCTCATGAGGAGGTTGCGCAAGTTGTCTTCCAAGTGTTCCGCTCGTGTTTGCTGTAATGATATTGCTGTTACCAAAATACGTAATGGTGTTAGTCGTGTCTGTATATGGGGTTAGTATGCAGAGAGCTTCGAGATCCGCTGCCACCTTGAGTGGGTCTTCCGTAATGCCTTTGATGCCGACTATGTTGTCAATGATTTGTTGCGCTTCTTCCAGGTTGTCGCGTATCCAGTCTTTGTGTGAAACGCATAGTTGCTGCTGTTGATCGTGTTGCTGTTTTTCTTGAAGTTCTCTTTCAAGATCGGCTACACGTGCGCGAAGTTCGTTGAGTTCTTGTTGCATGATGACGATGACTTATTCTTGTGTTCTGATTCACTACATTATATTTATATACAAATAAACTTTTCAATTTTATGGGGGGGGGGCGCGGGCGCGCATATGGCGCATTTGCATTTTAATTTTTTAACACTTTTTGCATTTGCATTTATGACTTTGAAGTCTTCTCGAACGGCGCGAGTATATATCACTTTTGTCGGCGTTAATACAACAAATCAAAATTGCAAATATGAATGCAAATGAACCTGCCATGACTATAATTTCTCCGATTAATGCTGGCATACTTGTCGTGATTGGGAGTAAATACTTGTATCTGTTTTTGTCTGTTTTGTGTCTCTTATATCAACCGGTTTTTGGTTTCAATTTTTTGGGGGCGGTGCCCCCCAGGACCCCCCTCCTACGGAATGAACATTTACGTGAGAGCCTACGGCACAGGGGGCTTACGGGGGGGCGCAGCCCCACATAAAAAAGTGTTAGTATCATAAACACATTCATATATTGTTACTTACCTGACGTTACGTGTCCCTCTTACTCTTCGTCGCTGTAGCTGTTGCAGTCCCACTTGCTGTAGACACGGAGTTCGGGAATCTTGGTGCCGCGTGCGTTGCTTTGTTTTGCGACAGCGTTGGTTTGGTTCCATTTTTGCTTGTAGTGCTTCTTGGCTTCGCGTGATGCATTTTGCAGGGTTTTCTTTGGCATGTTGATTTCGAGTTTGTTGGCGGTGAGGATGGCAGTCACTTCATTGGTGCGGTTGGTGTTTCGGGTGACCTGGAGAGGGACGAACTTCTTCTGCTGCTTTTTCTGCTGCTGTTTGGCGATGCGGGCTTTTGCGGCTTTTGCTGCTGCTCCTGCTACGGCTTTCTTCTGGGCGCTGAGCATGCCTCCTCCGGTTGACGCGGACGCCGGTGCAGGTTCATCGTCAGTGGGTGGGCAGTCCGGGATTTCCATGGCCTTTTGCTCTTCAATGGCGGCACGCTCTTTCAAAAACTCGAGCAAGCACTCTGCACGGCTGATTGTGTCATGAGCCGGACAGACACACCAGTCATCCTGGGACTCTTCCAGCTCTCGTAGTGCTTCTTCGCCGTCTTCCAGAATCCTTTTCTCCTCTTCGGTCATTGGCAGGTTCCACTTGTTGTTGGAGTCGAAGATCTCTTCTTCGGGCTCGCTTTCGTCGTCGCTCCAGGTGTTGTTGTAGTTGTAGCCTTCGTCGTTGTCCCAGCGGCAAGAGACGCATCTTGGATTCACGCATCCCGGCAAGTGGCTTGGGCGCTTGTATTGTTGTTGGTCTGCTGCTTCTTGTGCTGCTCGCGCTTCTTCTGCTTCGCGACATTCACGCTCCCAGTTGTATTCGCGCGGGTAGTCGGGAAATATGCCGTCGTATTCGCTGTCGTAGCTGCTGGCGGAGTCGTTGTCGTCGTTGTCGTCGTAGCAGCCGCCGAATGCACCGCGGGTTTGGAGAGACGCAAGAGTAGGAGGCGTTTGGTTCCACCAAGACGCTTCGTTTGCGGCGGCGGCGGCGGCTTCATCGCGTTGGCGTTGCTGTTCTTCCTCCCAAATTCTGATTGATTCAAGCTGGTCCAGGCGAAGGTTTTCGTGAACTCCACGCAATTTGTCGAATTCTGCGTGACATTGGAGTGTCTTGAGGTCGAGAGTTTCGCCGCTGGGGAGTTGGATTTGCGAGACGAGAGGAGCATTGATGTTGACACCGCGTATTCTCCAGGGTTCTTGTCCTTGGGTGCTGGCGCTGGCGTAGTGTTCTTGGAGCGACATTTCCGCGTTGCGAAAGTCGACCGCTGCGTGACATTGGAGTGTCTTGACTTGTTTCTTGCGGGTCAGGTATTCGCGTCTGATGTCGGTGCGCATCTTGCGCAGGAATTCTTGCTTGTCGTAGGCTTCCTTCAGTGCGTATTTCTTCCTGTATTCCTCCTCGAAATGTTTGTAGGTTGTCTGTCTGTGGGGGTCAGAAAACACAGGCATTCCAAACTCACTTTTTTCTCCTGTGAAGATGACGGCGTTGTAGTTGTTGGTGGCGTTGGTAGTAGTAGTTCCGGACATTTGATGATTTGTTTTGTTCGTTGTTTGCTTGATGGCTGTATTCTATTTATGCAGATTAAAACGTTTCAATTTTCTGGGACAGGGGTAAACCCCTGTTAGACCCCCACAGGGGACTCCGTCCCCCGTTAACCCCCTGGCCTACGGCACTGAAGGTTTGCGTGAGAGCCTACGGCACTAAGGTTCACAAAGCCTACGGCACAAAAATAGAAATGGAAAATACAAAATGGAAAATAGAAATGGAAAATAGAAATGGAAAACAAAATAGAAAAGAATTAAGAAACAAAAATAGATAAATAAAAATGAATAAGTATAGTATACGATTTAAAACATTCTATGCAAAACTATGTCAGTTTGAATATTGACTATGTTAACTTTAACCGAGGTGGAAGTGGTATAGGTGTGAGGGGAGATGGTGGTCTTGGTGGTGGACTTAGTCTAGGTCTTGTAGGAGGAGAGAAAGGAGAGAAAGGAGAGAAAGGAGAGAAAAATATAAAATCGGGAGAAATAAATAATAATGCAGACTATCAAACCAATGGAGAAATATTATACAAAACGATAACTATTCCATTTAATATTCCTATTATTGAATATGTTATCGAAAACAAATTGTTTATTGAAATAATTGACAATATAAATAAAAATGAATTAATAGGACATGGTAAGATACGTAAATATCGATTTAATGGTTTGCCTACCGATTATGATATATATGTCGAGATGGAGAATGAAGATGTATACCATGTTAAAAAAAGGGGGATAATGATGCGTGTCAAAATTAGCGAGGATCAGTATAAAATAATAGTGAAAATGCTTACGAATATCAACACTGAAAAGATTGGTGCTGGTGGTGGTGGTGGTGGTGGTGGTGGTGGTGGTGGTGGTGCAGCACATAGTCGCAATGCGTTAATTAAAAAAAAGAAAGGGTTCTTCAGTTGTTTTGCTTGTTTACAGGGGGTGTAGTGATGGGACAAATACGAATATAATGTCAATATCAATATCAATATAAAACAAATTGATATTATATTATATATTACTGAAACCTAACGATAAATGGAACTAGAAAAAGAATTTACTTGTATAACAGATGACGATGACAATGACAATGACGACGATGTCGATATTATTGATGTGCCTTTGTGGCAAGGTGATGGAAAGGGTATGGGAGACATGGGAGGTTTGGAAGTTGTGACATTGCCAGAAGGTGAGAGACAAGAGAAAGGAGATAAAGGAGAGAAAGGAGAGAAATGCGAAAAAGAAAATGATAATTCAAAACTGAAGATGGAAGAAAAAAAAGGATTAGAAATAGAATTGTTAATAAATAAGTATACATGTGATGAAGTTATTTTTAAAAAACATTTTGTTGAAATTATTGACAAGGGGACGCGGAGGTGCGTTATGAATGGCGTAGTTGTGCGTTATGAATTTGAGGGACGTGCATGGGATCCAGATGTCGTTTTGGTTTTTGAAGACGGGCAGCGGTTTTGTAATGATAATTTTGGATATATGTTTCGATTTTATCTGTAGCACGGGGGACTCCGTCCCCCCGTAAACCCCCTGGCCTATGGCATCAAGGTTTAAAAATTGAAGAAGTGAGGATGAACGCACATTATGTTGGGGGGGGGGGGGGGGGGTATGAATTTATTATATTTAGTGGATTATTTTATTATATTTAGTGGATTATTTTATATATTCGTATTATATATAAATAAAAAATGAGTGGAATAGACCAAAATTATAGTGATTGTGTATTTGAGAATGACGAAAACGCTATAAGATTTGTTGGTGTTGAGCCTACTAAAGATTATATTTTGAGAAAAGATCAAATTGGGGATTTTTTTGGAGATAATATTATATATACTCGTTTCGAATCAGACCCCGCCACTGGCAACCCACACATGATAATCTATCAAAGAATATTGAAAACCGACGACACCGGCCGTCCGACTATGCTGGGTGAGGAAAAAAACAATGATGGTAAAAAGTTTTTTTCAAGATAAAAAAGGTATAGGAAGAAGGTGGTGGAAGGGGGGAAGAAATAAAAGAGGTAGGAAGTCTAAAAAATATAGTAAAACCAAATCTAAAAGTAGAACTAGAAGAGGTGGTCGTCGTTCTCGTCGTGTGCGTCATCGTGTTAAACGCAAATCTAGGAGGTAAAAAATAATTTTCAATATTTCATATACATATTTAAAGTTATATTTTTTATTCGTATTATATATAAAATGGAATATGATGAATATAAAAACCCATCGAATGACCCAGAGGAGGAATATAAAAATTTCAAGAACAAATACGGCGACAACCATCCCGGCACACTCGAGAGACTCAAGCAACTTGCCCTCTCATTAAAACGCAATCAATACTACAGCCGCGCGTTGCTGCTGTATGAGGATTGCCTTGAGAAGAGGAGGCGGGTTCTTGGCGAAGATCATCGCGACACACTCACCTCGATCTACGATCTTGCCGAATTATTCAAAAGCAAGGGCAAATACGACCGCGCGTTGCCGCTGTATGAGGAGTACCTGGCGAAAACGAAGCGGGTGTTTGGCGAAGACAGCGTCTACGCACTCAACGCGCTCGAAAGTCTTGCCGACTTGTTCGAAATCAAGGGTGACTACGACCGCGCGTTGCCGCTGTATGAGGAGTTGTTGGCGCATGAGGTGCGTGAATATGGTGAAGATGATGAATTTTCAATTAGGACGCGCAATAGTATAGATGAAATTAAATCTAAAATAGAGGGTATGCCTGACTCATCCTCCACCGGAAGTGTTCGTAAGCTTCGTGATTTATTCGATGGAAGTCGTCCTGCATATCCCTCCGCCGCCGCCGCTGATGCCGCCTCCACTCCCATCTCAACCAGCGGCAATGTTCGTAAGCTTCGTGAAATGTACGAGTCTCCACGAAGCGGTGGTAAAAGAGGTCGCAAGTCACGCAAATCCAGAAAAGTTCGCAAATCCAGAAAAGTTCGCAAATCTCGTAAAGCTCGCAAATCCAGAAAAGTTCGCAAATCTAGGAGGTAAAAAATAATTTTCAATATTTTATATACATATTTAAAATTGTATTATTATATTTGTATTATATATAAAATGGCATCGAATGGATTAGAAGGAGATGAAGCAATGAATTATAAACCCCGCGTGGTAGTTGATGAAGACCAATCCAACAGGCTTAAAACGCTCAACAATCTTGCCGAATTTTATTATTCCAATGGCGACTACGACCACGCGTTTACGCTGTATGAGGAGTTGTTGGCGATGTATAAGGAAAATTACGGCGACGACCACCCCGACACGCTCGCATCGCTCAACAATCTTGCCGAATTGTATTATTCCAATGGCCACTACGACCACGCGTTTACGCTGTATGAGGAGTTGTTGGCGATGTATAAGGAAAATTACGGCGACGACCACTCCGACACGCTCGCATCGCTCAACAATCTTGCCGAATTGTTCCGTTCCAAGGGCGAATACGACCGCGCGTTGCCGCTGTATGAGGAGTGCCTGGCGAAGAAGAAGCGCGTTCTCGGCGACGACAATCCCTCCACGCTCATATCGCTCAACAATCTTGCCATTTTGTTGAAGGACATGGGCGACTACGACCGCGCGTTGCCGCTGTTTAAGGAGTGCCTGGCGAAGAGGAAGCGCGTTCTCGGCGACGACAATCCCGACACGCTTGAATCGCTCAACAATCTTGCCAAGTTGCGGAAATTGATGTCGCTTGAAATACTTCCCGCAGCTGCAGGAGGAGGAAGAAATAAAAAGAGACACTTTAGAAAGAGTAAGAAATCTAAGCGGACTAAGCGGAGTAGGAGTGTAAGGCGGAGTAGGAATAGGAAAGGAGGGATGACACACTCGGAAATAAAAGATAAAATTAAAAATCTAGTTTTAGATAAAGTCAATAAAAAAATTGATGATACTGCTTATCGAGCTAACTATGGTTATATATATATGTTATGGAATAATTTAGGTTCTGAAGAAAATAAAAAGCAGTTTGAAAAAGAGTTTGTAAAAGCTGCAGATACATTTTTTGTAGACCATAGTTATCGAGTTCCATTATACCAAAGAATAATAGCAGATTTAAGAGCAACAGATTCACATATTCAGCAGCGCCCCGCAGATTTGCAAATGCACAAATCCCCTCCTAGTCTTGAGGTTATAGATAGAGCTGGTGGCAATTCAAGTCGTCGTCGTCGCAACCGCCGTTCAAGTAAAAAATATAGAAAGGCTCGCAAATCTCGTCGTCGTGTGCGTTCGTAAGACATCAGCATGACTCCATCTGTCCCCTGTAAAAAAAGTGTTAGCACATCACACATCACGCATTACAAAATACTTACCATATTATACTTACCTATAATATGATACGACTACCTACCTTAGTGCCGTAGGCTCTCACGCAAACCTTCAGTGCCGTAGGCCAGGGGGTTAACGGGGGACGGAGTCCCCTGTGCCGTAGGCCATTACGCAAACCTAAATGCCGTAGGCGGGGTCTTACAGGGGTTTACCCCTGTGGGGGTTCACGGGGGGCAGAGCCCCACGTACCGGAGTTCGGTGTAAAGTGCGTGGATGAACTCGTCGACGTAGTTCACGATGGATTGTGTGTTGAAGTCTTCCGCGATGCAGCGGCTCATTCTGCCAATCGTTTCAAAAGTGTTCTCCAGCATTTCGACCGGGGTTGTGTGGAACTCGGGGGTATCCGGGATGAGCTTGCGTGCGCCGCTGAGGGTGGCTTGTATTTCGACGAGTTCTTGCAGTGCTTCGTAAATTGTGAGCGCATTAGTCTGCCAAAAGTCTTGCAATGGTTGCGACGATATCATGAATCGTTCCCAGATGAGTTTCAATTGAAATGCGTTATTGAGTCTTGATTGTTCGCCGTGACTTTCAAATACAACAAACTGCATCATCATCTGGCGTGGATTGGTCGCAATTGCGGTGTATTGTTTGTTAGGTGTCGGGTCAGGATTGGGGAACCACGGGTCGTATACGAATGCGCCAGGGGGTTGTATGCGCCTGCAGGGGAATTGAGTAACATATCCGGTGCCGTAGATGTAGCCGAACAGAGGTTCCGTGAATTCGTCATCGGTGTCGTCGGTGTCGGTGTCGTCGGTGTCGTTGTAGCCTGCACCAAAGTCGATTGGTTTGATTTTTCTTTTAGATGGTTTAGTGGCGGTATTGGCAATAGCAGCAGGGGTTTCATCGACGATTTTCCATTTGTCGTATTCATTGGGGGTGACTACGCCGAGTTCCAGACAATACCTGAGGGGGTCGGTGAGGTCAAAATGGAGAAAAGCTTCCTCTCCTACGGCTTTGGGGCTCTGAAGGTCCTTGAGGTCCTTGAGGTCCTGGAGGTCAAAGTCGTAATCGTATTCGTCGCTGCTTTCATCGTCTCTCATCTTGCCACCGCTCACGTATATACTGGTGTCGAGAATCTCGCAGGAGTGTTGTTGTTGTTGTTCTTCGTCGTCGTATTCGGGTAAGTTTCCGTAGTTGTAGCTCATAATTGTTGTTGTGTCTTTCTTTTTTGGTCGCTATATATGACTTATAGATAATAAAACATTTCAATTTTGTGGGGGGCTGCGCCCCCCAGGGCCCCCCCGGCCTACGGCACATGGGGCTTCGCCCCCCGTAAGCCCCCTGGCCTACGGCACTTGAGATAAGCGAGCCTACGGCACATGGGGCTTCGCCCCCCCGTAAGCCCCCGCCTACGGCACTTGAGATACGCGAGCCTATGGCACATGGGGGCGAAGCCCCCCCGTAAGCCCCCGCCTACGGCACATGGGGCTTCGCCCCCCGTGAACCCCCACAGGGGACTCCGTCCCCCGTAAGCCCCCTGGCCTACGGCACTTGAGATATGCGAGCCTACGGCACAAATGTTTACCCCTGTGGTATGTTCAATCGGGTAAGGCGGACGCGCCGTAGGCCCTCGTGTAAACCCCTGTGCTGTAGGCTGGGGTCTAACAGGGGTTTACCCCTGTGCTGTAGGCCAGGGGTTGACGGGGAGGTTTGCTCCCCGTACCAAGTGGGTGCAGCGCGCAGTTTCTTCCATGAAGCAATACGGCGTTTTTCCGGTGACATATAATACGCACGATATGATTTCACAGCATCGCCCGTGGGGTCTTTATACTGGTCGGGCATCGCAAGCGCGAAAGGCGTAACTCCGTGTGATTCGGGGCGCGGGAATTTATCGTCGGTGGGAATATTGTCGCGAAGGATTTGTGCAACTTGATACGATTTGTGAATTTTTGTTTCGGGATGTCCATAGCGATATTTCCATTCGGTGTGTAAAGCGTCAACATGATCAAGCGCCCAGACGAAATTCGCACGTGATGTGCGACACCAGATAGTAACGGGATGATTCTTGTGTGCGACTTTATAAAGCGACGCAGTGACTTCTTCGGGGACGTTGGGGTCAAGAATACGTTTGGCAGTGCATAACATTTGGACGGCTTCAAGCAAAATCTTATTCACATGTTTGTCCATCATTTGTTCCGCGGCTTTTGCAGGATCAAATGATAGAATAAATAGATTCATTTGTGTTATTCGTTGTGGTGGTTATTTTTAAATTGATGAATTTTGTTTAGGACTGATGATATTTATTTAGCAAATAACTATTTCAATTTTATGGGTGAGTATAAGGTGTGCCAGTGAAATTAACTTCTTCATCATTATCATAAGATATTTTTACTGAGGGGATAATAGATTCACCTGTATGGTTAGTATCAGTAAACCATAATACCATTAGTGGATCAGTGATCTTAACAGAATGATGACCTAGAGTTAAATTTTCACTAGAAAGTGTCTGTGCACCTACCAGGTTTCCAGTTTCTAAGTTATTCTTGTATAAAGATAAAGTGCCACTCCTAATTATTATAGTGTTTGTGGACGCAAACATAATATCATTGATGCCACTCATCTGTGGAACACCCAATCCTGTTGCAATGTCGTAGCCAGTGCTGGCATCCACCACCGCTCTCAACTATTGTCAGCTTCTGCAACATTTATCGTTTTTGAAGCAGATCCTGCTATGTGGGTTGCGGTTGCAGCTACATTAGCAGTTATCGTCGATGTTCCTACTCCTATAGGTGTTATCAATCCTGTTGATGAATTTATAGTTGCTACACTGGTGTTACTACTTGAATAGGTTAAGGCACCTGTGCTTATAGTTGTTATGAATTCAGATATAGGGAATGGAACATCGTTGGTTTTTTTGTTGGGAATATTTGCTAAAAAAATAACTTTAGATATGAATGCCGAATCAGCGTTAGTAGTTCTAGTAATAGGGGTTCCTGATTCGTCGTTTCCGTAGTTCGCTTCTATCAAGAATTCAAAAGAATCTCCGTATGATGCGTTATTTAACGCACTGATAAGTGTTTGGTTTGTTATTTTGATGGTATTTTCTCCAAGATTTAAAGATAATACATCCAATTCTTGTGTGTAGGATAATAGACCCATTCACATCTAACTGCACCACTCATGATTCCAACAACAGGCATTCTTTATATTATATTATTCTTTATATTATTATTAAATATTATTATTAAATATTATATTTTTACTATAGTTGATTATTGCCGTTCATTTGCTTAGTTGGGTGTTTTCTTTTTCTCTGCTTATGAGATATTGGATTAAGTTCATTTCAATTTTATACATGTGTGTAAAAATTGAAAATAAGGAATAGGTGTTATGGGGTTGTATTAGGATTGTATTATAATTATTCGAATGGTGGAAGTTTGTGAGAATTTTCAGGAAGTGCCAGCGGAGAACCATATGCAAAGTCGTCTCTGTTGAGAGAAGGTCTGGTAGAAGTAAGAGCAACATTCCATCCACTTAAGTTTTGGTTGAATAATGTAGCATTTTTAAACATAGAATTCATATTTGTAACCGCTGATGTATTCCATAAGTCGAGAGATTGGTTGAATGCTGGTGCACTAAAAAACATAAAAGCCATATTTGTAACTTTAGACGTATTCCATGAATTGAGAGGTTGGTTAAATGCTGTTGCATTGTAAAACATATCACCCATAGTTGTAACCGCTGATGTATTCCATAAGTTGAGAGGTTGATCGAATGATGTAGCATTAAAAAACATACCATACATATTTATAACGTTTGATACATTCCATGAGTTGAGAGATTGGTTGAATGCTGTTGCATTTTGAAACATACCACTCATATCGGTAACCGCTGATGTATTCCATGAACCGATATCTTGGTTGAATAATGTAGCATTTTCAAACATGTAATTCATATTTGTAACCGCTGATGTATTCCATGAGTTGAGAGATTGGTTGAATGCTGTTGCACTTGCAAACATATAACTCATATTTGTAACCGCTGATGTATTCCATGTGTTGAGAGATTGGTTTGTGTTGAGAGATTGGTTGAATGCTCTAGCACCTAGAAACATATAACTCATATTTGTAACCGCTGATGTATTCCATGAGTTGAGGGGTTGGTTGAATGCTGTTGCATTTTGAAACATACCACTCATATCAGTAACCGCTGATGTATTCCATGTGTTGAGAGATTTGTTGAATAATGTAGCATTTTGAAACATATAAATCATATACAAAACACTTGATACATTCCATAAGTCGAGAGATTGGTTGAATGCTGTTGCATTTTCAAACATACCATACATAGTTGTAACATTTGATACATTCCATGAGTTGAGAGGTTGGTCGAATACATTGGCGTTTCGAAACATTTGACTCATATATATAACATTTGATGTATCCCATGAACTTATGTCGCCGTTGAATGTGATGGCACCACTAAACATAAGCTCCATACTTGTCACGAGAGTTGTGACGATTCTATTAAATGGAATTACACCAGCAGTACTATGAGTAAAGGGGTCACTTGCTCCGCTAGTTCCTTTCGCATATGCATTAATTTTACTAATTGAATCCTGTGAGTCGCGCATAACTGCATAAACAACATTATTTGCATCTGTAACAAAAAATGGATTTTCGCTTCCTGATGGTATGCTGCCGACAAATTTATACGTGACTTGATTCGAGTCCAACACAACAACTGGGGGAACTGGGGGGGACCATATTGGACTATTTTCTGCAGTAAGAGCAGAACCGGTGCTAAAATCGGTGGGTGGTTTCGGTGTAACACTTGATACATTCCAACCTGAGATGTCTTGGTTGAATAATGTGGCGCCGTAAAACATTAAAGACATATCTGTGACATTTGAGGTATCCCACGATTCGATGTTGGAATTGAATGTGGTGGCATTTTGAAACAGACCACTCATATTCGTCATGAGTGTCATAACAATGTTATTGAACGAAACTGGTGATGTTTGACCGGTGGGGATAAATAAAGAGTTTGATAATATTGGTGGTCCATCAACCCAATTTGATATTGTTCCTGAAAGAGCAAAATTTAGTAATGTGCCTGTAGTTCCGCCCGTTAACATATTATTTGTTGCTGTAGTAATTCCACTATTGTTACCATTTGCTACTCCTTGGTCTAACTTACAATAATATACTAAACCCGCTTCATTACCATTAAGTTGAATTTTATAATTACTTGAAATTTCAGTAGGTGTTCTAACAACATTCCATGCACGAACATCTGCTAATGAACCTCTGAATTGACGATCGGTTTGTGTATTTGGACTCGTTCCAGCATGGTCATTTCCAATTATTACACGAGCTGTTGTATTATCATATTTTAGAAGACCAAACGAAGAAGTAGTAGGATATTCTGAATTGGTAGAGTCATTTTTAAACTCTCCATCAATATACATGGATAATACACCAGTGTTTGAGTTATATGTAACTGCGACGTGATGCCATAGTGTGTCTTTATAGGATGTAGAAGTGGTTGTTGCTGCAAAATTTACCGCATCATTTAATATCCAACACGAAATCTCACCATTAGGAAGCATACCCAATGCAAAAGTTTCAACATTACTACCACCAATCCATTTTGTTACAAACCATCCAAGTTTCTGAATGTTTGTATCGGTTGTCTTGAACCAACATTCTATCGTCATCGTGCTACGAAATTGCGTTGAATAGGACCACTCAGGGATACCCAAATCCACAGCATCGTTTATACCATCAAAATTTAAAGCATTATTTCCTGTTGCGTACTTCGTAATTGCTGTTTTCATGTCTTGTGGTACAACCGCGAACCATTGATTACCGGTTCCATGGGGGTTGGCTTCAATGAATCGTGGAGTGGAGGATGGAATATCTGTTACAACACCTGTGTACCTAATCGTTTCGCCATTTGCTAAAAGACTTAACAAAAGTGGTGGTGGTGGTGGTGGTGGCCTGGGAACGAAATTTGAACCAGTAGTGATGTTGTTTCCGTAGTTGATAACGATCGAGGGTGTAAAAATAGTTCCTTCTTGTTCGGCATTAAACGCAGCAACGAAAGTTGAGTCTATTTTTACGCTATTGGTTCCAACTTGCATACTTTCCAAAGGGATTGCTTGCGTGTGTGATAGTTGGGTAGGAGGATCACCTTTTGTAAAGCGTAGCGTTATGCTCTGGACAGACGATGGAAGTGGCATTCTATTATTTATACTATTATTAAATATTATTATTAAAGTTTTTTGTAATATATTACTAAATATTTTTTAACGCATCTTGAATAATATTAAAGAAAAAAAATACTTACCTTCGCTTTACCTATGTCGTGTATCCGTGGCGTTATCCTTGCGTATTTTTAGTTTTAGCTGCATTCCTCTAAGTGGTCGTATTCGCCGCGTCCGCCGCCACCATTCGTTTGTTGCACGAATATAGAGCAGTTGTTGGAACCGCAATAACAAGCTTGCTCGTAGCCGTCGTAGTAGTCGTCTGAGTCGTAGTAGTTTTCTTCGGGTTCGGAGTGTTCGGCTGCTGCTGCCATTGCTTCATACTCGGCATTTTTTTCTTCCAAAAACTTCCGCGAAGCTGGAGAAAGCGGTGCGCATTCATCGCACTCGATAGTTCCATGCTGGGGATGAGAAGGGTCCGCGTAATGCACTGAGAAGCCGCCTAGATTCCCATCAATGATCTTGGTGCATTTGTTGCACACCATGGTTGCGGGAGCGGGAGCGGTGGAGGCAGGAGTTGGAAGCGGCACAGGTATGATGATTGACTCGATTTGCTGCATTTTGTGTGCGATGGCTTGGCGGTGTTGCTCGATGTCTGTCTGTGCGCACTGCATGCTCCCAAGAAGTTGCTCGATTTGGTCATTGTGGTCGCGAATCTGGTTGACAAGTCGTTGAACCAGAGCGTATTCTTGTCTGCGACCATCGTCGGCTTGCTTCATCAAGTTCACGAGTTCCGCGATGCCTGCATCAATCTGGGCTTTGCTCATGGTTGCGACGGGGTCTTCTTCCTGTTTGATTTGTTGTTGTTGTTGCTGTTGCTGTTGCTGTTGCTCTGGAGCTGACTCTTCATCTTCATATTCATCTTCAAACACGACTTTGCGACGCTTTGCAGGCGGGAGCGTGGCTTCGAATTCAGCGTCCGTGTTGTAGAGGAAATCGTGGCGCAGCACTTTTCGCGTGGACTTGGTGGTGGGAGGTTGTTGAGGTTGTTGAGGTTGTTGAGGTTGTTCTTGTTCGTCTTGCTGTTCCTGCTTGACTGCCGCTACTTGCACTTGTGGTTGCACTTGTGGTTGCACTTGTGGTTGCACTTGTGGTTG
>Ga0209770_10000081_pt1 | contig 54780 bp, 62 predicted proteins | sample LauGreSu1BDMLBDD_2_FD_187572 | JGI IMG/M metagenome (GOLD analysis project Ga0209770, IMG submission 187572) | Freshwater lake microbial communities from Lake Michigan, USA - Su13.BD.MLB.DD (SPAdes) (version 2) | ecosystem: Environmental > Aquatic > Freshwater > Lake | place: Lake Michigan, USA... | reverse complement strand
CCTTGGGGCGGGGGGGGGTATCCTTGAGATTTCTTTGCCGACTTCTGAGGGCTTTGCCGAGCTGGGAATATTTTGCGCTAGCGACACCCACACCGGGGGCCCCATGTCACACAAATGAGTGTGCTGTGACGGGTTCATTCGTGTGACTGCCAATGAGCCATAGAAACAAAGAAACCCCCGTGTTTCCACAGGGGTTCTCGCGTCTGACTGGGTTGTGCTGTTGTATTTAGAAGGGCGTGGCGTCCTCATGCCAATCGTCGTTGCCGACATCCGCACCAGCCGCTTCGATGTCCCGAATCTTCTCTTCCTGATCCCGAATGTGCTCATGCGCAGAGAGCTTGAGCGTCAGCTGCACAACAGCGATCTCAAGCGCCCGATTACGCGCACGAAGCTGGTCGATCTCGCAGGTGGCACGGCGAGACTGCGCCTTTGCAATCTCACGCCACTCTTCGGCCTTCGCCTTGAATTGATCGGCCTCCTTGAACGCCTTGTCTAGATCGCGGCGGGTTTGGTGAACATCGGCGCGTGCGCCGAGGGCGATGTTGCTCATGTGGGCATGGCGCTCGGTCAAGTCTTTGACCTCCTTGAGCAGCTCATCGCGTTCGATGATGACGGCATCGAGTGCCGCATCAAGAGATGCCTTGTCTTCGGTCGTCACGCACGGAGAGTTGTTGTCGTTGATGTTGTTCATGTCGTTGCTCATGTTCAGATGTCCTCGTTGTTGTTCTCGAAAGCGATGTGGTCTTCGTAATCCATCGGCGGAGTCATGTTGTCGAGGGAGATCTCCACGACCGGCTTGAAGTCACGGGCATCGCCGCCGTTGCGAATAGCCTCTTCGTACTGCTCAAGCGGCACGATGCAGATGCTGCATCCGCTGATGTCGGTGAAGGTTTCGCCGTCATTGAGGACGACGACCGTGACGAAGTTCTTGCCGTTGTTCTTGCTGTTGCTCATGTTCAGATGTCCTTGATGCCGTAGGCATCCTTGTTGCGATCACGCCGGTCTTGCTCTTCGTTGTATGCCTCCCACTCCTCGCGTGATGAGAAGTGGTCGGGAAAGTCGTTCTGCATGGCATCGTTTGCCATGCGTTCCAGGTCGATGTTGCCGTGAAAGTTACTCATGCAAGGTTGTCCCAATCGGTCGCGGTGCTACGGACGCAATGAAACCCGAAGTCGATGCACACCGGCCGTCCGCGCCAGAGTGCGATGTTACCACCGTGAAGATCACCTCCGAGTGATGCCTCATCAGTCGAATCCCACTTGCTTCCGAGGAAGAGTCGAGGATCGGGAGCAAACGAGTTGCAGCCGTCGTCGTGCAGATCCCACAGATTGTCGTACTGCGTCCCGGTGAGGTCGACATCCTTGAGACGATGCAGCAGAGTAGAGTGCCGATCATCGAGCGAGTACCAAGAGATGTCCCACTTGATGACATAGCGGTTGTTGCGTGGGTCGAAACGAACCCGACCGTCCGTGAGAAGATCACGACCATCACGCAGAACGGGATTGTAGTCCTTGATCGCGCAGTTGCCCAGCTCGTCGCGGACATAGATCAGATCAGGGTCGGTATCCTTCTGAAAGCGCGAGATGTTACCCGCGTAATCCTTCGGATCAACCGCAGCCCAATTTGCCCATGCGTTGTAGATCGCCTTGACGCGCTTGTTCGCCTTGATGAGAGCGACGGTCGAAGCGTTGCCGCTCGTATCAGCGATGCAAGTCTCGTATCCCCACCGCGACCAGCGGCCGATCTTCCATTGAATGATGCTACCAACCGGGGGAGCAAGGCGCTTGCGCGCTGCGAGGCGCTGACGCTGATACGCGGCAAGCGCCTCGATGCTGGTCGAGAAGAGCTTGATACCGAACTGCTTCGGATTGTTGATCTGCGCATTGTTGCGGTAGAAGTCAGTCTGCGCTCCCGACCCGTCCGGCAGATTCTGCCGATTCTTGTTGGTAAAGTCAAGGACCTTGACTCGACCGAGCACCGGGTGCGTGTAGGTGCGGGAAGCGTGGAAACGAGGGTAAGCATTTGCTGCCATAGTGAGAACATTGTACCAGCCGGGGTATTCGTGTCAAGCTTTGTAAGTCGTTGTGGCATAAGGACTTACGGTAAATCTCTCGGGAATCCCCGATGATAGTGATGCCTTTTTATAAAAACGCTCTAGTTTTTACACTAGAGCGTTTTGCACCGAGGAGATTGTCAATAGGAACTGGTTCCGCCGAATTCGCGGTTCTGTTCGATCTGGTAGTCGATCCAGTGTGCCTTCCAGTCGTACTTCATCGACGGCCGCCGACGATAGACCTCATCGCCAATGCTGATCATGGTGTCCGTCACATCATGCATATGCATGTAGTAGTAGGGACGAAACGACCTTGGATCATTGTAAACGCGCTGAGTGGCAGTGCCTTCATGGAGGTTCTTTCCATTCCACGGCACGATCTTGCCCGGAAGGGACTCGATGTTGAAGTAGAACTTGATGATGTCCGAGTCGGTGAGGTCCTTGAACCACCCAACAAACTCTTGCTCGGTCATGTTCGGAATCCACTTCCAATAGCGGTATCCGTACTCTTCGTTGATGAACACTTCGATGCTGTTGTCTTTCATGTTGTTCCTTTGTGTGAGGGGGCGGGGCCAATTCCCCGCCCCCGGTCTGATTAAGTGGTGCTATTGCCGTTCAGGGTAGCGGTCGCGGTGCATGCAACGAATTGAGAAGCATACGCCGAGTATTCGGGAACGGAATAGATGCCACGAGTTGTAACGCGAGACTTGTCCTTGACGATCCAGGCAGGCGCCCACGCCATGCCATTCTTGATGGCAACACTGCGCAGGAATGCTCGACTGAAGTGGGGCTGGAGAATGTACATCTCCTTCTGAGTTGGCGTGAGTTCGGAGTCAATCCAATGGCAGAACTGCTGCTGATTGATGCGAAGAATGGTAGTGGTCATGGTGTAACTCACAGGAAAAGGCCATTGCGATCCATCTCGGCGAGCACCGCATATCCGCGGTCACTCACATCGCCGTCTTCATCGAAGAGCTCATCGGTGTTGTCATCGTCATCGAAGATGTCGAGGTCATCATCATTGAACTCGTCGTCATCAATGTCGATCTCCCGATGAGTGTGCGGGTAGAAATCGTCGTCGTTGTCAAAATCACGAGGCATATGCGTCCTATGGTTAGGCGTTGGGATTGGAATTGAGCTGAGCGAACTGAAGGAAAGTGATGTCGTCTGCGCAGGGAGCGTACCCGTAGACATTCACGAACATATCGCGTCCCTTCTGAGTGATGCGATAGGTGAAGTTGCCGTTGGTATCCGTGAGGACCTCTGCGAGATCATCATGAATGAGCTTCTCGAGCTTCTCCTCTGCGATAAGAAGAGAGAGGCGCATGGAGAGATAGTTCGCCATATCCTCTTCGATGTTGTTGAGGAACTTGTTGATCGGGTCTTCGTCGTTGTTCATGTAACTGTCCATATCAGTCCGCCTTTTGTTCTGAAACCCAGGTGATGATCTTTGCCAGATCGTTTGCGTTCGTATAACCCCGTACCTCGTCAGCGAGGAATGGGTGGAAGTTGCCTTTGGGGTCTATGATGGCAACCTCTACATCCTCACATGAGTCAAGTGGGTGTTTAGAGTTAGTGCAGGAACAGTAGAGAGCACTGCCATACACCATCGAAATCGTCCAACCATTCTCAAAGGTGAATGACCCCTGAGCTCTCCAAAGACTGCCATCCATGACTTTCGGAAGATGAGATGTTGTGAAAGAGATTCTGCTCATGATGCCTTGGTGTTGTTGGGTTCGTGGTGATACTTAGAAAGTGCCCCCTTATGTGCCGACACATGAACGAAAGTCCTATCGGGGTCCGACACGAATCCGCACCGGATAAGACCATTCCAAATCTTGCGGCCGCGATCCCCCGTGAACTGAATGAGTTCGGCTTGACCGTTGTTCGCGTTACGAAGGTAAGAGATGTAGATCACCTTCTGCGTACTGCTGATCATGGTCGGATGCACAGACATGACCACGCTAGAACCGTAACCTGCGTGAAAGAGTCCATGAAACGAAACTGCCTTCTGGACCTGCGAATGCGGCATCACATGACACGGAAGAGCCGAGGGATCGTTTATCACAGTAGTCGCTCCATCGAACCACCCACGCTGGTCGATGATGTCTCGATTGGTGCCGCGAGTCGCTGTTGCAACATCAATGTTGACGGACCAGCTCTTGGTGAGATCGTTCCACACTACACTCGGAATGGCCGCCTTGAGTTCATCCTTCTCTGCATAGGAAGTGCGGAGAAGAACCTTACCCATTCCGAACCACGCCGATGGATCGTAGTGAAAATCAGAAAACCTCGTCTTGGTGGTGCAAGGAAGGACTTGCTTCACCACTCCCTTTTCCGACAGGGTACGCATGACATCAGCAAGTAGAACCGGATCATTGGTGTTCGGATCAAGGATGAGATCCCAAGTCGCAGTCGCTTCGTTGAACTTCGCACCGAGCTGCGCGAGCGCCTGCCGCCAGTAATACGAGGATGAAGCTTTGTACGGGCAGTTGATGTAGAGATTCATCGGAATCTCATACACCAGGTCACGGACCTCCTTTGAGATATCCGGGAAAGGAGTCCTGACCTTTGAAATCGCCATGATACTAGAAAGACCACCGATGATGTTGATGGGATTAGGCAGAGTGCTCATCATGTTACCAATGTACCAGAAGAGTCAAAATGACGCAAGGACAATCCAGAAATATTTTTGGAAAAGTTTGGCACTGCCGTTAGGCAATGCCAACTTGATGCCAATTGGCGGGTTAAAGGTCCGCTTTGGCAATGCGAAAGATCATGCCACCATCATGCCACCAGCATAATGCCGCCAGTCCGACCACGCTTGAATTGAATTCGATTGCCGTAGATGGCCACGAGTGCCTGCCTCATCGCGGCGACCTTGTATCCGTGCTTGGATGCAAGATCCTTCACGGTGACGCGATTGCCTGAACTCAGGTCTGATTCGATGAGTTGCATAATAGAAGGCGAGATGGTCGGGGAAACGGGAGTAGGGGTGAGTGTGCTAGTCATTTGTTTTCCTTTCGATGTCAACATTATATCAAACAAATGATGATAGTCAATAGTGTATAAGAAAAAACCCGCATGAATTTTCATTCAGGCGGGTCGAGAAAGGCGTCAGTGTGCCTAAAGGCATCACCAAGGGCACGGTTCCGTGTCGGCACCGTCGGCCGAGCTCGGAGCGGTGTCCGAGGTGGTGGGAGTCGCAACGGGCTCTGCCATGAACTTGCCGAAGGAGTCGAGGAACGCCTTCTGCGTCGTCTCATCGAACCTGGTGAGGCACATCTTGACCGCCTTGGTCTTGTCACCGAACACGGCAAAAGCCTTGCAGATGTTGATGAGACGACGAGTGGAAATGATCTCGTCAATGCCACCCTCGCGGAAAGTTGCACGACCCGACTCTGCCCACTTCGTCAGAGCATCGGCAAAGATGTCATCGACCGCACCGAACTTGTGCATCGCCTTGGTGATGATCTTCTTCTCGGTCGTGCGAGGAGCATACTCCTGCTCAAAGGTGTAATCAAAACGGTCGAGGAACGCCTCGTTCATCACGCGAGTACCGACGAATCGACCATCATCGGAACCCTTGCCCTTGGTGTTGGCAGTCGCAACGACCGTGAAGCCAACAGCCGGAGTGATCCAGCGATTGACCTTCTTGAGATACACGCCCTTGCCCTCAAGGACAGACTGAAGGCACATGATCTTCTCGGTGCCGAGGTCGACCTCATCAAGAAGAAGCACACCGCCGTTGAGCATGGAGTTGACAACAGGACCATCCTGCCACACGGTGTTGCCGTCGATGAGACGGAAACCGCCGAGGAGATCGTCCTCGTCAGTCATCTCGGTGATGTTGACGCGGTAGCACTCACGGTTGAGCTTCGCACAAATCTGCTCGACCATCGTGGTCTTGCCGTTGCCCGACATGCCCGTGATGAAGATAGGCGCGAAGAGCTTCGTCTTGATGATCTTCTCGATGTCGCCGTAGTGACCCCATGCGACATAGGTGGGCGCAACGGTCGGAACGAGAGTTGCGCGATCACCACCCGTCATGCCGAGAATCGTAGCAGCGACACCCTTGGTGCCGGTCAGCGTGACCGTGCTGGCCGAAACAACAGGAGATGCGATGACAGTTGCCACCGGCGCGGGTGCAGCAACAGGAGCAGCAACAGTCTTGCCCTGAATCTCGGGGACATGGAACTTGCCACGACCAGCGTGACGCGAAGCATCCTTCACAATCCAAGCCGGAGGGAACTTCTGCCCGATGCTGTTGGCCGCCGCGAGCAGCTCCTGACGCGACACGGGCGAAACAGTGGTGATGGTAGCGAGAGCGTTGATGAAAGAAGCCTGCTTGTTAGACATGGAAGACATACGATTGAAACTCCGAACACTTGCGAACGATTGCGGCATACGACTCGCCGTGGCGGAACTCCCGCCAGATGCACATTGTACCAAATCCCCAGCTTTGTGCAAGCCCTACGCCAAACGAATCTTAAGTCCTTATCCCACAAGGACTTATGATGATAGTGTTAGGCATCCCGGTTTTCCCCAAGTTATCCACATTCATTTGATTATCGGACTTATGGGCGTAAGTGCTTGTGCCATAAGGACTTAAGTATAGAATACCTAGTTCTTGCGTGCCTGTCGCATATTTGGTACAATGTACCCACTATGGCACAGACCACTACTACCGTTTCCACCACTTCCAAGGACCTTCTCGCTCGTCTTCTCGCTGGCGAAAACCTCACGGTCGAGCACAATCCGCAGGCGCGTACTGCGATGTTCGATACGCGGGATCGCGTTCTCACTCTTCCCACTTGGGACAACATGAGCGACAGTCTCTACGATATGCTCATCGGGCATGAGATCGGTCACGCTCTCTACACTCCGTGGACTGAACGCGACGAAGCTGCGGAAGGTATCGCGGCCGCATTCGACATCGGCGGCAAGGGCAATGTCGAGGTCGCCATGGATTACCTGAATGTCGTTGAGGATGCTCGTATCGAGCGCCTTGTTCAGGACAAGCTCCCCGGTCTTCGCCGTGACTTCTTCAATGCGTATAAGGAGATGATTGATCGGGACTTCTTCGGACTCAAGGGTACGAACATCAACGATCTTCCGCTTCTCGACCGCATCAACATTCACTTCAAGCTCGGTTCGCAGTGCCCGCAGCAGATCATCTTCACTCCTGCGGAGCAAGTGTTCGTTGACCGCATCGCTGCGGCCAAGTCGTTCGATGAGGTCACTGTCATCGCGTCCGAGCTGTTCTCCTACTGTGGCAATACTCGTAACGACACGGAGCGCAAGCAGCATCTCGCTGCGGCTATGGTTCCCGGTAAGCCGGGAGAAGATGGTGACGATTCGGAATCCGTCTCGTCTCAGCCGTCCAACGATCAGGCCAAGTCCGATTCCTCAGGCAACGGCAACAGCGGCGAGGATAATGGAGATGACTCCGATCCCGGTGAAGATCAGTCCTCGATCGGTTTCGATCCCTGTCAGACCATGACGCAGGTTCCGGCGCGTTCTCTCACGCAGAAGGCCTTCGATCAGAGCATGAATCAGCACCGTGGCAACACTCGCAGTGTTTCCTATGGTGTTCTCGATACGCCTAATCTCGACAACATCGTGTGGGACTACAAGAATGTTGCCCGTGACATGGAATCTTATCGAAACGAGGTCCTCAGTGGTGCAGACAGTCCGGTGAAGACCAGCAGGCTTCATGATCTGAAGAGTAGCGAGCAGGCGTATCGTTCCGTCATGATCTCGTTCATGGCAGAATCTGCTCCCATCGTCAGCGACATGGTGAAGCAGTTTGAGATGCGCAAGGCGGCAGATCGTGCGAAGCGCACCTCGATTGCTCGCAGCGGTGTCATTGACACGGTTCGCATGATGTCTTACAAGTTCAGCGAAGACATCTTCCGTCGCAATGCCGTTGTTGCTGATGGCAAGAGCCACGGACTCGTCATGTATATCGACTGGTCTTCTTCGATGTCTCCGATTCTCATGGATACCGTGAAGCAGCTCGTGATTCTCACTCTCTTCTGCCGCAAGGTCAACATTCCTTTCGAGGTCTACGCCTTCACCTCCTGCCCCGTCAACCATTCCATCGCATCGTCGGGCGCCAACACTTCCGGTCCGAGCTTCAATCGCAAGGATTTCTGGACCGAGAACAAACTCGGTAAGGCCACCCCGGCTTCGTTCAGCGCGTTCATGCTCCTGAACTTCCTGTCTTCGCGTATGACCGGTAACGAGTGGAAGACCGGCATCGACAATATGTTCCGTCTCGCATACGCTGCTTCTTTCTACAGCTCCTATCTGATCCCGTCGCAGTATTACCTCGGTTCTACTCCGCTCGATGAGTGCATCGTCGCTGCGATGGACATGGTGCCGCAGTTCCGCGCTGCGAACAAGCTTCAGATCGTCAATACGATCTTCCTCACGGATGGTCAGTCGAGTGGCAACAATCTTCCCTACTCTGATTCGTTCTACAAGACCAAGGGTTACATCATTGATCCGGTCACTCGTAAGACCTACGAGGCCTCGATCGGATCGTACAACTCGACCGAGACTCTGCTTCGCATCTTCCGTGATCGCACCAAGACCAATGCCATCGGGTTCTACCTTCTCTGCAACAAGAGGCTCGATGGTCAGAAGGCGTCGTGGCAGGAGCACTCGGTGACCAACGAGAAGGCGATGCAGGAAGCTATTCGCACTTGGGATTCGCTCGGATTCGCCGAGGCGCTTCCCGGCAATGGTGGATACTCTCATCGGTTCCTCATCAGCGCCACCGATATGAATGTCTCTGCCGATAACAAGGCACTCAACAACATCTCTGTCGGTGCCACGGTCAATCAGGTCACCAAGGCGCTGCTGAAGGACGCGAAGAATAAGAACAAGTCTCGCGTCATGCTCAATCGGTTCATTGACATCATCGCCCGCTAAACCCAGCCCCCCATCAACGCTCGCAAGAGCGTTCGATGATAGTGATTTGTCAATATTGTGTTTCATTATTCACAAATCATATGTCATGCTACTTCAGCGAATCTACATATGAATGGAGAATGTGTCATGAAGATATCGAAAGATTTTATTCAACATGTTCGTACTCATCTCAAAGAATATAATTTCAAACTGATATTTGCCAATGCCTATCAGGTAAATACGGGTTCTGGATATAGGTGCACTGGATTCTTTGATGATTCTAGGCGAGTGATTCGCGTAGCTAAACGAGCTGCAAATTGGTTTGAAACCCTGCTACACGAATATTGTCATTTTCTCGACTGGCTCGAGAGCACCTCGAAACAACTGAATCGAGAGACAAAGGCATTAGCTATTTGCGAAAGATATGTGATGGGAGATATTTGCCTTTCCCCCAGAATCATCAATGCCTTTCGCATCGCCGCCCATATGGAATGGAAATGTGATAAGAGGGCTGTAAAACTGATTCAGGAATGGAATCTTCCCATCAATACAGAGAAGTATATTCGTGAAGCTCATCTATATGTGTATTTGTATCACATGTATAGAAAACATAGAACATTCAATGCTCGTCAGCCATCATGGCGTATATTGGCTGAAATGCCTGATACATTTCGATCTCGCTCGTGGTATGCGGTTCCTGCGAGGGTAGAGAGAAAGCTGGAGAGATTGTTTGAGGGGTGATCTATAAATGCCTAAATGCCACATTGCCCCCAGCCTTTCCAACCACCCCGAAAGCCACACCCATTTTCCACCATTTTGCACACGCTGACCCATCTATCCACTCTTTTCTCTACTCTATACCGATATATGCCCTCTCAATAAGGAAATATGGCATTTACCTATATTTTCCTTTATTTCTTTCATTTTGAACACGATATATGCCATCTGTGTTCAGCAATGAAACTACTTCCCATTTTATTGCATCTTTAATCAACATATACATAGAATATATGGAGAAATAATATGTCAATGATCGAATATTATAAAAATCGTCTAAATGAAATGGCTGCTCCCGGTAAAGAGAAATGGGCATCCAATCCAAAAGTAAAGGCATCATTCAAGAAACAATATGGCAATCGCTGGAAGCAAGTCATGTATGGTCATTCATGGAACATGAAAGAAAATAATGAAATGGTCCTAAATGAACTCGGTGACACTCCGGCTGGTAAAGCGGCATTGACTCGTTATCTGATGAAGAGAGAACCACATTTGGAAAAAGGTGTTCAAGTTATTCAGGGATTGACTTCTAAAACCGACGCAATGACTAGTCGTTTGATCTCGGCACGACTTTCGGGTGATCCTGCACGGATGGACACGGCTATGAAACAATCGAGTTCTCTTTTAAAATATGGTAGCAGAGTCAAAAATAGAGTTGGTCGAATGAGCACCGGTATGAGAAGAGCATTGACGATTGTAGACCCAGAGAACAAAGATTTACTAAATGAGCTCGGTGACACACTGGCGGGTAGAAGAGCACTCATGAGCTATGTCTCAAAGAGAAATAAGCAGACACCTTCACGATTACAGGCAATTCGTGATGTGGGTGATAATATTCAAAATCAATTGAGTAATATATCCCGAGAAGCGGTTAGACGACCTAACGAGGCGACTCGTGTTGCAGAGAAAACAAAAGGTTCAGTGTCGAAATTAGGAAAACTCATTGGCAAGCAAAAGAGATACGAGAAGGGAATCAAGAGAGCGATTGGGATTCTAACGAAACGATCATGAAAACCTTTATTCAATACATTACCGAAGAACCGACTATTAATAATCAAACGACATCGAAGAGATATATACACACTCAAGGTCCGCGATTATTGGGTAAAATAGGTCGTTACGAGATTCATCATCATCAGGATGAACGCGATTCTAGCACGGCATTCATCACTCATAATGGCAAGACGATTGGTAATGTTCCTCTCGGTCATTATGGAAAAAAGGTGGTGCCGGAAGGGCCTTCCATACACCCTGCACACCGAGGCGGAAAGGCAAAAGTGAAGAATCTGATGCCTAAAGTATATGCAATGATTGCGGATAAATTAGGAAAAACGATTGAGAGTGATAATATACAGACAAAAGGAAGTGCGAGCGTGTGGGCAAGACTAGCCAAAATGAGAAAATTAAAGATTGCACACAGACGAGGATTGAGTCTCATAAATCATCCTGTCGCCGGAATAATTGATGCAGCCGATTACAATGAACATCGAAGAGATCATAACTTCTATTTAACCAGACTGAACCGCGCATCGAAGATGTTGAAGAAGGTAACGAAACAAAATGATCGAGCGGCAATGAGAGATTTTAATTCTGATGTTAATCATTATACTAGATTAGTGAATATTCACCGAAACAAATATGGTATAGAACCTGGCAAAAAAATGCCAAGTGTATCAAAAGCATCAAGAGCTAACTTGAATGGTAAAATCTATGTTCCTTCTCAACATGAAAAATTAGTATATCATCCAACACTCGGTAATAAATTTACATTAAAACTAGAACCAAAATCAAGAGGTAAATAATATGAACATAAGAGAGTCCCTAACGAATGGAAATATGCCTATTTCAAAGGCATCGGTATTAAAGAATCTTCAGAAGGTTGCGAAACTGGCTCCCGCCGAACCAATCGTAAAACCAAAGGCACAAAAGTCATTGTTGGAGGCGATTGTGGACATAGAAAAACCCAAAGAGCAAATAAACGAATTGAGTGATGCGACTCTTCGTTCATATGTCGCAAAACGCGGTGAAATGATAAAACAAGGATATGTTCCAACAAGAAAAGCAGACGAACAAAAATTATATGCCGCACGACAACACCAATATAGATCAGATAGAGCAAATATCGAAGGTGACAAATGGAAATCGTCTGAATATAGAAAACGAGCGAGCCTTTTAGCAAACATGATAACATCTGGATTCATCCGAAGAGGTCGTCAGGAAAAAGGAATAGAGAGAGCGAAGGGACAATTAGTTGGAAAAGATGTTTTGGAATCAAAACAAAAGCTAAAAGAGCACTTGTTGACCGAGTTGAGTAAACGAACACTGACGAATTATATAAAAAAGTCTGAAAGAGAAATACCCAGGCTTCAGACAACATCAAAACTCGCTATTACACGAGCCAACACGGGCGGTAGTTCTGAATGGATAAACTCAAATGTTGCTGAATATTTGAAAAAAATATCTAAAATAGGCAGAAGACGAGTGGGTATCGAAAGAGCAAAATCACAGATAGGTGAAAATTGAATCATGACTAATATAGAACTAAAACAAAACTTAAGACTTGATCTCTACGAGAAACTTTCAAATCGTGATAGCACCAGAAAATTGTATGAAGCGAAAGTAAAACATAATGCCAAACAAGGCATAATTCGCGGAGCAAAAGTCGGATTAGAGGGAATTCGTAATATTATTTCTGGAAGCGTATCTGCCGTTCGTGGATCAATTCCAGGCATCAAACAGGCAACTGCTGGGACTATGCATGCCGCAACAGGTGTTAGCATGATGACCAAGCACGCGGCTCGTGGTATTAGACCAATTATAAGAAAAAGACCATTGACCTCAATTGGTCTTGCTGCTGCTATAGGAGCAGCTGGTGGATATGGATTATCGAAGGCTTTACAAAGCAAGCCAAATAGCGCAAATAATTATACTCAATCTTATAAATCTATTAGAACGCCAGATTAAAGAAATTACTTTTTTGGTTTTTGGGATCGAGTTGCTTTTAATTTATCTGTTATCAGAGAATTGACTGATTTCTTTTTTGGCGCGAGTTTAGATAATAACTCATCTGTGGTTTTTTTATCACCTGTTTTATCGTGAACCCAATGCTTACCATCAAATGTATATCCAGCATCATGTGCTAGGTTTTTTATTTTACTTTCAGTAAGTTTCGCCATCATAAACTACCTCTTCTTTCTTTTTTCTATTATTTGTTTTTTTCTTTAAATCTTCATTTTCTATTTTTAGAAGATCGTAGTTGTTCTTTAAAGAAATATATTCTTTTGCGATATTGTCTTTAATGCTAATTTCTCTTGCTATCTTTTCAGCGAGTAGATTCAATTCGTTTTGCATCTTTTCAATGGTCTGAATATTTTTGGTGTTTTCATCACTTAAAGAGTTCAATCTGTTTTTGGTTTCTGAATTACCTTTAATTTTAGATTCGTATGTTTCTAGCTCTGTTTGATAAAAAGTTTGAATGTCTTTTAGTTTATTTTGTTCAACCAACAGAGAAACTTCAAGAAATAAATTTGAAGATTGTAAATCTAGAATTTTCTTTTGAAGTGTTGGTATAACTATTTTTTCTTGATAATTCGCTTGTTGCATAACTAATCCTTAATAATTTTCAATAGAATCCGCCATCAATCACTCCTAGTGATATTGTTCCTGATGTATTTATAAACTCGGAAGTAGCAAATGTAAATGTTCCCATATTTAAACCACTGGTTATAGTGGTAAAATCTATAGTAACTGCTGCGGTTTCTGTGCCAGAGTTTTGAACAGAAAGACCGGTGCTGGATGATGATATCGTTGATACATAGTTACCTGTCGTATCTGTGCCTAATGCGACAGAATTTGCGGCAATTGTTGCACTTATTGTAATATTTGTCGAACCATCAAAAGAAGTTGCAACACCGTCGATGTCACCAGTAATTCCAATTGTTCTTGCTGTTGTTAAAGTTGCTGCTGATCCAACTGACAATGTAGATTGATCCGCCCATGTCGGTTGTAAAGTAACACCACTTGCTTTCAAAATATAATTATTCGTTCCTAGATCAGATGGCGCAACGATTGTACCTGTATGATCGGGTAGGGTATATGTTCTACTAGAAGCTAAATTTGCAAGAGTCAATCCACCCAAATTTGTACCATCTGTAGTCAGATACAATGACTTAAATTGAACATCTCCAGGCGTTCCAGATGTTATGATTTCAGAATCTACAGTAGCAATTGGAATATATGTAAATTTAGAGGTGCTAGAATCAAATCCAAAGAATCCTGTTCTTCCTGCCGCTCCATCATAATATGTAAACGCAATTCCTCTATCTTTTCCACCATCGCTTGCAGAGATAGGAACACCACCTGATGTTCCTATCAGTAATATAGGATCATCAATCGTAGAAACATTACTGTTTACCGTAGTTGTTGTTCCGTTAATGGTTAAATTGCCAGAAACCGTAAGATCGGTGCTGACATTTAAACTACCAGGCACTGTAAGTGAGCTTGGAATACTTATCGTTATATCACCAGTTGCACCAGATACTGATATTTGATTGCTGGTTCCTGAAATACTACGAACACCTTGATTATCTATCGTAAAAGTTTTACCAACAGTTGTTACATTTATAGAAGATCCACCAACAATATTTACAGCTCCGGTGGCACCGTTGACTGTAGTTACCGCACCGCCACCGACAAATCCATCAACATATTGTTTGACGGCATATTGAGTTGGTATTTTAATTTGACTATTTGTGGTTAGATCACCATTGTCTACTTCGGCGCCTACCCACATGGAAGATGAGGTCAATCCAATAAATAACTTATTATTACTTAAATCGTATGCTGGTTCACCTAAAGTTAAACCACTTGGTGTACCAACGCCTCTCTTAAATTTAATATTTGATGCCATACTAATCTCCCTAATATATATACTTTAGAAAGAAATTATTTATGTCAATGTTTTCTAATATACCAGACGATATTCTTCAACAATATATGTCCGCTGGATCAGATTTTGGATTCAGTGCCGTAAATGAATCTGAATTAAATGGCATAGTAAATAAAAATTCAGCAGAAATTGATGCCATTAAAGAAAAATTAGATCTAATATTAGAAATAAATTCAACCTGCGAGGGTGCTATCGCGGTCAAAAATCAATATGATGAACTAGTAAAAGCCAGAATGCTTGAAATTGAAAAGGCAATTATACCATTGCTATTAAATATCAAGAAAAATGGTGATAAAGATTATATATTTTGGCCGGGCAAGCAAAGAACCGCACAATGTGATTTACAATTAAATAAAATAATAAGTTTAACCAGAGCTAAACTTTAAGAATTTCTTCCAGGTCGCTTACCCTTTGGTTTTTCAGGCGGGGGTACTGGACTACCCGCCCTCATGACCCTAGGGGATTCCTTAGTAGGTTTATTACTACTTGATTTTTCTAAACGAGCTTTTAAACGAGCTATAGCGTCCTCTAGTGGTTTATCGCTACCATATCCCTGTCTGGCGGTCATTTCTTCGATATATGATCTAAATGGTTTTATATTCATGTAGCTATTTATAAATAAATGTGTTTGGAGAAATATTATGAAAAAATTCAAGAATCTGTTTAGCAGTTTATTTGAAAATAAAATCAATCGAAGAGAAAATAGAAAATTGAAAAGAAAATATAAAGAAATAGATTCTAAAAAGAAAACTAGAGATGGACAACCAAAAAAACATAGATGCAATTGCGATAGATGTATTAAAGGTCGTCAATGTAGAATGAATAGAAACATAATAGAAGAAGATGAATATATTCTCATGGAAACTATAGTTAAGAGAGATGATAAATATGTTATAATGAGTAAAAAGGGTAAAGTGCTAGGAACATATGATTCACACGATGCCGCTTTAAAAAGATTAAAACAAATAGAATATTTTAAGAGTCTAGATGAAAACATTTAAAACCTATCTTCAAGAAGAAAAACAAAAAGCAAGAATCACTCATTTTGTTGATTTTGCTTCATCTCATCTTGGTTTGGAAAAGAAACCTAATATAATAATGCTATCTAAAAGAGAACCGGAAATGACTACTGCCAGTTATGATTTAAATTCTGGCGATATGAAGGTTCTCTGTGGAAATAGAGCCGTATTCGATATTTGCAGAAGTATTGCACATGAAATGGTTCATCAAAAGCAACACCAAGAAATAGATGATCCTGCCAAATTAGATGGTAGCACGGGATCTCCACATGAAAATGAAGCAAATGCTGTGGCCGGACAGTTAATCAGAATATACGGAAAAGAAAATCCAGAATTTTACGACGAATGAAATCATTTAAACAACATCTACAAGAAAAAAGTATGTTAGGAAAGCTTGCTGGAGTTGGTTTGGCCTTCGCAGCAGCATCTTCCATGATGGCTGGAACAAAAGCACCAGTGCCAACACAACAAACTACGCAAGCAGCACCTCAACAAAAAACATATCATCATGATGTAATAAAGAAAATGGTGATGAAAGACGAGGGAATACGACTAAAAGTTTATAAAGATACAAAAGGACTCATGACTGTCGGCGTTGGTCATAATCTTCAAGCAAAAAACTCACAATCATCATTTGCAAGAGCGTTTGGTAAATCTGGATCAAGTATCCGCTCATCTGTTATGAAGGGTGGTTCATTAACAAAGGAACAAGCGACAAAGTTATTTGATGCAGACTATGATGAACATTTAAATAGAACAGTCAAGATGATACCAAATCTACACGCCTATCCGGCAGATGTACAATCTGTATTAGTCAGTGGTGTTTATAGAGGTCATGTAACCGATTCTCCTACATTCAGAAAACATTTTAATGCAGGAAATCACGAAGCAGCTCTTAAAGAATTTTTAAATAGAAAAGAATATACAAATCCGGCAAAGACAAAATCTGGTAAACTAGTAGCACCAGGCGTAATAACCCGACTAGAAAGAGATCATGCGGTGTTGAGTAATTATGCCAAGAGTATTAAAAAATGAACAAAGGTTATTTTCAATCATTGTTAGAGGGAGTTAAACGAAGAACAAGTAGCGGTTCTATTCCCATTTATCATAAAAAATCACCAATTGGGAAATTTGTTTCAAAACAAATTCATGATGAAGTTATTGGGTCTACAGGAGATTATCGGGGCGATTATTATCCACATTACCATCCAAAAATATATCCCCTCATTAGCAGAGGAATAGATAGAGGACGAATAGGAAATGCAAAAAATATATCCTATAGATTTTCTCCGCGAGTTAAATTTGATCGTGTAAACAAAAAAATAGTTCATAAAGATGGAACTGAATCGGGTAATCATTACTATGCGTTTAAAACTAATGGCGGTAATGATGTAGAGATAAAAATAAATCATAAATCAAAAACAAGAAAAGATAGAAAAAGTAGATCTGATATAATGTTTGATGTTGATGGTATGCTCTCACGAGATTCACCAGAAGATCGTAGCAGAACATCAACCGCAGCTCAGGTTTTTAGAGGTCTTTCTTCAGCAGTTAAACACCATATTAAAGCTCATAATCCAGACATAATCAGATTTAACGCAAGAGATGATTTTAGTGAATTGGGTGATTATCGAGATAGATCTAAGTTATATTCATATATGGTAAAAAAACTATCAAGAACTCATACAACTTCAATAAAGCAAAAAACATATAATGATGAAGAAGGATTTAGTAGAGTTACACAATTTATATTACAGCGTAAAAAGAAAAAACCAAGAAGAATAAATACAAATAACAAGGAGAATTAATATGGCATCAAATCCAAGAATGGCACCAGGTGGGGGAAAAGGACAAACAGCTTCTGGCAATAGCAGAGAGAGATTAGCGAACAGAAGACAAAATCCAACACTACCTCAAGCTCCAGAAGGAAATAACGCAGGAATGCGTTCCAGAAATGCACTCGCTCAAGGAAAGCAAGCAAGAGCTCAAGGTGGCGCAGGCGCTGGACCAGTACCAGCAGAAAAAAATGCTGCTGATCGTACTCTACAAAGAATGGCTGAAATGAAAGCAGCAAGACAAAACCGAGGACAATAATTTATTATGCCTAATTATGGATTTTTATGTGAAGGTTGCAATAAAGAATTCGAACGCTTTCTGAAGATAGATGAGAGAGAAGTACCACTCAAAGAAGAATGCCCTCACTGCAAAACAAAGGGAAAAATAGTTAAAGACTACTCATCTCTATCTCCAGCGTTGAATTCAGATGCAACCCTGACACCAAATAAAGCAACAGGTGGTCAGTGGAATGAGTTAATGACAAAGATGAAAAGTAAATTACCAAAAAGATATCACGGAAATTTAGACTCAGCATCGAATAAATCTGGAAGAAGATGGTTAGGTTAAACGAATTAATAACAAAAATAACAGAGGCAAAAACATTGTATTCTCCCTACGGAGAAAAAGATGCCAAAGTTGCTTTTTATAATTCAAAAGGTATAGTTAAACCAACTAATGATGCAATTGATAGATATATAACAAATATATCTTATGGTGTTGGAGCAGAAGGTAAAAATAGTAGAAGATCAAATGATGTAACAAACAGATCAGCTATTACAAATATAGCTTCAATAGTTTCTTCATTGGTAAAGAGTGGAAAAATTAAACCAAGAAGAGATGATAAAGACCTATTAAAGAGAAATACAAGAATAACAGAAGAAAAATTAAGGGTCTTTGATTTTGATGATACTGTCGCAACATCTAAATCAAGAGTCGGTATTCGTAACAATAAAACAGGAAGAACACGAAAATTATCCCCATCTCAATTTTCTAGATATAGAGCAAAATCACACGAACAAACAGATTTTTCTGAATTTGATCGTGTAATCAAACCACAAAGAATAAAAGAGATACACACGATACTAAAAAATCTCTCAAAGAAAAAAAGAACTTTCATGATTCTCACTGCGAGGGGTAATAGGGCCAAAAAACCAATTCAAAAATATTTAGAGCGAGAAGGACTGTATCATCCAGAGCGAGTTAGAATAACAACGGTAGGAAGCTCAACTCCATCTGCAAAATCAAATATTATTAAAAAACATTTAAACACAGGGAAATATTCTCACTTGGAATTTTTTGATGATAATCACGAAAATGTAACTGCGGTATCTTCTCTAAAAGACGAATATCCACATATAAAAATTAAAACTAGACATGTCAAGTACGGAGAAAAATAATATGAATAAAAAATTATTTCTAGGTTGGTTAAATAAAAAAGTAGAACAAAATAATCCAGATGGACCAATTCACGAGTCTAAAAAACTCATAAAACAATTAAGGCGTGAATTGGAATATCATAAAGCATTAGCGGCGGCAGCAATAATAAGTCCAGATACAACAGGTGATAAAAAAACACAAATTGATCCATATTCATTAGAGCCAAAAAGTGGATTAATTGATTTTAAGCCAGCCGAGTCGAGACAAAGCATTAAAACACCAAGCGTCGAGCCAGTTTGGTCATATAGGGCAAGAAATGCTCTTGGTTTGGGTTCCAACTCGGTATACGAGAACGAAGAGATAAAAGAAGGATCACTGGGAACAGCACGAACATTAAGAATCGCAAAAGCAGCTATTAAAACACAATCTCCTATGTTGAAAGATAGAGCCCTATCGGGAGTTAAAAGAAATTTAAATAGAGCTGCTACAACATCTAATACACAATTAGCAACAAGACCTAATACACAATTAGCAACAAGACCTAATACACAATTAGCAACAAGACCTAATACACAATTAGCAACAAGACCTAATACACAATTAGCAACAAGACCTGGTGGTCCATTAGCAACAAGACCAACATCACCTAATTTACCTGTACAGCAAACTCCCCCAGCAGCACGAAGAGTTTCAGTTAAACCGGAAGAATCTAAACCGGAAGAAGATATTATCAAACCAACTGGATCTAGCAACACATTGACTACTCCGAATAAATCAGAAAGAGATAAATCAAAATACACCAGATCTGTTCAACCAAGACAAAATATAAGCGCATTTGGTCTAGAACCAGGCTCTGGAAATGAATACGGTGGTGTAGTTTCAGAAAGCATGAAAGCTCTGATAAATACTCATGTCAATAAATTTTTAAAAACAAGAGAAGGTGTTAGATTAAAAAAAGAAGCAAGTGAAGTATTGACAAGAAAAGAAAATTAATTATATTATGATTGTGATTGGGAATTTTCATCATTTACCACCAAAGATTGAACCTGTTAATCTAGAAAGAAAAGAAATAGGTGGCCAACGATTTTATGTGACCCCCGGTGGAATATTCCCATCGGTTACAACTGTAACCGGACACGGAAAGAAACAGTTTTTTGCCGAATGGAGAAAAAATAATCCTGCTGAGTCTGAAAGAGTCTGCTCCAGAGGCAATACACTGCATTCTATTATTGAGAAATACCTCAATAATGAAAAAATAGATCTCTCTCAATATACAGAAAATGAGAGAGATCTGTTTTTTACTTTAAAGTCTGAAATTGATAAGATAAACAATATTCGTTGTTTAGAATTTCCATTATGGAGCAAAACTTTAGAATTAGCTGGAAGAGTTGATTGCATAGCAGAATATAACGGTGATTTATCAATCATAGACTTCAAAGGAAGCACAAAGCCGAAGTTTAAAAAAGACATTGAAAACTATTTCACTCAAGCCACAGCATATGCCTTGATGTGGCAAGAGATGACGAACGAAAAAATTAAAAAAATAAAAATATTAATTTCATGCGAAGATGGGACATGTCAGGTTTTTGAAGAAAAAACGATAGATCACATTTTGAGCCTAAAAAATATAAAAGATAAATATATAAGTGAAATTCTACTATGAAAATTTTAAAAATTGAAGAAGTGAATAAAAAAAATTCTAATACTTGGACTGCTTGTAATGATGATTCGCGCAGCAATTATTGGAGATCTTTGTTTTTAGAGCAAAATGGTGGTGAATTTGTGAAAGATGGTCGTTACTGGAAATGGCAAAAAATAGAAAATCCAGTTGGACACTTCTATTTGTTTACAGATATTAATAATAATGTTGTTAAAATTGATAATATGCTTGAATATTGCAAGAAAAATAATCTTAGTAGAGCTGCATTGTATGAAGTAATGTCGGGTAAGAGAAAGCAATATAAAGGTTATAGATATCAAGGAGAAGAACTAAATGGCAACATTATATTGGAGAGGCGCAGTAAATAATAATGTTCAAACTACATCAAATTGGACATTAACTAGACCAGGATTAACAGCAAGTGTACCGCCGGCTGCTAACAGTGGTCCAACAGCTGGAGATACTGTAATTTTTGCAAATTTTGGTTCTGGATGGAATCCGGTATATGGACCAGCTGGGTTAATTGGTGCTGGAATTACCCATACAGTATTAAATCAATTAATAGTTGAGGAGACTTTTGGTAGAGATATCGGTGGCGGAACTGAAGCTAATTTTTTACAAGCATACGCAGGTTCTATGTTTCTACGCAAGGGTATCAAAAATATAGATTCACCAACACCATTCTCAGCTATAGTTAATGTTAAATCTTTGAATTCATCTTGTCCTATAAATTTATCACCGCGTGCTACTGCGTCAGATAGAGTTAATTATACTTTAACCGGATCTGCTAGTGGTTTAAATCTAACCGCAACATCTAATCCTGCAAGATGTAACATCTATCTAGGTGTAGAATCAGATCAAGCAATCACCCTAAGTGGTGGAATAAATACTGATTCTGCCAACAAATTTAATTCCAGCATCTATTTTGGTAGATTTTGTACTTTAGGTGGATTAAATAGATTCATAATTAATGGCAGTGAATCTAGTCATTATCTAAACTTTAGTAGAGGAATAAGTTTTAGCAATCTCTCACTAGAACACAACACCTATGCTATACCATCAGGATCCATAAGAGCACAGTTCACTATGAATGGTACAACCTATGGAACAACCGGTCCACAGGGTCCAATCTCCGCAATTACCAACTTAAATATATCATCTGTCGGAGGGGCGTTTATTAACTCAGCTGGCATAGAAGTTGATCTTTTCTCTGGAATTAGTTGCGAAAATGTAACAGTTTCTGGAAAAAGTATAGTTACTGCATACGTTGATTCTGAGAAGGTTTTCTTTAAAAATCTTAATTATGAATTCCATCCATTACTGTATACGGATAGTGCGAATAGATATTTTCCTATAATTTACTCAACTATTGGAGATGGTTTCATAGTTGGTGCAGCAAATGAAGTAGGTGGCGCAAGTATCATAACTCCATTTGGTATAACATCGGATAAAGCACCTAGTATACTACTCAGCGGTTCATACGAAATAGATATAGTCTAATCTAAGGAGAAATCATGTCAACATATTACTGGATCGGAAACAATAATACTAATGTTGGACTATCTGCAAACTGGTCCGTGTATCCATTAGCAGGAGCAACTTTACCACCACAAGGAACTGGTGTTCCTACTGGCGGAGATAGTATTTATTTTGATTGGTCTGGAAACACTTTATCTAATCCTCTTTATGGACCAGAAGGTTCATTAACTGGTGGATTAGATTTAGTTTTCATTGCACCAAATTTTGAGTTAGATATTGGTTCACAAAGCACACCACTCGGTGTATCTGCACAAAATATTTTTATTAATAAAAAATATCAATCAAGACCAGAAAAAGGAAGCACTATTCCATCAGTTTACATAAAATCTACAGGAACTGATACTACTATTAAAACACATCTACTAGGAAATGCTCCAGTTCCTATCCCATTCGGATCTAGCACAGCTCCTCAATGTGTAATTGATATCCGTGGCGATGTGCGTACAATTCAATGTGGATACGCATATGATGCAGTGACTCCTTCTTTAGTAAGAAGTGAGACTATAATTTTAGGAGACACTGTAGAAACAAACTTGGGTGGAGTTGATAATAAACCGACTCTTGAGGTGGCACCAACTGCCCAAACTACTTTAATCTTTGGCAGAGAAACTAATATTTTTACAAGAGATGATAATGCCGTTTCTGGTGAGAAAGAGGCAATCTTTATACAAGGAAATGGTGTTACTGCCAAAGTGTATAGAGGTGCTGATTTTGGTGCAAATTGCGGTGGACTAACAATAAGATCATCAGGTTCTATATCTTCTCCAAATACATTACTATTTGAACGGGAAGAATACAGTGGAGCGACTGGTTATGACTCTGGAACAAGAACAACCGTCGCCAATTTGAAAATGCTCGGTGAATTGGATAAATTTAATCCAGTAGTAACTATAGATCATGGAGTAGATATTACCGGATTGTTACAAATTAATTCTGGAACATTCACTGTAAATCCATGTCAAGAAGCAACACGAACTGTTGGTGCATCTTCAAGGGTCTGGTATTATTGTACTCCAAACTTTTCAACAAACCCAAGAGTACAACTGGCTCCAAATTGCTCATTTAGATATTTTTCAATACTAGACTCTGGAGCTAGCGTTCCTGATATAGTATTTGATTCTAAACCATTAAAGACTCTTTTTATAAATCAAAAAGTAATAGAAGGTTATACAGGACTTTAATGAAAAAATCAGAGAAGACCAGAGGAGGAAACTCCTCTGGTTTTTTTTTGAAACATACATATTTTAAACTAGAGGTATTTAATGAATAAAGCATTTTTGGTAACTGGTGCATATAATCCCCCAACTTTAGCACATGAAGAAATGACAAGACAGGGAGCTAAACACGCCATTTCCTCCGGCCACACACATTTTTTTCAGGGATTTGGTGGTTCAGAAGAAACAGAAAATGCTCCACTCTCACATAAACAAAAAGAAGGATATATTAAAGATATACACAAATACCTTCTCAAAGATAAATCAATAAAAGATATTAATCTACAAATTATACCATCAAAGCACAACACACCATTTCATCACTTGACACATATAGTTGAAAAACATGGAATCAATCATATAACAATTGGACTTGGTTCTGATCAGTTAGCAAAAGGTGGATTGCGTTCCAGTATAGAAAAACACATTAAAAAATATGGTGGTTTACTAGGTTCTGATTCTAAAACAGTTCATCCTGTTTCAGTAAATTTTCATCAATTAGGAGAACCAAGAGCAGAACAAGATTTAGGTAGAGATGAGGAATTAAGCAGAGTTAAATCCGGCGATCTATCTGTCGTCAAAGCTGGAAAAATCAGAAAAAGACATCGAGCTGGAGATGAAGAGTATGTCCGAGCTATGTTACCACGAGGCGTAAATCATGATAAACTAATGAAAGATTTAACAAATCAAGATATAAAAATTGCTGATATTAAAACCAAAAGAAAATTAGATATCATCGCAAGAAGAAACAAAAAGAAAGCAGCAACAGCAGCAAAGAAAGCGAGTAATAAAAAATTGAAAGAACAATTTATAACAGAAGCGGTTGCTTCAATTGCTACAAGAATGAAAGAATCTAGAGCTGCAAAGAGAACTGCAAAAAGAAGAGCGCTGACTCGTCGCATTCGTTCTCGATCAAGAAGAAATATAACTGTATTGAAAAGAAGAGCATACTCACAAGTTAAAAGTATTCTCCGTAAAAGATTATTTGGGAAAAAAGCAGGAAAATTATCAATCTCTCAAAGATATATGATTGATAAAATGATTTCAAAGAGAAAACCAGTTTTGAATAGAATGGTGAAATCAATATTACCAAAAGTCATATCTGGAGAAACAAAAAGAGTCCAAAGAGCAAATCGAAGTAGATTGCGAGAAGATGTGAATGTTATTAGCACCATTGCATCAAATATCATGGAAGCTTCATCAAAACCAAAACGACCAAAACCAGCACACAAAACAAAACAAGAAGTTAGACGAGATCAAAATGATCGAAAAAGAACTCAAAGAGCTCGTGACCAAGCTGCAACGCAAAGTAATCCATTTTCGGGTCAAATATTAATTGTTCGTGATAACACTAATGATGATTTGATGATTATTAAAAAAGAATCATATGATATGAATCGTCATACTATAATTACTCCTCCTGATAAAATGAACATGGGTGCTGCTCAAAACACGATGAAAGATGTAGATTTCGTAAATACACCAACCTCAATTGAATTATTCGGTGCGGTGGAAAATGCACCAACAGTGAAAGAAAAAGGTGGAAAAAAACCACAAGAGGCACAGCCACAGATGCCTATTGAGCCGGTTGAAATTCCAGATCCCGTTAAAGTTACCAGCAAAAAATCATCATTTCCAGATTCTGACCACAGTGCTACCGATATAGAAGGTGGTATAGTTGGTGCTTTTAATGAGATAAAGGGAATGGATGCTGATGGGCAATTAAAAGCAGATTTACTTGGTCCAAAAGAACATGGTTTATATACAGGAAGTCAAACTCTTGCTCCTGCGGGACAAAGAGCAGCAATTCAATTACATCAGCAACTGAAGAAGTTATTCCCAAAATCTGATTTTATTGCCATGCATTATGGTAGAAAGAAAGATCAAGCACTTAGTAAATTTTGGGAGAGTCAAGGTGGAAGTGATAATACCCCAAAATCAGATATAGTATTCCAAGACAGAAGAAGTGGAATGACTATCGGTGTTTCTGTCAAGTGCGGCCCATCACAATTCATGTCTGGTAAAGCAGCAGGAGAAGCGACTGCAACTGTAATGACTGCTCTACAAACAATGGATCAGAAAAAATTAACACCACAATTGAAAAAGAAAGTAAACGCTCTTCTTGATAAATTAAAAGATCTTGTTGTTTCTGATAGAACACAATCTGGTTCAGTAGAACCATATTTAGCAGGCGGTGAAAAGGAAGGACAAGATAAAAAACTTCTTAGATATGAAAAACTACACAATGAATCGAAACAAATGCTTCAAGATTTATTAGGAGAAAGTAGAGATTTCAAGAAAGCACTATTACTTGAAGCGGCTACTGGTAGAGTTAAATTTGACACAGGCAAAAAGGGTGAAACCAGCACAGCAGTTGCTCAATATTTAATTTCAGTAAATAAAGATGGAACAGGATTGAATTTAAATGAAATTAATGAAGACTTTATTGATAAAATTGCAGATGATGTTAAGCAATTACAAATTAGATTTAAATCAACCAGTGTTGCATCAAAAGAAAATCAAAAATTGGGTAAAAATAAAGTTTATAATTATTGGTCTGTAATGGCGCTAGGTGTTGGTTCACAAGGGTTGAGTGTTCATGAAAATGTTTTTAAATATAGTAAAGTTTTAAATGAATTAATGTCACCACAAACGCCAGAAGATACATCTACTGCATTTGAGATTAGTCAATTAATTGAACAATTAAAAGATTATATTGATGGAGATCCCATGAGATTAATGGAATTTTTACAAATAGTTCCAGCAGAAGTAGGATTGCCAAATATAGATTTAACTGATATATCCAAAAATCCATCTGGATTATACAATACCATAATAGTAAATGGCAAAGAAATTGACATTCCTGTAGAACAAGATATAGATTACAACGATACTTCAGAGTTTGATGAAATGCAAAGTGATGCAGAAGAAACAAATGCCATGATGCAACAACAGCAACAAAAAGAAAACTATATCAATTTGGCATTAACCTTTCTGACTGAACGAACTAAATATAATAAAGCAACTGGTCGTGATTATAAAAAAGAATATAAATGGCAAGGAACAAAAGAACAAAAACGCCGAAGAGCGATGAGAAATAAGATACGAAGAGCAAAGATACGAAAACATGGTAAAACAGCACTAAAAGGCAAAGATGTTCACCATGAGGACGGTAATCCACACAATAATTCCAGTTCAAATGTAAGAATTGTTTCAAAATCATACAATAGGTCAATCAAATGAGCATAATTAAATTACTACTAGAAAAATCAGCGGCATGGCAAAGAAAAGAAGGTAAAGACCCAAAAGGCGGTTTGAATAAAAAGGGTGTTGCCTCTTATAGAAGAGAAAATCCAGGCTCTAAACTTCAAACTGCTGTTACCGAAAAACCTAGTAAATTAAAGAAGGGCTCCAAGAAAGCAAAAAGGCGTCTATCTTTCTGCCGAAGAATGAAAGGAATGAAGAGAAAACTAACCAGTGCTAAAACAGCACGCGATCCAAATTCAAGAATTAATAAATCTCTTCGCAAATGGAACTGTGAGGGATATTCACCATTCAAAAAATCTTTGATAGAATCCCTGAAAAAAGCCTGTTGGAAGGGATATGAAGCAATAGGAATGAAGAAAAAAGGTGGAAGAAAAGTCCCAAATTGTGTTCCTGTCAGCGAAGAAGTGGTAAACAAAGAACACAAAGGTAAAATGTCAAAGAAAATGCGCAGCTCTAGGGATAAATGTGCTAAAAATGTCAAGGGAATCAAGGCAATCAAGGGTAAAGACACGGAGGAGAATGCCAAACACAGATATTGCACATACATAGAATGGAAAAAGAATAAATAATATAACGGAGAATAAAATGAAGAAATTTAAAGACCTTTATAAGAATCTAGAAGAAGCTGCCGAAGGAATCGAAGGATATCCCCCAGGCTTTGGTACAGGAGCTGGAGAAAAGCGTAGAGTGGATGGCGATTCATTTGGTGGATTTCGTGTAGGTGAAGGTAATACTGTTAGCAGAATAAATGCCTTTTTAAATAAATTCCTCGCTGGTTCATATTTAGCTGGTGACTATAAGTTTGCTCTACGAGAACTTCGTGTCCGGTTGAACCACATTGGTTTAGATTTTGATTCGGAAAAAGAGTTAGTAGAGGGAGAAAATCGAATCAAGGTAAAACTTCACGGAGATACCTTTGGAACTACTCCCACTACAGATCTAATGAAAGGATTTGATCGTGGGGAAGATCTACCTTCAATGACTATGATAATAAATTATACCCATGACAAGAACACAGAAATGTGTTATATGAATGGTAAACTTATTCTTGATAGCTTAAATGAAGAACAATTAAATGAGTTTTTACCAGCACTCTCGGCCGCTTTACCTACAATAATTCAAGGAGCTAGAGCAGTGGGTGCAGTAGCATCTGCTGCGGGTGCAGTAAAAAATGCAGTATCACCCAATTCAGAACAAGGTTCGGTTGGTGAAGACGGTAAACTCTCACCAAGACAAAAAAGAATTAAATATATTAAAAAACTTCGATCAGGTAAAATGGGAGAAGATTCGCCAGTTTACGAAGAAAAAAAAAACTGAATGAATTTGCCGCGCTTGCTCCAATCTTGATAGGAGTTGGTAGAACAGTATTACCAATAATAGCGGGTGAAGCTGCAAAAAGAATTTTTGCTTCAAAAGAAAAACCAGCACAATCCTCTCCAGAAGAAATTAAAAAAGAACCAGAGACTCAACCATATTCATTGAGTCCTGTTTCTTCTTTGGCTAAGTTTAAAGACAAATTTAGTAAATTTAAATCTTCTGTAAAAAAGAGAATAAATGAATCTACGGATGAACCAAGAGTGGTGGAGCATTTTATAATGAGAAATAAAAATATAAAAAATAAAGTATTAATGCCCATTTATAACACTCTAAAAAAGCTAAAAGAAAAGAATAAATATAATAAAGATGTAGGTGCGAAACATTTGTATTATGTTGTCAATTATGCATTGAGAGAAATGAATTCTGGGGATAAAAAAGTAACTTTATCTCAAATTGAAAAAGCAAGAGTGGTAAATGATCTTCTTCGTAATTTTGAAAAATCCTTTAAATGAAAAATAAATTAAATAATGAAAACTTCATTTTATATGCAACAAAGATGTATAACAATCCAAGTTGTATTAGTATAACTGAATTTTATGAAGATCTAAGTAGAATTAAATATATCAAAAGATTGTTACTAAGATTTAAAAAAGGTGGAGAGTTAAAAGAAAGATTAGTGTTAAACCACATAATAATACTTCAAAATATTTTTGGTGTAGAGGCAACAGTTAGAATACTGGCATTTAAATTAAATTCTGATTTACATCCTATTTTAAAATCATTTTTAGATTATTTAAAATATTTACCAGTATATTGTCCAGAAATTGACATTGAAAGTATACAACAAGATCATAGAATTGATAAAATTTTAAGAGAATTAAAATGAAGAATTATAGAAGAAAAGCAACTTCAAGAGAATTAAATAGAGTAGTAAATTCATTTACTGTTTATAAATTTATCAAAGCTATAACTACAGATTTTAAAGATATGCAAGCATTTAGATCTGGTGTAATTGATATGCGTGGTAACTATATTATGAATCCTGAAGGAAAAATAAGTGTATTTGATAGACTTATTATAAATTTAAAAGTATTGCTTAACAAAATTCCAGATCCATCAATTAAAGCAAGATTAAATTATCTGACTACCGGAATTTCTTTGCTAGCTGAACAGTATGGCGAAGATCCAGATAATGTTAAAAAAGAATTAGAAGAATATATAGGAGAAACGATGTTATTAAATGAGAGTCAAACACCAGAAGAGGTAGATGATTTAAAAAGTAAATTAACTGGTCATATGACTCATGCTGCTGATTGGTCATACAATGCATACGAAGATAAAAAAACAAAACAAAAGAAAGTAGATCCATATCTTGGCATAAAACACATGCAGGCTATGAATGATTGGTTTCATGGAAAAGAAACACATGGACATAGTGTGGATATAAAAGCAGATGGTGGAGTGAGTGCTACTTGGGGTAAAGATAAACATGGTCGTCTTGTTGCTGGTTATAAAAATGGAAAATTATTCACCGAAGATGAATTAGACAAACACGATGCGCCGTGGGTTTCCGATGTAAAAAGACTATTACATCATGCAAAGGGAATGAATATAAAATCCGGTCATATATTCCAAGGCGATTTACTTTGGGCTCATAGAGATCAGTTAAAAGATAAAACCGCACAGCCTAATACAATTCCATATAAGGCAACAAAACATGATGTTGGTATTGCAGTACATGGGCATCTGATTCACAATTCAGATACCAATAAATGGGAAAAACAACAAAGTGTCGATCACAAGCAACTAGCACATCCAAATGTCTATACACCAAATCTCACATTAAAATCTGGCAGTATTAAATTAAATGCTCATCGTGCAAAAGCTATTTCACATGCAATAAGTAAGGCAAAAAAAGAATTAACTCCAGAAGTGGCATCATACGCCTCCTCTATATCGGGTGATAAACATTTTTCTAAATTCTTACAAGAGTTCTCAAATGAAACTGTTGCAACTGGTGCTAAAAGAAATGTAAGATCTATGCTTCGCTACTTGCATAAACCATTATCTAGTTTAAAAACTTCAAAAGGTTATATGTCAAAACCAACTCAATCTAAATTATCTGAAAAATCTAGAGTTAAATTAATTAATCACATTGAAGAGCATATTAAAAATAATAAACATTTAATTTCTGGATTATTAAAACATCACGATCACTTGGCAACCGCAAAACATCATATGTTAGATCAAATAGCAGAGCATCACGGAAGTCACTCACTTGTTCCACATGAGGGTCACGAGCATGAAGGAGTGGTTTCTAATTTCCACGGAGAAACATTAGCTAAACTTACCCGTGAAGGATTGGGTGGATTCTCGGCAAAGAATAGAGCAAATTCATTAATAAGATTTGGTCCCGTTCAAGAAGAAATGTCAGGGGGAGCAATGACGGCATCATCGGGTGCAGTTACTGGTGTGACTCCTGGCAAACCAGAGGATACCATAGTTCGTAAGAGAAAGAAAAGAATTGGATATTTAAAAAAACTATGGTTGAAATTAAATGAAGCGGAAGAAAGAAAAGGTTCTGGTACAAAAACATATCTCGGATTATCAGCAGTAAATGCAAAACAAAAAGATGTAATTGCAGCAGCTAAAAAACATGGGTTCACAGTTGATCGTGGAAGTAAACATATTTTAATTTATCATGGCAATAAAAGAATAGGTGGACTATCGCAATCACCTAATAGCAGTGGATCTGCAATTCCATTTTTATTGAGAACTATGCATAATATTGTCCAGGCAAGAGAAAAAAGAACAGAAACCGAAGAAAATATTAAAAAACAAAGACAAGAGAGATTAAACCGACTAACTGGGATCTTATCTTCTAGAGGTGGTGCTTTGGGGAATGCTAGAAAAGCAAGAATACAAAAAGCAATTAAAAGACTACAAGGACTAAAAGAAGGTTCCGTACCCCCTGTCGGTCGTGGGCAACCCGTTGGAGACAATCCTACCCCCCGTAAAGACGAAAGAAAACCATCTGGTAAACCACAAGAACCCAAAAAAGAACCAAAAAAAGACGAATTTATCCCATCTAAAGACATAGGATTTAGAGGTTATAAGAATCATAAGAAACCATAAAGCATATATATATTAGTAAAGGAGTATTATATGGAAAACAGAAATACAACAATCGCAGGTATCGGTGCAATTCTCGTAGCAGTAGGTGCAGCTCTAAAAGCTTATTTTGATGGTGATGCTGCAACTTCCGTTGATATCGCCACAACAGTTGCTGCTGTAATTGCAGGCGTAGGTTTAATCATGGCTAAAGATGCCAAGAATAACGCTTAATGTTAGAAAAAATAGTAGCAAATTTAATAATATTTTTAATATCATGGTTGGAGAAACGCATTGAAAATGGTAAAATTGCGGTTGATGCGGACTTGGATGTTGATCGTCTTCGCCTCGCTGGTTCTAGGATTGATTCCTGGTTGCAGCAAAACAGTGTTAGTTCAGGAGGGCAGTCCGGTCCGACTGGGCCCTAACACAAAAACTAGAGTCTATACTCTACAAAATGGCGAATGGATGTTGAGTGATAACAGCGTGAATTTGAATGAAGGGTGGTATGTGGTTCCACCATCATTCGTTACTCAAGATAAGGCAATCACAAAAAAATAGCCCCACCTAAGATAGAATCTTAGGTCCGACAACTCCCGTGAGGGAGTTGTTTCTTTTATGTGTCAGATATAGTCTTAAAAAGATATTTACAAATATAATATGAGTCCACAATATCTGTAACTGGGCTAGATAATTTCCCCTTTGATGGTGTAATAATATCAGGAAGATCAAATCCTGTATCAAGGTAAAAAGTATTAACCATCAACTCTTTATCAGCATTTCCTTTGCCCGTTGCATATTTTTTAACATGAGTTGGTTCTACTATTTCAACAGGAATTCTTTGCTGATATAATTTATATTTCAATACACCTGTGTTCTCTGCTATATTAAATACTCTTCCGGTGGCGTTATAGGCGTATCCTTCAAGAGCAACTTGATCGACACCCGAGCAAATTCTTAAAACCCAGTCAGAGATTGTATCATATCGTTCGCAATCTCCATCATAATCTTTGAACGATTCACCATGAATATTTGTTAAAAATGTTTTAGAATATTTTTGTGTGTCTGTCAAATAATAAAAATTACATTTATTGAATGAGAAATCATTACCATTAAAAACACATATAGCAGGACCATTTAACGAATAATCTATACCGGCTATTATCATACTACTATTTATGGTAATTGTTGATATAGTTCTGAAAATCCTAATGAATCTAACCCAAGAGTAATTCCAGCTTTCATGCAGGCATACAACAGTTCAAATTCAGAGGTATCCTTGTTTCCTGTTAAATAGTTTTCTGGAGGTGTTGCTGGTAATTTTCTTATATATGGGTAATCTGATAAAATTGGAAAGGAAGATGGTTGTAAATTTGCATTTAATTCAATATCTCTAGTAAATCTTGAACCCAATCGTATATCAAACCATCCACTATCTGGACCAGTATACCATGCTGGTATATAAGACAATCCATTATGCATGCTGTCTAAGACAGTTAGATTTAAAGCTAATAAAGTTGGATATAAAAAGAATAATCTAAATCGTCTATCTTTTATCCAAGGAACACCACGCGAACCATCACCGTATATTGTGTTTGGAACATCTTTCCACTGTAAAGTATTACTAAGTGGATTTAATTCAATAAAGATGTTATGAAAAAATGGATATCCGATTGGATTACCAGAATCAAACTCATTTGAAAATACTTCTCCAAGTTTTTTTCTAGACGGACTACTTTTCCATATGCTATCAGTGTATTGTTTTCCATGTCTTCTTTGACCTATTAGTAAATCGTAACCAGAAGAAAACAAATTTGTTGCTATATCATCATCTAATGCCCAGTGTCTTGGCGCAGGATCACCTTGGAATCTACTTTGTTCTGTATTCTGAGAATCCAAATAAAAAGCATCATGCTTAAACATATAATGAGCAAAAGTTTCTACTCCAAACACCACTCCCTTTTCAGGATTTGGACCAGATCTACCAAATGTATAATTATACTGATCTCTAGCCCATGACACCGGAATATTTTCAGTAAAATCTACGCTTCTCCATTGAGTCAAGGTTGGTGGAACATACTCGTGATATGTTCTATCAATAATTGCCGATGCATCAGCAAAAACTTTAGCAAATCCATCATGTGGGGATTTAAATTTTGATTTCCAGTGTGAAACAGAGGCATCCATTCTCCATTTCATATATCTTATATTTTCTGGAATTTTTGGATCTTTAAAAAACATTAATGGTACATAGTTCTCAATAGTGGGGCCATATGGAACATTACCAAGATATGCTATAAACTCTATTTTATCTCCCCATGCAGCGGAAAGCATGTCCAATGAATTTATTAATTTATTAGAATAACCATATGACAATCCAATTAGCGACCCATCTGGTATACCGGCTGGAGATGTTATAGGATTATTCAGCGTTGGGGGTGTGATTGGGAATGAAGAACCATCATCCATTATTTTTGTTCGTACATCAAAATTTAATGCAAAAGATGATTGAGGACCATACCATCCAGCAAAGGTTAATCCATTAGGATAAGATATCCAAGGTGAACCAACTGTTACATCTTCTTGATATCCAACCATCTGATTTCTACCATATCCACCCTCAGTGATAAGAGAAACGGTTCTTGGTAAAAATACCTTATTTCTGTAAATAGTGTTAAGATCTGTATCACCAACTCCATCTATTACGACACCAGAATTTTCATTTCTTATTCTATTAGGATCTGTTAGTAAATCTCTTGTTGTGGTTTCTTCTCTAGCTAGTAAATAAGCTTCAAATCTAAATGATTCACCGATATATGATTCATTCATCCAAGGAAGAGTTCTCCAGGCACCATATGAATTTAAATTCATAGGACCGCCAAATTTACCATATGGACTATGAAGAACCGTTCTTGTTATCTTATTTGCATAATTAACAGAATGATTAGAAAAAAGTCTTCTGGACATTATTTCTCTAAAAGAATTAGATACATCAACTTGATCGGGATACCAGAAAAATTTAGGAGAAAGACCAAAAAATGTATTACTACCCCCACCATAATTATAATAAACATCTGGAGCATTTATTGATGTTAAATTATAATCAACAAATCTATTATTAGCATTTGTTGGATTTGCAGATCTTTCAAATATAGTATATGCACTTTTTACAGCATTTGCAAATAGTTTAGGATGAGATAGTACATCAAACCACCCATCTCTAGACCATTCAGAAAAATAAGCACTAGATCTATATAAATCATCTTCTGATGAAGGTACATTTGTGAATGGATTTCTTGTTTCAGATACCCCAAGCGCAGATTGTGCCTGTGCTTTTCCAACTTCTAAATCTACATTCGACCAATAGGGTTCATAGCGATTAATTAAGTAATCAAATACTTTATTAAATTTTTGCTCAAAATTTGGTTCTTGTGGTGGAACTGGTATTGGTAGATTTACTCCACCAATCAACAATGCATTTGGTTTTAATTCAGTTTCTGTTATTAAAATTCTTGAATTGTATGGAGAAGAAGAAAGTGGAGATTTTGAAACAACTGCTGGTTTTGTTGTTAAAGTTACTTGTGGTGTTTCTACGATAAAGTTGGTATTCGTTGTTCCTTGTATGTATTTTGGTTGACCTGGAATATTTCTGACTATCCAAACACCTCTTGAATTTTCCGGTATCGTTATGTTTATAGATAAATCACTTTGATTTGCTGCATTTAAATTTTCCAGTGTATAATTTGAAATACCAGGCGTAGCAGTTAATCTCCATACCCATTTATTAATAGAAGGTATATATCCACCACTAATTACTCCTCGCGTAGCAGCCTGTTCTAGATTTACTCTATCAACTAAGGTATTAATATCACCATTTAAATTTGATGCTGGAATTGCTTTATTATTTTGACTTTGTAATTTCCAATTATCTAAAACTTGTTGCAAGGCATTTAATCCTTCATTTGCCTCTGATGCCGTTTTCCAAAAACCATTGAAATGATTAACACCATGCAAACAAATATGATACATCAATTCATACCAGTATCTTGTATCTTTCCAAAGCTGTCTTCCTTCCCCAGAATAACTAGGAGAGCTAACAATTGAGAAAAATCCCTGATATGCTTGAGGATTAGATCTTAACATTCCTCTTAATTTAGCAATTTCTTTTACGAATGCATTGTATGCAGGAGAACCCAATTGAGTTCCACCTATTTGTAGCCTATATTGTTGTTCTTCAGTTTGAGCATTTGGTATATAACCAACTACATCATATAACGAATCTGAAAAATCTCCATAGTTATGCATACAGCTATTATATCCCGGAATAGGATCACGAATAAAATAATGAGTATTTAAATCTGTGACATACTTTGCTTCATTTTTATTTGTTGCAAATAAATCAGTTTGATATATTTTTACATTGGGTGTCTGAGATTCAGATATAGCATCAACAATGGTTGTTTTTCTTAAAGTGCCAAAATTGTAAGTATAGAGAGCAGAATTGAAAGCATACATTGAATTTATTGCTGTAGGAACAGGAGCTACAAGCGACCATGGTGCTCTAAAATCTTGCCTCGTTGAAATATTTGTATAGTAACTTAATAACTGTCGAGATGTTCTAGTTTCAGCTGGATTATTTGTTATGTCTTTAAATTTATCTAAGAATTCTGTAGAAAAATTTTTACCATTTATATTAAGTCTAGTGTTAGTATTAAATCTCGCATCATTTGATATTGCGTTTGTTCTTCTAGGATCTGGTGTAGAAAGATATGAAGGAAAGTCAGTTGGTATACCATTTTGATTAAAATTTCCTTCATAAGCATTATAAGTAGAGTTTAAACCATATGATGCATAAGATTCAGTATCATCCCAAAAGTAATCAAAGGTTAATCCAAATAATGAACACTTTTGCAAAAACTGCTTAAATGACACTTTACCATCACTGGCTCCTGATAATCCCCATATGGAAGTAAATTTCAACGGAGTAGCATCACCAAATCCCGATATGCTTCCAGTGTATGTGACGCCGTCTGCTGTATTTTTGTAATAATTTGTTTGATCGAGATGAGATGGCATACCGTCAAGTTGCCAATAATGATTATAATATACCCGTCGACCAACTGGTATCGTGGGTACTATATTCGAATAGAATAACCACATTGAATCTGGTAGACCTCCTAAATCGGCACCAGATCTATAAATATTTGCTAAATTATCAGGAGGTCTTATTAATTGAACGAAAGCCGGATAATTGTTTAAATTTCCTTCTACTGGCAAAGTCCAAGATGTTGCCCATACTTCATAATTTAAAGACGGATGTGTTGGCATATTTTCTTTCTTAAATAAATTTAAAATAAATTCAAATATCTTTTTAAAATATGAAAAAAGATATGTTATCAAATTTTCCTTCTCTCAATAAGAATATTTAAATCTGTATTTTTTACATCTCCAAAATATTCCCAAGCATAACCCTTATCAATTAAATGATCATTCAAACAGATATCATTATCTCCATAAAATTCACCAAGTAATCTTCCATACTTGTCGTCTTTAAATGTCTTTATTTTTACTTGTTTTTGATTCACTAACCATATAGAAACATATTCTTTTGCTTCTAGTGCTAACTTTTTTTCCAATTCATTTTTACTATTTAACTCTGGTGTATTGATTCTATTTAATCTAATTCTCTCTCTTCTATAAACGCCAAATCCAAGATCTAATACAATGTCAACTGTATCTCCGTCTATGAATTTAATAAACTCCTTCACATTATATTCATACATAAATTAACCCCAATTTGATACAAGTATTGAAAGATCTGGTGCATCTACTACACCATTGCCATTTAAATCTACTGGATTGTTTCCAAATGAGACTTGACCCCAACTGCTCAGTAGAACAGAAAGATCCTCTGATCCGACTGACCCATTATTATTAAAATCACCCAATCGTGTAGATCCAGTAATTACAGCAGCATAATGATTTCCCGTAACTTTCATTCCTGGAGTATTTGATCCATAGATTTCAGTTTTCTGCGTACCAATTAAACCCTGCAATTGAGAAACAGTAGTTACTTGTGTAGTATTGAATAATCCAACTACATCAAAGTTTAGATTAACAAGTGTTTCTGGCTGAGTAACCATAAAATTACCACCTAAAAATCCATAGATAAACAGCAATCCTGTTCCATCTTGTGGTGGAATAACCTCATTAGTTCCAGAGAGATCACAACAAACACTATCTGGTTCGTTATTGGCTCCTGGAAATCCAGAAGCTCCATCCCATACATTTGGATTATTGTTTACAAGATCAATTCCAGTAAGTCGTAGGTGGTTTGGATTCCATGTAAAAGCAATATCTGCGACCACATACCTTTGAGCAAAGGTTTGGGGAGAAACTTGCAAAGGAATGGAAATAGAATCTCCAAGTCCTACTTGTGTTTCTGGAGCAATGCAGGATAGATCAAGCTTCCATGTATTGGCTGTAGACCCAGTTACAGTTCTATTAACCAATCCCCCAGTTACATCTGTTGCTGGATTAAGATATCCATAGACCTTGGTGAAAGCTGTGGGATATCCTGGAATCTGAATAGATGGTAGAATCTGAATCTGGGTGGTTTGTTGAATGAAATTGGAAATGCACTTCATATTGATCTTGTGCATACTGTTTCCCCAGCCGTTTGTATATTCAGATGCAGCTAATGCAATGCATTGATATGCTGGATATGTACCATTCCATGTTGCACTTTTCTGAATACGGAACATGGCATTTCCATCAGTAAGTGAATCATTTACTCCATTGGCAACTGAAGATGGCGATAAGGTTGGAGTTGTCTGGCTGATTCTTGCATCCAGTGCAGGAAAACTAGAAACATACTCAAACTTGGTTGGATCCCAAGATACAATTACATCTGCATATTCTAATCGTTGCTCGGCTCCTTCGCCGCCAATTACAAGATTAAAACTAAATGGTTCATTTAAAGCAACTAAATTGTTTTGACCAACGGTGCTAGAATAAATATCACCAACCTTTACTCGGATTTTGGTATCTGGATTGTTGTTTGCTTGAGCAAAAACTGACATGCTAAAAAGTAAATTTAATACAAAAAATAGAATTGTTCTCATATTATTCTCCTTATGCTATCAAAAGATCTTTCCATTTTTCTATTGATTTTTGATTATTACGATTCAATAGATACTTATTCATCATATTTAATCCACCGGAAACGAATGATGTTGATAATTCCATAGTCTCAATAACTTCATCATTATTACTAAAATTATTTATTCTAGACAATGGATTTACAAATCTCACTTCATCTGAAACTACAATCGGTACACCCATATAAACAAAATCAGCTGCGGTTATGTTAAAAGTTTCAGAAAATGAAACTTGCATTCCAATATCCATTTTCTTAACCAATTTAAGAAAATCCTCATGAGGTAACCAAGGATGTTCTATTAACCTATCGTGTGTGGTTTTAAATAAACTTTTTATGTTTTTTAATACAGAGGCAGTAGATGGATTTTTTGTCTCATGTTCAGATGCGTTTATATGAACAACTACTGGTTTATTTAGTTTTTTACCATATTCTATAGCCCATATGGCTTGTTTTAAATGATTTTTTAATGGTCTTAGTGCTCCAAATAGACCAATATGTATTTCATTTTCACAATCTCTATATTCATTAAATGTTTGCAAAAACTGTTGCTTAGTTGGATAGTAAATATTTGGAGTGAAATTTACTCCATAGTCAAAAACAGTTTTTAAATCGTCATATAAATCTTCACTATTAGCACTTATATTAATATCAATTCCATAGTTTCTCAGTTTCATGTATTCACTAATCCACTCAAAAGCTATTCCTTCTGTAGCCATAAATGGAGTTTTAGAGTGTAATCTTATATGCCATCTTACATCTTTGTGTAGTCCCGATAAGATTTTAAATTTATCAGGTACAACCCACAATGCTTCAATGAATACATCTGTTGGCTTAAATAGAGAAACTTCACGATCTATACAATTATTGTCAATAACTTGAACAACTTTAGATTCAATCCCGAATTCTTTTAATTTTCTAGAAACAAAATCACATGAATTGTATAAACCATATGCTTTGGTTTTTTGTCCATAACAAAATCTTTGTTTGATAATGAAAAGGACTTTTCTTTTGTGACTAGACATAGACAATCTCCGTTGTATTTATAAACAAATAATCTCCTCAAAAAAGGAGATTATTGTATAATTACTACTTTAATTATTAAGATATATTTAAGTTGTTAGATCTACCAATTCGCACTTGTCACCAGTACATGCAAATGTTTGGGTTCCTGATGTTTTATCTTCCTTTTCGTAATTAGATAAATTAGACCAATCAATATTTTTTGGCATTTTATTTAATTCTTCTAGATATTGATCTTTGGAGCAGTCTTGATAAGGCGCTTGTCTATAACTGTGATCTGAGTGTGGTAAAAATGAGATACCAGATATCTCATCAAAATGTTTATAAACCCATGCACCAACTTCCATCCATTCGTGCTCTTTTACAGTAATCGTAATTGATGGTTTATGTTCACACCAATATCTCTGATAGGTGAGCCAAAGTTCAAGATGCTGAATTGCGGTCATATCGTTTCGGGTAACAGACCCTTCAGCTTTCATTGGAAATGAAAATACCATAGTATGGTCTGGTTTCATTACACACGGTTCATGTGGAAATCCCATATCAACCATCATTTGACATAATGGATCTTTTCGATCCGCACGAACTGTACGAATATAATACTCATTGTGTCTTGGATGAATACCAGATGCTGCATCAGTTAGTTGTGAAACTGTGCCTGATGGTTTTATACATGTGATTGAAGCAGATGGATTGATACCAATCTTATTTGCCCATTCTTTATTTGTATTAATTGCTTCTTGTTTGAGAGCAGTTAAAATTTCCGGTAATGTAGTTTCTAGATTTGGTAAAGAATTTTGCATCATTTTATTATCCATAATACCTGTCAGAGAAACACCAAGGAGTGCTTCTTCTTCACAGTTCTTCTTCCATGTTGATGAAAGATATGGAAAATAAGTTAGAGATGCTTGCCAAGTTCCAAGAATAGTTGCTAATTTTATTTTTCTTTTAAGTGTTTCAACTGTATCTTCTGGTCTTACTACAACTTCAGTAAGGTTGCAAAATTCTTTATCGCGTAGAATAATTTCTGAACACGGATTCGTTCCCCATTCATGATTTGGATTTCTTCTATCTCCTAATTTTGCGACAGTTTTTTTGCACGCTTCACGGTTAAAAATGCCTCGTTCTCCACTTTTACTTTTGTAGAGAGAGATCCATTCTTCCATAAAAGTTCCAATTTCTGGCTTTTCCTTATAAGCAACTGAATTATTTGCCAAGGCTCGTTGAGGGTTAGACTCCCACCAAGCTCCTGTTTTAGATTCTCGCATTCTTTCATCCGTGAGGTTGGATAGGCTAATAAGTGCAGAGCGTCTAACGCCTCCGACAACGACAATCTCCGCGACCTTACAAACAATATCATGACATTCGATGGAAGTAAGTTTTCTTCCTGCCGCTCTTGTAAAAGTTTCCACGGTGAACTGAAAGAGATCGTTGAGAGGTCTTGGCCCCGAAGCGCGACCTCCAAAGGTTTTAAGTCTAGCTCCAGCAGGACGAACTTTAGACATATCCCATTTTGGAATCTGACCTCCAACAAGAAGGGATACGAGTTCTCTATATGCTTTAGCCCAACCAATCTTGCTGTCCTGTACAGCAATAACGGTTTCAGAATTAGTGAATTGTTCAGAGATTGTAGGAAGTTTTTCAACATATTGACGCTCAACACTAAATCCCACACCAGTTCCACACATTAATATATAAAGTATCTCATCGAATGAACGAATATTATTTATTGCAACATATGAACAATTATATCCAGCAATATTATCTCGTTCTAATGCTTCACCTGCGGTCATCAATGCACGCATAGAAGGCATAATTTCTAGATTTAAAACTGCATTTTGTAACTCTTTTCTAATTTCTGGTTGCAGTTTGTAATTTTTATTACTATTTAAATGCTTTTCAAAAAAATCAAAATAACGATTTACGGTTTCTTCCCATGTTTCTCTTCTTTTATCACTTTCCATCCATCTACTATAACGAGAAAGATGAATAAATTGTTGATATGGAGTTGGAAGGTTTACATCATCACTCATAATATCTCCTTTATTCCGGCTGTCTTTTATTTATGCTATTTGTCAGAACACTCCAAGATTCTGGGTATAGTGGTTCTATTATTTTTGAAATTGCTTTTGCGTATTCTTGGATTTCCCATTGTGCATGAGATTCTATTCTTTGTTGATAAACTCTGGCATAGGCAGAAAGAGATCCAGTCCACCACCACTCAGTATATGTTCCCTGTGGCAATACTGATCTAGCTTGCTCAGGGGCAATTCCCAAAGTTAATAAATTTTTATATGCCTTTAAGCATTTTTCTATACTTGAATCAAATACATCATCCGCAGTTTTATTATAGATGCTGAAACCACTGGAACCTTGCTTCGCACCATCAGTCGGGGCATCCCTCCAGACGGGTTTATAGACTTCTGCATCAAAAGTTACATAGCGTCGTGATATCTCATTTTCAGTGAATCCAACTTTATGTTTAAATAATTGCGTTCGAATAAATATCGGAGCCTTAATTCTTAAGGTAATTTGCGGATGGGCAAATGGCGTCCAATGTTTATGCTCGGCAAGATATTTTATTAATTTTTTATCACGCGATGATAAAACTTCTTCATATGAAATATGCTCATCATCTTCTCCAAAATTATCATTATAACTTTTTTCATATTGACTTTCTTTATTAAAAGAAACTCTAGCTGCATTAACAACAGTAAGATCATTTCCCATATGAGAAATATATGAAACAAATCCCTTATCAAGAACTTCTACTTTATTCATATCTTTTTCCAATGATTTAAAATTAGTTTTGCTTTAACTCCGCTAAAAATATTTTCAGATATAACTTTTAACACATTTTTTTTACCGTATATTTTACACATATCATTAATATCTTTACCTTGAATGTTATGTGGATATACACAGACTTTTACATTTTTATCAATAAGTTGTTCAATAGTTAATACAACTTCTTTATTTCTTGGTTCATTATCCACAATAAATATTGCATCTGGATATTCATCGGCAATATCATTAAATTTACTCAATCCTAAACATGCAACACAATTTGGTATAAACAAGCTATCAATTGGACCTTCAACCACAGTCATCGGTAAATCTTTTTTAATTTTATCAATACCAAATAAGAGTTTTGAGTTGTCCTTTTTTCTTACTGTTATATACTTTGGAATATTTTTGTTATCAATAAAAGATCTACCTTGAGCGCCAACAATATTACCAGTTTCATCCCGAATAAAGATGATTAATCGTTCTTCTTTTGCGAGATTATATTCTTCATCAAATTGTTTAGCAAATTCACAAAAATCAGTTGTATAACCAAAATCTATCCAACGATTTTTAGCAATATTTCTTTTGTTTAAATATCGAATGCACTTATGACTATCGTGTAGATCTTCTATCTTAGTATAATGTTTTATGACATCAAATTCAATTTTTGTTTTAAATGGATATAATTCATCTTCAGTCAGTTTTTTATAATTAGAATTTCCATCTTCACCAACAGTATATCTTTCTAGTGCATACTGCTTGCATAAATTTGGAAGAACACGATCCAACATATTATAAATGTTATGACCTATACCGCAGTTATGACATCTATAAAAAAAATCATTACCTTTTTTGTAAAAATAACCTCTGGCTTTTATTTTACTTTTGTCAGAATCACCACACAAAGGACAACGACAATTAGCTAAATTATCTCTAGTCCATTTAAATCTCTGCAATGATGTAGACATAAGGTTTATATATTTTTTATCAATGTAAGATGACATCAAATATTCCAATCATCAAAATTTTTCTTTTTAAGATTGTTCCACCCATCAACTTGCTTTTTATCTGTCTTTTCGGTCTTTTGATCAAAAAATTGTTGAATTTTCTTTTCACCAGAATTAATAATAGCTTGATCTTCCTTCTTTACATCAAATAATTTCATTCTTCCTCGATCAATTCCTACAATGAATTTTTTGTTTTTTGCTTTATCATTATACCGATTCTTGAGTTGTTTTACAAGTATTTGATTTAATTCATCTAATTCATCAGTAGAAATCAACGCAAACATAAAATCACAAGTGGCAGGCAATCCAAATGATTCGGAAGTATTCTCCAAGTCAACATCTGTATTTCCATAACCGGAACGATTTGTCTGTGTAGCGGTAAAAATTGGCAAATTATATTCAATAGCCAATCCTCTAATCTCTTCTGCAATTGCTTTAACATATTCATAGGAATTTTCTTTTCCCTTTTTTATTCTAGAAGATGCACAAATGTTTAAATAATCTACAAAAATAATATCAGGTTTAAATTTCTTTTTAAGTTTTAGTTCATCCAAAAGAAATCTAAAATGATTCGCATTTGGTGTTCCGGTTGGATATTCTTTGATGATTAATTTACCAGTAGAAGTTGAAGAAATAGATTGAATCTTTTTCTCGTAAATTGTCTTACTCATGTCACGCAGATCATCAAGATTAACATCTAATAAGTTTGCGTCTATTCTTTCTGCAATCTTCTCTTCTGCCATTTCACAAGTAATATAAAGAACATTCATATTATTCTTTAAACAATATGCAGCATGATGACAAAGAAACAATGATTTACCAACACCTGTTCCTGCCATAACCACATTCAAAGTTTTGGGTGTAATTCCATCTTTTGTAATCGAATTAAAATATTCTAAATCAAATGGAATTTTCTTTTCAATGATATGATAAAAATCATATCGCTTTGAATAATCTTCAATATAATCATGTCCAATATTAGGATCAAAAGATATTGCTAATGCTTTGCTCAATATATCAGGAATAGCTCCTTTTGTATTTTGAGACTTTCCATCAATAATATTAATGGATTCCATTATAGCATTATATACTGCTTTTTCTTTGCAAAAATTTTCTGTTTCAGAAACAAGCCAATCTAAATCAGAAGCATCTGTATTTTTACACACATCATCTAGTGTGGATAAAAGTTGTTGATTTTCTTTTTCAGATAATCCTTTATTTTTATCCAATATGATAATTAATGCTTCTTTTGTTGGTAAATTTCCATACTTGGTAATATATTCTTGAGCCGTTTCAAAAATTAAACGCTCTGCCTTATTAATAAAGTATTCCCGTTGAATAAACGGGAGTACCTTTCTGGAATAAGAATCATTCTTAATTAGATTATGTAAAATTATTTCTTCAATGCTCGTCATTAGTTTCCTCTATAGAACCATATTTAAATTCCTTTGAGGCAGCTTCATTAATCTTATCCATGAGATCATTAGTAAAATATTTTTCAGGTTCCTCATAGACATTCTTTTCGAATACCTTTACTCCATTTGGAAATTCAATTCTAGTTCCAGACTTACTAAGTATACCATGTTTTAGTGCTAAGTCAATCAGACCATAATATGGATCAAGTCCAGTTTCATAATTAAGTCGAACATCAACCATCTGATTTTCTTTTGCAAATCTGCCTTTATAAAGTTTGCAATGAATAATATTACCAACAACCTCACCAGATGAGTCTTTGTCTTTCTTCTTTGAAAGATAAACAATGATGGAGGCGGCATACTTCAACCCCGTCCCCCCGCCCATTTCTTTTGTAGGTACATATGAACCCACAACATCATATGTGTGATTCGTAAGGAGCATTGGAATCTTTGCAAATCCAAGTTTAACTGTGAGAACACGGAAAGTAGCCTTAATGACCTGAGCTCGTGTCATATCACGAACTTCCTTCCCTTCGGCAGTGTCATTCATCTCCTTTGATGTTGATAACATACCAAGGGAATCTAGAACAATCATCATTTTCTTTTGTTTTTCTTTTGGAAGTTCAAGATACTTATCGACAATCGTTATTGCTTGTTTGCGAAACTCTTCCACAGTACCAACAGGAAACACTGCAACGCGATCTGGGGCTATTCCTCGACGCTTAAACATTTCAGAAGTTACTGCTTGTTCAGAATCAAAATAAAGAACAAATGCTTCTGGATTATCATTCAAAAACTTAGCAATAATCCCCATAGTGATGTAGGTTTTTCCAGTAGCCTGTTCACCCGCCAATGCAATAATTTTATTATCAGGAATGCCTCCATAAATATCCCCACATAGAAGACCGTTCAAGATATAGCATCCAGTATCCATGTATTTTTCTACATCACTACCGGGTAGACCATTCGAAACCAAAGACGCATACTTATTACCAGATTCTTTAATCAATGAATTTAAAATATCAGACATAATTTACCTCATTCAAATAAACTCTCAAGTGTTGTTTTTCTTTCTAATTGCCAACCGATAGCATTCACGATAGTTGATAATGGATCTATAAATGATTTCTCAAAATGCATATTAAAATCAATATATCCATCCAACTTAAATTCTTTTGGAAGAGTTGAAGGAAAAGCTACAACTTGATCTTCACCCTTCATTCCACCAAGTGGATTTGGTTTCTTTAAATGCAAATATTTAATTTTTTCACCCTCACCCACCAATCTATATTTTTTCTCTAATCCAAGTTTAGAGATTTGATGATTATATATCAAAGCTCCTTTAACCGCAATGGGTGTTGATTTTTTATATATTTGATAAGGATCTGAATATTTATCCATGCCATTCACAGATCTAGGAAATGCTATAGATTCTGCTGGCATTTTCATAAATCTACTTTTAAAATCCTCAACATATGAAATCAAAGAGTCCTCGTCACGATTCAATATGATATCAATAACATTCTCTAATTCTTCTCTTACAACCTTTGGTGTAGAACTTCTAGTTGTTTCTATACCCATTATTTTTAATTTAGGTTCAGTGTATCGCACTCCTTCTGAATCCCAAACATTCAGCATATATCTTTTTTTAGCAGTCCATATACCCTTATCTGCAATTATTTCTCTACCCATCTGCATTTTATTTTCATAAGCATTCATGGTTGCTGCAAGTTCTTCAAACTTTTTCTTAATAAATGGTAGTATTAAATCGTTTGATGATTTGTCTAGAAAATCAACAATAGTTTTCTTATCCGTATTGGATGGAAATATTTTTTTAACAAGTTCATCAAGACAAAGATATACAGAATCAGTGTCAGATGCAATCACATAATCAACGCCATCTGATTTGATAACTTTGTTGAGATATTTATTCAACTCCTGGCCAATCCATTGTATGGATAATTGCCCAGATAAGGTGATAGCTTCAGCAAGTTCGGTAGAATAATATCTAAACCATTCATTACCGATTGCACCGTAAGCAGAGTTTAATTGAATTTTTCTAACAAGTTGAAAGTTATGATATTTTGAAATATCATATTCAAGTGTTTTTTTCAGATGAAGCAGCTCTTCATTAGACAGATTATCAATGTTCATTTTCATATTTTATCAAATAAAAAAATCTACACAAGCATTACTTGTGTAGATTGTAAAGTTCAAGAAGTCTTTCTATTGCGATAGGTTTATAGTTCAAAGAATCTGAGTCAACCCCTATATCAAATCGCATGAAATCATCTTTTCGAGGTGAAGTTATAAATCCTAGCTTTCCATGACAATGACCATGTAGGTTTATTGGACATGATTTGTTCCAAGTATGGAGTGGATAATGAGAAAGACAAATACCATGTTTCTTATAATTAAGTTCAAAATATGTATTTACACTCTTGAACTTTGCTTTCTTGAGATATTCTGAAGTTGGTTTTGGATCATGGTTTCCGAGAATCAAATGAATATTCTTACATTTAAGATGATCGAGAATTTCATTTGTTTTCTTTAGCCAATGAATATTTTTATCCATACAAAAATCTCCAAGATGATACAAGGTATCTTTCTTGGTCACAACAGAATTTATATTCTCAATTAGAGATTTATTCATCTCAGCAACATTCTCATAGAGAAGATGCCTATTAGTATATTTGAGAATATTATTATGATTAAAATGTGTGTCGCTTATAAAGTAAATCATTCTACAAGAAAATCACGAGTATCTATTTTGCTACGGGCATCTTCAAGAATACGGCGAGAAGCTTCTGAGTATCCTACATTATATTCTTCCCAAAACGGTGTGTCTTCTATACGAATTACATAACGATTTGGTTTACCCAACATTCTATCTTGATATCCTTCTTTATAACCTAGACCAGCAATATAATTGTTCATATATACTCCATTTTTTCCAAAGCATTACCAATCACAGTTGAAGTGTAGTCAACAGCTTCCTCACATAACTCAGGGCGCGATGCATGTAAGATTTCATGTATAAGAGTAGTAACAGTATCTTTTTTAGATAGATCATTCCTTATCCAAATCTGTGGTTTTTTATTATCCACATCATAAGCATCATCACACTCTCCATACGACTCTGGTAAATATTTAGGATGGACTAATTTAATTATCCAATCTTTATTGTTAATTTTTAATTTAATTTTGGATTTCATAAAGCCACCTGTGAGATTCGAACTCACGACCTATGCTTTACAAAAGCATGGCTCTACCGCTGAGCTAAGATGGCAAACTCTCCGAACTGGATTCGAACCAGTGACATGCGAGTTAACAGCTCGCCGCTCTACCTGCTGAGCTATCAGAGAATATTATTAAAAATTATATAAACTTGACCTAGTTTTATCAAAAGTCCAAAAACTAGCTATCGTATATCTTGTATTGTTTTTAATTTCGGTCACACCATGCATATGTTCACAATCGCCCAAATGAATAGCTAGTTTACCAATCTCAGGAGTGATATCAAAATTTTGTTTTGGATAAAAAGTATGACCACCTTCATAATCTTCATTTAGATAAAGAACACATCCAAAATATCTATGACCAAAATGATTATGAGCAGATGTTCCAGACATATCATCACAATGTGGTTCTTGACTCATACCCGGAAACCATCTAATCATATCATAGGTGTCAGGAAATATTTCTTGATCAAGATTATATTCCAATTCTATTGTTTTTTTAATTGAAAATAGAATTGTTCTTAGAGTATTTTTAATAGGATCTGGTACAAGATATGGTCGAAGAACCCGACCATCCCAGAACGGATCGCTTGTTTTTTCCCACTTATCAGTTTGTTTTGCATAATTAACAAGAAGTTGACATTGATCGTTTTGAATAAAATTTTTGATAGTTTTTGCGTTGAAGGCCATAGTAAAAATCCTAATAAAGCGGGTAACGGGATTCGAACCCGTGAGAAAAGTTTGGAAAACTCTTATGTTACCACTACATCATACCCACAATTAACTTAATGTCAACAGTTTTTTAATTTATGAATTGATAATTCCTTTGCTTGGATTCGAACCAAGAAAAAAAGAACCAAAATCTTCTGTGATACCATTTCACTACAAAGGAATACCAAAGGTGGGACTTGAACCCACACGCCTCTCGGCAATTGATTTTGAATCAATCGTGTATGCCATTTCACCACTTTGGTGTTTTTTATTTCTACCTTTCCAAGTATCTGTTAATGAATGACAGTTTGGACAAAGTAATTGTAAGTTATCGTATTCATTATTTGTTCTGTTACCGTCTTTGTGGTGAATCTCCAAAGGAATACGAGATTCATGCCATTCTGTCAATCCACACAACTCACATCTATGAGTTCTTTCTGATATTAAATGTTTTTTACAATATTGATGATTGGCATATTTCGACCAATCTTTTAATTGCTGACCTTTATTCCATGCTCTACCTGTCCAATGAGATGTATCTATTTGATATAGTTGTAGATACTTTTTAACAACAGAAAATGTTCCACCAGCAGTTTTACTATAACCCAATTGTTCTATTAACCCTGCTAAACTTTTACAATTGTTTGCTAACTCTTGTAATTTGTCTTTACCGATTTTATTTAACCTACCATAAGTCTTCATAAGGCAATTCGTACTCCTATTACTATATATACGAATTGCCTTTTTAATGGGATTGGCGGGACTCGAACCCGCACGCCTTTGTAGGCATTAGATTTTAAGTCTAAGGTGGCTGCCAATTACACCACAATCCCGTTGTTCAGTTGTCTTGTTTATCCATTATACATCGTTCTATAAAAAAGTCAATGACTATTGGATAATGTTTTAAACATCTGCTTGCTCGTTTCCTTACATCACGCGGCACTCTGGGAGTTTTCTTTGGATCGAGCAAATCAAACAGAAAGTTTTTAGTTTGTTCCAGAGCGTGTTTTTCTTCTTCAGGCAGTGACATTGTTTAAAACCTTTGAGCAATAATCATACATTACGATTCCAGATGCCGTTCCTACATTTAGGCTGCGAACAGAACCATATTGCTTAATATAAAGCAACTCAGCACACATTTGAATAATTTCCTTTGGAAGACCTACTTGCTCTTGACCAAGAGCAATAATATAATGTGTATTGGCATCCCATTGGTAAGTTTCAATTGGTTGAGCAGTAGAAATATTATCAATTCCAATGAGCTTTGCACTCGTATGAGAATTAAAAATATTCTTCATTTCATCAATTAGGTCTATTGTTGTTTTGCAATAGGTAAAATGGGTATAACGATGAGTACCTACGGTGCCTCTACGATCATATTGTTTAGAACCATAAACAATTACCTTTGAAGCCAAGAACGCATTCGCATTACGAATGACTGTAGCGATATTGAAATCGTTATATAAATTACTGCACAGTATCGTAAAATTGTTCCTTTTAGAGTCGAGGTCCGCGAGGATATCTTCGTGCTTCCAGTAGTGGTAGTGGTCGATGACATTTCTTGTCTCCATTTAAGTATTATATCATTCAACAATTAAGAGTCAAGTCCTCTGTTTTTAATTTCAAGATTTACTTTCTCTAATTGTTTTTTTGCCTCAATCATTTTATTTTTAAAAAGTTTACGATCTTGATACATCTTATCCATCAATTCAGGCAAAAATCCTCGAATATCTTTTTGATATGTTGTGCCATTTGCCGCCGTAGAAAGATTCTTTTCCTTATTTTCAATTAAACTTTTCATAGTTACCGAACCATTTGTTAGAACACCATCTGGCGTTACGGTTCCACGAAGGCCTTGGATTACGGCAGTTTCTGGTGAAATATTATATTGCATGATTAAATGAGGATAAAGAGAATTTAAATCAAAACTAAGAACCCAATTATGCAAACCGACTAAAGGTTCTTTTACATATGCTCCTGCATATTTCTCGTCCTTTGATGATTTTTTCTTTGGTGGGATAATTATACCTTTATCCATTAAAAAGTTGTAAATAATAACATCCCATGTTTTTACTTGAGAAAAAACATCATTGTAATTAACACCAGCAGAATAAGCTAAAGAAATTGCAAGTTCCATTAACTTTAGTTTATTCTCTAGTTTCTCAACTAGTAAAACATCTTGTATATTATACTCAATAAACTTTTGAAAATTCCCCTTATAAAAATCTTGAATAGTTTCATATTCATCATAGGAAAGTTTTCGCTCACCTAGCTCTATGGAAGCAATATGATCTAATTTATAAGATTCCTGATTAGTATATGTAAATGTTTTATACAATTCATAATAATCTAGTGTAGAAATACCAATAAGATCATAAACCTTTACATCATAACCATTTCTGTTTATTGTTTTATCTCTAATGATATTCCAAGGTGAAAGTCTCTTTGCGTATTTAACTCCAAACAACCTAACAATACGATTATACAGATATGGGATATCAAAAAATCTAACACTCCAACCAGTAATTATATCAGGATAATCATCAGAAATATAAGAAACAAAATCAGATAAAAGTTTAGTTTCATCTGAATATTTTCGGATATCTTCATTGCCAGAATATTCACCAAGACAAAAAACTACTGGAGTTTTATTTTTTCTTTTAACTGTTATGGCAATAACTTGTTCTTCTGGGTCTTCAATGTTTGGAAACCCATCTTCACAAGTAGTCTCAATATCCAAATAGAGAATATCAAGTTTTGAAATATCAGATTCACACTTTTCATAATATTTTCTAATATATTGATATTCTACTCCAATTTCACCGTGTATTTCAAATCCATTTATATTTGAATATTGTTCAATAAATTCATTGTATTCTTCTCTATTTGAAAATTTCATTTCAGTTAGATGTTTATTATAAATGCTTTTAAATTTTGCAGGTTTAGTAGAAGAAACAAATAAAGACGGTTCGAAATATTTTTCGTCCTGTCTCTTATCTCCATTATCATAATATCTAACAAGTATTTTATTGCCGTAAGCATATACATTTGTATAAAATTTCATTTGTAACTTTCAAGACAACAATTATCGTAACACGGACTATCTTTAGATTCTTTTATCTTTGTAGAAAACACAGGCCAGGCAGAATATGGTTTATCATACTTAGTAATTATATTAAATGGCTTTGCCGTAACATTTACCTGATGCTCTTTTGCTTTTTGCCCATCTGGATATTCTCCCCTCAAATAATGCTTTATTCCACGATCTTCGACATTATCCAAAAAACATCGTCTTGAGTGTTGCTCTCTATGCCTTCCCCATTCAGAAAGATCTTTATTTAATTTTTCATTTTCAGAAATACTTCTTATTTCTGGATTATGTTGTTCTAAGAAACCTCGTTCTATTGGGAAAAATGTACAAATAGGTTCATCTTGCTCAAATACTATTTCATAGTTTGGTTCTGTTATTTTCCAATTCATAGTAAAAGTATAAGGCAACCAATCAGTTTCTATTATACCCTCTAATGCACTTATTCCTCTTTTTGGATTATTAGCAGGACCTTTTGCGTAAATATTAACACCTTCATCTGTTTTTAATAAAAAACCGATATTAAAGGTTATTATACCAGAACCAAAGTGACTTTGTACAAAATTATATTTTGTTGGTTCATTTATCTCAACATCATTTATACTCATACCACCATTCCACTTTGCACTAAACTTAAAAGGATTTAATATATTCCACCCATATCCATTTGCTATGGTTAATGGTAAACATCTATAGGCAAAAGAATTTGGAGTCTTATCCATCCAATCTCTTTTCTTACTTGGCAAATTAATTTGCATTGGACTATTTATAGTATAAGCAATGATGTTCATTGTTTATCCTCCAAATAAGCAGACAATAAAACACAATAATTAATCATATCAATTAATGTGTCGTGAACTGTTTCATCTTCCACAATAAGTTTACCATTTGACGAATAAGAAGATAGTCTAGATATTTTATCAATAATTCTGACTAAAAATGCCTGCTCGGTGGTGCAAATTCCCATTGATTCTGCTCTTTTAAAATTAGCAAAAGGATTGCCATCTCCACTTCCGGCATAATCTGCATTTTTCTTTTTCATCAAAGTCAAAGCATCATTACACATTTTTATATGCATTTCAAATAATTCTTCTTTTGTCATAATAAAACGCTTTCTAGAGTATTAGGCTCTGTCTTAAAATTTAAATCACATTTCCCAAAACACCAAATATTTTCAATAAAATCAGATGATAAATGTTTCTTTAATTCATTTTTACTTAAAATCTTTGGTCGTTGTTTTATTCTCATTCCCAATTGACCATAAAAAATACCATTTAAATCTTTTGTAACATAGTCAACCATTTCATCACAAGTTCTGTGACGAATACGATTTACTGTTGGGTCCATAATATTAATAGCCATAAATCCGGTATCAGATAAAACTTCAAAAGTTTTAGATAACACCGGAAATAAAAACTTATCTCTCCAGTTTTCATATTCTGGATACCTGCTCCATGACTGATTTTCTTGTTTTTCTCCGCCCTTGTTGTATATTTCAGTGGAAAAATAAGGAGGAGATGTAAATATACAATCAACTCCCCTTTCGCCTGTTTCAGATTTCCAATCAATATCTTCGGCCGGAAGATTCATTATCACGCAATGTTTTACTCCCTTTATTTCAAATCTATCTTTTGTTTGAATAATAATAGGATTATTACATCCTAAATATTTTTCATAGGCAATACACTGGTCCTTATAAACTTTAAATGTATTTGGATTGGGATCACATCCATAATATTTAGAAGATCTGGAAGTATAAAATCCAGCCAATCTATCTCCCCATCCCATGCTAAAATCTAAAATAATTTCGCTATTATTATAATCATATATTACTTTGGCAACATGGGGTTTAAATTGAGTTGCAACATATGCTCCAAGTCTAAACGATCCGCGAATACTTGTTGCATTTATAGTTGTTGTTCCCATTCTCCAAAAAATCCAATTCATCTTTTCCAAGAGATTTTTGTCTTTCCATATTTCGATTGGAGAAGGAAACCCATAGGATGGGCAAGCCATCCTATTTTCTTGTTGAAAATAGTTACTTATATCATTATAGTAATGTCCAAATTCTATCAATCCTAATCCATATTGTTTATATGGATATTTGTAGTCGTTATATTTTTCAACAACATCTTGTTTATTTGGATATGAAATAAATGAATATATATTTTCCCTGCGAAGAGAAACAAATTTCTCCCTTACAGTTTCTTCTGATATTATTCTAAATGGAAATAAAGGACATGCATCTATAATGTATTCGGCCAATCCTTTTTTTATTTCTTCTTTGGAATAATTAGAATTTAATATTTTCCAAGCATCTTCAGAAAGATTTGGAATAAGAGTATGAAATTCTGCATGATTGTGTATAAAATCTTTTACTGAGTCCATGATATACCAGTTGAACCAAATCCACCATTTCGATCAGTTTTTTGTTCTGGTCTTGCGTTTATATAAGAAATTTTTACTTGTGGTTGATAAACCATCTCACCCTGCGCTATACGATCACCAGCATATATTCGTAAACGCTCTTGTGAATTATTATAAACTGGGATCATTAATTGCTGCACATAATCAGAGTCAATTATACCAACACAATTAATTAGATTCAATCCTTTTTTTGTAGAAATACCAGACCGTGGATAAATCTTGACGCAATGTTGTTCTGGTATATCAAGAATTAGTCCAGTAGGAACTAGCATTCTCCATTCTGGGGGAAGTTCAACATATGCATTTCCATTATCATCTTGAATACCTAAAATTTCAATTTCTTTATTGTCTTTAGAATATGTTTTAAATGAATTTTGATAATGAAAATATGCAGAAATATCAAAACAAGCTGAATTTTTGGTGGAATAATTAATATCCGCCGCATTTGGTTGTAATTTATATACTTGTAGATTCATAATGTAATTATACCATTACTATTTAGAATGTCAAATTCTAGAGCACTATATCATATTCTCTTGTTTTTTATATTTAAGATATACTGATTCTTTCTGGTAATGCTAATCTAAGAACAAAGTATTCGCTTTGTGCCTCTATTCTGGAAATAGTTCCAGAACTATATGTTGGAAGATTTATATAAAATTCAGTTCCGTAAAAAATTATATCGTCTACCATATTATGCCTGGGTAAGTATTGCTTTTACTGTTATATACTTGGGAGATGTCGAGGTTTGATGGAAAATCAAGTGGCATATCATATTATTTATTATACATCTTGCGCATCTGTGAATTCTGGTGAGTGACCTTTAATATACATGTATGCTTCATGAATTATATCAATTCCTTCTGGTTGCATCACTATTGCTGAAAA